>Ga0075428_100000558_pt1 | contig 38096 bp, 39 predicted proteins | sample RhiMetdeltSRZDD2_FD_75291 | JGI IMG/M metagenome (GOLD analysis project Ga0075428, IMG submission 75291) | Populus rhizosphere microbial communities from Tennessee, USA - Rhizosphere MetaG P. deltoides SRZDD2 | ecosystem: Host-associated > Plants > Roots > Rhizosphere > Soil | place: USA... | reverse complement strand
CAAAACCCACCCTCGCCCCAAAGCCCCCCGCCTTCGTCGGCGTGTCGCGGGCGGTTACCCGGAAAGCGATCCGGACCGCGCCCAAAACCCACCCTCGCCCCAAAGCCCCCCGCCTTCGTCGGCGTGTCGCGGGCGGTTACCCATTTCGTGCCGGAGAAGACTCTTCACACCTCGCCCAAGGTGTGAAGACTTGTCGCCAAGAAAAGTGCGACCTACCCTCCCCGACACGCCCGCCCGGGCAGCACCTCGGCCGGCGCCGGGTGGGGCCAGCAGCGCGCACCGGCCACCCGCTGGCGTGCATAGTGCTCACGCCGTCCACGGGGTGGCGGTGCGGGCGAACCAGGCGTCGAAGTTGAGGTCGTCGCCGCCGACGTAACGATCCGGGACGACCGGCTCCGATCCGTCGATCACCGGGTTGACCCCGCGCCGCACCTCCCACTTCTCCCGGCCGGCCCCGGGAGCGACCTTGCCACCACCGGTCTTGCCCGACCCGTGCGACCCGCCACCGATCACCCCGGCCGATCCGGCTGATCCCGGCCCACCGCCCATCAGACCCGAAGGCCCCGCCATCGGCGGTCGGACGCCGGCCGGCCCGCGCGGACCCACGGACCCACCCGCCGGCCCGGACGAACCGCCCGGCCCGCCCGGCCCGGATGGCCCGGTCGGCTGGGGCATCGGCATCAGCCGCCCCACCGGCCCGGTGCCGGGACCGGGGAGCACCCACGCGCCTCCGGTGGGCGCCAACGGACTCGCACCGGGCGGGATCGGCAGCATCGACAGCGGGTTGGCCGGCGACGCCGGAACGGGCTGAGGTGCGCTCGCCAGAACCGGACCGGTCACCGGATTCTTGCCCGGTACCGGCGAGACCGGATACGCGTGACCGGAAACCGTGGAGTTGCCTCCGCCGCCTGGCGGCTCGTCCGGCGGCGCCGCCGCCGGGCCGAAAGGCTTGGCGCTGTCGCCGACGAGAATGCCCGACCGCCAATCCCGGATGGTGGAGTCGGTCTCGATCAGCTGGCTGCGGGCCATCCCGTCGAGCTCCTCGGCCGCGTGGTCCCAGAACTCCGGCGTCCAGTCGGTCGTCACTTCGTTCCAGCGCTGGTGATAGCCGTCGATCTTCCCTTTGGCGTCGGCCAGGGCGTCCACGATCCCGTAGAAGAGGTTGGCGTTAGTCGACGAGATCGCGGCGTCCTGCACCACGGCCGCGATGTGCTGATCCAGCAGTGCTTGGTACTGCATCGCCGCCTCGGACACCTGCGGCGACCAGACCATCGCCAGCTCGTCGCGCAGCATCAGCAACCGGCGGTAGTGCGCGCCGAGCCCCGCCGAAAGCGCGCGGAACGCCATAACCTGTTGGTACACACCGTCTTCGCCCTCCCGCTGGAGGATGACCGCGTCGCGCGGCACGTTGTACGCCCCCCAGTCCAAGCAGTACGGCGTCACATACTCGCGCGGCTCGGGCAGCGGAGGCGGCCGGAAGGTCACGGCGAACCCGCTGACCATGCCCGAACCGAAGGCGCCGGCGGAGACGGTGGGATCCTCGTCAACATCGTGAACATCTTGTGGCGGCATGCTCACCGCGGACTGCGCGTCCGCCTGGCGGTACCCCTCAAGCGCCAGCTCCAGCCGGGCGATCATATGCTCCGCATTGGACAGATGCGTGAACAGGTTGGCCACGCAGACCGTGGCCGCGTCATGGTAGGCCGCGCGCGCCGCGGTCACCTCGGGGCTGGGTGAACCCAGGCCGAACTGGGCCCGCACGCCGATGCCGGCCCGCCCCTGGTGCACCACGGGCGCGAGCCCTCCGGTGACCTCCTCGCGCAGCTTGTCGAGGACGGCTTCCGCGCCGGGCAGGTCGATCGCGATCCCAGCCATGCCAACCGATCCTCAGCTACTCCCACACCACACTGAACCTGGCTGAAGGGTAAGGGGGTCCGTCAATGACCGACAATCGATTTCCCGCTTGGTCGCAGCCTCCGATCAGGTGAACCGGTTCACCCGTTCTCCGTCTTCAGTGCTTCCCGGCGGGCGGCTGAGATCCCTTGGGACGCATCTGCCACCCATCACCCTTCAAATCGTCGAACTGCCACGTCTTGACCGGAGGCCACTCCCTTCCGATGCCCTCCGCGATCGCCACCGATGCGCTCTCGAATTCCCGCCACGCACCCTCCATCGAACCTTGGAACCGCACCAGAGCCGAGCTGATGGTCAGGACCATCGCGCCCAGCTCCACCAACGCCTCGGGGATACCGATCCCCGAGATCGGCAGGGCGACGAAGGCGATGAACTCGGCGATCACCGCAGCCGCATAGGCGATGAGCGCCGCCCACACCTCGGAGGTCGCCATCGCCACGGCACGCAACGGATCACCCACCGCGCATGCCTCCGCGAACGCTTGCAGCTGTTCCCGCTTGGCATCGGCCGCCGCGAGGTAGTCAAGCGCGGCCTGGCCGCTCCAGCGATCGGCTGTCTTGAGAAAGTCGTTGCCGAGATCGGATCTGGCCTCGCCAAGCACCTCGCGGAACAAGTCCCACTCCTGGGCGACCTCCCACAGCCGCAGGGGATGGTCGCGATACGTGACCATGGTCTGGTGCAACAGGTTGATGAGGTTGCCGAATCGCTCGGTCAGCTCCTGGGCCGCCGTGACGAGCGCCGCGCCGATCACGCCGGGAAGGCTCAGAGCCCACCTGACGATCGTGTCGATGGCCTGACCCACCTGGCGCACAGTTTGATCAACCATCGCCTCGAACTCCCGCATCGCGTTCTCGAAGTCGATGACGATGGGCGGAGGGTCGATGGGCGGGACATCGATTACCACGGTCATAGGGATCCCTCGACCTTCTTGAACCGGCGCCGATGCTGTTCGTCGGTCGCCTCGTATTCCCGGGCCACCCGGATCAAGGCCGCCGCGACCTGGTGGAAGTCCGCGGCCGCGCGCACGGCCCGCGCCTGCGCAGCCTCCCGGAGCGCCTCGTACTTGTCGACGATGCCGATCGACTCCGCGTAGGGCGCGACGTCGGTGCCCGAGAGCCCCAGTCCGGCCAGCCTGGCGGCGGCGCTCGCCAGCTGCTCCGCGCCCGCCTGCCAAAGCTGGGAGTCCTCCTCGAGGGCTTCGCTGTAGACATCGAATCCGTTGGCGGGCGCGGTCATCGTGACAGCCCTTCGGCGATGCGCCGGATTTCGCGCAGCGCCGGGACCGAGCCGATCGCCTGCGCGGGACACCGCTGCTGCTCCTTGAACGCCGCGGCCAGCGCCTGGTGCAACGCTCGTCCCAGCGCGCCGGGCGAGGCACAGGAAAGCCACTGCGGATCGATGCGCAGCTCGATCAGGTCCCCATTGGACACGGTGAGGACGATGTGCCGGCCCGTGTCGCGGCCGATCCCTTTCGGTGGCTCGGAGCGTACCCGTTGAGCCACTTCCGCCAGCGCGGTTCTGGCCTCCCGCAGCAGCGGGCTGAGTGGAGGCAGGTCGTGGACGCTGGTGCGGAACCCGTCGCGCGGCTTGCGGCTCGGCGATGCCGCCTTCGTACGGGCGAGCGAGTCGTCATCGTTGAACGCTTGTGCCCAGGCGGTGATTCTGGCCATCGTCGCCGCCCGCAATGCGCCACGCAACGCCTCCGCCAGCTCCGGCGCGCCGCCACGCCATTTCGTCGCGACGGCGACCCGCTGCGGATTGCCACTCGCACCGAGGAACACACGCAACAGGCTGGATGAATCTTCACCGAAACACTCGACATCACTCGCCACCCGGGCGCGATCGAGCCGATCTCTAAGCGCCGCAACGCTATCGATCATACGGTGTAGACTGTCGCCCATAATGGATGCACATTAATGGACATAAGAATGAACACACAATAGAATCGTCACTAGCCAACGCGTTCCAGTGAACGCCGTAGTGCCAGCTGCCAGGACGCCAGTTGTCGCAGCCGCGCTTCCTCGGCTTCCCCGGCGATGTCGCGGAAAAGCGCGCGGCCGATTGGACCCCTACTTGACCCGGCGCCCGCCCAGCCACACGCCCGTGACGTGGGACGGGTCGGCGAGGACGGCCGGGTCGTCGAGCGGGTTTGCGTCGAGGATCAGGATGTCGGCGTCGTAGCCCACGGTCAGCTGGCCCGAGCGCGGTGCTTGCGGCCCAAGGGTTTCCGGCCCCATGGCGGTGGCCGCCTCGATCGCGGCGAGCGGCGTGAGGCCGCACTCGACCATCAGGGCGAGCTCGCGCCCGTTGCGGCCCCAGGACGCCGGTGCGACCGGGCCGGTGAGGGCGATGTCGGTGCCCGAGGCGATGCTGACGCCGGACTTGTAGGCAAGCTCCAGCGCCCGCGAGTGCTGATCCGCCAAGGCTTCCAGCTTCAGCTGGGCATAGGGCGGCGCGGCCTTGCTCTCCATGATCTCGGCGATGATGGTGCGGGTGGGCACAAGGATGGCGCCCTTCTCGCGCATCGCCGCCGCGCACTCCTCATCGAGATATGTCCCATGTTCGATGGTCTTGCAGCCGGCCTCGAGCGCCGCGATGATCCCGGCCTTGCCGTGGCAGTGCGCGGCGACGACCCGGTCGGCCATGCCCGCCACCTCGACGATGGCCCGCAGCTCGGCCAGGGTGAACTGCTGGTGCATGGGATGGTCCAATTCGGACAGAACCCCACCCGAGGCGCAGACCTTGATGACCCGGGCGTCGCGGCGCAGCTGCTCGCGCGCGGCCTTGGCGCACTCCGACGGGCCATCGCAGAGCCTCAGCTCGGTGGCCGCCTCGCCGAAGTCGATCATCCAGGGCAGAGGGTACCCGTGTAGGTCCCCGTGCCCGCCGGTGGTGGACAGCACCGCTCCGGCGGCATAAATGTTGGGCCCCAACGCACTTCCCTCGTTCACCGCGCGCGCCAGATAGACCCCGAGGCCCCCGACCTCGCGCACGCTGGTGACACCCGCGTCGAGCGCCGCGCCCAGGTCACGGGCGGCCGCGCGGGCGGCGCGGACCGCCACCGGCTCGGTCGGCAGGCGGCTCAGGTCCAGCCCCCGGACGCCTATGAAGTGCGCGTGGCAGTCCCACATTCCCGGCATCACCACGCTTGCTTTGATAGCGCCATCCGCCCGGGAATCTAGCGGCCCGGCATAGGTGATGACCCCGCCCTCGAACTCGACCACGCCATGGGGCACGGGATCGCCGCGCCCGGGAACCAGGAGGTCCGCCTCAATCCGCTGCTTCATGGCGTGAAGCTAGCCCGAGTCGCGAAAGGTGTCCAGATCACGGCTCACTGCTCGGCGGTGCGGCCCTCCCGGATCACGGCCTCGGTCAGGGCGATCGCCGCCCTCGGATCCCCGGCGTGCGCGGTCAGCACCTGCGTGCTGGTCTCGACGGTCAACTCCGAGCCAGGCGGCTGATGCTGCAACCACAGCGAAAGCGCCGCCGCGAGCGCCGGCGCGTCGCCGGCCCCGGCCACCACGCCGAATGCCGCCTCCTCCACCTCGCTTAGCTCGAAATCCCCGGCCACCTCAAGCGCGGATCGAAGCGAATCTGCCGCCTCGGCCTCGTCCGCGCGGATCGTCAGCTCCATGCGAGCACCTCCCCTTTAGCGGTCACCGACCCCGAAACTGATAGTGCCCTTGACTCCAGTGAGGTCAAGGGCTTCCGGAGCGGGTCGGGTGTCCAAAAAGGACACCTCGGCATGGGTGAGCAACAGGTGGCTGAGGCGGAAGAGCGTCGCGCCGAAGCTGGCGCCGGAGAACGAGACCTTGCTGCGGTCAAGGCGCGCCCCGTAGAAGTCGACGAGGCCGTCGACGAACTGGGCGGCGTCAAAGGACATGCTCGACCGACTCAACCGGCAGTAGGAGAAGTCAAGCGTGCCGGCGTCGACCGTGGCGTTGCTGAAATCCACCCGCGAGCCGCCGCCGAACTCGGCCCCGCCGAAATCCACCTTGTCGGCGGCGAAGTGCGCGCGGGTGAAGCGGACGGTCGCGCCGGTGAAACGCGCCTGCGAGAACAGGACCGAGTCACCGACGAAACGCGCGCCGGTGAAGTCCACCACCCCTGAGGAGAAGTCCGCTCCCGCGAAACAGCCGCCATCGATGACCGCGCCCGCCAGGTTGAGGTCGCATCCGTGCCATGGGCTGACCGCGTCGGGCCGCAGGTGCGCGCCGATCAGGCGGATCGCGGTCTTGCGGACCCGGCGCTCCGGATCGGTCTCCAGCGAGGGTCGCCGCAAGTAGGCACACAACGCGTCGATGCAGGCCTGCCTGCCCGGTGCCCAGAGGTCGGCGATCTCCGCCAGTGTGCGCACCGCCTGCAGGCGGCTCTCGGCGGCGTCCTCGTCGAGCTGCCGGATCGCGGCGAGCGCCCGCTGCTCATGGTCGCCGGCCCGGCCGGACCGGCCGGCCGCCCGCCGCCACCCCGCAAGCACGATCACGCCCCCGAGCACGGTCCACAACGCGTAGGCCAAGGGTCGCGCGGAAGGCTGAAACATCGGGGTCAGCACGAAGCCGGTGGCGACGATGGTCGCTCCCAGCAGCACCTGCATGCTGCGCTCCTGGCAGTCGCCCGTCACACCCGCCGCGGGCTCGGTGAACTGCTCGGATAGGGACATCAACTGACTCCCGTCGGACCGTATCTCCACGTCCCCGATGGCCGGGAGCCATGATAAGGGACGAAGCGGATCTCCCGGCTCCCGGGAGCCGCCCGGAAAGCTTCCACGAGAGCATCTCGCGCGGCTGGCCCTTCCACAATGGACAGGCAGCTTCCTCTGTCGCCAAAACTGGCGAGCACCATCCAGCGGCCGGTGATCTTAAAATCGAGGGTGGTGACCATGTGAATGCCTCACTTCCCGCGCCATCTGTCCACGAAGAACAGCCCGGCCATGAACACCACGACCATAGCGACCATCGCGAACAGCGGCGGCGCGATGAACTTGATCACGTAGCCGACGCCCGCCGTCCCGAAGCCGACCATCATGTAGCTGAACGCCGGCGCCACCAGGCTGCCGTCCGCGAAAAACGCCCTCACGCCGATCACCGGCGTTTGTACATCGAGGTTCACCTCGTCCACCGTCGGCCGCTCCCGACTCAAATCAACCGCCTGGGCTACCTCGGGTAGCCGCTCGGGGTCAACGAATGGCATCTCGTGCCTTTCTCGAACTTTTGCCGCCCCCGCCAGCTCTTACCGTGCGTGATGTTACTCATCTAACGCCCACCGTCAAGCGGCGTTCAGTATACGTCTTTGCCGCATCTCGTCAGCGTCTTGTATGGTCATTCGTTATTACGAGCGGGAGATGATCGATTACGGAACGTTATGACCGATCGAGTGATGGCAGTAATCGTCGTAGTTCATGATCGAGGGAACCGTAGACGCGTGCGGGTGATGTGACTAATCTGAATAGCGAATGTCGCACAGGGTGTGCGAAATGAAGACCGGATCGCTGATGAAAGTGCATCTTTAGCACAGATGAAACGCATCTGTTCACGCCCGGCACGGGTTTGACCAAGGTGGGAGCACTGCTTCAAGGAGATGATTCAGATGAGCCTCGTCCAGACCGAATCCGAGGGCGCCGGGCACAAGGAGCAGGGGACCGGCGGTTCACTGACCCGCATCACGGCCAACTTCACCTCGCGCGCCGCGCAGTCGATCGAGCGGGTCGCCGACAAGACGGGTGACTCCAAGACCGACATCCTTAACAAAGCGGTCATGGTCTATGAGGTCTTCGTCAACGCTCTCGACCGCAACAACGGTGAGCTGCGCGTGGTCAACCCCGACGGTACCCAAGAAGTCTGGCGTTTGATGGGCTGAAACCGTCACATAAGCCGCTTTCCGCAGGCAATATGAGAATCATGCGGATCGCGGGGCTTAGCACGCTGGTTATGGGACTCCTCCTGGTGTCGTCGTGCACCTCCCCGCCCGGGGCGCCCAAGGTCGAACAGGCCGCGCCGGCCGCTCCCGTGCCGGTGATGAAGGCCGAGATCACCCCGGCCGACAAGGCCACCGACCTGCCGATCAGCACCGAGATCGGTACCTCCGTCAGCGACGGCGAGGTGCAGGAGGTGACCCTCGTCGATGCCCAGGGCGGCAAGGTGGCGGGCGGCCTGCGGGCTGACAAATCTTCCTTCGTACCGGATGAGCCGCTCAAGTTCGCCCAGACTTATACCGCGACCGTCGTCGCCAAGGGAGCCGACCGGGTCGAGACCCTGAAGACCACGTTCACCACCATGGCCGATCCCCACAACCGCGGCGGCACCGGGCTCTACCTGCAGCCCAGCGAGGTGTATGGCGTTGCCATGCCGATGGTCGTGGAGTTCACCTCCGACGTGGAGGACGGTGCCCGGGCCGGAGTGCAGAAGCGGCTGTTCGTCACCACCAACCCGGACCAGCCCGGCGTGTGGTCGTGGACCGGCCCGCGCCAGGTGACCTACCGCGCCCGCGACTACTGGCGGCCGGGGACCACCATCACGGTGCGCGCCGCCCTCGACGGCGTGCCGTTCGGCGGCGGGCGCTACGGCGACACCGATCGCCGTGCCTCCGTGAAGATCACGCCGAACCCGGTGGAGCTGTTCATCGACAACGGCAGCAAACAGCTGAAGGTGAAGGAGAACGGCACCGAAACCCGGTCGATACCGGTGAGCCTGGGCAAGCCGAGCACCCCCTCGTCGAGCGGTGTGATGGTCATCATGGACAAGCGGGTCCGCACGGTCTTCGATACGACAGGCGAGCCGGGCGACCAATATGTGGCTGACATCTCGTACGCACAGCGCCTTACCTGGGGCGGAGAATTCATCCACGCCGCGCCGTGGTCCGTCGGCGATCAGGGTGTCAGAAACGTGTCACATGGCTGCGTCAATATGTCCTGGGCCAACGCGGAGTGGCTGTTCGGCGTAACGCACATCGGGGATCCGGTTACGGTGGTGGGCACCGAGCAGGCACTGGCCAACGGCAACGGTTTCACCGCCTGGAACCAGAGCTGGGACGAGCATGTGAAGGGCAGCGCATTGCCGGGGCGGTGAAGCCAAGGCACCATGGGGTGGTCACACACGTGTACGCACCACCCCCTTCGACGACATGGTGAGGAAAGATGCCCACTCGGCGGCACACGCTAACCGCCCTCGGCCTGGCCGGGGCGTCGGCTGCGGGCCTTGCCGCGTGCTCCAAGCCCTCGTTCAACAGCGGGGGAGTCAAGGAGACGCCGCCCAAGGCCAAGCCGGTCATCACAAGCCCGGCCGACGGCGCCAAAGACGTCCTGGCCGGAGTAGAACTGGTCTTCAGCGCGACCGAGGCGAAATCGACCAAATTCGATCTCACGGACGCCGGAGGCAAGGCGGTCGAGGGTGAGATGCACCCCGACGGCACCGCGTGGGTCCCGGCGAAGATGCTGGCCTACGGCGCCACCTACACCGCGACCCTGAGCGCCACCGGCGACGACGGCAAGACGGCGACGGCGAAGAGCAGCTTCACGACCATGGCCCAGCCCACCAACGAGGTGCGCTTCACCAGCTTCCTGCCGGACAACAAGGAGATCGGCACGGCGATGCCGCTGATCTTCCAGATGTCGAGGGACATCCCCAAGGCCTCGCGGGCCGCGGTGCAGCGCCGCATGATCGTGCGCACCGAGCCTCAGGTCGAAGGGGTCTGGAACTGGTGGTCGGCCAAGGAACTGCACTGGCGCCCCAAGGATTTCTGGAAGCCGGGTACGAAGATATTCGTCGATGCGAGGGTGGGCGGCATCGACTGCGGCGGCGGCTACTACGGCAAGCGCAACCTCACCCTCACCTGCACTTCCGGCCGCCAGCTCATCATGAAGGTGGACGACAGGAGCGTGCCCAAGGTGATGGTCGTCGAGCAGGACGGCCAGGAGCTGCGGCGCATCCCGGTCAGTCTGGGCAAGCCGGAGTGGCAGTCCTCCAGCGGCGTGATGGTGATCATCGAGAAGCTGCCGCACACCATCTTCGACACCCGCAACGACCCCAACGCGCGGGAGAAGTATGTGGCCGAGGTGGACTTCGCCATGCGCATCACGTGGAGCGGAGAGCACATCCACGCCGCTCCGTGGTCGGTGGCGAGCCAGGGCAGCCGCAACGTCTCGCACGGCTGCGTCAACATGTCGACCGAGAACGCGGGCTGGCTGTTCGAACTCGCCCGGGTCGGCGACCCCGTGATCACCGCGAACACAGGGGCGATGCTGAAGTACGGCGACGGCTGGACCGACTGGGACAAGAGCTTCGAGGAATATGCGAAGGGCTCAGCGATCCCTTATGTACCACCGGGAGCGGCCCAACCCAGCGCGACACCCTCGCCCTAGCTCCCCCTTTGGCGGGGCACGGAGACAGCCAAGGTTCGCAGGCGGGCCAGCAGCTCTGAGCGGCTGGCACAGCTGAGCCGCTGGCGCATGCGCGCGACATGGTGCTCGACGGTCTTGGCCGAGATGAACAGCTGGTCGCCGATCTGCTTGTAGGTCAGGCCGGCCAGCACCAGCTCGGCCACCTCCCACTCCCGCTCGCTGAGCCGGCCGTCCTCGTCGATGCCGGGTGGGCGGCCCGATTGCCGCCCCTGGATGATGCGGGCGGTGTCGAGCAGCGACGTCATCGCGGGCCGGTCGGTGGTGCGGATCGCGGCCTGGCCGGCCAGGCGCGCCGCGTCCCAGCTCAGGCCGTACGAGTCGAGTTCGCGAGCGGCGTCGGCCACGCGCACCGCGTCGACCTCGCCGCGCATCACCTCCACCCAGCAGGCGGCGGCGTTGGCCAGGGCTGTGACAAACGGGCGCCCGTCGACGGCGGCCAGCGCGGCCACATGCTCGTCCGCGGCGCTCAGGTCATCGAGCACTATCGCGGTATGCAAGCCGCACCAATGGAAATGGGCTGTCCACAGTGGAGGGTTGGCCAGCAGTTCCAGCAGCCGCCGGGCGTCCAGGACATGGGGCAGCATCCGGTCGTACTCCCCCAGCCGCGCCGCCGCCATCGCCAGCTCCCCGAGCGGCGGCAGCGTGAATAGGTCCACCGGGTGCCGCAGGAACGCCTCGCGCGCCCGGGTCCAAGCCCGCCGCAACGCGGCCGGATCGCTGTCCCGCCGCGCCAGGCCCACCTCCAGCGCGGCGGCGAACAGCGCATCCCGCGGTTCCAGCGACGGCCGGCCGGCGGTGGCGAACGCGGCCTCCTGGCGGGCCTCGTCGAGCCGGCCCCGCAGCAGGTGGACCCACGCGCGCAGGAGGTGGTGGCGAGGTGCGAGCAGTACCCCGCCCAGCGATGCCGAAATCGCGTTGGACAGCACCGATTCGGCCACCTCCAGTTCGCCCGCGTGCAGCGCGACCAGGGCGGCGAGCGCGGCCGGGGAGTCGGGCAGGGGCGCGATCGGCGGTGCCGGTTCGAGCAGGGAGTTGGCCTGCACCAGGTGGGACAGCGCGGAGGCGGGCGGGCCGATAAGCGTCTCGTGCAGGCCTCGGGCCATGAGCTGGGAGGCGCTTTCCAGAAGGGTGGGTGGGCCGGCCGTGTAACCCGCCTCAAGCAGCAAGGGGTTGCCAGTGGCGGCGGCGGCCAGCGCGGCAAAGGCGTGCGCGCCAGGCGCTCCGGAGCGGCGATACACCTCCGCGGCGCGGTCGAGCTGTCCAAGGTGGGCCAGCGCCGCCGCGACCGCGGCCAGGCCGGCGGCGCGGTCGGCGGCGACCTCGGAAGCCGTGGCAGAGGCGCGGTCGGCGGCGCGGTCGGAGGCGACCTCGGAAGCCGTGGCCGAGGCGCGGTCGGAGGCGACGTCGGAGGCGCGGTCGGAGGCGCGGTCGGAGGCGCGGTCGGCGGCGACGTCGGAGGCGACGTCGGAAGCAGTGGCCGAGGCGCGATCGGTGGGCGGGATCGAGGCGAGGTTTGGCGCTGCGGTTGCGGCCGTGGCGAAAGCCCGATCAGCCGGCGCGATCGAAGCGTGGTCCTCAGACGCGAGGAGGCGGTCGGCGAGGCTGAGAGCGGTGGCGAGGTCACCGGCGAGAGTTGCCGCCGCGGCCTGCCGCCCGAACGCCGGACGTCCGGCGGTGGCCGCGGCGGCGAACAACCGGGCGGCGAGGGCGGGATCGGTGGGAAGGGCTTCGTGTGCCGCGGATTCGAGCGCCTCCGGCGGGTACCCCATGATGAAATTGGAACGTATCAATGGCAATAGCGGCGCGCCCCGGCGCAGGTGAAGCACGGCCAGCCGCCGGCGCACACTGTCGCAATAGGACACCGGGCTGAGCTCGACGATGGCGCGCCTGGCGATCGGTGGCAACCTGTTGTCCGGGAGCATCAGCCCGGTGGACCTGGCCTGGGCCAGCAGGTCGTCGAGGCGTTCGGGCGCCACGGAAAGCAGTTCGAGCAGCAGGTCGGCCGGGAAGTCGATCCCGGTGGCCGTGGCGAGCAGCAGGCGCCGCAGATCGGGCTCGACGTCGGCCAGGTCGGGCGCGAACTGCTGCACGGCCGAGGGCGGCACGTCACCGGAGAACCCATGCCGGTCAATCTCTTTTGCCATCCGTTCGGCATAAAGTGGTACCCCGCCAGACTGCGTGTGCACGAAACGAACCACCGGCACGGGCACCTCGGCGGTCAGTGTCGCGTTTAGACGCTCCGCGATCTGCGCCTCGGTCAGCGGCGTGAGCACGATCGGCGGTCCGTCCCGCCGAATAACGTCGACCAGCTCGGCCAGGCCCGCGGGGCGAGGCCACGGGCGGAAGGCGAGAGCCAGCCTGATCTCCTTGCGCTGCAAACGTTGCCGGAGTTCGGTCAGGTAGGCCGGGGTCAGCTGGTGCGCGTCGTCGACGGTCAGCCATCCCTCGTCTTGCCGGCGCAGCTCGCGCAGGATCGTGGATTTGCCGTAGCCCCCGGGACCCTGGATGGCCAGGCTGGCGTCGGGCTCCGGCACGGCGATGCGGCTTGTCAATGTCGTCCCAGCTGGAGGGTGCGCTTGGGGCGCGGCAGGTTCAGGCTCGTGATGGTGACCGGGGGCCGGGGTGGCCGGTCCGCGCGCTCCCACCCGGCGGGATAGTGGACCGGTTGGGGCGCAAGGCCTTGGGTCGCGACCAGGGCCGCGCCGGCGGCGGGCTGACCCTCACCATCATCGATAACCTCGTCGAGATCCCGTGCCAGGGCCAGCCGACGCGCGCTGTCCCGGTCGAGGTCGGCGAAGCCGGACGGCTCGTGCCAGGCAAGAAGTTCGCCGTCGCGAACGACGGCGAAGCACTCGGGTGACAGGATGCCGACGGTCCCTCGGGTCCGCCCCGCCGCCACCGCGGCGGCGACGGGCCGCGGCACCAGGGTGACCGGCTCCCACCAGGCTTGGCGCAGCAGCAGCGTCCGGTAGTCGCCCCAGGGCGCGGGGTGGCTGATCGCCAGGTGCTCGGGTTCGCCGCCCTGCCAGTCCGACACCCGCTGTACGACCCGGGCGAGCAGCTCAGCCACGAGGTCGTGGGCCGCGTAGGCCCGGCCCCCGAGGATCATCGGCACGTCGTCGCCGAGGCGTTCGAGGCAGTCGGCGATGGGTTCCTCGCCCGTGCCGAACACCTCGGGTGGGGCATGACCGGCTCTGACGGCGGCCGTGACCGGCCTTTCCGGGACAAGGTCGACCCCGAGGACATACGGCATAAGGCGCGTTCCTCTCACAGAGACTTATCGTGCCGACTCCACTTTTCGTATCACATCAATTTGCCTGAACGGCTCCCTAACTTTTGCGGGGCCTCGACCCCCTAAGCCCCTAACGCCACATCTGCCCGGATCATAGGCGAATCTGGGGATGAACCCCGATGCCCGCGCGCCGCCGCGAACCTACGGTCGTGGCTTGTGTCATCAATCCCACTCGCGGTCTAGGAGAGGCGTCCGAAATGGACTCGAACCCCACCCTGCACGACTTCGTGCTCCACCTGATCACCAACCAGGACGCCCGGCTGGCGTTCCAACTGGATCCCCAGGGCACCTTGCGCTCGGCGGGGCTCGGCGACCTCACCCCGGCCGATGTGCGCGACGTGGTCCCGCTCGTGGTCGACCTGACGCCGGTGCGCACCGCCCTGCCCGAGCTGAACACCGGCGGCCTGGCCGAGGACCCGGCGACCGCGATCGCCAGCTGCGGCAGATCGTTCATCAGCTACCGCTTGTCAACGGCGGCAACGGAAACGGCCCCGCGACCCAAGCAGACGTCAACGTCGCCACGCTGGGCGCCATCACCGCCGTCCCGGCCGCGGGCATCGGCGCCGCCGCCTCGGCCTCGGCCGGGTACGACGTCGGGCTGACCCTCGATGCCGTCCCCGCGGCCCTTGGGGGGCAGCTGGGAAACGGGCTCCCGCTCGACATCGCGACTTCGCCGGTGGGCTCTGTGACGGGCGGCGCGCTCGGCGATCCCGCCGGCGGCACTCGTGACGACCTGACGGGTGGCCTGACGGGTGGCCCGACCGGAGAGCTCACCGGCGGTCTGGCAGGTCATCTCACCGGCGAGCTGAGCGGCACAATCGGTGGGCTGACCGGGACCGCCGGTGCTTTGGCCGGTGACCTGACCGGAAATCTCACGGGCGACCTCACCGGCACGATCGGCGGCACAGTGGGAGGCCTCACCGGCACGATCGGCGGCACAGTGGGAGGCCTGACCGGCACAGTGGGAGACACGGTCGGAAGCCTTACGGGCAGCGTGAATCCGGACCCGGATGCGGGTGTCAACCCGGCCCACACAGGCGGCATTGTCGGCAACGTCGTTGGTGGCCTTACGGATCCGGACGAGGGCGGCGGCCTGCTCGGCGGCATCACCGACGGCCTGCTCTGAACCGCCCTGAACGCGATGTCACGCCACAACGCCGGACCGCTGCTCGAGCAGCGGTCCGGCATCAATGTGCCGGCGGCGCGGGCTTGGCTGGATCTGCTGGACCTGACGATGCGCTGGTGCTCCGCGCACGGCCGCTCGGACCTGGCCGAGGCGCTGCAGGGCAAGCGCGCGCAGCTGCTGTCCGGGCGGGTGCGGGTGCTCGTCACCGGCGAACCCAGGCGGGGCAAGAGCAGTCTGGTGAACGCCTTGCTCAACGCCGAGGTGTGCCCGGTCGGCGACGGCCCGGTCACCCAGCCGCGGACCCTGGTGCGCCACGCGCGCGAGCCGAAAACCACCACATTGGACAATGATGTGGAGGTCGGCATCCCCCGCACCCTGCTGGCCGAGGGCATGGAAATCGTTGACACGCCTGGGATTTACGAGCCGGGAAAGCTCCAACACGTCGTGGCCTCCACCGGCGCCGATCTGGCGATCTTTGTGACGGACGCCGCGCGTCCACTGGTACCAAGTGAAATTAATCTGTTGAAAACACTGGCGAGAACGCATGGCGGCGGCGGCATCATCCTTGCCCTGACGAAAATCGACCTCTCGTCGCGGTGGCGGGCGGTGCTCAAAGCCAACCGCCGCTTGGTTTCCGAAGCCGGGGTGAGCGCGAGCCTGGTGCCCGTCTCGGCGGAGCTGCGGCTGCGCGCGGCGGCCACCGGCGACCACGGGCTCAACGCGGAGTCGGGCTTCCCGCGGCTGGTGGCGCAGCTCAGGCAGCGCGAGGCGGGGATCCGGGCCGGTGCGAGCGCCGCCGCCCGGCGAGCCATCGAGCAGCTGACGGTGCCGCTGAGGGCCGAAGTGTCCACAGTGGACCTGCGGGACGCCCAGCGCGCCGTCGAGGAGCTGCGCCGGGGTACCACCCGTTGGCAGAACACGCTTTCCGACGAGATGGCCGACCTGGTGTCCGATGTGGAGTACGACCTGCGGGACCGGACAAGGCGGATCCTGGCCGCCGTCGACGAGGCCTTCGACGTCCACGACCCGCTGGCGGACTGGAACGCTTTCGCCACTTGGCTTTCGGACAACCTGGAGGCGGCGGCCGAGGCGAACTTCCGCTGGATGATCCTGCGGTGCGAGGCGATCGCCGACCGGGTCGCCAACCACTTCCGCAGGTACGGGTACCGGCTTGACGCTCTTCCCTATCCGGCGCTGGCGACCCCGCGCGCCGAGGTGCCGCTCATCGAACAGCCCGGCCTGGAGGGATTCTCAGCGGTACAAAAGCTTTTCACCGGAATGCGGGGGTCCTACGGCGGTATCCTGATGTTCGGCCTGGCCACCAGCCTCGCCGGGATGCCGCTGATCAACCCGCTGTCGCTGGGCGCCGGCGCCATCTTCGGCGGCAAGACCGTGATCGACGAGGGCCGGATGCTGCTCAAGCGCCGGCAGGGCGCGGCCAAGGCGGGCGCCCAGCGCCACGTCGACGACTTCTTCCTGCGCTTCAGCAAGGACGGCCGTGACGCGGCGCGTTACATCCAGCGCGCTTTGCGCGATCACTTTACGGAGCTGACCGACGAGCTCCAGGAGGCGATCATCCAGTCCTTCCGGCGGGCGCAGCGCGGCGCCGAGGCCATCGCCGCCGAACGCTCGGCGCAGCTCAGGCAGCTGACGGCGCTGTACGAGAGGGCACGATCGACATGAAAGATGAGCGCGAAGGTCTACTCCCTTCCGGAGGAATGACATGAGTCAGCCCCAAGGTCTACTCCCTTCCGGAGGAATGACATGAGTCAGCCCGAAGGTCTACTCCCTTCCGGAGGAATGACATGAATGGCAGGGGTCAGCCCGAAGGTCTACTCCCTTCCGGAGGAATGACATGAATGGCAGGGGTCAGCCCGAAGGTCTACTCCCTTCCGGAGGAATGACATGACACGCCTCGATGAGATGGTCTGGACCCTGCTGCACGACGCCACGCCATTTGTCGGCGACGACGCCGGCGAGCTGCTCCGCCGCCTGGACGAGCCGTTGCGCATCGGCGTGACCGGCGGCCCGGGAACCGGGAAATCGACGTTAATCAACGCACTCCTGGGGTCGAAGGTGGCGCTTTCCGATTCTTCGATTTTTATCTGGTACCAGGAAGGCCCGACCCCAAGCGTGGAACCGGCCCCCGGTGACGGGTTGATCGTCTCCTGGCCGGCGCGGGCGCTGCGCCACATGACCCTCGTCGAGTCGCGGGACCCATGGGACGTCGACTGCGTCCTGCATCTGGACCCGACGGGCGAGGTGCCAGATTCGCCGGCTCACACGATCGGGGTGCTGTCGCGGGCCGACGAGGTCGCCGGCGGCCGGATCGACGCCCTGGTCAACGCCCGCCGGCTGGCCCGCCGCCTGTCGCGGGAACCCGGCTCGCGCACCACGGTCGTCGCCTTCTCGGGCCTGTTGGCCTTCGCCGGCCAGACCCTTACCGAGGCCGGCTTCTCGGTGCTGGCCCAGCTCGCGGCCCGTCCCCGGGCCGAGCTGGATCACTGCCTGCTGTCCGCCGATCGAGTCCTCGCCGTGCCACTCCCTACCTCGGCGATATTCGAATTGCTTGGGCTGCATGGCCTGCGGCTGGCGACCACCCTGATCCGCGCCGGCAGCTCCACCCGGGCCCGGTTGTGCGAGGAGCTGGTGCGGCGCAGCGGCCTGACCGACCTGCAGGACCGGCTCAGCTACCACTTCCTGGAGCGGCGCGACGTCCTCAAGGCCCACTCCGCCCTGCGCGCGCTGCGCCCGCTCGCCGCCGAGCACCCGCAACTGCTGGTCAGGATCGAGCACATCCTGGCCAACGCGCACGAGTTCCGGGAGCTTGACCTGCTGACCGCTCTGCGCAACGGCAGCATCTCGGTCGGGGACGACGCTCAGGCGGGCCGCCTGGTGGGTATCGACGGCACCGACCCCGCCGCCCGCCTGGGTCTAGGCCACGACGCGGGCGAGGCGGAGGTCTGGGAGCTGACCGGCGAGGCGGTGCGGCGCTGGCGGACCCTGGCCGACGACGCCTCGTTGAGCGGGCCGCAGCGCCGGGCGGCCCGGGTCGTCGTGCGCAGCTGCGAGGGGATCCTGGGCCCCCGACACCTGCCGGAGGCCTGACCAAGGATGAAGGGTGATCGACGGGATTCGAACCCGCGACACCCGGGACCACAACCCGGTGCTCTACCAACTGAGCTACGACCACCACGCGAAACGCGCCCGCCTATGATAGCCACACCCTGGGCGGCTGTATCAAGCGGGTATGCCGCTAAGTGAGCGTTTGCAGCGCCGCGATCCGCTTGGCCTCCTCGACATCGGGGCCCGGCTGGGGCACGAAGATCGCCTCCCGGTAGTAACGAAGCTCACGTATGCTCTCCCGGATGTCGGCCAGGGCCCGGTGGGCCAGGCCCTTCTCGGGCTGGCCGAAGTAGACCCGCGGGTACCACCGGCGGCAAAGCTCCTTCACACTCGACACATCGATCATCCGGTAGTGCAGGTGAGCGTCGAGACGCGGCATGTCCCGAGCGATGAACCCCCGGTCGGTGGCGATCGAGTTGCCGCAAAGCGGAGCCGCTTTCGCCTCCGGCACCCAGTGCGTCACGTACTCCAGAACCCTGTCCTCCGCCTCGGCCACCGTCGTGGTCGCCCTTCGGACCTCCTCCGTCAGCCCCGAGCGGGCGTGCATCTGCTTCACCACCTCGACCATGCCCTCCAGCGCGGCATCCTCGGCATGTATCACGATGTCGACGCCCTCGCCCAGAATGTTCAAATCGGGGTCGGTCACCAACGCCGCCACCTCGATCAGGGCGTCGTTGTGGGTCAGGCCCGTCATCTCACAATCGATCCATACGAGTCGATCTGCACCGTTTTGCCGAAGATCTGCCACGCGCACAGCCTAAAGCCAACACGACCAAACATAGGTGCTCGCCTAGCCCACGTTACCGATCAGTGATCCTGCGGACCGCCGATATGCATCAGCAGATGGAGTTTTATCTATCATTGCGACTTCCCCCCGGCGCTGCCATTCTCCTGATTATCGGATCGGGCGAATCGACAATGGCCGGGCGGTCGAGTCGGGTGAGGTTAACCCTACCGGTAAGACGGCGGTCGGCGGGGTGGGTCAGAATCGCCGTCATGACTAGCGTCGCTGGCGTGACAACAAACGATGGGATCCTGCGGCGCCTGGCGGCCGACACCGGGTATGTGCTGGCCGGTTTCCCGATCGCAATCGCGTCCTTCGTCGTGCTCATCACGGGCTTCGCGCTGTCGATCGGGTTGCTTCCCCTCTTCGGAGTCGGGGTGTTCGTCGGCGCGGGCACGATGCTGGTGGCGCGGGTCTTCGCCGACCTGCAGAGGTTGCGGCTCCAAGCCTCGTGGCGCAAGCGCCCGCTGTACAAGCGATCCGAGGGCAGCATCTGGTCCCGAACGCTGCGCATCCTGGGCGACTTGCAGTCGTGGCTCGACTGGGTACACGGCGCTACCATCCTTTTCATCGCGGTGATCACCTTCAGTCTGGTGGTCACTTGGTGGGCGGCGGCGCTGGGCGGCCTGACCAACTTCCTGTGGGACTGGTCGATCCCGTACGGCGAGGACAGCCACAGCCTGGCCTGGCTACTCGGGTTCGAGGAGACCTCGCAAAACCGGGTCGCCATCAACACCATCGTCGGCGCCGGCTTCCTGCTGACCCTGCCGCTCATGACCCGCGGCTGCGCGCTGCTGCAAGCGTCGTACACCCGGGCGCTGCTGACCGGCGTCGCCGAGGTGCGCAACACCATCGAGGGGCTGCGGGACCAGCGGGCGGCCGCCGTCTCCGCCGAGGCGACGGCCCTGCGCAAGCTCGAGCGGGACATCCATGACGGGCCGCAGCAACGCCTTGTCCGCCTGGCAATGGACATCAGCCGGGCCCGGCAGCAGCTCGACGAGGACCCCGAGCGGGCACGCTCCACATTGGACGAGGCGCTGGGCCAGACCCGGGAGACCCTTGACGAGTTGCGCTCGCTGTCGCGCGGCATCGCGCCTCCGATCCTCGTCGACCGCGGGTTGCCCGCCGCCGTAACCGCCGTGGCGGGGCGCGCGGCGGTCCCGGTGGACCTCGCGGTCGACCCGAGCCTGGCCGAGCAGCGGCCCCAGCCCGAGATCGAGAACGCCGCCTACTTCGTCGTCACCGAGGCTTTGGCCAACGCGGCCAAGCATTCCCGCGCCACCCGCTGCGAGGTGACGATCGTGCGCGCCATGCGGATGCTGGGAGTTCTGGTACGCGACAACGGTGTGGGCGGCGCTCACGTCTCCAAGGGCCACGGGCTGGCCGGGCTGGCCGACCGGGTCCGCGCGGCCGGGGGCCGGCTCACCGTCACCAGCCCGCCCAACGAGGGCACCGAGATACGAGTGGAGCTACCGGAATGAGAGTCGTCGTTGCCGAGGACGCGGTCCTGCTCCGCGAAGGGCTGATCCGGTTGTTGGGCGAGAACGGTTTCGAGGTGGTCGAGGCGGTGGGCGACGGTCCGTCACTGGTCGAGGCGATCACTAAGCACCGGCCGGACGTGTCCATTGTGGACGTACGGATGCCGCCCTCCCACACCGACGAAGGGCTCAAGGCGGCGGTGGAGGCCCGCAAGCGCGTAAGGGGTACCCCCATATTGGTTTTAAGCCAGTATGTCGAAGTGTCCTATGCGGACGATCTGCTGGCCGACCGGGCGGGTGCCGTGGGTTATCTCCTCAAAGACCGGGTGGCCGACATCCCGGAGTTCATCGACGCGCTCAAACGGGTGGCCGGCGGCGGCACCGCCCTCGACCCGGAGGTGGTCGCCCAGCTGCTGACCAGGCGCCGCCGCGATCCGCTCGCGGATCTGACCCCGCGCGAGCACGAGGTCTTGGCCGCGATGGCCGAGGGCCGGTCCAACGCGGCGATCGGGCGCGCCCTGGTCGTCTCGGATGGCGCGGTGGAAAAGCACATCCGCAACATCTTCACCAAGCTTGGCCTGCAGCCCGACGACGACCAGCACCGCCGCGTGATGGCCGTGCTCACCTTTCTAAGCCGCTGACGGCAGTGTGCCAACGCACCAGTAGGGTGGCTGGGTGCGGGTTCGGCAGTGGCAATGGTTGATTTACGTCCTGATGACGGGCGTTTCCGTCGCGCTCTTCTTCCGGCTCGCGATCCCGCACAAGTTCTTCGACCTCGACATCTACCGGCACGCCGTGCGGTGGTGGGCCGGCGGCCACGAGCTTTACGACTACGCGCAGCCGGACTTCCTGCAGGGCTTCCTCTACTTCACCTATCCGCCGTTCGCGGCGATCCTGCTCGTCCCGTTCGGTTTCGTCCCGCTCGGCGTGGCTGGAGCGATCTTCACCATCGGCAGCGTCGCCGCCATCTTCTTCACCACCAAGTGGTTGTTTGAGGCCGAGCGCCTGCGCTTCTCGCTGCTCGCCATCGCCTTCGTCGCGGTGCCCCTCATCGTGCTGATCGAGCCGATGCGCGAGAACATCATGCTCGGCCAGATCAACATGGTGCTGATCACCTTGATCGTCTTCGACCTGCTCAAGCTCGACCGCTGGAAGGGCGTCGGGGTCGGGCTCGCGACCGCGCTCAAGCTCTTCCCCGGCATCTTCATCGTCTACTTCCTCGTCACCCGCCAGTGGCGCGCCGCCATCGTCTCCAGCGCCACCGCCGCCGGGGCCACGCTGCTGGCCGCCGCGATCTCCCCACGCGCCTCGTGGGAATTCTGGACGCAAGCGCTGTGGGACACGGCCCGCGTCGGCCGCACCGACTACACCGGCAACCAGTCCCTGCTTGGCCTGCTGAGCCGGCTGGTCGCTCCGGCCGAGCCCGACCGGGTGATCTGGGTCGTGCTCGCCGTGGCCGTGGGCGTCTTCGGCCTTTTCCGCGCCCAGCGCGCGACACGGGCGGGTGACATCGTGACCGCAATGGCACTGACCGGTCTCGTAGCCGGGCTGATCAGCCCGATTACCTGGCCACACCACCTCTACTGGTTCGTGCCGGCGCTGATCTCCGTCTTTGCCGGCGCTCTGGACCGCGGCTTCCGCTCGCCCCTTTGGTTCCTCTTGATCGGGGGGTACCTGGTGAGCGTGCTCGGGGTGGTTTCCCTCGTGAACTGGGGTGTGGCTGCGGTCCCCACTGACACGCCGTGGCTTTTCCTGGAACGAAACGCCTTCGTATTGCTTAGTTGCGTATTACTGATATTTACACCGATCCGCCATTACTCCACGCATCATGAAGATTCGACAGACTTGTCCGATCTGGGTCATTCCTCTAGCCTGGAGGCATAGGAGCTCGTCTCCCCGGACGTCTCCCAGGTGACACCGTTCCCCCGGTGAGAGTGGCCTGCCTCCGTCACGCGCGGCAGGCCACTCGCCTTTTACAGCATCTTGCGCTTCCTCAGGTAGGCCGCGAGTTCGTTGTAGACCCCGCCCTCATTGGCGAAAGTCGCGACGTTGCGCGCGGTCGCCAGCCACGTCTGCGTCGAGGGCGAGACCTCACCCAGCGCCCGCTCGAAGTCCCGCTGCTCGATCATCCGCACCTCACCGCTGATCAGGGAATCGTGCATGGCGTATTCCGCCGCGGTCTCACATAGGTGCGCCAGGTCGGCCCCGGAGTAATGCTCGGTGGCGGCGACGATCCGGTCCAGTTTGATCCCGGCGACCGGCCGCTCACGCAGGTGGTAGCGCAGGATCGCGGCGCGCGCCCCGGCGTCGGGCGGGGTCACGAGCACCATGCGGTCCAGCCGGCCCGGGCGGCGCAGCGCCGCGTCCACGTCCCACGGCGCGTTCGTCGCGGCCAGCACGAAGACGCCCTCGTTGTCCCCCTCCATGCCGTCGAGCTCGGCCAGCAGTTGGTTGCCCAGGGTGCGCATGGCCGAGGACTGGAGCTGGGTTCGCTTGTGCCCCAAGGCATCGATCTCGTCAAAAAAGACCACGCAGGGCGCCTCGCGCCGGGCGGTCTGGAAGATCTCGTGCAGGTTCCGCTCCGAGGTGCCGATCCACATGTTCAGCACGTCCACAATGGACAGTGAGATGAACCTGGCTCCCATCTCGCCCGCGAGCGCCTTGGCCAGGAAGGTCTTGCCGCAGCCGGGCGGCCCGTAGAGCAGCAGCCCGCCGCGCAGGCTCTTGTTGTAGAGCTTGCGCAGCCGGTCGTTGCGCAACGGCCCGAGGAACGCCAGCTCCAGGCGCCTTTTCACCTCGTCCATGCCGCCCACGTCGGCCAGCCGCAGGGTGCTGGTCTCGGTGTCGAACATCCGGTCGTGCTCGCCGGTCACCTCGTCGGGCTCGCCGTCGGCGCGCGAGTAGCGCGGCGGGACGGTCCCGGCGAACTGCGCCTCGAGCGCGCCCCAATCGGTTTCTTCCCTCCGGGGCGGTGTTCCGGGATTGAGCGCCCGGCCCATGAGCCGCTGCGCGGCCTCGTGCGCCGGATCGGCCCGCAGAACCGTGGCCAGATGCGGGATCGCCTCCGCGTGTCGGCCCGCCTCCACCAGCAGCTGCGCCAGATGCACGCGCAGCGTATGGTCGTCCGGGCGCGCGGCCACGGCCGCACCGAGACTGTCGATCAACGAAGGGTCGGTCACGATCGGCCATTATGCCCGCTCGACGGGTCTGCGTCCGGAGGGAACCTGTGTCAGGATCACGTTCGTGCCCGATGACAACCTCCTCATGCCCACGATCACCGAGACGCCGCAACCGGTGTATCGGCCCTGGCGCGTGGATTCGCTTGTCTATCCGGCGTTTTTCGGCGGGCCGATCGCGGTGACCTACCTCGGCACCGTCAACGCCCGCCGGCTGGGCCTGAGCAACCGCAAGCTGAGCCTGATCGTCGCGACCGGAGCCGCCGCCCTGACCGCTCAGGTGCTGGTGATCGTCTTCTTCCTTCAAGATGTGTCCAACGGGGCTCAACGGCTCAGCTTCTCGGCCGCCGGCATCGTGGTCTGGGGTGTGGCCCAGTATCTGCAGCGCCGCCCATTCCGGATCTTTCTGCTGCGGGGCGGTGAGCCGGCAAGCCTCTGGGGCGCGGGCGTCAGCACCGTCATCCCCTCGCTCCTGCTCCAGTTCCTGCTCATCTACGTGGTGAGCTCGGCGGTGAACCGATGACCGAGCGCATGTCGGAGCAGGCGCAGGACACCACGATCGCCCGGGCGTGGGCGCTGCTCGAGGCGGACCGGGCCGAGCAGGCGCTGGCCGAGCTGAGCCGGCTGAGCCCGACCCAGGCCGGTGCCGCCGTGGCGTTCCAGCTCCGCGGGCGGGCGCTGATGCACCTCGAGCGGTGGAAAGAGGTCGACGAGAACGCCCGGCGCGGCCTGGCCGAGATCGGACCCGACCCGGTTCTGTTGGGGCAGTTGGGGTTCGCCCTCTTCGAGGCGCGCGAGTACAGCAACGCTGAACGGGCCTTTCTCGACGCCCTGGCCCTCGCGCCGCACGACGTCGAGCTGCTCTGCGCCTACTCGCGCCTGTGCCTGCACGCCGACCAGGCCGGCAAGGCCAAGCAGCTGTGGCAGCGGGCGGCCGCGCTCGACCCGTATCACCGCCAAATAATGATCACTCGGGTCGTGCTCGCCATCGGGACCGCCGACGACCGCGAGGCGCAGCGCGCCAGCGACGCCTACCTCGCCGAGTATCCGGCCGACCCGATCGCACTGGCATTGCAGGGCCAGGTGGCGGAGATGCGGGGGCGGTCCGGGTATGGCTCGATCCGGCAGGCGGTCGCCGCCGACCCCGACGACCGCGATATCGCCGACCTGGCTTGGGAGGCAAGGTTTTACGCCCACCCGCTGATGCTGCCGCTGCGCCCGCTGATCCGGCTGGGCACCGTTAAGTCGTGGCTGATCGCGGTGGCCATCATGTTCGGGCTACGCTTCGCCGGCCTGAACACGCTGGGCCTCATCGCCGCGGTGGTGTGGGTGTCGCTGTGCGTCTATTCGTGGATCGTGCCGCCCCTGCTCCGAAAGTGGATCTTCCGCCGCCGCTAGATCTTGGCGGATTATGGTTGCCAGGGCAGCCATAATCCTCCAAGGTTCACTTTTGGGCGCTCTCCATCAGGTGGGGGTGGCCTCCGGCGAAGGGCATCGGCAGATCGCGCGGCGGCTCGGTCGCTTTGACCGATTCGGTTGGGGGCCAAGGCAAACCAGGCGGCTCGGTCGCTTTGACCGACTCGGTTGGGGGCCAAGGCAAACCAGGCGGCTCGGTCGCTTTGACCGACTCGGTTGGGGGCCAAGGCAAACCAGGCGGCTCGTCGGCGCGGCCCGACTGCGTGGCGGACAGGACGCACGGCTGGGCCGGCACGTGGATCGAGGACGGCCGGGCCGGCCAGGCCAGCGGGGCCAGGCCCAGCAGCATCAGCATGGGGCCGACGATGAGCAGGCCCCACGTGGTCGAGTCGAGCCATCCGGCGGTCACCGACGCGGTGAGCGCGACCGGCTCCGAACCCGGCGGCGCGACGATCACCAGAGCCAGCCGGTGCTCCCGATCCACGGCCGGGGTCCACGCCAGCTCGCCTTCTCCTCGCCGTACCCAGAAATCCTGGTCTTGGGGTTTGCCAAGCGCCTCGCCGGAGGCGGCGGTGATGTGCCGCACCCGCACGGGCAGCGGGCCCCGGCCCAGCGAAAGTCCTTCCACCGCCGTGTATCCGGCGCCGGCCAGATAGGCGGCCACGTCGGTCGGGGCGGCGATGCCGATGAAGCCGGGCGTGGCCAGCCGCAACGTGGTGCGGTCGGCGCGAACGATGGGCGCGTCACGGCTCAGGATCGCGTCGAGGTCGGGCACGACGAGCACCCGGCCGGGCACATCGATGGGTGTGATGGTGGCGTGGAAGGTGCCGTCCGGGCTGCGGTGCCGCATCGTCCACCAGCCGAGGATCCCGGCGGCGAGGATCGGCAGGGCCAGCAGCAAAGCAACCACCCGCAAGACCCGCATGTCCTGTAAAACGCGGGCCTATCACCCAGGATGCGGTTTATGACGGCAAACGTCGGGAACGTACCAGAGCAAATCCGGCGAGGAACAGCGCGAGCAGCGCCGCGCCCAGCGCGACCCAGCCGACAATGTTGTTGCCCCCGTTCGAATTTTCGCCGGAGGCCAGCGACGGGGACTTGGGTGAGACCACGGCGACGGGAGCGATGACGTTGAGGACCGGGGCGGGGTGCTCGAGTTCGGCGCCCTTTTTCGGCTCGTCGATCCAGCGGACCACGGCGCCGTCGGAGTAGGTCTGCAACGCCTTGAACACCAACTGCTTGGCATCGCTGGGAATCGGGCCGAGCGAGACCGGGAACTCCTGGAACTGCCCGGGTTTCACCGCCGCGTCGGCCGACGACGCGGTCCAGGTGATCACCGAGACCACCTCGCTCACCGCCGTCCCGTGCATGTCGATCGGCTTGTCCAGCTTGCGTTTGGTGACAGCGGCCGTCCAGCCCGCCACCGGCATCGTGGACACGGACGCGATCGGCGCGTTCTCGGGCAGGAACACCTCGAGCTTGGTGGTCCTGGCGTCGTCGGACTCGTTGGGCACGCGGAACGCCACGCGCTCGAAGTTGCCCGCCACAACCTCCTTCGGGTTCACTGTCACGTGCGCGAACGCCGGAGTGGCCACCAGCAGCACCGTGATGAAGGCGAATGCGGCGATGAGTTTCCTCATGCGAGGTCTCCTTTTATTTGATCGGCACCGTGGCGGTGACGGTGTCCTGGTCTATCGCTGAGATGCGCACTGTGAAACGGAAAACCCAGTCCCCGGGTGTGGGCAGGGCGATGGTGCCGGTCGCGTGGTCAGGTGGAATCCTGAGCACGGGCACGTCGATCGGCTCGATGCCGGCCGACGGCAGCGCCACCGTCACTTTCCACTCCTCCACGTTCTGCGGCTGGCCCTCAGGCGTGAACGCAAACAGGTGAACAAGGTTGTCTTCGCCCGCCTTGGCCGGATCGACCTCGATCTGCAGCCGGAACTTCGGGCTGTCGATCGTGGTCGTGTAGGTCCGAGCGGCACGCGGCGGCGGGGCCTGCGCGACCGCTTCCGCGGTGCGGGCCGGGGTCGTCTGGGTCAGGACGGAGGTCACCAACAGGATCACGGCGGCGATGCTCAGCTCGGCACTCACAATCTTGCGCAGGCTGGCGCTCATCAGCAGCCGCCGGGCCTGGCTGGCCACGGCGAGGATCAGGCCGACGAGGGCCAGCTTGATCAGGATGTAGCGTCCGTAGGAGGTGCTGACCAGCGCGCTGGGCGTGCCGATCTCGATCAGGGCGGACACCACGCCGGCCAGCAACACCACCGATACGGCAAGCCCGGCCCAGCGCGACCAGATCGGCAGGATCGCCTCGCGCTCGGCCTGATCCGCCCGCCTGAGCAGGAACAGCACCAGGATCACCAGGCCGCCCAACCAGATCGATACCCCGCCGAGGTGGATCGCATCGACCACCATCGAGACAGGGGGGGCGGGTGAGCCCGCCGGGTGCCCGGCCATCGGCCAGGTGATCGCGGCGATGACGCCCAGCCCGAGCACGAGGTAGCGGTCGACCGGCCCGCCCTGGCCGTTGACGAGCGGGCGCAGAAGCACCGCCGCGACCGCCAGCACGGCCAGGCGCACCAGCAGCGCGACGCCGAAGCGGCTGGACATGACGTCCCCGAAACCCTCCACATCGGACAGTCCGCCGCCGGTGGTGTATGGCGCTTGCAGATACAGGGCGCCGACCGTCGACAGCGCGACCAGACCGAAGCCGAGCCACATCAAGCGTTTCGGGCCTTGCCGGTCGAGCCGGCTTGGCCACAGCAGGGTGAGGAACAGGACCGCGCCGACGAGCAGTGCCAGGCCCGCATAGCCGAGGTACTTGCCTATACCGAGCAGCCACAGCACGGCGCCGTCCGAGTCGGGCTGTTGCTCCACGACCGGTGTCGTCGACCTCTCCCCGATGGAGAATGTGAAAGCGCCTGGCACCGGATGGCTGTCCGCCGAGATCACGCGGAAGCTCACCAGATAGGTGCCCCTGGTTTCGGTCCCCGGCTTGAGCTTGAGGCGCAGCGCGGCTCCATCGACCACCGGCTTGCCGTCGTCGGCCCGCTGCCCGTCGGGGCCGAGAATGCGGATCTTGTCGGTGACCGGCGACACGGCCTCACTGAAGACCATTTCAATGACATTCGGGGGTACCTGGAGAAGCTCTCCCTGCGTGGGATTGGTGCGAATCAGCACGGCGTGGGCTTGGGCCGGGCTGGCCGGCCAGAGCAGCACCGCGGCCGCCACCAGCAGGGTGGCCTTGAGGAGACGCGAGATCATGAGATGGCCGCTTCGCGGCGCCGGGGGATGGACCTCCCGCCGTGGCGGCCATCGCGGCTGAGCCCCCACAGCAGGGCGGCCTGGGCCAGCGCGGCGATATGACCGACCTCATGGGCGAACCTCGCCGCGCCCTCCACGATGTCGAAGACGCTGGTGAGGATCAGGCATCCGGCCAGAACGAAGGCGACCGGGACGAAGGCGCGGGCCAGATCCGGCCGCCAGGCGGCGATCCCGAACCCGACCGCGACGGCGATGTCGAAGGAGGCGGCCTCGCGTGAGGTGTGAGCGATCTCGCCCAGGCCCAGCAGCATCGGGATCGCCATGGCCAGTTGCATCATCGCGGTCAGGGCCAGCGCCAACCGCAGGGTGGCGCGCCCTCTCTGGTGGGCTATTTGGCGGGCAGCGTCACGGTTTCCGGCTCGCACGGCGGCGAGGATCGGGACGGTCAGGTCGGGCGCCTCGAGGGCGTGCCCCCGCACCGCCATGGTGACCTCCTCCACGTTGGCGAGCCACTCGCCGCACTCGCGGCAGCCGGCGAGGTGGGCCTCGAGCACACCGGGGGCCAGCGGAGACTGTTCGCCGTCGAGCCGGGCCGACAGCGCCTCGCGGATCTGGTCACATCCGTCCTTCATGAGCGGGTAGTCGCGCCGGAATCGAAATAAGTTCCGGGCAATTTCGCTTGATAGGCTTTCCGTTCGTGAAGCCCCTGTTGCCGGATGACGAGTCGACGCTGTGGGCGTTGGCCGCTCGCGACGGGGACTCGCTGGCCCAGGCCGCCTTCGTGCGCTCGACCCAGGCCGAGGTGTGGCGGTTCTGCGCCGCACTCATCGACACATCGACAGCTGATGATCTGACCCAGGAGACCTATCTGCGGGCCTTCCGGGCGCTCCCCCAGTTCGAGGGCAGGTCGAGCGCGCGCACCTGGCTGCTGGGCATCGCCCGCCGCGCCTGCGCCGACCACCTGCGCGTGGTGATGCGCGCGCGCCGCCTGCGCGACCGCCTCACCCGCACGTTCGACACCTCCACCGCCCCCGACCCGGCCGGCCAGATCAGCGCCGCGGCTCTGCTGAAGGCGCTCTCACCCGAGCGTCGGGAGCCGTTCGTGCTCACTCAACTGCTCGGCCTCACCTACGAGCAAGCGGCCACGGTGCTTGAAGTGCCCATCGGCACGATCCGATCCCGGGTGGCCCGCGCCCGCGCCGATCTGGCGTCCGGCGTCGTTAGCGCTATGGCGGCTTAACGACTACTTGCTGGGGGCGGGCACCGGGGGGTGGGCCCGAAGGGTAGGGGCGGGAGAGATCTGTGCGGTGGGTCAGCCTGCTGGCCCGGCTCGGGCTGGCGGCGGTCTTCCTGACCGCCGGCGGGTTGAAGGTGACCGACCTCGACGCGAGCGGGCGCGCCGTCGTGGCCTACGAGCTGATGCCGCCGGATGTGGCGATGACCGTCGGGGCGGTCCAGCCCCTCGTCGAGATAGCGCTGGGCATGCTGCTGTTGCTGGGCCTGGCGACCCGGCTCGCCGCGTGCATCAGCGCCGCGCTGCTGGTGGTGTTCATCTCCGGGATCGTCTCGGCCTGGGCCCGCGGCCTGAACATCGACTGCGGTTGCTTCAGCCAGGGCGGGAACCTGCCCGCGGGGCAGACACCCGATTACCTGCCGGAGATCCTGCGGGACGTGGTCTTCCTGGCCATGGCAATCTTCTTGATCATATTTCCGGCCAGCCGATTCTCCCTCGACGGCTGGCTGAACCCGGAACCGGTACACAGAAATGAGGCAGAGGCAGACGATGAGTAAGCGGCCCGACAAGCGCGCGTCCTCGCGAGTGGTTCGGGAACAGATCGAGCGGGAGAGGCGGCGCAAGCGCACGGCCTGGATCGCGATCATCGCGCTGGGCGCGCTGGCGATCGGCGGCGTCGTCGGCTGGACCATCTACGCCAGCAACCGGGCGTCGGGCGTGAACACCCCGGCCGAAACGAACTCGGCGGGCAACGGCATCGTGACCGGGTCCGGCCCGGTCGTGGTCGAGGACTACGTCGACTTCCTCTGCCCGTATTGCAAGGTGTACCACGACGACGCGGCCGTGAATGTGGCCAAGCTCCTGGCAGAAAACAAGATCACACTGATCCAGCACCCCGTCGCCTACCTTGACCGCTTCTCCACCAACAACTACTCGACTCGCGCCTCGGCCGCCTCCGGATGCGCCGCCGACGACGGGCACTTCCAGGAGTACGTCAACGTGCTCTTCGCCAACCAGCCGGCGGAAGGTTCGGCCGGCCCGACCGACGACCAGCTGATCAAGTTGGGAACCGACAACGGCCTGTCCGAGAACTTCGCGCGGTGCGTGCGGGACAAGAAGTATGTCACGTGGGCCAAGAAGGTCAGCGACGACGCCGGCGAGGCGGGCGTGACCGGGACGCCAACCGTGTTCGTCAATGGCAAGAAGGTACAGGCCACCGCGAACTCGATTGTGGCGGCGGTCAATAACGAGGCGGGTGCTCCCACTGCCTCCCCCACCAACTAGCGGGTACATTTCGCCGCATGATGCTGCGTAAGGCGGGCGCGATCCTCGGGGTCGCGCTCGCCTTCAACCTCTGCCTGCCCACGGTCGCCCACGCGCACGGCGCCGACGCGCCCGACGCGACCAACTACCGGACGCTGATCAGGCAGGTGCCGGCCTTACCCGGGCTGGTGGTCGAGACGATCGAGGCCGGGGCGCGGCTTCAGCTCACCAACCACAGCGGCCGCAACGTCGAGGTGCTGGGCTACCGGAACGAGCCGTATCTGGAGATCCGGCCGGACGGGGTCTACGAGAACATCCACTCCCCAGCGACATATTTGAACGTCACGATCGCTCACGTGGACCCGCCCGCGCACGCCGACCCGACCGTGCCGCCTTCATGGAGGAAGGTTTCGGATGAGCCGCGCTGGCGCTGGCACGACCAGCGCGCGATCTGGACCTCGCCGCAGCCCCCGGACGTGGTGAACGCCGATCCCGGTGCGCCGCACCACCTTCGGGATTGGACAGTGCCGATGCGGGTGGACGCCACGCCGCTGACGCTGTCCGGGACGCTGGAGTACGTGCCGCCGCCCGCCGGTTTGCTGTGGTGGGCGCTGTCCGTCGCGGGCATCGTTCTCGTTGGGCTGCTTGGGTTCTTGCGGCCGCGCGGGCCGGTCGGCAAGCTCCTGGCGGCTCTGGTGATCGGCTCGGGCGTGCTGGGTCTGGTCTATGGCGTGGCCCGCGAGCTTGACGCGGGCAACGACACGCTGTGGTCGGTCTCGGGACAGCTCTTCGCCACCCAGCTCTGGCCGACCGTGACTGCGCTGGCCGCGATCGCCTTCGCGACCGACGCCCTGCTGTCGCGCAAGGGCGATGGCGACTTCGCCGTCGCGCTGGGCGGCGCCGCCGCTGCCCTGTTCGCCGGCATGGTCAACGCCGCCGTGTTCCATCGCTCGATCATCCCGGTGACCTGGGATCCGAGCCTGGCTCGGGTGCTGGTCGTGGCGATCATCGCATTGGGAGGCGGCGGCGCTGTCGCGGCCATGCTGCGGCTGCGAGCAAGCTCAGGGACTCGGGATCAGAGTGGCCTGGCGTAGGTTTGGTGTACGCCCGGGACGCGGTCCTCGATGACGGACGTGGCCCCCGTATGCGCCTCGGCGCCGGGCGTCGTCACGAAGCGCAGCACCCCGAAGTCGGCGGTCAGTTCGGTCCGGTGATGCGGGTAAACACCGCCCGGCGGTCTTCGCTGGCGGTCTTCGCTGGCGGCCTTCACCCGACGGCCTTCAACGGCGGTCTTCACCCGGCGGCCTTCGCTGGCGGCCTTCGCTGGCGGCCTTCGCTGGCGGCCTTCGCTGGCGGCCTTCACCCGGCGGCCGCGCGGGCCGGCCGGGCGGCCTGACCCGGCGGTACGGGCTTAGACGGCGGCCGGGACGGCGAAGCCGAAGGGGAGTTCGAGCCGGTGGCGTGCAAGGGTTTCGTGATCGGCCAGCAGCTCGCGGGTGGGGGCGTCAGCGACGATACGGCCGTCGTCGATGATCACGGAGCGCTCGCAGAGCTGCAGAGCGTAGGGCAGGTCATGGGTCACCATCAGCATGGTGACCGGCAGGCTCTGCAGGATCTCGGCCAGTTCGCGGCGTGCTTGAGGGTCCAGATTGGATGAAGGCTCGTCGAGCACGAGCAGCTCGGGGCGCATGGCGAGCACGGTGGCGACGGCGACCCGCCGGCGCTGCCCGAGGGAGAGGTGGTGCGGCGCCCGATCGCGGTGCTCGAGCATGTCGACCCAGGAGAGGGCGTCGTCGACACGGGCCGTCAGCTCGTCGCCGCGCAGCCCCAGGTTGGCCGGCCCGAACGCCACGTCCTCGGCGACGGTCGGCAGGAAGAGCTGGTCGTCCGGGTCTTGGAAGACGATGCCGACCCGCCGCCGGATCTCGCGCAGCCCGGCCCGGTCGGAGGGGTCGACGCGCTGGCCGCCGACGGTGACGGTGCCGGAGGAGCCGGGTGTGCGGGCGGACGGCAGGATGCCGTTGAGGTGCAGCACGAGGGTGGTCTTGCCCGCGCCGTTGGGGCCAAGGAGCGCGACGCGCTCACCCGGGTCGATGGTGAGGCTGACCCCGTGCAGGGCCTGGTGCCCGTCGGGATAAGAATACTTCACTTCATCGATTTCAAGAGCTTTCATTGGTACCCCATAAGGATGAGCGCGAATAGGGCGGCGATCGGGACGATGGCACCGCCCGCCCACTGCCGGGCGGTGGCGACGCTGCCGGCGTGCAGTGCGGCGGGCAGGCGCCCGGTGTAGCCACGCGAGCGCATCGCGAGAAAGACCCGCTCGCCCCGCTCGAAAGCACGCAGGAAAAGCGCTCCGAGCCCGGCAGCGAACCCCTTGATCTGCCAGAGGAACCGTGGATCGTCCAAACGCGACAGTCGAGCGACCCGCATGCGCCGCGCCTCGTCGGCCAGAACTTCGAGGTAGCGCAGCATGAACAGGGCGATCTGAGTGATGGCCTGCGGAGTGCGTAGCCGGTCGAGGCCGAGCAGCAGGTCGCGGGCGGGCGTGGTGGCGGCGAGGATCAGCGCGATCAGCACGCCGAGCGTGCCCTTGACGAGAATGTTCCACCCCGCCCAGATCCCGTCGACGGCGAGGGACATGCCGAGAAAGTCCGTGCGCGGGCCGGAGGTGAGGAAGGGGAGCAGAAGCGCGGTGGCGACGAACGGAAACTCGATCAGGCCGCGCTTGGCGAGCCAGAGGGGAGGGATCTTGGCGGCGAGAGCGAGGACGGCGATGATCAGGGCGTAGGCCCCGAAGGCGGTCAGGCTCTCCCGCGGCGTCGCCACGACGATGCCTGTAAAGGCAAGCGCTGCAACGATTTTCACCTCAGGCGCGAGATGGTGCACCGGCGAGTGCTGGTGCACATACATCGCGTGAGCGTGGCCCGCGCCCATGGTCAGGCTCCCCGGGGTGCGTCTGAGCCGCTCGTCCGGCGACGAGGGACGGCCACGTTGGCCCACGGGTCGGGATGGCTTGGCGCTTGGCTTGGCCCTTGGTTTGGCGCTTGGCTTGGCGCTTGGTTTGGCCCTTGGTTTAGCCCTTGGTTTAGCCGGCCCGCGTTGATGGTGGCGTGGACCGGCTCGCCCGGACGTTGGCCTGGCCGGTGGCGGTCGGCCCGGCGGCGGTCGGCCCGGCGGCGGTCGGCCCGGCGGCGGTCGCGGATGATCCAGAAGATGATCAGGCCGATGGCGAAGGTGAGGGCCACGCCGATGACGCCGGCCAGGCCGGTCGAGCTGTCTAGGCCCTTGATGCCGTAGTCGGCGAGGAAGCCGCTGCCCAGCTCGTGGTCCTGGGCGCGCTGGGCCACGCAGGAGCCGCCGGTGATGTTGCCGTCGGTGTCGACCGTGCAACCCTTGAGCGTGGTGGCGTCGAGCCCGTCGGGGGCGCTCGAGGCGAAGTAGCTCAAGCCGCCGGCGATGGCCAGGGTGATCAGGGCGCCGACCGCGATGAGAGGCTTGATGCCGCGGAAGGTGGCGGAGCCGGCGGGCTCGGTGGCCTCGGTGGCCAGGCGCCGGCCGTGCAAGGCGTAGACGAGGTCGGGCCGGACTCGGGCCACAGCGGTCACCGTGATAGCCGCGATCGCGCCCTCGCCAATGCCGATGAGGGAGTGGACGCCGGCCATCGTGGCGGAGATCTGTCCATAGCCGACGATAAGATCGACGTCACCGCCGAGGAAGTATTGGAGGACGAAGCCCTGCGAGGCGAGCACGACGCTGACGACCGAGCCGCCGAAGACCGCCGCGCCGACGCCGAAAGCCGTGCGGGGCAACAGCTTCATGAGGCCCACCACCACCAGGTAGCCGACCGCCGTCCCGAGCAACGCCATGTTGGCGATGTTAAGGCCGAGGGCTGACACTCCTCCGTCCGCGAAGATCAAAGCCTGCACGAGCAGGACGACCGAGACGCAGAGGGCGCCGACCCAGGGGCCGACGAGGGTCGCGGCGAGGGCGCCGCCGAGCAGGTGACCGCTGACGCCGGGCAGGACCGGGAAGTTGATCATCTGGGCGGCGAAGATGAACGCGGCGACGAGGCCGGCCATGGGCGCGAGGCGGTCGGAGAGATCCTGGCGAGCCCGGTAGAGGCACAGGGCCAGCAGTCCCATGGCGATGGCGCCGTAGAAAAGCGAAACCGGACCGTCGATAATCCCGTTGCTTATGTGCATCGCTACAACATCCACCCGGCCATCATGGCCCTTGTTGCACATTACTTGCAACAAGGATTCGTACTAAGGTTCGTAAACATGAAGTTAGAACCAGGAACAAAAGCACCAAAATGGAAACTGCCCACGGCCGACGGCCAGACCCTCAGCCTGAGCGATCTTCGCGGCCACAAGGTCATCCTGTACGCGTACCCCGCCGCGATGACCCCGGGCTGCACGACGCAGGCCTGTGACTTCAGGGACTCTTTGGCCTCGCTGAGCTCCGCCGGGTACCAAGTCATAGGAATTTCCCCGGACAGCCCAGCAAAGCTGGCCAAGTTCGTGGAACGCGACGCCCTCACGTTCCCGCTCGTCTCGGACGAGGACAAGAGCGTGCTCGATGCCTACGGCGCCTGGGGCGAGAAGAAGAACTACGGCAAGACATTCTTGGGTGTCATCCGCTCGACCTTCGTGATCGACGAGAAGGGCGTGATCGAGCACGCGTTCTACAACGTGCGGGCCACCGGGCACGTGGCGAAGCTGCGGCGCGACCTGGGGATCGATTGAGCGACAGGCCGGATGCCGTACACTAAGCGACCGGTGCGCGGGAGTGGCGGAATTGGCAGACGCGCAAGACTTAGGATCTTGTGCCTTCGGGCGTGGGGGTTCAAGTCCCCCCTCCCGCACCGCTCCGGCACCTCATCGTCGTCATTCGAACCGCATGGGCCCTGCGTACTCTCGGTCAGCAGTCCTACGAAGGCGCCCGCGCGGACAGCCGCCTATGCGATCTTCAGTTGTTCATCGCCAAAATCCGCGATCAGCTTTAGCGTCCCACCCAACGCGGCCACAAAGCGGTTCAGCACATCCTGGGTGGACACGTCTCCACTTTCGATCTGTGAGACGCGAGCAACCGAAATACCCATGCGCTGCGCTACCTGTTCCTGCGTTAGCCCACGCCGCTTACGCATCTCTGCCAGCCGCCAGCCACGAGCGTCATCGAGCATCTTCGAAACAGCGGCGCTAAATGCCTCTGGACCGCCAGCTGTTTCGACGGCCCGCTCGAGATGATCAGAGTCGCGCCAGCGCTTAACCTCGCCCATCGCCCTTCTCCTGTTCGCGTTCCTTCAAATACGCGGCATAGAGCTGTTCCGCCTCCGGAATCGCATGGCGGTACCAGCGATTCCATTCTCCCGACTTGTCCCCGGCAATCAGCAGAATTGCGGATCGCCATGGATCAAAGACAAACAAGATCCTTATCTCACTTTGCCCTGTCGACGGTGGCCGCAACTCCTTCATGTTCGCGATGTTGGACGCCGTCACCGTGTCGACCAACGGCCGCCCTTCAGCTGGCCCGCTGTGCTCAAGCACTAAAATCGCCTGGTTTACCAGCCGATGGCTATCACGGTCAGCCTCATACAGTGCATCGAGGAAGTCCTCAACCTGCGTGGTCATCAGTATTTCCCACTCCACGCCAAACCCCTCCCCGCTGGCACGGAGTTTAAGAATATCCTAAACTAGTCGGCCAGGTGAGGCAACGCGCTCGTGGTCGTCGGCGCCCACGAGCAGCACCGCCTCGCGATCGAGGTTCGAAAGTACCTGGATGAGGTGCACAACCAGAATCTATGTCGCATGGTGCGTCCGTATCGAAGCGGAGTTGCTCACGCTCGATGGCTAGGACGTGTACCGAATGCTCTGCAGGAACCTTCCAGAGCCGTCGTCAAGCATCCAGAACGACCAACCGTTTCGATGAGGGCTGACACCGGGCTTGTAGCGCACAACCACAGCGCGAGCCGCACCGGTGGGCGACTTGAAGCTCTGCCCGGCAAGCGGCCCAGAGGTGATGTCGATCCGAGAGGTCCTTGGGTGGTACCTGCCATGGGTGCGGTGACCCTGATAGTCAACGAATACCGCTACTCCCTCGGTCTCCTCCGACTGCTCCTGTAACTCCAGCGGTCTCGGTGTCGGCATGCTGGCCTCAGCCACCAGCCGTGCCACCACCTCACCCGCGGTACTGCCGCTCATACGGGCCGCGAACTCCAGTGATCGGTAGGTTTGCTTGTCCACCTCAACAGTCTCAGGCATTGCGCCTCCTCCCTTCGAGGAGGATAAAGAAGAAAAAGGAGACAAAGCAAGCGGGTAAGGGCGACAGCGACCTCGATCGAATCACGAACGAGGCTCTGGACTGCACTGGTCGGCAAGCCCCTGACCGCGTCTCCAGGTTGTGCTTCCGCCCACGCCTGAAAGCTGGCAGCTGCGTCAGGTGGGTCCAGGAGATCAAGCCGGATAGTCCTACTGCGCTCTCGTTGTTCTGTCAGGTATCGGGCGTTTCAGGGCATCCGTCCCCCGCATGTTCGTTACGCTTTTAGTAGTCGAGGTGATTGGGATGGGAAGTGTCAGACGGTTTCCGTATGTTGAAGCATGACCAACCAGGTTCCACCTTGCCCCCTGGGAGGCCCCAATGACTCAAATCGCCCATAACCATCAGCCCGATGTAGTCCTAACACAGGTGTGAACCCGGACCAGCTCGATGAGTTGCTGCACTATGACTATGAGCGAGACAAAGAGGGCTATCCAGAGGCTCACATTCAAGTCATCGCCACAAGTCCGGCATGGGAATCTGTGCTGGCCGCAAGCGGCAAGCCAAAAGCAGGAGTGGGCAAGCTCCATTTGCCCGTAGGAGGCAGACGATTCCGGCCAGCGTTGGAGGACCTTCTGGAGGCGCTGATAGAAGAAGGCATTCTTGAGGGCGCCCCAGGTTGGACTCGAATCATCGGCGAACACCGTGACAAGTTCCGTAAGTTGCAGTTGAGGGCTGCGATCCGTCGAGACCCCGAGGTCGCAGCGGTGGCGCTACAGGGTCTTGGCTACACAGTTCATCCGCCAGATCGATCATCGTTAGCAAAGATCCTGCCATTCTCAGGCAAGGGAAGGCGGAAGAAGTAAACGCCTAGTCTTTGCGTCCGCGACGTCACTGTTCCGTCGAATCCTTCATCGTTCCCAACCTGCTGATCCTTCGTTGCATATCTGATGTGCACAAGATCTACATGAAGTTCCTGGGTGTTGAAGTGGGTTTCAAGCAGGTGCACCAAAGCAATCTCGCACAAACCAAACCTAAATCCGAGCCAGACGATTTGTCCCAGCGTCGTCGATTTGTCCAAAGAGGATCCGCTCGCCGGACGCGTGCTGTGCGGCGACGTAGTCAAGCTCTACCGAGACGAGCTGAAACGTGATGTCGGCGCACTCAGCGCGCAAACCATGGCACGTGTGCGAGCGGAACTCGGTCATGAACTGGCGATTTTACGCATGACCCAGCCTCATAGGTGGCCGATGTAGTCGTAGTTGCCGTCGCCAACGGCGGACCGCAGCTTCTGGAGCACGGACCTCGGGTTGTCGTACGGACCGGAGACGTAGAACGGTTTGCCCTCACGTCCAAAGTGGATGGGG
>Ga0075428_100000555_pt1 | contig 38237 bp, 34 predicted proteins | sample RhiMetdeltSRZDD2_FD_75291 | JGI IMG/M metagenome (GOLD analysis project Ga0075428, IMG submission 75291) | Populus rhizosphere microbial communities from Tennessee, USA - Rhizosphere MetaG P. deltoides SRZDD2 | ecosystem: Host-associated > Plants > Roots > Rhizosphere > Soil | place: USA... | reverse complement strand
GTCGAAAGCAAGGCGGGCAGGTGTCGATCTACCTCCGCCCGAGAAAGGCACGGTGTCGGAGAAAACACGCCGCAGCGCGGCAAGCGCCTACCGGACCGGCCGCAAGGGGAAGCACAGACCATCCAGACGGCGTTCACGCGCTGTCACGCGCGCATTGGAGCGTGAAGGCACCGCTGCGGCTTCAGGGGAAGCCCTCGCCAAACAGGCGCGTTCGGCGGCCAGCCGACGTAGCCGATCAGAACGCTCTGCTGCCGCCCGCAAGGCCGCCCGGACCCGTCATGCCGAGCATCGCGCATGAATTGCCGCCGTGTTTCACGCAGCTTTACGTTGCCTCGGGACAGCCACGAGGCGAGCTCGAAGGCGACATTCCCATGACCCGGCGTGCGTCCTTGAGGTGATCGCCACGCATCGAACGGACGTTGTGATCCCGCTGCGGGTTCCTGTGTAACAGGCCACGAACCGTTTCAACTGCCCCCGGGGATTCCCCGGTTTTCCTCTGCGCGCACGGCTCATATGATCGTTCGACGCTCGCGCAAGGACCCCGATGGTCAGTCCCTCGCTAGACCCCGCCGCCCTGGCGCTCCTGGGAATTATCCACCGGCACACCCAAGGCGGACCGCCACCCCCGTCTGACACTGACAGCGCGTTTGCCGGCTGCTACGCCGACCTTGTCTGTCTCAAGTTCATCGAGAAATCGAAGCAAGGCGACGGCTGGGCCATCACCCATGACGGCGAACGCTGGCTAAAAGACCACTACACCCGCCAAGCCTGAATCCAACCGTCGGGTTCCTTCGAGCCGACGCCCCGAAGGCAGATGGCGGCTGGGACCTGGTACGAGGTTGCTTCAATCAATCGCGGAGCAGGAGGAAACAATCGCTCTCGGTCACTGTCCGAAATGGATGGCGACTATACACGGGTAGTGCCCATTTCGACGACGTGCGCGCTCCATGCAAACCAGGACTCTCGCCAACGAATCACCTCGCATAATCGCGGTTGTGCTGGAAACGGGCGAGGAACTGGTGGCAAGCCTTACCCGGTTTGCCCAGGAGACCGGTTTGCATGCAAGTCAGGTCACGGCAATAGGCGCTTTCCAGAGAGCCGTGCTGGGTTTCTATGACTTTACCAGGCGCGACTACAAGCGCATCCCCGTGGACGAGCAGGTCGAGCTGCTTTCTCTTCTGGGGGATATCAGCACGGAGAACGGAAAGCCCAAGCTACACCTTCATGCAGTAGTCGGCCGTGAAGACGGCTCCGCACGGGGCGGCCATCTGCTGGAAGCCATCGTTCATCCCACGCTGGAGGCAATTATTACGGAAACTCCAGCTTATATGGTTCGGCGCTTCGATCCACGATCAGGCTTGTCTCTGATCCAGCTCGATAGCCGGTAATCGCGGAAATCCCGTGAGGCGAATCGAGCCGGATTCCCGCGGGAACTTAGCGCAACCGGGAGACGCATACGGAACCTCATTCTCACACCCGGACAACCTGATCGAGGAAAGGAGCGGGTCATGAAGATAGTCGTTGGCATTCTCGTAACTGCATTGGGCGCGGTCCTCGCGGCGGGAGCGCACGCGGCCGACACCGCCGCCGCCGCTCTCCAGCCCGCGAGCGGCTCCAAGGCCTCCGGACGGATCAACTTTGCGCAGGACGGCGACCTCGTACGTGTTACCGGCGAAGTGCGCGGCCTGTCGCCCGGCGCACACGGCTTCCACCTGCACGAGAAAGGCGACTGTAGCGCGCCCGATGCCAAGAGCGCGGGCGCCCATTTCAATCCCACCGGATCGAAGCATGGCGGTCCCGGCGGCGCGCCACGCCACGCGGGAGACTTCGGCAACATCACGGCGGACTCTTCGGGCACTGCGAAAATCAATCTCACGGCCAGTGGAGTTTCAGTCGCCCGGGACAAGCCCGAGAGCGTGGTTGGCAAGGCAGTGGTCGTGCACGCAAAGCAGGACGATCTTAAGACTGATCCGGCCGGCGACTCCGGCGACCGCATCGCGTGTGGCGTCGTGAAGTAGCGACCCCGCCCTGTAACCGAAGTCGCTCACCAGAGCCGCGAAACAGTGGGAGTGATCCGTCCATAGGCGAAGCACGTTCTTTTGCCGGATAGTCGATAGTTCACTTGCCGCGATCGGCTGACCGGCCCCGGGAGAAATCACGATCGCGCCGAGCTAGCTTGCGCGTGAATACATTGCTCCAGAGAATGCCGTACCCAAAGTTTGGCAGCGCGGCGCGCCAGCAGATAAGAATGAAGCGCTATGGCCAGCAAGACAACCAGGAAGCCGGCGAAGGTCGCAAAGAGAGCCGCCGCCAAGCGGGCCCCCGCGAGGTCACCCGTGACCAGGCACGTACTCTTTATCCAGGGCGGCGGCGAGGGCGCTCATGACGAATGGGACGACAAGCTCGTCGCCAACCTGGAGCGCGCCCTTGGGTTTGCCTATGACATCCGCTATCCGCGTATGCCCAATGAGCGCGCCCCGAGCTTCAAGGCCTGGAGCGCCGCGCTTGGACGCGAAATCGCCCGGCTCGACGATGGCGCCATTCTCGTTGGCCACTCGATAGGCGGAACGATACTCATCCATGCACTTGCCGAACAATCTAAGCTGTTGAGAAACATCGCCGCCATCTACCTGATCGCCGCGCCCTTCGTCGGCGACGGCGGCTGGCCGAGCGACGACGTCGTCCCCCGCCGCGATTGGACCGCGCTATTCGCTGGCGTTACCGTTTGTCTTTATCAGGGGGACGCCGACAAGACGACGCCCATGACGCACCTCGATCTCTATGCAAAGGCGATGCCGCAGGCGCATGTGCGGCGCCTCAAGAGCCGCGACCACCAACTCAACAATGATTTATCCGAGATCGCCGAAGATATTCGCCGGGTGGGTAAGCCAGGCCAGGGGTGCTGCCGCGAGAAATGCCCGGTTTCGAGATGAAGAATCGGGCCTCGCATCACCGGTAGGACGTTTCCGCGATCGAATAAATGCCCCGCTGTAGCTGTGCAGCGACTTTCCCCCGGGGGAAAACCGGTGGAGACTACCCGGATGGCCCAACGTGAAAAGCTGAAGCACCACCACCCGTACCCGCAGTCGCGCGGATTTAAATTCCTAAGCAATGCAGAGTTCGAGGCGCTGTCCACGGACCAGAAAGCTGCATACCTGCGCAAGGCTATGTTCCAGCTCTCGGTCCAACGAAGCGGCAAGGTGCCTAACTGACCGGCACAGATATGGCCAATCCAGACCCTATCTGATGAAGGCCTCCCCTCATGAGCGATCTTTCGGAAGTTATCGCTGCCTCTGCACAGCGCGTGGGTCGCTTCATGTTCCTCCTGGGAGTTGCGCTCGCGATAGTCCAGTAAGCCGCCTGCGTAGAGCGCCTAGTCGTATTCGTCGTGGAGTGCATGGTCTCGCTCTGTCCGGTAACATGTGCTTTCCAGCATGCATCACCTTCCTAAGCCGTCGAAATCCCCTACGTAGCTGACGGTGGTTCCGACGGTATGGCCCACAGAGCCGTACGGCCTGGGATTGATAATTGAGTGGGAGTAGATGTGCCCGGCGATTCCCGTGGGCTCGTAGGGCAAGTCGCATGACGCAGAGACTGATCGCGCTCCTCATTTTCCTCGCCTTGCCCGCGTACGCTGCGGCGCAGGCTTTTCCTTCGAAACCGATTCGCATCATCGCGACGGCCACGGTCGGGGGAGGCGTGGACGCGAGCTCCCGCATCATCGCGCAGAGCCTCCAGGATCTCCTGGGGCAGCCCGGCGTCGTGGAGAACCGCCCCGGCTCGGGCGGCGCGGTGGGTGGCGATATCGTGGCGAAGTCAGCGCCGGACGGACATACGCTCCTCGCTATTTCGATCAGCTATGCCGTCCTTCCCAGCTCGCACAAGAACCTGCCGTTCAGCCCCGAGCGTGACCTGGTCCCGGTCGCGGTCATGGTGAACGCGCCGAACGTGCTCGTGTCCCACCCATCGCTGCCGGTCAAGTCGGTCAAGGAGCTGATCGCCTACGCGAAGAAGCGGCCGGGGGAAATCAACTACGCATCCTCGGGGAGCGCAAGCCCTTCGCATCTCGCGACGGAGACCCTGAAGCTCCTCGCCGGGATCGATCTCACCCACGTTCCGTACAAAGGCACCGTTCCCGGCATGACCGACGTGATCGCAGGACGCGTCTCGCTCATGTTCGCCAGCATCATCTCGACGCGGCACCTCGCCGAGGGAGGGAGGATCAGGATATTGGCGACCGCCGGGGCGAAGCGCGCCGCAGCTGCTCCCGAGATTCCGACGATCGCCGAGGCAGGTGTTCCGGGATACGCCGTCGACGTCTGGTACGCGCTGCTCGCGCCGGCCGCGACGCCGCGGCCGGTCCTGGAGCGCCTCAACCAGGCGGTCGCAAAGACGCTGCACGCGCCGGACATGACGAGGAAGCTCGGAGCCATGGGGCTCGAGCCCGTGGCCGAAGGCGTCGCGCCCACGGACGCCTATCTCAAGTCGGAGATCAGGAAATGGGCGCGCGTGGTGTCGGCCGCGAAGATTACCGCGGATTAGGAAGAGAACAATCATGCACCGCAGCCCCTACGCACTCGATTTCTGCAACGCGCGCGAGCAGTTCCTCTCGGGCAGAGACACTCCGCGTGCCTATCTCGAGCGCTGCATCTCGACCATCATGGCGCGCGAGGCGGAGGTCCACGCATTTGTGACGCTCGGGCTCGACCGCGCGCGCGCGGCGGCCGACGCGTCTACCGAGCGCTACCGCGCCGGCAAGCCGCTGTCAGCGGTCGACGGCATGCCGATAGGCGTGAAGGACATCATGGATACCGCCGATCTCCCGACGCAGATGGGGAACTCGATATTCAAGGGCTGGCAGCCGAGGTGGGACGCGGCGTGCGTGCATGCGCTGCGTTCGGGCGGTGCCATCGTTGTGGGAAAGACCGTCACAACCGCGTTTGCGGGGGGTGAGACGAACGAGACGAGGAACCCTCTCGACACGCGGCGCACGCCTGGAGGCTCGTCGAGCGGCTCTGCGGCGGCGGTCGGCGCCGGGATGGTGCCTGCGGCGCTTGGCACGCAGACGCAGGGCTCGACGCTGCGCCCGGCCTCGTTCTGCGGGGCGTTCGGGTTCAAGCCGACCCACGGCGCGCTTACGATGCAGGGGGTACACCCGATTTCGTTGACGCACGATCACCTCGGCGTCATCGCGGCGAGCCTCGAGGATACGTGGTGTGTCGCCTCGCGCATCGCGCTCGCCGCCGGCAGTCCGGGTTCGCCCGGTCTCGACGGTGCAGGCTTCACGCTCCCGCCCGCGCGCAGGCCGCGGCGGTTGATCGTCCAGCTTACGAAAGCGTGGGAGACCGAAGTCGATACCGCCACGCATGCCGCGTTCGACGGGCTGCTCGAACGCCTGCGCAAGCGCGAGGTCGAGCTCGTGACGCGCCGCGACGATGCCCGCTACGCCGAGCTCGAGGACGCGTTCTTCGGGCCGTTCATCGAGCGCTCGATCGACATCAACTCGTACGAGATGAGGTGGCCGTACGAGCAGTACGTGGAGAGCCGTGGCGCCGAGCTCGAAAAGCGCCAGCACACCCGGGTCGCGCGCGCGAGGGAGATGACTCCGGAGTACTACGCCGAGCTGCTCGTCGAGAAAGCCGCGATGAAGGAGAAGGCGCGAGTGGCGTTGGGCGAAGCCGACGCCGTGCTGACGCTGTCTGCCTCCGGCCCCGCGCCGGTCGGGCACTCGCATACCGGCAGCCGCGCTTATCTCCTGTTCGCGACTTTCCTGCAGTTACCCGCGATCAGCCTGCCGCTTCTGCAATCCGACGGCATGCCGGTCGGCGTGCAGTTAATCGGACACGCGCACCGCGACGGCGACTTGTGCGCCCTGGCGAACTGGCTGCAAGGTGTTCAGGAGCGATGAAGCGCTACGGCAGCAATGCAGACACCATCTGGAGGACGTGAGATGACACAGGAACGAGCGGTACTGGCTGGCGGTTGCTTCTGGGGCATGCAGGACCTGCTGCGTCGCTATACGGGTGTGATATCGACCCGTGTCGGGTATTCGGGAGGGAACGTTCCGAATGCGACTTACCGCAACCACGGCACTCACGCCGAAGCCATAGAGATCATCTTCGATCCGGAGAAGATCAGCTATCGAACGCTGCTGGAGTTCTTCTTCCAGATTCACGATCCGACCACGCGCGATCGCCAGGGCAATGACACGGGCACCAGCTATCGTTCCGCGATCTTCTATACAAGTGACGAGCAGAAGCGCGTCGCGCAGGACACGATCGCGGATGTGGAGGCTTCGGGTCTGTGGCCGGGGAAGGTGGTGACAGAAGTGGCGCCGGCCGGTCCGTTCTGGGAAGCCGAGCCGGAGCACCAGGACTACCTGGAACGCTACCCGGGCGGCTACACCTGTCATTTCATCCGCCCGAACTGGAAACTGCCGGTGCGGACGGAAGCAAGAAAAGCCGGCTGAGCGCTTGTAGCCAACCCATCCTTGTAGCCAACCATGCGGCACGTGCTCGCTGCGCTGATGGCAGTCCTGATTGCGACGCCGGCATGGGGCCAGGCCTATCCGCAAAAAACGATCCGGATCATAGTCCCCGTCCCGCCGGGCGGCGGTAACGACACCCTGGTGCGCATCGTCGCCCAGAAGCTGTCGGACAGTTTGAAGCAGCCCGTCGTGATCGATAACCGCCCGGGCGGCAACACTACCATCGGGACTGCATTGCTCGCCAAGTCTCCCCCCGACGGCTATACGTTGCTCAGCGCGCCCAGTGCGCATACCGTCAACGCCGTTCTGCTCAAGTCCCTGCCGTACGATCCCATCAAGGACTTCGCGCCCGTCGCGGGCGTCGCGGCGACTCCGTTGTTTTCCGCCGTCCATCCTTCGTTGCCCGTGCGGTCCGTGAAAGAGCTGGTCGCGCTCGCGAAAGCCAGGCCCGGTGCGCTGACCTACGCATCGCCCGGAAATGGTACGTCGGGACACCTCGCGGGCGAGCTGTTCAAGAGCGTTACCGGCGCGCAAATCGTCCACATTCCCTACAAGGGCGGCGCGCAGGCAGCTGCTGATCTCGTCGGCGGCCATGTGCTGATGATGTTTCCGACGCTTCAATCCGGAATGTCGTACGTGACCGCGGGCAAACTGAGAGCGCTCGCCGTGACCAGCCCGAAACGGTCCGCCCTGGCGCCTGACCTGCCGACCATGGCGCAGGCGGGCGTGCCGGGAGTGGAAATCGGTTCGTGGTTCGCGTTGCTCGCGCCTGCCGGCACGCCGAGGGACATTGTTACGAAGCTCGACACCGAAGTACGGAACGCGCTCCAGGCGTCGGATGTCGCGGAGCGGCTGCGCGGGCTGGGCTACGAATCCTTCTACATGCCCCCCGACGAGCTCGCCGCGTACCTGCGCAGCGATCTCGAAAAGTGGACCAAAGTCATTCGGCAGGCCGGCATACGCGCTGAGTGAGCATCTTGAGAAGAGAGTAGCGGGATGTCGTAGATGAGCAAGCCACCGCAAGAGAGACGTCGTAACGCCGTGAAGGCGTACCTGAAGGAGTCGTTCCTGAAGAGCGCCGGCGCGAGGCCGCTGCGCATTCTCGCCGAGTACCTCGAGCCGAAGCTCCGTTTCGATCAGTACCGGATCGAGGATACGATCGTATTCATGGGCTCGGCCCGCGTCGTCTCGCGCGAGGAGGCGGAGGCCGAAGTGAGCGCGGCAGAAAGCGACCAACTCGCGTTGGAGCGCGCCCGCGAGCGGCTCGCGATGTCGAAGTATTACGAGGAGGCGCGCGAGCTGTCCCGCCGCCTGACGGAGTGGTCGAAGCAGCTGAAGGAGGACTCGCGGCGGTTCGTCGTGTGCACCGGGGGCGGTCCCGGCATCATGGAAGCGGCCAACCGCGGCGCGTCGGATGCCCGGGGCCTCTCCGTCGGGCTCACGATCTCCATCCCGGCCGAGGAGTTCGACAACCGCTACGTGACGCGCGAGCTGTCGTTTCACTTCCACTATTTCTTCATGCGCAAGTTCTGGTTCGCCTACCTCGCCAAGGCGCTGCTGGTCTTTCCGGGCGGTTTCGGCACCCTCGACGAGATGTTCGAGATCCTGACCCTGCGCCAGACGCGCAAGATGCGCAAGCACCTGGCGGTCATTCTCTTCGGCGCGCGCTACTGGGACGAGGTGATCGACTTCGATGCGCTCGTTCGCCACGGCACGATATCCCGCGATGATCTGAAGATTTTCCATCGGACCGATTCGGTGGACGAAGCTTTCGAGATCGTCACGCGGCATCTCGTCGAGCACGCGATGGCCGAGCCCGGGGCGATACTCTGAGATAGCTTCCAGACATGAGCGCATCGGTGCGAACGATCACCGTAACGGGACTGAAGGCGGCGCTGCACGACGGCGGCGAGATCGCGCTGCTCGATCCACGGGAGGAGGTGCCGTTTGACGCACGCCATCTGCTGATGGCGGCCTGCGTGCCGTTCTCCCGGCTGGAGTTGCTGGTCGATGCCTGCGTGCCGCGCCGCTCGACGCGCGTCGTCTGGTGCGACGACGGCGAAGGCCTCGCGGAACGTGCCGCCCTGCGCATGGCGGCGCTCGGCTACACGGACAATTCGGTGCTGGAAGGCGGGATCGAGGCCTGGGAGGCGGCGGGGTTCCGCCTCTACAGCGGCGTCCACGTGCCGAGCAAGGCATTCGCCGAAGTCGTCGAGCACGAGGCAGGCACACCCTGGATCACGGCCGAGCAACTGAAGGATTTGATCGACTCCAGGGCCGATATCGCCCTGTTCGACAGCCGGTCCTGGGAGGAATTCCACGGCAACAGCATCCCCACGGCGATCAGCGTGCCGGGCGCAGAGCTGGTCTATCGGTTCGCCGACCTCGTGCCCTCGCCCGGGACGATGGTGGTCGTGAACTGCGGCGGCCGGACCCGCAGCATCATCGGCGCGCAGTCCCTGATCAACGCCGGCGTGCCGAACAAAGTCGTTTCGTTGAAGAACGGTACGCAGGCCTGGCATCTTTCCGGTTTCCCGATCCTGAAAGACTCCGCCGCTCGATCGCCCGCGGTTTCTTCGGCCGGTCACGCGGCGGCGCGGGAGAGGGCGGACCGGGTCGCCGGGCGATTTGGAATTGCGCGGTTAGACGCCGCCACACTGACCCGCTGGCGGGCGGAGTCGGCAACGCGCACGCTTTACGTGTTCGATGTCCGAACACCGGAGGAGTATGCGGCTGGACACATTCCCGGCATGAAGAACGTCCCCGGCGGCCAGCTCGTGCAGGAAACCGACCGGCATGCCGCTACCTGGGGCGCGCGCGTGGTGCTGGTGGACGACGATGGCGTGCGCGCGGTGATGACGGCGCACTGGATGAAGCAAATGGGCTGGGATGCCGCCGCCCTGACCGTGGACATGCGGGCGGAGAGGCGGCAGACCGGGGCCTGGGCGCCGTGCGCCCTCGGGCTCGACGGCCTGACCGTCCCGACCATATCCGCCCCTTCGCTGCGGGAGCGCATGGAGGCCGGCGGTGTCAGCGTGATCGACGTGGACTGGAGCCGCGACTATCGCGACGGGCATATTCCCGGATCGTGGTACGGGATCCGGGCGCGCGTTGCCACGATTCTGCCCCAACTACCGTCGTCGGATGCCGTGGTGTTCACGTCTGGCGATGGGATACTCGCGAGGCTCGCCGCTGCCGATGCGCTGCAAGCCACGTCGGGCCCGGTCCTCGCGCTGGATGGCGGCACGGCGGCGTGGCGCAAGGCGGGATTTCCGCTGGAGCAGGGCCCGACTCGGCTGGCGACCGCGCCGGACGACGTACGCCTGCGCGCCCGCGAACAGGCCGGGAACGTCGAGGACGCCATGCGCGCGTATCTCTCGTGGGAGATCGACCTGGCCGATCAGATGGCCACGGACGACGACCAGCGCTTCAGGATTCTGGCCACCTGACGTGGTGCTGGCAGACCCCTGACGTGATCCGATGACCGGGTTTCTCGTAACCGGAGCGGGCGGCGCGCTCGGCAGCGTCCTGATGCGAGAGTTGACGCGGGCAAGGCGCCCGGTCGAAGGCATCGTCTCGCCGGACGGACCTTTGCCGTTGCACGGCGTCGCATGGCGCGCGGATCTCCGTGACCCGCGAACCTACAGCGAACGCGTTCGCACGCTCGCGCCGGAAGTGATCGTGCACCTTGGGGCCGTCTCGCGGCCGGCCGACGCGTATCGCGATCCGGCGCGGGCGCGCAAGGTCAACGTCGAATCCACCGGCGTGCTGCTCGGGCTGGCCGCGGCCGTCGGCGCCCGGTTCGTGTATGCCTCGACGGACCTCGTATTCAGCGGAGAAGAGCCGCCGTACGACGAGGAAGATCCGGCGCGTCCCGTGTCCCTGTACGGCCGCACGAAGCTCGAAGCCGAGTCGCACGTGCTCGCGTACCCGCGCGGGCTCGTGCTGCGGCTGCCGCTCCTTTACGGATTCCCCGCGGCCGCCCGGGCGCCGACCTTCTTCGAGACCGTGCTCGAGCGCCTGAGGGCGGGGCGGTCGGTGAAGCTCTTTGCGGACGAGTTTCGCACGCCCATCTGGCTCGAGGATGCGGCGCGCGCCTGTGTGCGTATTTCGGCGACGGATCTCCGCGGCGTCATGCACCTCGGCGGCCCGGAGCGCCTGTCGCGGCTCGAGATGGGCGAGCGCATAGCCGCCGCCGTCGGCGCTCCGGCACACTTGCTCGAGGCAGGGAGCCAGGCCGGGTCCGGCTCGCACGAGTCCCGGACGCGCGACGTCAGTCTCAACAGCTCGCGTTATATGGCTGCATTCGGAGAGTCTCCGGGCCGTCCGGTGCGAGAAGCGCTCCAGGAATTGCTGTTGCACCCGCCGGATCGGCGCATGGAATGAGGCGGCGGACGTCTGCACGCATCGCCAATACCCGCTATCATCCAGTGTCCACAAGATGCGTCATTCCGAGGGCGCGGCACGAAGCGAAAGGAGAGCAGGGCACATGGCATTTCGAAGAGTCGTAACGGGATTCAACAAGGCCGGAAAGAGCTGCGTCAAATGGGACAGCACCATAGAGCAGAAGAGCCTGCGTCCGGGGTTTGACAACGTGCCGCTGTGGGCGACGAAGAAGCTGCCGGCGGAAACCGCGACCGACGACCCGAACAACTGGGAGCTCGGGACGAGTCTCGCCGGGGGCTCCGTATTCCGTTTCGGTGTCTACGCTCCCGGCAATATCGCGCGCTGGCACGCCACCGATTCCGTCGACTACGCGATCTGTATTTCAGGTGAAATGTGGATGGAGCTGGAGGACGGCGAGGTTCACCTGAAGCCGGGCGACGTGGTGATACAGCTCGGTACGAACCACAACTGGAATAACCGCGGCAAGGTGCCGTGCGTCATGGCCTACGTCCTGATCGCGACCGAGGGGGCGAAGACAACCGGCTGGGCCGAGCACAAGGACAAGCCGCACGGACGTTGATTGCTATGTCGGCAGACCAATCGTCTTTCGATTTCGCCTCTCAGGATCTACGAGGTCTGGACGACCTGTGCATACGGTTTTGCACCATATCCGTGCCATCAACTTTAGGACCTCAGATCGCGAGGTCCTTCAGGTTGTAGTCGCGGATGACCCTGCCGAAAGTCTCGTCGTTCAGGCGGAAGTCGTCCTCCCGGCCCGCGAATGGCTGGTAGCGAAATGATTTCTCTTCCGGGTAGCGCTGCCGGCGCGCGTCGATCGCCACGGCGATGACGGCGGCGCGCTCAGCTATGCGCTGTGCGTCGTACGAGAGCCCCTCCACCTTCATGCTGAGCGCGGTCTTCGCTCCCAGGACCGACTTGCGGCGGTGGAAGCCGAAGGTGATGGAGATGCGCAAGTCGGGCGACGTGTTGGCGAAGGAGCCGTGCAGGGTCTGCCGGTTGACGATCGTCACGTCGCCGGCCGCGCAAATGAGCGGCATCGCGCCCGGCAACTGCTCGCTGCCGCCGTTCTCGGCGACGAGCCGCTTGATATCGACGCGTCCCTGCTTGTGGGTGCCGGGCATGACCCAGAGGGCGCTGCCCGCGGTGGTCGGGTAGAGCTGAACCTGGTAGTTGAAGCCGTGTATGCCCTCGTTCCATTCCGGGTTGTCCCAATGGGTCACGCCGTCCTGGTGCCAGGCGACGGACCCGCCGAGCCCGGGCTCCTTGACGAAGATCACGTCGTTGAAGGGAACGAAATCATCGCCGTTGATGGCCGCGGCGATGGCGAGGAGCTGCGGATGGCCGTAAACGCGCAGGCCTGCCGGCATGTACTGGCACATGCCGCGCATGCGCAGGACGACATACCCGGGTGCGTCGCTATCGGGCGTCGGCTCGGCCATCTTGCTCGGATGCCGGCCGCCGTAGATCTCCGTTCCGCCCTGCGGATCGGACAGCGGTTTGATCATGGTATAGAGCTCGCGCGGGGCATCGGCGCCGTACGCCGGGCGGCCCTTCCTGTCGACCTTCGCGCCCGGCCCGACCGGTGCCCGCTCCAGCATCGCGGCGGCGTCCCGGCGGAGCTCGTCGATTTCCTCCGGGCCGACGACCCCTTCGAAGATATAGAACCCGTGCTTCCAGTACGCCGCCAGGATATCGGGATGCAAGCGGCCAGCTGCATCGAACCGCACCGGGCCGCGGTTCCCGATTTCCCGGGCGATGCGCAGTCCTTCCTGGCTGTAGGCGGCCATGCCTTGCGCGTGCCGGGCTCTCGTCAGTTCAGTAGTGGCTTCCGAAGCATTGTCCATGGCGCGTTTCCAGGTTGAGCAGGAAAATCAGAGGATATCACCGGCTGAGAATTGGGAGAATTGGGGTCCGATTGACCGCCAGTCACGGGGCGTTCCTGGCGGGCGCAACAGCAACTCGAGGAGAATGCCCGTCACCGAAGGAGTCGTCAAATGGAAAACGATGCACGGATGCAACGAGGCTACGACATCTGCAAGCAGCTCGACCGCCATACAGCGGATCACCAGAAGGAGTTGTCGCCCGAGCTTCACGAGCTCACGATCGGTCACCTCTTCGGCGACATCTGGTCGCGGCCGCATCTCACCCTGCGCGAGCGCGAGATGATCACCGTGGCGACCAACATCGCGTTGTGCCGCCCGGTCGGCAATCACAGCCATTTCCGCAGCGCCCTGAGGATGGGCTTCACCAGGGAGCAGATCGTCGAGCTGATCATCCAGGTCGGACACTACGCCGGCTGGCCCACCATCGCTCTCGCCTCCAGGCAGCTCGCCGAGGTGCTCAAGGAGGAAGCCGAGCAGGGGAAGGGACCGTCGCGCTACATTTGACGATACAATTCAGAATTCATCGGAAAGCGCCATGCGGTATGACCTCCTGATCCGCGGCGGGCGGGTCGTCGATCCCTCGCAGCAACTCAACGGAAACCTGGACGTTGCCGTGAAAGACGGGCGTATCGCCGCCGTGGCGGCGGGCATGTCCGCGTCTGCCGCCGACCGGGTTCTGGACGCGACCGGCAAGCTGGTCCTGCCAGGCCTGATCGACACGCACGCGCATGTCTTTCAGTACGTGACGGGGCGCTTCGGCCTCGAAGCGGACATGTGCGGCGTGCAATCAGGCGTGACGACGCTGATCGACCAGGGCGGACCCTCGTGCATGACGCTGCCGGCGTTCCGGGAATTCGTGGTGAACGCCAAGAAGACCCGGGTGCTGACTTTCCTCTCCGCCTATCTCGTCGGCGGCATGGAAGGGCATTATTTCCCCTCTCTCTACAAGCCCGATTGCGTGGACGTCGACGCTACGGTCCGCGCCGCGGTCGAGAACGCCGATCTCGTCAAAGGCTTCAAGGCGCACGCGGAAATCGGGGGATTCGAGCGCTGGGGCGTCGAGGTCATGAAGCTCGCCGCGGAGATCGGCCGGCGCGCAAAACTGCCGCTCTACATACACATGGGCCAGCTCTGGCCGCTGCCGAGCGAGCGCGCGGACAGGATGGACCCGGACAGCGTCTTCCCCGAAATCGCCGCCCTGCTCAAGCCCGGCGATATCGTGGCGCATCCGTTCTCGCGTCATCCCGGCAGCTTCGTGAACAGGAACGGGGAAGTGAATGCCATAGCAAGAGAAGCGATAGCGAACGGCGCGAAGGTCGACGTCGGCTACGGCTCGCACTTCAGCTTCAAGATGGCGCGCATCGCGCTCGACGCCGGCATCACGCCCGACACCCTGGGCGCCGATATGCACGGCTATAACACCAAGGTGCCCAAGCCCGCCGGCACGCCCGACGAGCATCCCGACAAGGACCACATGTTCGCGGGTACAACGCGTTTCTCACTGGCGTCCGGGATGACCGCGATGCTGGCGCTGGGCCTTCCCCTGGAGCACGTCGTCGCCACGGTCACCTCCAATTGCGCCGGGATGGCGGGAATGGAAGGCGTGATCGGCACGCTCCGGCCGGGCGTCGAAGCGGACGTTACGGTTCTGAACGACGACCGCGGGCGCTGGATGTTGCGCGACAACGAGGGTACCGAGGTAAAGGCGGACCGCATGCTGACGCCCGCGTGCTGCCTGCGCGCAGGAATCCGTTACGACGCAGACGCCACGATCCTGCCGGTGCCGCTGGCGGCCTAAGAGCGGTCAGGGGTCAGGCGTCAAGGGTCATGCGTGCTGTTTAACACCCGTCATGGAGGCAGGAGTCACGACTGCCCATGACCCATGACCGATGACCCATGACCCGTCCAGCGCCAGAGGCGTCGGCGCGTCGCTTCCGCGCAAGGAAGACCGGCGTTTCCTCACCGGACGCGGCCAGTTCGTCGGCGATATCCGGCGCCCGGGCATGCTGGAAGTCGCATTTGTGCGCGCGCCGGTGGCCCACGCCCGGATCGCCGGGGGAAGCAAGCCGGCGGGCCTGGAGGACCGCGTGTGGTTCATGAGCGACCTGTCCGGCGTGAAGCCGATACGCGCGGTTTCCGGTCTCGAGGGATTCAAGCCGTCCGACTTGTGGCCGCTCGCCCGCGGCAAGGTCCGGCACGTGGGCGAATGCGTCGCGATGTGCGCGGGCGAGACGCGCGCCGAGGCCGAAGATATCGCGGCGCAGGTACAGATCGACTACGAAGACCTGCCGGCGGTGGTCGATATGATCGCCGCGCGCACGAATCCGCCCGCCCTCGTGCACGAAGAGTGGGGCGACAACATCTTCCTGGAGACGCTGGTCGACGACGACCTCGATGAAGTCCGCAGGTCGGCCCCGGTCTGCGTGCGCAGACACCTCCGGACGGCGCGCCAGGCGATGTCGCCTCTCGAAGGGCGCGGCGTGCTGTGTGAATGGAACGAGCGGCTCGCCCAGCTCGAGATGTGGAGCGCGGCCCAGATGCCCCATATCAATCGCGCCGGCCTTTCGGAATGCCTCGGTATCGATCAGGGGGCGATCCGGGTCATTTCCCCCGACGTCGGCGGCGGCTTCGGCTACAAGGGGATATTGCTTACGGAGGAAGTCTGTCTCGCCTGGCTCGCCCGGCGTCTGCGCCGCCCGGTGCGCTGGCTCGAGGATCGCAGGGAGCAGCTGACGGCGAGCGCCAATTGCCGCGAGCACGACTACGAGATCGCGGTCTACGCGGATCGCGACGGGCGGCTGCTCGCCATCGATTGCGACGCCACGGTCGATTCCGGGGCCTATTCACTGTACCCGTTCTCAGCCTGCCTGGAAGCCGCGCAGGTGAGCTCCATCCTGCCGGGGCCGTACAAGATGGAGCGCTACCGCTGCCGCACCTGGTCGGTGGCCACCAACAAGCCGGGCATACTTCCGTACCGCGGCGTAGGCCGCACCGGCGTGTGCTTTGCGCTCGAAGCCGCGCTCGATGCGGTCGCCCGTGCCGTCGGCAAGGAGCCGCACGAAGTGCGGCTGGTGAATCTCGTGACGCCGGACGAGATGCCGTACCGGAACATCACCGGCAAGCATTTCGATTCGGGCGACTACCCGGAGGCGGTCCGGCGCGCCGTTGCGGAGCTCGATCTGCCCGGGTGGCGGGCGCGGCAGAAGGGAGGCGAGCGGGACGGCCGGCGCGTCGGGGTCGGGATGGCGGTGTACTGCGAGCAGGCGGCGCATGGCACCTCCGTGTATCACGGCTGGGGAATCCCGATGGTTCCCGGCCAGGAGCAATGTTCCGCGCGGCTCTCGCCGGACGGCGTGCTCGAGCTGCGTATCGGCGCCCATTCGCATGGCCAGGGCCTGGAAACCACGCTCGCGCAGGTCGCTCACGAGATCCTGGGCGTGGATCCCGACCAGGTGCGCCTCGTGCACGGCGATACGGCCCTGACGCCGTACTCCACCGGCACGTGGGGCTCGCGCTGCATGGTGATGTCGGGCGGCGCCGTCGCGACTGCATGCCGGGAAATCGCGGCGCGCGTGGTGAAGCTCGCGTCGCACATGCTGGGCGTGCAGCCGGCGGGGCTGCAACTGCGGGATGGCGGCGTCAACGTCAAGGGCAGCGACCGGTGCGTGACCCTGGCCGAAGTGGCGCACCTGTGGTACCGGCAGCCTCATTTGCTGCCGCCCGATGCGAATCCGGCCGGCCTCGAAACCGTGGCGGGTTACAAGGCGCGCGTCGACACCGGGACATTCAGCTACGCCTGTCACGCCGTGGCCGCGGCAGTGGATATCGAAACCGGCCACGTGGAGATACTCGATTACGTGGTGGTCGAGGACGGCGGCAGGCTCGTCAATCCCATGGTGGTGGACGGGCAGGTCTATGGCGGTGCCGCGCAGGGAATCGGCACCGCGCTGTACGAGGAAATGCCCTACGACGGCGAAGGGCAACCGCTGGCCTCTACGCTCGCGGACTATATCCTCCCGGGCGCTACCGAGGTGCCGGCCATGCGGATCGTGCACATGGAAACGCCTTCCCCGCACACGGAGTTCGGCCAGAAGGGCATAGGCGAGGGCGGAGCGATCGCGCCGCCCGCCGCGATTCTCAACGCGGTGAACGATGCGCTCGCGCCGCTCGGGGTCGAGCTGACCGAGACGCCGATAACGCCGCGCAGAATCCTTGCCGCTATCGGCGCGACGAAGTCCGCAAGGACATCGTGAAGGCCGCGGCATTCGACTACGCGCGGGCGGGCAGCATTACCGCTGCGGTAGATCTACTCTCGGCAAGCGAGGGCCGTGCGAAGGTCATCGCCGGTGGCCAGTCGCTGGGTCCCATGTTGAACCTGCGCCTCGCGCAGCCGGCGCTGCTGGTGGACATCCGGCACATACGCGAGTTGAACGAGATCAGGCAAACGGAGGAGGGCTGCATCGTAGGGAGCTGCGTCACGCATGCCGCAGTGGAGGATGGCGAAGTGCCGGATTTCACGCGCGGATTCATGAAGAAGGTAGCCGCGGGCATCGCCTACCGCGCCGTGAGAAACCGCGGCACGATCGGCGGCAGCGTGTGCCATGCCGACCCGGCGGGCGACTGGGTCGTCGCGTTGACGCTGTTGTCGGCGGTCGCCCTGATCGAAGGGCCTGGCGGACGCAGCGAAATGAGTCTCCAAGAGTTCGTGACCGGTCCGTTCAGCACGCAGCTCGACCCGGCGCAGATCCTGGTCGGCATGCGGATCCCCAGGTTGGCGGCGCAAGCGCGATGGTCGTACTACAAGTTCTGCCGCAAGCCGGGGGAGTTCGCCGATGCGATAGGTGCGATCCTGCACGACGGGTCCGGCGCTTGCAGAGCAGTCATCGGCGCCACCAGTGGCGCGCCCCGCGTGATCGAGGATGCCCGTTTCCTGGTGGAGCGGAGCGATCCCGGGCGGATGGGCTCGGCGCTCGAAGCCGCGGGCGTCGCACACGATCCCTACGAGATGCAGATTCACAGTGTTGTCCTGAAACGGGCGGCTGCTCAATTGGCAGCATGACATTGAAGAAAAGCATCCGCATCACCGTCAACGGCAGGACAGTGGATGCCGATGTCGAGCCACGCCAGCATCTCGCCGATTTCGTGCGCGACGAGTTGCTGCTGACCGGAACGCATACCGGGTGCGAGCATGGCGTATGCGGCGCGTGCACGCTGTACCTGGACGGCAAGCCGGCGCGTTCCTGCATCACCTGGGCCGTGGCTTGTGACGGCGGGGAAGTGCGCACCATCGAAGGCTTCGACGACGACCCGGTGATGGGAGAGTTGCGCGAGGCGTTCTCCGCGGAGCACGCGCTGCAGTGCGGCTACTGCACGCCGGGGATGCTCGTCACTGCGCGCGACATCGTGCTGCGCTTGCCCGATGCGGACGAGGCTCGCATCCGGTTGGAGCTGTCGGGCAATCTATGCCGTTGCACGGGATACGTCGGAATCGTGCGGGCCATAGCGAAAGTGCTCGCATCACGGAAGAGCTCGGCCAGGGGGCCGGGCTAGGGGCAACTGGAGAAATGCGTGGTAGCCTTCTTGGAGAACGCGTGGAACCTCGAACAGGCCAACTAGGGCAGCGAGATTATTGCGCTTCGAAGCATCCGACGGCGTCCGGCATCACCTGCACTCGGGCTTGCCGGCGACATATCGGTGCCATCAAGTTTGGAGCGTCGCTACGTCACCGATTTCTCCCGTAGAACAGCCTTGGAGAATGCTTGGAACGTGGAATACGTGATACATAGCACTTGATGCGTTGAATCAGGACGTGGGATGACCCTACCAGGTGAGTCGTCCCGCATGCCCGCGCATACCGTCGCTGCGGTGATCACCACCCGAGCTTTTCCCTCAAGGGGTTTCTATTGAAGCTTGAGCAATCCTTCGATCTCCCCGTCCCGCGTGGAGCGGCCTGGACCGCCTTCCAGGACGTGCAGATGCTGATCTCCTGCCTGCCCGGCGCATCGCTTGCCGGCAAGCCGGAAGCGGACCCCCTCGAATTCGCGTTCGCGGTGAAGCTGGGACCGGTTGCCGCGAACTTCACGGGCCAGGGAAAGCTCACCTACGAGAACGATTACAGGGGGGCGCTGTCCGGCGGCGGTACCGATCGCGGCACGGGCTCGCGCGTCAAGGGCAGCGCAACGTTCGAGCTTCACGAGACGGATGGCGGGACGCAGGTGCGGCTCTCGATCGACTACGCGCTCTCCGGCGCCCTCGCGCAGTTCGGCCGGACTGGTATCGTCAGGGAGCTCGCGGCGGGTATTACGCGGCAGTTCGCGGAAAATTTGCGCTCGAATCTGGCAGCACGCGCGTCCGGGGCGGGCGGCAGCCTGGATGGCGGGAACACTCGCGCCACTGCCCGGCTGGATGCAGGCGCGCTGCTGTGGAATGTCGTGAAAACCAGGATACGGGGTACCAGGGAATCGGATATGCAGGGTTCGGATGCGCCGGCCGACGGACTCGCTGCCTTGCTGGCGGTCCGGCCGCAATGGACGAGTCTTGCGCCGGCGTCGAAACTCGTCGCGTTGGACGGCCGCTGGCTGCTGCACGCCGGTCCGCCGCTTGCCGATCCGCTCGCGCCGCCCGCGCCCGTGATGTCGTCCGCCGTGCTCGCGTGCCTGTACGAGGGGTGGGCGAGGACGGAGGAGCAGGCGGAGAGGCTGGTGGCGACCGGAGAAGTCCGGTTGCTGCCCGCGCAGGACCACCGCTGCGTCACGCCGCTCGCGGCCCTCGTCACGCCCGCCACGACCATGATCGTGGTAGAGGACGGCGCGGGCCTGTCACCCGCGGCCGCTGCGCCGCTTGCCGCGCTCGGCGGCGCCGATTCCCGGTTCGGAAATCGCGATGCCGCGATACTCGACCGGCTCGCCCTGCGGGACGGGGAGCATGCGCGGACGCTTGCCGCCGCCCTGGCGGAACCTATCGATCTGATGTCGATCGCGGTGGACGCCGTCGGGAGCGGTGACGACCTGCACAACCGGACCGTTGCAGCCACGCAGGCCCTCGCCGCGCGGCTCGGCGAGCGTTACCGCGGCGCCGGGACGGAATTGCAGCAGCGCGTCGAGCGGTTGATGGGTGGTCTTGCCGGTACCCCGGGTTTCTTTCTCACGTTCTGGATGGCTGCGGCAAAGCTCATCCTGTCTGCAGCCGAAAATCGGGCGCCGCACACCCTCGTTACCCGGATGGGAGGGAACGGCGAGGTGTTCGGACTGTCGCTGGCGGCGCGTCCCGACGTCTGGATCACCACACCGGCCGGAGCGCCGCGGGGAGCGTATCTTGCCGGCGTAGAAACCGCCAGCGAGCCCCTCGGCGCCATCGGCGACAGCGCGGTGATCGACGCACTGGGATTCGGCGGGCAGGTGTTGCATCTTGCTCCCGAAGTGCGCACCGCCCTGCAGCCGTTTCTCCCACCTGCGGATGCGGCCTCCTCGAATCTGCTCTCGATAGCGCATCCAGCATTTGCGCAAACCGGGGTACGGGTCGGTCTCGACGCGTTGCGCGCCAGCGACAGTGCGCCCGTGATCACCCTGGGCATGGTGGAGCGGACCGGGCGCAAGGGCTTGCTCGGCCGTGGCGTATATCTGCCCGGGAAAGAATTGTTCACTCGAGCGGTGCAAGCGATCGGGGAGAAGTAGTCGGCACGATGAAAATATCAATCATTGCACTTGGTCTCCTGGCAGGAGTCCTGCCGCCTCTCGCCGCGTCGGCCTTTGCCCAGGAGGGCTATCCCAACAAGCCGATTCGACTGATCGTGCCGTATCCCCCGGGCGGACCGACGGACATCATCGGCCGCCTGACGAGTAGCGTGCTGACGAAGCGGCTCTCGGAGAACGTCGTGGTCGACAACAGGGGCGGGGCCGCGACGGTGATAGGCGCCGAGATGGCGGCGCGCTCGCCTGCCGACGGCTACACGCTGCTCCTGTCCTCAGAGACGACGTTTGCAGTCACTCCCGCGCTCAAGGACAAGCTCCCGTATCACCCCGAGCGCGATTTTGCGCCGATCTCGCTGCTGACCACGCAGCCCTACGTGCTCGCCGTGAGCCTCGCGCTGCCGGTGACTTCCGTTTCGCAACTCGTGGCCCATGCCAGGGCCAACCCGGGCAAGGTGACCTATGGATCGGCCGGGACAGGCGGGGCCAATCACCTGGCCGGTGAGATGTTCAAGCACGCCGCCGGCATCGACATCCTGCACGTGCCCTACAAGGGCAACGGTCCGGCCATCATCGATCTCACCGGCGGGCAGATAGCGATGATGCTGGGAAGCATATCGTCGCTCTACCCGAGCGGCGCCGCGAAGAAGATCCGGCTGCTTGCGATAGCCAGCGCAAAGCGCTCGCCCGGTGCCCCCGAGCTCCCCACCTTCGCCGAAAGCGGCATGCCGGGGTTCCAGGTGAGCGGCTGGAACTGCATCGTGGCGCCGCGCGGCACAGCGCCCGCGATCATCAAGCGATTGAACGCCGAGGTGGTGGCGGGTTTCAACCAGGGCGACATCCTCGAGCGGCTCAAGGCCCAAAGCATCGATTCCGCGGTGGGAACGCCCGAGGGGCTCGCGGCTCACATCAAGTCGGAGTTCGCGCGTTACAGCAAGCTCATCAAGGCGGTCGGTTTGAAACCAGAATGAAGTGTTTTTTTACAGGAGGTAACAGAGGCAACAGAGGGCTTTCTCTGTTATCTCCGTTTCCTCCTGTTCAACAGAGCAAGAGGGGGCAGAATGGCATATGAAACACTCAAGGTGAGCCACGTGGAGGGCGCATCGTGGATAACGCTCGACCGTCCTCCCGTCAACGCCGCCACGGTGCAGCTCCTGGAAGAACTGCTCCACGCGCTCGATGCCCTCGAAGCCCGCGGCGAGACGCGTTGCATCGTGCTGACGGGTGCCGGCGGGAAGGCATTCTGCGCGGGCGCCGATATTTCGGGCACGGGTGACCAGGCGCACGGCAACAATCGTTTCCGCTCGCTCGGGCGGTCGGCCCTCGATCGAGTGGAAATGCATCCGAAGCCGGTTATCGGCGCGCTGCGCGGCTGGTGCATCGGCGGCGGATTCGCGCTGGCGATGGCCTGCGACGTGCGCATCGCATCGACGACGGCGAAGTTCCGCACCGGGGACGCCTACCTCGGCGTGGTGCCATCCTGGGGCATGAGCCTGACCCGGCTCGTGCATTACATCGGGCGCAACCGGACTCTGGACATGCTGATCCTCGGGGAAGACCTGGCGGCGGAGAGGGCGCTGGAACTGGGCCTCGTGACGCGCGTGGTTCCCGAGAACCTCTTCGACGCCGAAATCGCAAAGGTGGCCGCCCGCGTTGCTTCCGGCGCGCCGATCAGCTTCCGGTCCATCAAGGAGACCGTGCGCGCCCAGTACTGGGATTCGCCTGCGGCTGCCGGCGAGCTGGAGGCGCGCTGGGCCGCGTTGAACGACGCTTCGCAGGACTTCCAGGAAGGGAAGGCGGCGTTCCGCGAGAAGCGCAAGCCGGTATTCAAGGGTAGTTGATGACGGACATGATTCTGCATACGGCTCATGGCTCCGGGCGCCGCGCGGCGCCGCGCATCTCGATCGAGCGCATCCTGCATCCGCGCTCGGTCGCCGTGTTCGGGGCCTCCGAAAGCGTCGCCAAGTTCGGCGGACGCATCATCCATTTCCTCACCCGCCACGGTTTTGCCGGAGATATCTATCCGATCAATCCCATTCGCGCCGAGATCGCGGGTCACAAGGCCTACCCGCGCGTTTCGGCCGTGCCGGCCGCTCCCGACGTCGCGATCCTGGCGGTGCCGGCGGAAAGCATGCTCGACAGCGTGCGCGAAGCTGCGGAGTTCGGCGTCGGCTGCTGCGTCATCATTACGACGGGTTTTGCAGAGGCCGGCGCCGCCGGTGCGGAGCAGCAGGCGCAGCTCGTCGAGCTGGCGGAGCGCACCGGTATGCGCATCGTCGGGCCGAATTGCATGGGCTTCATCGTTCCCCATCATCGCATGGCGCTCTGCTCGTCGGTCGTGCTCAATACCGATACGCTGGGCGACGGTTCGATCGGCCTCGTGAGCCAGAGCGGCGGTCTCATGGTCTCGGTATTCGACCGGGCGAAGACCGACGGGATCGGCTTTCGTTACGGTGTCTCCCTGGGCAACCAGAGCGATCTCGAAACCTGCGATTTCCTCGAGTTCATGATCGAGGATCCGGAGACGAAGGCGATCTGTCTCTATATCGAAGGCCTCCTGGACGGAGCGCGATTCCGCAGGGCTGCGGCTCGCTGCCGCGAGGCGGGCAAGCCGCTGCTGGTGCTCAAGACCGGCCGTACCGAAGCCGGTGTCGTCGCTGCGAGATCGCATACCGCGAGTCTCGCCGGTTCGTGGGAGGTATTTACCGCTGTCTGCCGCGAGCAGGGTGTAGTGCTGGCCCGGGATCCCGACGACATGGTACGGGCGGCCCATCTGCTCGCGCAGCATCCCGGAGAGCGCCGGGGCGGCAGGATCGCGGTGCTTTCGTCCTCGGGCGGCGGCACCTCGACCGCCAGTGACCGGGTCACGGAGGTCGGCCTCGCACTGGCGCCGCTGCAGGAGGCAACGAGGCATGAACTGGAAAAGATGCTGCTGCCACCGCAGGCCGCCAATCCCGTGGACCTCGGTGGACGTATCGTGCCCGCAGACGTCGAGATCGCCGGAGACGCTACGCGCATCCTGTTCGCGGACCCGGCGGTTGACTACGGCATCGGCTTTCTCATGTCGATGCCCTTCTATCTCAAGCGCACGCTGGCAATCGGCGAGGCAGCGCGGGATTGCGGCAAGCCCGTGGTGATGGTCTGCACGCCCGGGGCTGCGGCCGATCCGGCGCGCCAGGAGCTGCGCAAGACGGGCTGGGTCGTGTACGACAGCTTCGAGCAGGCGCTGCGGGTGCTGGCGCTCGTCGCCGACTACGACCGCTTGCGTGGTCGCCCTGTCGAAAAGTCCTCCCGGCCGGCGGGCCTCCCGCAATCGGAAAGCCTGCGCGCGTGGCGGGCGGGCCCGCAAACCGAGCGCGAGGTCAAGGCGCTGCTTGCGTCGTACGGTCTTGCCGTTGCGCGAGACGCCCTGGCGACATCGCCCGAGACGGCGGCGGAGGCGGCGACTGCAATGGCGTTCCCGGTGGTGCTCAAGCTGGTGTCGCGGGATATCGTGCACAAGAGCGAAGTCGGCGCGGTGCGGGTCGGTCTGATCGACAAGGCGGAAGTGCTGGCGGCTGCGACCGAAATGCGGCAACGCGTTCGGGCCGCGTTGCCCGACGCCCGGGTGGAAGGTTTCTCCGTGCAGGAGACCATACGCGGTGAGGCGGAAGTGATCATCGGTGTTCGTCGCGACGAGCAGTTCGGACCGATCGTGATGGTCGGCCTGGGCGGAATCGCCACTGAAATCCTAGGTGATGTGGCGGTCGCCATGGCCCCGGTGGCCGCGGCGCAGATCCGGAGCATGATCGCGGAACTGCGGGCGGCGCCGCTTTTCGCCGGGGCGCGCGGCCGGCCGCGGCTGGATGTGGCAGCGATAGCCGATGCGGCGGAGCGTGTCAGCTGGCTGGCCCACGACCTGGGACCGCGCCTCACGGACCTGGAAGTGAATCCCCTGATCGTCCGCCGGGAAGGCGGCGGCGCCGTCGTGGTCGACGGCCGCGCGACCTTCAAGGATCAGGCATGAACCGATCCAAAAAAGTCATCCCGGCGGAAGCCGGGATCCAGTAAAAGTATGTTTGGCCTGGACCCCGGCCTGCGCCGGGGTGACGAACTGCGGCATTCTTGAGATGAGTTCATGACGATTGCTCGAGGAATTCTCACCATCTTGATGGGTGCTGCAATCTCTTGCGGCGCCGGCGCGCAGGTGCCCCAGCCGAAAGTCGTGCGCATCGTCAACCCGTTCGCTGCCGGCGGAAACACCGACCTCGTGACGCGCGCCCTGATCGAGCGGCTCACGCCGATGCTGAAGCAGCAGTTCATCATCGAAAACCGTCCGGGCGCGATGACCAATATCGCGTCGGAGTACGTGATCAAGGCGCCGCCCGACGGCGCCACGCTGTTGATGGGCGGCGCTTCGAATGCGATCAACATGAGCCTCTTCGTCAGCCCGCCGTACGACACGCTGCGGGATTTCGAGCCCGTGGTCCTGTGCTTTAGGGGCGCGAACGTGCTGGCCGTTCATCCGTCGCTGCCGGCGCGGAACCTGAGGGAGCTGGTTGCGCTCGCGAAAGCGCAACCCGGAAAGCTCAATTACGCCACGAGCGGCCTGGGCAGCTCGAATCACATCGGGGGCGAGCTGCTGCGAATGATGGCGAAGATCGACATCCAGCACATACCGTACAAGGGCAACAATCCGGCGCTCACCGATACGCTCGGCGGTCACGTGCACATGCTGTTCGCGGGGGTGCCGGCGGTGCTGCCGCATGCGGAATCGGGGCGGCTGCGCGCCATCGGGATCAGCACCCTCAGGCGCTCGCCCGCGATGCCAGCTGTGCCTACCTTCGATGAGTCCGGTGTGAAAGGCTATGAAGCGACCAACTGGTTCGGCCTGCTGGCGCCGGCGAAAACGCCGAAGGAGGCGGTTGACCGCATGAACCGCGCTGTCGACGGCGTTATCCGCAGCCCGGATTTTCGTGAACGTTTCGTCCGGGAAGGTCTCGAGGCAGCGGGCGGGTCGCCCGAGTCGTTCAGCGCCTTCCTGCGTGCGGAGATCGACAAGTACGCGAAAGTGATAAAGTTCGCCGACATACCACGACAATGAGCACGACAATGAGCACGACAATGAGCACGACAATGAGCACGACAATGAGCGAGTCAACGACCGGAGCGTGAAGCCATGCTGAAGATCTGGGGACGTAATACCTCGTCGAACGTGCAGAAGGTCATCTGGGCGCTCGGGGAGATGAAGCTGCCGTTCGACCGCCTGGACGTCGGGGGCTCCTTCGGCAAGACGAAGGATGCACCCTATCTGGCGATGAACCCCAACTCGCTGGTGCCGACGCTCGAGGAGGAGGACGGCTTCATCCTGTGGGAGTCGAACTCGATCGTCCGCTACCTCGCGGCGAAGCATGCCAACCGCACGCTCGAGCCCGCGGATCTGAAGACGCGGGCGCTCGCGCAGAAGTGGATGGACTGGCAGCTCTCGGTCCTCGGGCCGGCGATCACGCCGGTCTTCTGGGGCCTGATACGCACGCCGCCGGAGAAGCGCGACGCCAATGCGATTGCGGCCGCCAAGGAGAAGACGATCGCCGCCGCGAAGATCATGGACGCCCAGCTTGGGAAGACCCAGTATCTCGCGGGGGGTGAGTTCTCCTACGGCGACATTCCGGTCGGCATCATGATCTACCGCTACATGCAGTTGATCCCGGAGCGGCCGGCAACGCCCGGCCTCGATCGCTGGTACTCGGCGATCTCCTCGCGCGCGGCGTTCAAGGAGCAGGTGGCGTCGGTGCCGTTGTCTTGAGAGCATTCCAACTGATTCGGGTTTCACGCGGAGCAGGCGTAAGAAACCTCCTACGCGGCTGGAAAGCCCTCGCCTATAGAGGCCATCCCGCTTCGGCACGATGATTTCCGTTTGCTTCCGCAGACGAGGAGCCGAGCATGGCGGACATGTCGGAGCGCCACGAAGTCAAGGTACGCGCGGGCGACAGCACGATCGTTTTTACCGCGGATTCGGAAGACGGTCGCCTCTTCATCCGCCAGGAGCGTGACGGCGCAACATCAGAGGAGGCGTGCTCGATTGCTCTGTCCGATCCGGGAGAGCTCGCTGCTTTTTTCAAGGGTCTGCGCCGCGTGCTGTCTTCCCTCGGGCAGGACGAAGCGCCGCGGGTAGGCGAAGGCGCTGATTCGCCGCCGGACGACAAGAACGTTCGGCCCATGAAGCGCCGCCAGCGTTAGGGAGTCTGAAGCAGAGCCCGACCTCTTCAGAGATTCCCTACCGGGGGGCTGACCCTTGGCGCTACGGCGCGACTGCGTCGGCGGTGATGAGCTCTGCATAGCCCATCATCGGCAGCGGCGGCGGCAGGTTCAGCCTGCGCGCCGCGGGCATGCGGATCTGGTATGAGAAACGCTTCAGCGTTTCGACCGGGATCGACGCGGCCGGCATCTTGTTGACCAGGATCTGCTCGGCCTTGTACGCGGTCAGCTGACCGACGTTGTAATAGCGGCTCACCAGTCCCGACAGCGCGCCCGCCTGCATCAGCTGCTCGGTCGAGGCGAAGGTCGGCATCCCGAGCTCCATCGCGGCGGGGATGATCACTTCCTGGGCTACCGTGCCGAGGAAGCTGTCGGGCGGCAGGTACAGCCATTGCGCGCCGCCCTCCTTCAGCTCGCGCACGAGATCGGCGGCTCCGGCCACGACGGGCTTGCGGTTCGCGTCCAGCCGGAAGGTCCGCTCCACCGTGGAGAACCTGGATTCGCGGCCGAGACGTCGCAGCTCCTCGACGATGACGACCGAATTCCTTTCGGTCGTGGTATAGATTACGCCCACGGTCTCGAACGGCCGGTATGCCGACATGGCACGGACCTGGGTCGCGGTCGGCGCGACGTGCATGACGCCGGTGACGTTGCGCCCGGAGCTCTGCATGTCCGGCACGATCTTCGCGAGCACCGGTGCGGCCACGAGGGTGAACACGACCGGGATATCGGTAATATGCTGGTTCTTCACGACTGCGTCGTACGGCCCGACGACGCCGAGCGTCACCGAGGAACCCCAGGTGTAGATGAGATCGGGGCGCGTCGCCCGAATCTCCTCCAGAAAGCCTGGAAGGCGCGTGGCATCCCGGTTGAGATCGCGGTAGATGATCTGCACCGGCAGCTTGCGCGACGCGAAATGTTCCTCGAAACCCTTCTCGACGTCGGTCATGCCGCGAAAGGTGATGGCGTAGATCCGGAACGGACGCGGGCGCGCCGCCTCGAGCGGCAGCGCGGGCAGCGTCAGGGCAAGAGCGGCGGCGCTGGTCAGCCAGCGGCGCCGGTCGGGTCGGAATTCCATGGGTGTGTTCCTTTTCACGTCACGCCGGTTTCAGCGCCAATTGCGAGTTGCGATGCGCCACTGTCATGAAGATCGCACCGCACAGCGCCACCGCGGCGCCGATCACGACGAAGCTGGGGCGATAGTCGAAGTGCAGCACGAGCGTGCCCGCGATGATCGGGCCGAGCGCGTTGCCGATGCGCTCCAGCAGGCGGTACACGCCGTACACCGTGCCCTCGCCCAGCTGCGCGATCGCTTCCTCGCACTGGTCGGCTACGAGCGCGCTCTGCGCCGAGATCGCCAGCGACTGCCCGAGGCCGATGAGCATCACCGCCGCCAGCACCCAGCCGATTCCGCCTCCGGCGAGCATGAGCAGGCCGCCGATGCCGGATACGACCAGTCCGCCACCCACCAGCCAGTGCATGCGCTCGCGCGTGGTGGCGAGCGGTGGCGTCAGCGGCGCGATGAGCACCATGATCACGGCGTAGGCCATCAGTATGCGTCCGGCCATCGCCTGGTTCTCGCCGATCGAGAGCATGTACAGCGGCACGAGGTAGAAGCAGACGCCGGTCAGCAGGATCTTGGCCGGCATTGCGGCCAGGCCGGTGACGGCCATGAATCTCGGGTTCGCCATCAGCGAACTGATTTCCCTGAGACGTGGCAGCCGCGTCTCCGCGGCGGCGGCGCGGCCCGGCCGCGACTCCGGCATGAGACGGATCACGGCGATGGACCCGAGCGCGAGCAGGGCTGCGATCGCGAACGTGGACCGCTCGCCGATGTTGTCGGCCAGTATGCCCCCGATCGACGGCCCGCAGATCGCGGCGGCCATGATCGCGCCGACGAACAGCGCGAAGCTGCGCACCCGGCCGGCAGTCGTGGAATGGTCCAGCACGTAGCCTTGCGCGGCGACGAACACCATCGCATAGCCGAGCGCGCACAGCGACCGCCAGAGAAGGAGGTCGAGCACGCTGGCGGCGAGCGCGGTCGCGGCGAACCCCGCCGCGGCGATGCCGGCGCCTATCATCATCGTCCGGCGATAGCCGGCCCGTCCGCAGTAGACGCCGAAGAACGGCTGGCCGAGCGCGACGATCAGCATGAAGAGCGCGATCGGGAGCGCGACCACCACCTCCGGCGCCAGGCCGGGCAGCGGCACGAGCAGCTCCTTTACGTATGTGGGCAAAAACGGGCGCGTCAACTCCTCGGCGAGGATGAACACGAAGAGCGGCGCCCGCACCTTGGAGAGCAGCCTCTCGGGAGAAGCCGCATCAGGGCCGTCGTCTCCGAACCGGAAGCGCTGGCCGAGTTGCTGCAGTCCCGTGCCTGCATGCGCCAGGCCCGGCTGGCGCTCGTGCGCAGGTACCCGCTTGCCGTTCTCGATGTCGCGCGCCAGCGCGGCGTAGGCGGCGTTGACGCGCCCGAGCGCGCCGTTCATGAGCTGGAACAGGGAGTCGAACACGGACTCCGCCTGGTTCGTTTGCCGCGTCGCGAAGTCACCGCGGGCGCCGCGCTCGAATGCCTCGACGAGGGCGCGGAGCGAGGCCTCGAGCCTGGCGCCGAACATGAAGTGCAGCAGCTCGAGCGTGAAGAAGAGGGACACCACCAGCACCACGACCACGTCGAGGAGCATGTCCAGCACGATGTCGTCCACGAACCGGACGTCGACGCCGATGTGCACCGTCCCGAGGGGCCGCTCCGGCGTGACGATCGGAAGCGAGACTACGTACTGATCGCCGACGCGGGTTGCCGTGGCGCTGGCCGTCCCGGGGTCCGGTGCGCTCAGCTGCGCCAGCACGCCGGGGCTGCGGAAGTAGTCGGTCGCGCCCGCGGGCGGACGGAAGCGCTGATGCAGGATCTTCCCGTGCTCGTCGGTAATGGCGATGTACGACACCTCGGGCGCTTCGCTCTTGACCTCGTCGAAGCGCTGGTCGACGCCGTAGAGCGCGGTGAAGTCGATATCGTTGCCCACCGCCGTCAGCACGAGCGCGCGGATCGATGCGCCCACGCTGGCGATCTTCTTCGCCATCTCCGGCGCCAGAGTGCGCTCGAACGCGCGGTGGGACAGCATGGCGTTGGCTGCCAGCGCGGCCAGCACGACCAGCGTCAGGACACCCGCGAGGCGCAGGTAGATGCCGCGCAGATAGCTCATCGGGAAGCGTCCCGCTGCATGCGGGCGCGCAGGCCGGCGATCTCGGTCTCCGCGGCGCGGATCGTTTCCACGAAGCGCTGCAGCGCCGGGCCGAAGAGCCCGCGCCCGGCGGCGGCCGAGGCGCGCACCGGGTCCACGGCGCGCAGCGCCGACTCGACGGCGGCGACGTCGCGCCGCAGCCGCCGCATGACGGCGAGCAGGGCGAACGACGACAGCGCGGCGGCGAGGGCGAACACGGCGAGCGACGCGATGGCGATCTGGCGTCCGGCCTCGTACGCGCTTTGCTGTACCCGTTCGTTGGAATAGCGCAGGGAGAGATAGCCTATGGTCAGGCCGAAATTGTTCTCGATCGAGATGCCCGCGGCCGATTCGACCGGCCCCGGTACGATCCAGGCGCCGGTACCCGCCTTCTTCCCAGCCGCCAGCCACGTCGCCGGTGCGGGATGCGCGGTGCGCTCGCGGTCGGTGCTGTAGAGCACGCGGCCTTCCATATCGAAGACGTCGATACCCGTGATCACGTCGTCGGCGGCGCGCTCGCGTTCCAGGGTGCCGGGCAGGGTCCCGATGTCACCGAATTGCAGGCCGAGCAGCAGCGAGGACTGGATGCTGTGCTCCACCGACCTGCCGGTGGCGAGGATGCGCTCGGTCACGATGCGATGCACCGTAGTGCGGTACTTGAAGTAGTTCAGCAGCCCCGCCATGCCCACGGCGAACCCGCAGACCAGCACGGCCACGATGATCATCCGGCGCTGTGTCGATTCCACTTGCTGCTCCTGTAACCGGCTCTCGGGGGGCCCACAAGACCGGTTGCCCCTGGAGGCGGTTAGCGGCTTGTACGGGCAGGACTTTAAGCGCGGATACAGGTATCGATAGCCGGGAATACGGGCTGTTTCCCCCCCCAAACCGGTGTTTTTCCTCAAGTCTTCGCCGCGATAGCCGATAACCGGTCCTGTTACTTCGCCGGAAGGAGGCTGTGAGCCTCCCGGGCGTCGGCTTGCCTCCCTTTGGGGGGGCGGGCGGGATCCGATGGCAACCGGTTGTTGGAAAAGAGAGATGAGCAACGACAGTCGATGCGGGCCGCTTGGCGCTCCCAGGATCGCAGCGTGGAAGGTGCGCGCATGAGGCCGGCTCTGGACATCGTGCCGCGGGATTTTGCGCTGGGCGATGCTGTCCCGGGCGTGCCGGTCGACGTGGCCTGGGAGCCGCACGTCCGGGGCCCGCGACGGGTGCTCGCCAACTGGAACCAGTACATGGCGATGGCGAGCCGCGTGGTCGGCCGCTTTCACGGCCAGTTTGCGCTGAAGCGATTCGATTACGAGCATCCGACCCGGCTCCAGCCCAACACACCGCGGCGCCTGAAGCGACCGTACAGGGTCAGCGTCGCTTACACCGAATGGGGCTCGGCGGACGCGCCGGTGCTGTTGTGCTGCGGCGGCGTCGCCAACGTGGCTACGCGCTTCAGCTACCTCGCGTCCGATTTGAGCGACGCCATGAACGTCGTTTGCATGGACTGGGTCGGCCGCGGGCGCTCCGGCTGGCTGGCGGCGGAGGGCGACTACTCGCTCGCCACCTACGCCGAGCAGTTGCGGCAGATGATCGTGCATCTCGGCCGCGGGCCCGTGACCGTGCTCGGCTCGTCCATGGGGGGCAGCGCGGCGATCGAGCTGATGGCGCGGCACCCGCGCCTGATCGAGCGTCTGATCCTGAACGACGTCGGACCCCACATCCAGGCGCCGCGCCGCAAGCGGCGCGCCGACACGATCGCACGCCACTACGTGTTCCGCGATCCGGCGGACCTCCTGCGCCGGATCGGCGCGTCGCAGAAGAACGACGGCCCGGTGAGCGACGATATCCGTTTTCACCTCACGTTCCACCAGACCCGCTGGTCCGACGAGGAGGGCGGGCGCGTCTACCGCCACGACGTGCGTGCGATGCAGGCCTACTCGCGCAGCGCGCAGAGAAGCGTGCGCCAATGGCGGGAATGGGAGCGCGTGCGCTGCCCGATCCTGCTGATCCACGGCATGCAGTCCGACGCGTTGTTCGACCGGACGATCCGGCGCATGGCGCGAGGCCGGTCCATCACGATCATGCACGTGCCCGATACCGGCCACACGCCGCTGCTCGCGGATCGCAACCAGATCTGGTTTATCCGTCAGTGGCTGCTCGCCCGGGAGGCGACGGGTGGCGAATTGACCGTCATGCACGCGCCGGTGCGCGACCCGTACCCCGGCAAGCCGATCCCGTTCGCTCCGGCGAGCGCGCTGCGTTGACCACTGAGTGAGGCATGGCAATGACTCCCGTCCGCGACCAACGAACGACGCTACGCTTCCTGCGCCACGGCGCCACGGTGGCCAACCTGCTGGGGTTGCGCTGCGGCGGCGATCTCGACCTGCCGCTCGCGAAGGCCGGCCGGGAACAGGCCGTGGAAGCCGCGCAGCGCATCGCCGCGCTCCACCCGCCGGTGCGCCTGATCGTCACGAGCGACCTGAAACGCACGCGCGAGACCGCACAGATCATCGCGCGGGTCCTCGGCGAGGTCACGATCGTCGTCGAGCCGGACTTTGCCGAGCGCAGCCTGGGTGAATGGAATCTCCGTTCCATAGACGGCACGCAGCCGTGGCTCGAGCGGGGTTTGACGCCTCCGGGCGGCGAGCCGCTGGCCACGTTCGACGGCCGCGTCGCGCGCGCGGCGCGCCGGGCGCTGGCGTGTCTGCCGGACCGGGCATTGCTGGTGGGCAGCAAGGGCGTAGGACGAGTGCTGGCTGAGCTCGCCGGCCTGCCGGCGCGCGTCGACCTGGACAATGCGGCGCTCGCTGAATTCGATCTGGGGAGCTGCCTCGTCCCCGCAACGGCCAGGGGGATAGCGTGAGCGCCGCGCCGAACAAGAGTCACGGCTGGCTGAGCGGCGCGCTCTGCACGGCCGGGCTTGCCGCCATCGCGCTGGATCTGGCTGGTCTCGCGGGCGTATCGTCCCCGCAGCCGCCGTACACAATTTTCGCCCTGGCGCTCCTCGCCGGTGTCTACGGACTGGGGGCGTTGCGCCGAACGCTGGCCTCCACCGCAGCCCTGGCGCCGGATCCGAAGGCCGTAGCCGGTCACGGCCTTGCGCCGCTCGCCGCTCCCCTAGCGGCCATCGACCGTCAACACCGCTGCCTCGACGCAAGTCGGGCGTTGGCCGAATCCCTCGGGATGGAGCGCGGCGATCTGGTGGGCTTGCCGATCGACGACCTGTTCGGCCCGCTCCATGCCGCCATGCTGGCAAAACACGTCGACGCGGCGCTGGCCGGCGAGACGCAGCGGCTGCGGCTCGCCTACCAGCGCGCGGAAATGCCCGAGCGCTGGCTGCAGATCGAGTTGGCGCCGCAGCGCGACGTGCAGGGCGCAGTGGCCGGCTGCCAGCTCTACGCCATGGATGTGACCGCGACCCAGCAGACGCTGGTGGAGGCGCAGCGCGGCGAGCGCCGCCTGCGGGCCATCATGGACCAGATCCCGGTGACCGTGTCCTACATCGATGCCGAGATGCGCTACCGCTACATCAATCACGCCCAAGAGCAATGGCTGGACAAGACCGAGGAAGAAGTCGTCGGGCACGAGGTGAGCGGGATTGTGGGCGCGAAGGTCTGGGCGGAAATCGAGCCCAGGCTGCGCGCCGCGCTGCAGGGCCGGGAGGTGGAGCTCGAGCGTGAGCGCACGGACCGCTTGGGCAACCGGGTCTGGCATTCCGGCCGCAGCGTGCCGGACATCAACGACGAGGGACAGGTGGTCGGCCTCTACTCCGTGTTCTTCGACATCACGCAACGCGCGCTCGCGGAGCGGCAGCTGCTGCAGCGGGAGCAGGAGCTGCGCGCTGCCAAGGAGGCGGCGGAAAACGCGAGCCGCGCCAAGTCCGAGTTCCTCGCCAACATGAGCCACGAGATCCGCACGCCGATGAACGGCGTGCTGGGGCTGACGGAATTGCTGCTCGAGACCCCTCTCGACGCGCAGCAGCGCCCGTTCGTCGAAACGGTGCGCAGCTCGGGCGAGACGCTGCTGTCCATCATCAACGACATTCTCGACTTCTCCAAGATCGAGGCCGGCAGGCTCGAAACCGAATCGCTCGACTTCGACCTCTACCAGGCGGTCGAGGACGTCGTCCAGTTGCTCGCGCCGCGCGCGCACGTCAAGCAGCTCGAGATCGCGTGCCGGATCGACGAGCGCCTGCCGGGCGCCGTGCGCGGGGATCCCTACCGCCTGCGCCAGGTCCTCACCAATCTGATCGGCAATGCGATCAAGTTCACCGACCACGGCGAAGTGCTGGTGGACGTCCGGCGCAAGGACGACAGCTTCCTGTACTTCAGCGTGCGGGACTCGGGGATCGGCATCGGACCCGAAACACGCACGCGGCTGTTCAAGGCGTTCGCGCAGGCCGACGGCTCGACGACGCGCCGCTTCGGCGGCACCGGTCTCGGGCTGGCGATCTCGCACAACCTGGTGCAGCTGATGGGCGGCATGATGGGCGTGGACAGCGCTCCGGAGCAGGGCTCGACTTTCTGGTTCACGCTGCCGCTGGTACCCGCCGCGGGCCTGCCGCCGGTGCCGGATCCGGGCGCGCTCGCCCGCCGTCACGTGCTCGTCGTCGACGACAACACGATGAACCGGGAGATCCTCGAGCAGCACGTGCTCGCCGGGGGCATGAGGAGCGCGTGCGCCACCGATGGTTTCGACGCGATGCGGCAGTTGAAGCGCGCGCAGCAGCAGGGAAACCCGTTCGACATCGCCGTCATCGACATGAAGATGCCCTGCATGGACGGGCTCGAGCTGGCCGCGGCGGTGCGCGCCGATCCGCTGCTCGCGGACCTGAGGCTCGTGCTCGTATCCTCGCTCCACTCGCCGGACGAGCTGACGCGCGCGCGCGAGCTGGGTATCGGCGCCTACCTGTCCAAGCCGGTCAAGCGGCAGGAGCTGTTCCGCGCGCTGGCGCACACGGTCGGCGAAGCGCCGATCGAAACGCCGGGAGCGGGTGCGGACCAGCGCTCGGCCCTGCCGATCATCCGGGCCCGCGTACTGCTCGCGGAGGACAACGGCGTCAACCAGGTCGTGGCGCGCAACATGCTAAAGGCGCTCGGCTGCGAGCCCGTGATCGTGAGGAACGGCGCGGAGGCGCTGCACGCCGTGCAGCACGAGGTCTACGACATAGTGCTGATGGATTGCCAGATGCCGGTGCTGGACGGTTATGCCGCGACGCGTGCGATACGCGAGTGGGAGGGCGGGAGCGCCGCGCCGCGCCACCTGCCGGTGGTCGCGCTGACCGCCAACGCGCTCGTCGGCGACGCGGAGCAGTGTCTCGCCGCGGGCATGGACGGCCATCTTGCCAAGCCCTACACGCGGCAGCAGCTGGCGGGCGTTCTGACGCGCTGGCTGCCGCCCGAGCTGGTCGAGCGCCCGGCCGCAGGCGAGGGCAACGACGTGATGCAGCGGGGAGGGCCCGAAGCGAGAGCGGGTTCGCTCGACCAGGCCGTTCTCGACAATATCCGGGCCATCGACGATGACGGAACGGTGCTGAGCGAGGTGATCCAGATGTTCCTGGACGAAACGCCCGGCTACGTGGGCGCGCTGCGGCAGGCGCTCGCGGGCGGGGATGCGGCGCAACTCGGACGAGTCGCGCACTCGATGAAATCAGCCAGCTTCAACGTCGGCGCGCACGCGCTCGGCGAGCTCTGCCGGCGCCTGGAGCGGCAGGGCAGGACCGGCGACCTCGCGGGCGCGGAAGATCTCGTGGCCGCGATCGAGGCGCTGCTCACGAACCTCCAGCCGATGCTGCGCGCCGAGATGAAGCGGGCCGCATGACCGCGCCCGCCCGCATCCTTGTCGTCGACGACGACGCCGGCGCCCGGCGCCTGACGCGCGCGACGCTCGCCAAGGCCGGCTTCCACGTCATCGAAGCCGGTGACGGGAAGGCCGCGCTGGAGGCGGTGGCGGGCGAGCTGCCCGATCTCGTGCTGATGGACGTCAGCATGCCGTTCATGGACGGCTTCGACGCCTGCGCCGCGCTGCGCCGCCTGCCGGGCGGCAACCGGGTGCCGGTCGCGATGATGACGGGCCTCGACGATACCTATTCGATCGAGCGCGCATTCGAGGTCGGCGCGACCGACTTCATCACCAAGCCGATGAACTGGGCGGTGCTGCAGCACCGCGTGCGCTACATGCTGCGTGCCAGCACCGCGATCAACCACCTGGAGCAGAATCAGCGCCGCCTGTCGAACGCGCAGCGCATCGGGGAGATGGGCGACTGGGAGTGGGACGTGCGCGAGGACCGGATCGTGCCGTCCGAGGAGGCCTCGCGCATCCTCGGCCACGGCGGCGTGATCGAGCGGCCAACGCCGGCGGGGTTTTTTGCGTCCGTGCACCCCGACGACGCCGGCGAACTGCGGCTCGCGTGCGAGCGCGCGGTCGCCGGGGGCGAGGATTTCGAGATCGACCATCGCATCGTGATGCCCGACGGCTCGGTGCGCTACGTGCACCAGCAAGTCGAGATCGTCGAGCGGGCCGCGGGCGGCGGTGCGCTGCGGCTGGCCGGCGCGGTGCACGATATTTCGCGGCGCAAGGACGCCGAGGAGCAGATCCGGCGCCTTGCCTACTACGACGCGCTGACCGGACTCCCGAACCGGCGCCTGATCACCGAGCAGCTGGGTCACGCGATCGCGCGGGCCGAGCGGCAGAGAAGCCGGGTCGCGGTCATGTTCGTGGACCTCGACAACTTCAAGCGCGTCAATGACACGTTCGGGCACGCGGCCGGCGACGATCTGCTGCGTACCGCCGGCGTGCGCCTTACCGCGGCGCTGCGCGGCGGCGACGCGCTGGCGCGCGGCGCCGAATCGCCCACGCAGGCGATCGCGCGCCTGGGAGGTGACGAATTCATCGTGCTGCTGACGGATCTGTGGCGAGCCGAGGACGCTGTCGGAATCGCACAGCGGCTGGTCGACACGCTGGCCGAGCCGGCGATCGTGCAGGGCACCGAGGTCTTCGTGGGCGGCAGCGTCGGGGTCGCGATGTATCCGGACGACGGCGCGGACGCCGAGATGCTGCTGATGAACGCGGACATAGCGATGTACCGCGCGAAGTCGGCCGGCCGCGGCGGCTTCCAGCTCTACGACCGCTCGATGAACGCGCAGGCGCTCGAGCGGCTGCAGATGGAGGCGCACTTGCGGCGCGCGCTCGAGCGCAACGAGTTCGTGCTGCACTACCAGCCGCGCGTGGAAGCGGCGAGCGGGCGCATCGTCGGCGCCGAGGCCCTCATCCGCTGGCAGCACCCCGAGCACGGCCTGCTGCCGCCGATGGAATTCATTCCGCTCGCGGAAGACGCCGGGCTCATCATCCCGATCGGCGAATGGGTGATCGAGGCGGCCTGTCGACAGACCGCCGCGTGGCGGGCGCAGGGTCTCGAGACGGTCCCGGTCGCGGTGAATCTCGCGACCACCCACCTGCGCCAGAGCTCCCTCCCCGGGCGCGTGGCGCGCGCGCTGCGCCGGCACGGCGTGTCGCCCGACACCCTGGAAATCGAGGTGACCGAGTCCATCCTGCTCGCCGATCCCGAGCTGAGCACCCGGATCGCGCGCGAGTTGAGTGACATGGGCGTGCAGCTCTCGATAGACGATTTCGGCACCGGCTACTCGTCGTTGAGCTATCTCAAGCGGCTGCCGATCGCCACCCTCAAGATCGACCGCTCGTTCGTGCGCGACCTCGGCGTCGATGCGGACGACGAGGCCATCGTCGGCGCGATCGTGGCGCTCGGCCACAGCCTCAAGCTCAAGGTCGTGGCCGAAGGGGTCGAGTCGGAGGCCCAGCTCGCCTTCCTGCGCTCGCTGCACTGCGACGAGTACCAGGGCTACTACATGAGCCGCCCGGTGGAGGCGGAGGCGTTCTCGCAACTGTTAAAGCAGCAGGCCATCTGCGCTGCAGCGTAGGCCTGCGTCAGCGCGCGATTCCGTCCGGCGCGGCCTGAGGGCTCTGCGTGCTCGCGTCCGTCGAGCGCGCTGACCAATCGCGTATCATGGCGACATGTATGTAACGCTGTCCTCGCTCACCCGCACGCAATGGTTTTTCCTTCTGGGCGTGTTTGCGGTGGGCCTTCCGATCGACATGCGCATCGACCTGCCCGGCCAGGTCCTGTTGAGTGTGTCCATCTGGCTTGCCCTGTTCTATGTCCTGGCGGGCTTCAAGCCCCACGAGCGTGTTGTCCTCTGGGCCTGTGCCATCATTGCGACCACGGGGGAGCTTTTCCTGTCCCAATTGTGGGGCCTGTACACCTATCGCCTCGGCAATATCCCGTTCTTCATACCGCCGGGCCACTGCA
>Ga0075428_100000550_pt1 | contig 38346 bp, 39 predicted proteins | sample RhiMetdeltSRZDD2_FD_75291 | JGI IMG/M metagenome (GOLD analysis project Ga0075428, IMG submission 75291) | Populus rhizosphere microbial communities from Tennessee, USA - Rhizosphere MetaG P. deltoides SRZDD2 | ecosystem: Host-associated > Plants > Roots > Rhizosphere > Soil | place: USA... | reverse complement strand
ACGGTGTGCACGCCGTCTGCACCGGTCAGGTCCAGGTCGGCAGGGTCGCCGAGCTCGTCCAGGATCGCCAGCGCCTGCAGCAGGGCCGGACCCTGGCCCCACGGCCCGGTCTTCGCGATCGTGTGCCCCTGCCAGTCCAGCGTGGCCGGTTCCTCCCAGCTCGCGCTGTACGACGCCAGGTCGGCGCCGGTGACCAGGCCGGGGTGGGGGGCGCCGCTGGAGTCGAGGTGCGGCAGCCGGGCGAACCGGTCGATCGCGTCCGCGACGAACCCCTCCCGCCACTCGGCCCGGGCGCGCTCGATCTGCGCGACTCGATCGGTACCCGCGGACTCACCGGCCCGGACCAGCCGGTCGAGCGTGTCGGCGTACGCCGGGTTGCGGAAGATCGCGCCCGGCCGGGGCGGCGCGCCGGCGGACAGCCAGAGCGCGGCCGAGGTCGGCCAGTGCTCGGTGAACAGGTCCTTGACCGCGGCAACGGTCTCGCCGGCGCGGCCGACCAGCGGGTGCCCGTCGCGGGCGTAGCCGATCGCCGGTTCCAGCACCTCGCGCAGCAGTCGGGTGCCGTGGTCGCGCAGCATCAGCAGCCAGGCGTCGACCGCACCCGGTACGGCGGCGGCCAGCGGACCCGAGCCCGGGACCAGGTCCAGGCCGAGATCGGTGAAGTGCTCGATCGTCGCGGCGGCGGGCGCCGGGCCCTGGCCGCACAGCACCTTCGGTACCGGGTCGTCCGCGGTCGCCACGATCGCCGGCATCTCCCCGCCCGGCCCGTTCAGGTGCGGCTCGACCACGTGCAGCACGAACCCGGCCGCGACCGCCGCGTCGAACGCGTTGCCGCCGAGCTCCAGCATCCGCATCGCCGACTGCGACGCCAGCCAGTGCGTGGACGAGGCCATCCCGAACGTCCCCCGCAGCGTCGGCCTGGTCGTAAATCCCGCATCATCGATCATTCGTCAGTCCAGCAGCGGCGTGCCGTTGTTCGTTCGTCAGGCCGTGCGCTTCTGCAGCGCGGCCATCACCCGCTGGGCGCTGGAGCCGAGGTCGAGCCGGTCGACCAGCGCAAGCCACGCCTCGGGGTCGCGCACGTCGGACGGCATCCGGGTGTCCGCGTCGTCGACCGGCGCGTCGGTGGCGACCGCGACCACCTTCGGTGCCACGTCCAGGTAGTCGGACGCGTCCACGATCTTCTTCTTCAGCGACGGCGACATCGAGCTCTTCGGGTCGACCGCCGCCGCCCGGACTCCGTCCAGGTCGCCGTAAGTCGCGATCAGCGATGCCGCGGTCTTGTCGCCGACCCCCTTCACGCCGGGCAGCCCGTCGGAGGTGTCACCGCGCAGCGTGGCGAAGTCGGCGTACCGCTGTGCGGGGACGCCGTACTTGTCCAGCACCGCCGCGTCGTCCATCACCTCGGCCCGGCCGACACCGCGGGCCGCGGTGTAGATCACCCGGACACTGCGCGTGTCGTCGACCAGCTGGAACAGGTCCCGGTCTCCGGTGACCACGTCCACCGGCATCGTCGCCTCGTGCGCCAGCGTGCCGATCACGTCGTCGGCCTCGTGATCGGCCGCACCCACCACCGCGATGCCGAGCGCGTCCAGGCACTCGCGGATCAGCGGGATCTGCGCGTTCAGCCGGTCCGGCACCTCCTCGACCGAGACGCCGCCCTTCACGTACGCGACCCGGTGCTCCTTGTATGACGGCACCAGCGCGACCCGCCAGGTCGGCCGCCAGCCCTCGTCCCAACACGCGACCAGATGGGTCGGCGGGTGGTTCTCGACCAGCCGGGCGATGAAGTCGAGCATGCCGCGGATCGCGTTCGTCGGCGTACCGTCGACGCCTTTGGTGGTGTCGGGGACACCGAAGAACGCGCGGAAGTACAGCGAGGCGGTGTCCAGCAGCATCAACCGGTCGGTGCGTTCAGCCATGCCGCCGATGCTCTCACGCCCTCAGCGCTGGTAGGTCACCTCCACGCGGCGGTTGAGGCGGCGGTCGCCCTCGGAGTCGTTCGGCGCGACGGGCTGGGTGGCGCCGCGGCCCGCGACCTCGAAGCCGAACTGCCTGCCGACGCGTGGCCGCAGCGCGCCGTAGACGGCCTGCGCTCGGGCGTCCGAGAGCCGCTGCTGCACAGTGACCGAGCCGCGGTCGGTACCGGCGACGTGGCCCCTCCACGAGCACGCGAGTGCCGGCTTTCGCGCGCGCATTGATGTCCTGGGCGATCCCGGCGATCGCGGTGTCGTTGACGATCAGCGCACCGCGGTTGGCGGTCCGCGCACGGATCTGGCCGAGTGTCTTGTCCACTCGCCGGTTGCTGGACTGACCTGTTCCGCCGCCGCCAGTAGGGTCGTTCACGTGGAGGAGCTTGACCGCAAGATCGTCGCCCTGCTGGCCCATGACGGCCGGATGAGTTTCACCGACCTCGGCAAGGCCACAGGGTTGTCGACCTCGGCCGTGCACCAGCGGGTGAAGCGTCTCGAGCAACGCGGTGTGCTCCGCGGGTACGTCGCGCTGGTCGACTACGAGACACTCGGGCTGCCGCTGACCGCGATGATCGCGATCCGCCCGATCGACCCGTCCCAGCCGGACGACTCACCGGAGCGGCTTCGCGACGTTCCCGAGATCGAGTCCTGCTACTCGGTTGCCGGCGACTCGTCGTACATCCTCACCGTTCGAGTCGCGTCGCCGGTCGCCCTCGAGGAGCTGTTGGCGATCATCCGCGCCAAGGCCAACGTCTCCACCACGACGACCATCGTTCTGTCCATCCCGTACGAGCGCCGCGCTCCAGCCGTCTGACTAGGCCTCAGCCGTCGAGCTGGTCCTTCGACGCCTGTCGCGACGCGGCCGCGTGTGCGGCGGCCTCGGCGAGCGAGGTTCCGGCGTGTTCGCGCCACCAGGCCTGGCCGCGCTCCGGCAGCGTGTCGATCGGGTCGTAGTACTCGTAGGTCCGCTCCAGGGCCTCGGGGTCGTCGCGCTCGATCCCGGTGCGGTAGTTCTTCTTCCAGTACGAGATGCCGCGCTCCTCGTCGTACTCGCTGAGCTGGTGCACCCAGCGCTTGCCGACGTACGGCACGTCGCACACGATCCGCGGCGTCGCGAAGCCGGGCAGGTAGCCGAGGATGCCGTGCTGCAGCTCCTGCGCCTCCTTGACCGAGACCCGCCAGTGCTCGGAGAACGGGATCATGTCGCACATGTAGAAGTAGTACGGCGTGACGCCGGCGCCGTCGAGCAGCGCGAAGCACAGGTCCAGCAGCTGCGGCACCGAGTCGTTCACGCCGCGCATCAGCACACCCTGGTTGCGGACGTCGCGCAGTCCGGCCTCGAACATCGCGCGGGACGCCTCCGCGACCAGCGGCGTGACCGACTGGGCCGCGTTCACATGGGTATGCATGGCAACCATCACGCCACGCTGCCGCGCGACGGTGGCGACCCGTTCGACGCCGGCCCGGACGTCGTCGGACAGCCAGTGCTGCGGCATCCCCATCAGTGCCTTGGTGGCGAGCCGGATGTCGCGGATGTTCTCGATCTCGAGCAGGTTCATCAAGAACCCCTCGAGCCGTGGCCACGGCATGTTCGCGACGTCGCCGCCGGATACCACGACGTCCCGCACGCCCGGGTTCTTCTTGAGGTAGGAGAACATGTCGTCCAGCCGCTGCTGCGGCTTGGCGACGAACTTCAGCTTGTCGATCACCGGGGTCGAGTTGCCGACCAGGTCCATCCTGGTGCAGTGCCCGCAGTACTGCGGGCAGGTCGGCAGGATCTCGGCCAGCACCTTGGTCGGGTACCGGTGGGTCAACCCCTCCGTGGCCCACATCTCGTGCTCGTGCAGCGAGTCCCGGGTGGCGTGCGGGTGCGACGGCCAGTCGGTCCGGCGGTCGCTGAACAGCGGCAGCATGTAGTGCCGTACCGGGTCGGCATAGAACGCCTCGGTGTACGCCGCGCCCGGGTCCGCACCCGACGGCACGATCGTGTTCAGCATCTGCGGTGGGAGCAGCATCGACATCGTCGCCCGCTCGGCCTGGTCGCGCTCCAGGTCGGCGTACACCCGGTCCTCGAGCAGGTCGCCCATCACGGCGCGCAGCTGCTTGACGTTCTTCACGCAGTGCGCGCGCTGCCACTGCACCGAGCGCCACTCTTCGGCCGTGACGTCCTTCCAGCCCGGCATCCGGGTCCAGTCCGGCTCGACCAGCTCGGCGCGACTGTACGCGTACGGCTGTCCGGACAGCGGCTCCGGCTGGGAGGCTGCTGTCTGCGGCGGGCTGATCAGGTCGGTCACTGGTACCTCCGAGTCCACGACGATGTGGCGTTCCGTGTGAGGATAGCGATAGAACTTGTCTTGATGACAACAGTACGCCGCAAGATTTCCGCCACATCGCACGTTAGCGTGTCATTTTGCCCGGGTTATGACGTGGCTCACACAATGCGAGCCCTGGATCGAAGGAGTCCCAGCGTGTCGACCAGCCCCTCCTCGCCCGTCGGTCTGCACCGCGTGCTGGAGCCTGCCGGCGTACTGCCGCAGGCGGCCGAACGGCTGGACGACCGGCCGGAGCTGTGGCCGGACGAGATCCGGATCGCGGTCGAGCGGCTGAACCTGGACGCCGCGTCGTATCGGCAGCTGGCCGAGGCGCACGGTGGCGACGGCGACAAGGTGCGGGCCGCGGTGGTCGACATCATCGCCAGCCGGGGCAAGATGCAGAACCCGGTCACCGGCTCCGGCGGGATGCTGGTCGGCACCGTGGCGGAGGTCGGCCCTGCGTCGCCGCTCGGCGTACGGCCCGGCGACCGGGTGGCCACGCTGGTGTCGCTGACGCTGACGCCGCTGCGGATCACCGACGGCCTGGAGCGCTGGGACGGCCGCGGCGAGCAGGCGCCGGCCGCCGGCCACGCGATCCTGTTCGCCCGCTCGATCGTCGCCAAGCTGCCCGACGACCTCGCGCCCGAGCTCTCGCTCGCGGTGCTCGACGTGTGCGGAGCGCCGGCGCTCACCGCCCGGATCGTCCAGCGGTACGACGCGCCCGTCGTCGCGGTGATCGGTGCCGCGGGCAAGAGTGGCTCGCTTTCGCTGGCCGCCGCCCGGCAGGCCGGTGCCGCCCGCACGATCGGCGTCGTACCGGTGCAGGCCGAGGCCGACCGGCTGACGGCCGCGGGCCTGGCCGACGTGGTGACGCTCGCCGACGCACGCGATCCGGTCGCGCTCAGTGCCGCGGTCGAGGCCACCGGCGGGCCGGCCGACGTCACCGTGGTGTGCGTGGACGTTCCGGGCTGTGAGCACGGTGCGGTGCTGTCCACGGCCGAGGGCGGCACGGTGATCTTCTTCTCGATGGCGACCTCGTTCTCCGCCGCCGCGCTCGGCGCCGAGGGGCTGGCCGCCGACGTCACGATGCTGGTCGGGAACGGCTACGTGCCGGGCCACGCCGAGCAGGCACTCCAGCTGCTGCGCGAGACTCCGGGCGTGCGTGCGTTGTTCGAGTCGCGCCTCGCGGCGGAGACGGCCGCGGACGGGCAGGATTGACCTGTGCGAACCCTGCTGAGGAACGGATCGGTCTACTCGGCCGCCGACCCGCACGCGACCGCGATCGCGTTCGACGACGGCGTGGTCAGCTGGCTCGGCGACGACACCGGCGCGGCGCCGTACGCGGCCGGCGCCGACGAGATCGTCGACCTGAACGGACGGCTGGTCACACCCGCGTTCGTGGACGCGCACGTGCACACCGTGCAGACCGGGTTCGCGATCACCGAGCTGGACCTGCATACCGGCCGTTCGCTGATCGAGTGCCTGGACGCGGTCGCGTCGTACGCCGCGCGCACCCCGGGCGACCAGGTGATCGTCGGGTACGGCTGGGACGAGACGGCCTGGCCCGAGCACCGGCCGCCGGCCGGTGCTGAGCTGGAGTCCGCGGCCCCGGGCCGGAAGGTATACCTGTCCCGCGTCGACGGGCACTCCGCCGTCGTCTCGCCGGCGCTGGCCGCTGTGGTCGACGGGTTGCCCGGGCGGTCCGGCTACGACGCCGGCGGCCGGATGGAGCGCGACGCGCACCACGCGCTCCGGGACGCACTCGCCGAGCTGCTGCCGATGAGCCAGCGCCGCGCCGCCGCCGACGCCGCGGTCGCCGCGATGGCCCGGCAGGGTATCGGGTCGTTCCATGAGATGGCGGCGCCGCACATCGGGCCCGCGGACGAGCTGCCCGAGGTGCGGGCCGCGGCGGAGGCGGCCGGGCTGCACGCGGTGACGTACTGGGGTGAGGCCGGCGCGTTCGACAAGGCCGCCGAGCTCGGTGTCGGCGGGCTCGCCGGAGATCTGGTCGCCGACGGCGCGCTGGGCTCCCGGACGGCGGCGCTCCGGACGCCGTACGCCGACTGCGCCGACCGTTCCGGACACGCGTATCTCACCGCGGAGCAGATCGCCGAGCACGTGATCGGCTGCACCGAACGCGGGCTCCAGGCGGGTTTCCACTGCATCGGCGACGCCGCGCTCGACAACGTGGCCCGCGGTTTCGAGCTGGCGGCGGAGAAGGTCGGCGTGCTCGAGCTGGTCGCCGCACGGCACCGGTTGGAGCATGTCGAGATGCCCGACGCGGCCGCGATCGCGACGTTCGCGAAATTCGGCGTGGTGGCCAGCGTGCAGCCGATGTTCGACGGCCTCTGGGGTGGCCCGGACGGGATGTACGCCGAGCGGCTCGGCGAACGATGGCGCGGGATGAACCCGTACGGCGCGCTGGCCCGGGCCGGGGTGGTGCTCGCGTTCGGGTCCGACACCCCGGTCACCGGGCTCGGCGGCTGGCAGGCGGTCCGCGCGGCCGCGTTCCACCACGAGACCGAGCACCGGATCACTGTCCGGGCCGCGTTCGCGGCGCACACGCGAGGCGGTTGGCGGGCCGCGGGCGTGGACGACGCGGGCGTGCTGGCACCGGGTGCGGCGGCGACGTACGCGGTCTGGGACACCGACGCCGAGCTGGTGGTGCAGACACCCGACGAGCGGGTCGCGGCCTGGTCCACCGACCCGCGGGCCGGGGTCCCGGTGCTGCCGGACCTGTCCATGGCGTTGCCGACCTGTGTGCGGACGGTGGTCGCCGGCCGCGTCGTGTACGAGGAGCCCGCGTGAAGAACAAGCTCGACCTGGACCCGGTGACGGTCCGCAAGGCGCGCAGCCTGGCCCGCAAGGCCGGGCGACCGATCGTGAACCTGGCCCGCCGGCACACCACCGTCTCGGTGGAACGTGCGGTACTGCGGCTGGCCGGGCTGACCGGCGCGGACTCCGACGGCATCCCGTGGGTGAACCGCCTGGCCGACACCGTCCGCGCCGACACCGGGCTGGAGCACGGCCTGGCGCTGCCGGTGTGGGACGCACTGGTCCGTGGCGAGGCCGAGGACCTGCCGGTGCTGGCGCAGAAGGCGGCGTCCGGGTCGGTGATGTTCCGGTTGCCCGAGGGCCGTGACGCGGTCCGGGCCCGGTCGGCGTCCCGCAAGGCGGTTGCCGCAGGCATCAGACGGATAGACGCCCGGCGGCGCGAGCGGGACCGGCTGGTGAAGCGCCACGGCGACCCGGAGCAGCGGCCGTGGATCTATCTGATCGTCGCCACCGGCGACATCTACGAGGACATCCCGCAGGCGCAGGCCGCGGCGCGGGAGGGCGCGGACGTCATCGCGGTGATCCGTTCCACCGGCCAGTCACTGCTCGACTACGTGCCCGAGGGAGCCACCCGAGAGGGGTTCGCCGGCACCTACGCGACGCAGGAGAACTTCCGGCTGATGCGGGCCGCGCTGGACGAGACGTCGAAGGAGCTCGGCCGCTACATCCGGCTGACCAACTATGCGTCCGGGCTGTGCATGCCGGAGATCGCCACGCTGGCGGGACTGCAGCGGCTGGACATGATGCTGAACGACTCGATGTACGGAATCCTCTTCCGCGACATCAACCCGGTCCGCACCTTCGTGGACCAGCGGTTCAGCCGGCAGATCCATGCGCGCGCGGGAATCATCATCAACACCGGCGAAGACAATTACCTGACCACCGCGGACGCGGTCGAGGCGGCGCACACGGTCACCGTCAGCCAATTGCTGAACGAGTATTTCGCCAAGGAGGCCGGACTGAAGGACTGGCAGCTCGGCCTGGGGCATGCGTTCGAGATCAACCCGGACGTGCCGGACTCGTTCCGGCTCGAGCTGGCGCACGCGATGCTGGCCCGGCAGCTCTTCCCGGACGCGCCGCTGAAGTGGATGCCACCGACCCGGCACATGACCGGCGACGTGTTCCGCGGCTACCTGCTGGACGGGTTCTTCAACCTGGTCGGTGCGATGACCGGGCAGGGCATCCTGCTGGTCGGGATGATGACCGAGGCCGTGGTCACGCCGTGGATCTCCGACCGCGACCTGGCCCTGCAGAACGTGCGCTACGTACTAGGTGCCGCAGGCAACCTTCACGAGGACTTCCATCCACCGGCGCACGGCTTCATCGCGTCCCGGGCCCGCCAGGTGCTGGGGGAGTCGGTCGAGCTACTGGAACAGATCATCGACCACGACAACGGATTGCTGGACGCGATCGGCGACGGCACCTTCGGCCTGATGCGCCGCCCGGCCGACGGCGGCAAGGGCCTCGACGGCGTCGCCGCGAAGTCGTCGTCGTACTACAACCCCGCCACCGAGATCCTGGAGGAGGGCCAGTGAGCATCGTCAGGCCGTACGGCGACACCACCGGCGACGGCATGGTGCAGCTGTCGTTCACGCTGCCGGTGCCGCACGACAAGCGCGCCGAGGGCGCGGCCGTGCAGCTCGCGAACAAGATGGGCATCGACCCCGCGCTGGTCGTGCACGCGAAGCCGATGGGGCCGGACTTCACCTTCTTCGTGGTGTACGGACCGGTGCACCACCTGGTCGATACCAGCAAGGTCGAGGTGCTGGAGCGCGACTACCCGCTGCTCAGTCCGAAGGAGGCGAACCTCCTTATCCGTAAGGGTTTGCGGCGCCGGCTCACCGTGGTCGGCGCGTGCATCGGCACCGACGCGCACACCGTCGGCATCGACGCGATCCTGAACGTCAAGGGGTTCGCGGGGGAGAAGGGCCTGGAGTACTACCGCGAGCTCAAGGTGGTCAACCTCGGCGCCCAGGTCGCCGTACCGGAGCTGGTCCGGCGGGCCAGGCAGGAGAAGGCGGACGCCATCCTGGTGTCCCAGGTGGTGACCCAGCGGGAGGCACACGTGCTGAACACCAAGGAGATGTCGGCCGCGTTCCGCGAAGCCTACAGCGAGCAGGCCAGGCCGCTGTTGGTTGCCGGAGGCCCCCGTTTCACCGAGCAGATGGCCGGCGAGCTCGGCGTCGACCGGGTGTTCAGCCGCGGTACGACGCCGGGCGAGGTGGCCAGCTACCTGGTCGACGAGCTGGTGACGAAACGACACGCACCGAGCAGGAAGCAGAGCGCATGACGAACGCCGAGGTCGGTCTCACGGTCACGCACCGGCGGTACGTCCCGTACAGCCACGCGCACTACGCCGGGCACCTGGTCGACGGCGCGTACGTGCTCGGCCTGTTCGGGGACGTCGCCACCGAGGTGTGCATCCGCACCGACGGTGACGAGGGCCTGTTCGCGTCGTACTCCGACGTCCAGTTCTCCGCACCGCTGCGTGCCGGGGACGTGGTCGAGGTGACCGCGACCGTGACCCGGGTCGGTACCCGCAGCCGCGATCTGGAGCTGGTCGCCACCGTCGTGTGCCGCGGCCGGCCGGACCGGTCCGAGTCGGCCGCCGAGGTGCTCGCCGAGCCGCTCGAGGTGACCCGGGCGACCGGTACCGTGGTCGTTCCTGCGCGCTGAGCGAGCGCGCTGCGGCGTGACTTGTGCGTAATTCGATCGTTCACCGGAAAACCTCGGTCCGAACTGTTCGGAGAGGTTGACACCGGCGTTGTAAAGGATCAGTGTTTTCGGAGTCGTCATATTCCGTTTCGCCAACGGACATAGGAAGTTCGGCCATCGTGATGGCCCCGCGCGTGACCAGGCCAGTGCCAGACCTGAGTCGACGGGGGCTTGGGTCTAACGGTGGACAGTGCCCCTCCCGGGGCGGAGCTGGAAGGGGCTCGGCACCCAGTAGACAACGACCGCGCGGCCCGTACCCAGCGAGTCGGCGGTCGGTCCGAAGGGTCGCCGAGCCCCTTTCCTCACGACGCTGCATAAGTGACGCTGCCTCATGCGCCTCGACATCCTCATAGGCTGAGCGGATACATCCTGGGCCCATGCACGTTGTACCGTCGTGCGTCCGACCAGATTCGCCGAGCCGAGTGGAGGTGCCGTGGCGAGGTTGTCCTCCGGCCCGCGACGGGCGCTACGCCTGGTGCTCGCTATCGGCGCCGGCGCGGCCCTCGGGCTGGCGTACGAGCCGTACGACCTGCCGTGGATCGCACCGCTCTCGGTCGCCGCGCTGCTGGTCGCGCTGCGCGGCACGTCGATGCGCGCCGGCTTCCTGGTCGGCTCCGGCTTCGGCATCGCCTGGTACGCCGTGCTGGTGCCCTGGCTGACCGTCATCGGCGGTGACGCCGCGATAGCGCTCGCCGTCCTGGAGGGGTTGTTCTACGGCGTGTTCGGGATGCTCGCCGGCCAGGCGCTGCGGATCCGCGGCTGGCTGCTCTGGGTACCGGCGCTGTGGGTCGCGACCGAGTTCGCGACTGCGTCGGTCCCGTTCGGCGGCTTCCCGTGGGGACGGCTGGCATGGGCCTTCGCGGGCTCCGACTTCGGCCTGTACGCCGCCTGGGTCGGGGTGGCCGGGGTGAGCTTCCTGGTCGCGCTGCTCGGTGCGCTGCTCTACAGCGTGGTGCCTGCGCCACGTGGTCCGTCGCGAGTGCCGCCACGGCTGGCCGCGCTGGTCGCAGCGGCCGTGCTGGTCGGCGCGGCCTTCGCCCTGCCGGCGCCAGGCACCTCCGACGAGCGCACCGTCACGGTCGCGACCGTTCAGGGCAACGTGCCGGGCGACGGCATGGACGCGCTCGGCGAGGCCCGGACCGTCACCCGCAACCACCTGGCCGCGACCGAGCAGCTGGCCCGGGACGTCGCGAGCGGCAGCAAGGCCCGCCCAGAGCTGGTGATCTGGCCGGAGAACTCGACCGACATCGACCCGTTCAGGGACGCCGAGACCCGGGCCGACATCGAGGCAGCGGTGAAGGCTGTGGGCGTACCGATCCTGGTCGGCGCGGTGCTCCAAGGTCCGGGGCCGAACGAGCGGCAGACCACCGGTGTGGTGTGGGACCCGGTCAGCGGGCCAGGGCAGGTCTACGCGAAGCGGCACCCGGTGCCGTTCGGCGAGTACATCCCGTTCCGCGAGCAGCTGCTGCCGTACATCAAGCGGCTGGAGCTGGTCGGCCGGCAGACCGCGCCCGGCACCGTGCCCGGCGTGCTGCGCATCGGCGACGTCCTGTACGGCGACGTGATCTGCTTCGAGATCGCGTACGACGACGTGATGGACGACGTGATGGACGGCGGCGCGCAGATCCTCGTGGTCCAGACGAACAACGCGACGTACGGCGGTACCGCGCAGCCCGACCAGCAGTTCGCGATCACCCGGCTGCGCGCGGTCGAGACCGGCCGGGACGTGCTGGTCGCATCCACCAACGGCATCTCCGGCGTGATCCATCCCGACGGCGCCGTCGAGCACAAGTCCGGGCAGGGGGTCGCGGACGTCTACGTCACCGAGGTGCCGGTGCGCACCTCGAAGACGCTCGCGACCGTGCTCGGACCGTGGCCGCAGTGGATCCTTACCGGACTCGGCCTGCTCGGCGCCGTACTGGCGCTGGTGCACCGCCGTCGCCGGCGGCTGGACGAGCCCGCGGAGGTTGCGCGAGGCCGTAGGCTTCCTGACTCAAGAGACCTGCAGGTCGCCGGTGCCGGCGCCGAGAAGAGGAGAGAGTCGGACACGTGAGCACGCCAGCGGGACCGGACCGGTACGCCGAGCTCGGGCGGATCCTGGTCATCATCCCGACGTACAACGAGGCCGAGAACATCGACCCGATCGTCGCGCGGGTGCGCACATCGGTGCCGGAGGCCCACATACTCGTTGCCGACGACAACTCTCCGGACGGCACCGGCGAGCTCGCCGACAAGCTGGCGGCCGCGGATGAGCACGTGCACGTGCTGCACCGCAAGGGCAAGGAGGGTCTCGGCGCGGCGTACATCGCCGGCTTCGGCTGGGGCCTGGTCAACGGCTACGGCGTCCTGGTCGAGATGGACGCCGACGGCTCGCACCAGCCGGAGGAGCTGCCCCGGCTGCTGGACGCGCTCGGCTCCGCGGACCTGGTGCTCGGTTCGCGGTACGTCAAGGGCGGCGCGGTGCGGAACTGGCCGAAGCACCGTGAGGTGCTCAGCCGCGGCGGCAACATCTACACCCGCCTCGCGATCGGGGTACCGCTGGCCGACGCCACCGGAGGCTACCGTGCATTCCGCCGCGAGACGCTGGAGGGGATCGGGCTGGACCAGGTCGCCTCGGCCGGCTACTGCTTCCAGGTCGACCTGGCCTGGCGGGCGCTGAAGAAGGGCTTCCGCGTGGTCGAGGTGCCGATCACGTTCATCGAGCGCGAGCGCGGCACGTCGAAGATGTCGCAGGCGATCGTCGTCGAGGCGATGCTGAAGGTCGGCCGGTGGGGAGTCGCGCACCGGGCGAGACAGGTCCGCAACGGCGTACGGCGGCTCACCGGCCGCCGGGCCGCGGCCTAGGGCTGGTCGGTCCCGATGCCCTGGTTCATCGCGATCCTGCTGCTCGTCGTACCGCTGATCGAGATCTACGTGATCGTCCAGGTCGGCCAGGTGATCGGCGCCTGGTGGACCATCGGCCTGCTGATCGTGGAGAGCGCGCTCGGCGCCTTGCTGGTGAAGCGCGAGGGGCGGCGCGCATGGCGCGCACTGCAGAGCTCACTCGACACCGGCAAGATGCCCGGCCGGGAGCTCGCCGACGGCGCCCTGGTGCTGATCGGCGGGACGCTGCTGCTGACGCCGGGCTTCGTCACCGACGTGTTCGGCTTCTTCTTCGTGCTGCCGTTCACTCGTGGGTTCGCCCGCAGGCTGCTGAGCGCGTTCGTGACCCGGCGGCTGATGCAGTCCATCGGCACCCCGGTGAACGGGTTCAGCGTGCCGACGCAGCGCCGGTCGAAGTCGTCCAAGAAGAAGTCCGGCGATACCGCGCCGGCCACCGAGCCGCGGACCGAGGTGGTCGAGGGCGAGGTGGTCGACGGCGGGGTGGTCGAGGACGACGGGCCGGGTCCGGCTGCCGGGCCACAGCGCCCGATCGACAGCTGACAGGAGAACGGGCCACATCCGCGGTGCGGATGTGGCCCGTCAGCGTGGTTCGGGTCAGGCGGAACGCTTGCTGCCCGCGGCCCGCGGGCGGTGCAGGTGCGCCGGGCCGATCTCGCCCGCCCGGAGCAGCTGCACGCGCTCGGCGAGCAGCTCCTCGAGCTCGGAGATGGTCCGCCGCTCACGCAGCATGTCCCAGTGCGTCCGGGCCGGCTTCTCCTGCTTCGGCTCCGGCCGCTCACCGGTCGAGCGGAGCGCCTCACCACCGCAGTGCGGGCACTCCCAGACCGCCGGCACCTCGGCGTCGTCGGCCATCGTGATCTCGACCCGGTGGCCCCGGGCGCAGTCGTAGCTCACGGTCTGGCGAGGAGCGAACTCCACACCGCGGTCATCCTCGAAGCTGACCCCACCCAGCCCCGAACCACGCAGTACGCGATTAGACATGTCAAACCTCCGGATCCGTCTGCGTGGTCAACGTCTGTATGACGCTGATCATTCCCATTCTGGCACGCCTGTCACTGCGAGAGCCGCGTCACAGTACCCTCTGCGTAGTCAGCCGCACGTTCCGTGATGCCCGCTACGCGGTTTCGGGCTGGAGCGTGAGCGAGATCGAGTTGATGCAGTAGCGCTGGTCGGTCGGCGTGTCGTACCCCTCGCCGGAGAAGACGTGACCGAGGTGCGAGCCGCAGTTCGCGCAGCGCACCTCGACGCGCTTCATACCCAGCGAGCTGTCCTCGATGTACTCGACCCGGTCCTCGGCCAGCGGGGCGAAGAACGACGGCCAGCCGCAGTGCGAGTCGAACTTGGTCTCGCTGCGGAACAGCTCGCTCGAGCAGGCCCGGCACCGGTAGACGCCGACCGTCTTGGTGTCGGTGTACTCACCGGTGAACGGGCGCTCGGTCCCGGCCTTGCGGAGTACGGCGTACTCGGCCGGTGACAGCTGCGCCCGCCACTCGTCGTCGGACTTGCGGACGGGGTAGCCGGTGTCGGTGCTCATACCTCCAGTGTGGGGGTCAACGCCAAGGGGCGATCCGCAGCACCTGCGGATCGTGGTCGCTGATCTGGTCCGGGAACTCGCTGTTGATGTGCACGACGTCGTACGACGCGGCTGGCAGCAGGCTGAGCGACATCAGGATCTGGTCCAGGATCTGCGAGTTGCCCTCGAACACGTAGCTGTACCGCTCGGCCTGGGGCAGCGTGCGCGGCAGGTCGACCAGCGTCCTGAGTCCGGACCCGACCAGGATGTCGGTGGTCTCGGAGAACTCGAAGTCGTTGATGTCGCCGAGCACCACCACATTCGCCAGCGGGTCGCGGGTCAGGATCTGGTCCACGAAGGCGCGTACCGAGGCGGCCTGCTGATGCCGCTTCGGCTCGGTGACCCGGTTCGGCGGCTGGAACTGACCCCACAGCGGCTGGTCGCCACCCTTGGAGCTGAAGTGGTTGGCGATCACGAAGACCGTCTTGCCCTTCCACTTGAACTCGCCGGCGAGCGGCTTTCGGGTCGCCTCCCAGGCCGGGTTCGCGGTGTCGATCCGGCCCGGCGACGCGCTCAGGGACAGCTTGCCCTGCTGGGACAGCACCTGGGTGTCGGTGGTCGGCCCGCCGCCCGGCCGGTCCACGAAGTCGACGTTGCGGTCGGTGCGGAACAGGAACGCGACCCGGATGTTGCCGCCCGGCTCGCCGCCGTCGGCGTCGTCGACCGGGTTGATCTGCCGCCAGTCGTAGGACGGTCCGCCGACCGCGCTGATCTCGGTGACCAGCTTGTCCAGCGTTTCGTTCGCGTCCACGGTGGCGGTGTTCGCGGCGCCGTCGTTGTCCTGCACCTCCTCCAGCGCGACGATGTCCGGCGACGCGAGGTTGATCACGATCGCCTGAGCCAGGCCGGCGAACTTCGAGGCGGGATCCGTCGGGTCCAGGTTCTCCACGTTGAAGGTCGCCACGGACAGCTCGTTCCTGGACGACGCCCTGGTGACCTCGCGCTGAAGGCCGCCGTCGCTCACCACCGGAGTGGCGGTGACCTGCAGCTTGTAGTTCCCGAACGAGTAGTCGAGGATACCGGTCACGGTGCCGGTCAGGGTGTCACCGGTCTTCGCCACCGGGGTCGGCGCGAGCACGTCGTCGATGAACAACCGCTCCGGGTTGTTGTCGCCACTGCGCAGCACGATGCCGCCACGGTTGGTACGTACGCTCGCTCCGGCCGCGACCACCGGGATCTCGCCGAAGGCGCTGCTCGGCCCGGTCACGCCCGGGTTGTCCAGCGCGAGCACCATACCCTCGAGCGACTCCCAGAAGTCGATGCCGTCGGTGGCCGGCTGGAACACCCCTGAGGTCTCCACGCTGCCGGTGGCGTCGTCGTCGATCACGGTCGAGGGCGGTACCCGGCCGCCCGGCCCGACCTTCGTTGCCGCGGGCAACGACGCGGTGCCGGTCACGGTGACCACCGGGCCGGTCAGCTCGGTGGTGGTCAGGTTGTTGGTGCCGCCCGAACCGCCGGGCCGGAACTCGGCGACGGTACCGACCACGCTGACCGCGTCGCCCGGCGTGACCGACGGGGCGGAGCCGGTGAAGACGAACAGGCCCTCGCTGGTCGCCGGGTCGGCGTCCGGCTCTGGGTCGGTGAACCAGAACCCGTTGGACGACCTGACCGTCACGACCCCCGGCACCCGGACCTTCGTCCCGGCCATCGGGGACAGATGCGCGCTGCCCTGGACCTGGTGGATCCGCGCGTCGACCGGGTCCGGCTCCGGCGGGGTGCTGGTGAGCACCTTCGGCGACGGCGCCGCGGCGGCGAACTCGGCCGCGTTGTCGTCGAGGTCCTTCGTCGGGTCCTTGCGCGTTGCCGAGGTGGTGTTCGAGGTGCCCGGCGCCGGAGCGGTCTCGGCGTCGTTCGCCGCGCCGTACCCGACGAAGTCGACCACGCCCGCCGCGGTGGCGCAGCCCGTCGTACAGGTCAGGCTGGTGGTCGTGGTGACCACGGCGACCTTGCCGGACGTGGCGGACAGGTTGACGCTTCCGGTCGCGTCCGGCGGTGGCAGCGGCTGACCGACCGGGGCGTTGCTCGCGCCCTGGGCCAGGTAGGCCTGGCCCGGCGCGATGGTGCCGGTCAGGTTGATCTTGTTGGCCCATGAGGTGCCGGCGGCGGACGCGTACTGGATCGACCAGCCGGTGACGTCGACGGGAGTGGTGCCGATGTTGGTCAGCTCGATGAAGTCGTGCGTGTACGGCGCGCCGGAGTTACCCCCGCCGCCGTACACCTCCGTCACGATGATCGAGGTGGACGCGGCCGCCGCCGGGGTTCCGGTCGTGACGACCGCGCCGGCGAGGGCGAGGCTGGTGGTGGCGAGCAGGGCGACGGAACGCCGGCCTGGCAGCACTGACAGGGCAGACATGCGCGGAGTCTTACACCGCAAACTGCGGGCGTCGAGAACCCCGGATGAACTCTTTGCCTCTTTCACCCGCCGTCATCGGGCGGGTGAAATCACGGCGCGGATCGCACCCGACCGATTACCGACCGTAGCCAGGCTTGCGGCTGAACAGGGGAGTTCCCGCACACGTCGATCGCGGGCGGTACGGTCGGGCCGTGGCCGTCAAAGCGGTGGAGATCGAGGTGGCAGGGCGTACGGTGCGGGTCAGCAGCCCGGACAAGCCGTACTTCGCCGAGCGCGGGCTGACCAAGCTCGACGTGGTGAACTATTTCGTTGCCGTCGGCCCCGGGATACTCGGGGCGCTGCGGGACCGGCCGACCACACTGGAGCGCTGGCCGGGTGGTGTGTTCGAGGGCGCGAAGCTGTCCACCCGGCAGGACAACCGCGGCGACGCGTTCTACCAGAAGCGGGTGCCGAAGGGCGCGCCCGAATGGGTGGAGACGGCAACGATCACCTTCCCGAGCGGGCGGCCCGCGGACGAGGTGTGCCCGACCGAGCTGGCGGTGGTGGCCTGGGCGGCCAACCTCGGCACCCTGACCTTCCACCCCTGGCCGGTCCGGCGCCCGGAGCTGGAGAGCCCGGACCAGCTGCGGATCGACCTGGACCCGCAGCCCGGCACCGACTTCTCGCACGCCGCCAAGGTTGCGCCGGTGCTGCGCGAGATCCTGGCCGAGGCCGGGATGGAGGGCTTCCCGAAGACGTCCGGCGGCCGCGGCCTGCACGTGTACGTGCCGATCCAGCCGCGCTGGTCGTTCATCGAGGCCCGCCGGGCCGTGATCGCCGTCGGCCGCGAGCTGGCCCGCCGGCTCCCGGACCAGGTGACGGTGAACTGGTGGAAGGAGGAGCGCGGCGAACGCGTCTTCGTCGACTTCAACCAGATGGCCCGGGACCGCACCATCGCCTCGGCCTACTCGGTCCGGCCGAACCCGCGGGCCAGGGTGTCCGCGCCGCTGCGCTGGGACGAGGTCGCCGACGCGATGCCGGACGACTTCGACGTGACCACCATGCCGGCCAGGTTCGCCGAGGTCGGCGACCTGCACGCGGGAGTGGCCGGGCAGGCGTACTCGCTGGAGCCGCTGCTGGAGTGGGTCGCACGCGACGAACGCGACCGCGACGAGGGCGACATGCCCTACCCGCCGGAGTACCCGAAGATGCCCGGCGAGCCGCCCCGCGTCCAGCCCAGCCGCAAGAACCCGGCGAACTGGCCGAAGCCCGACTAGAGGGTGCGGAGCGCGCCGCCATCGATGGCGATCGTCGTGCCGGTCAGGTACGACGCGGCCGGGCTGAGCACGAACGCGGCGACCCGGCCGAACTCCTCGGGGTCGCCGTAGCGGCGCAGCGGGATGCTCTGCTCCGAGGCGGCGCGGGCCTTCGCGGGGTCGCCGGAGCGGGCGTCCAGCTCGGCCACCCGGTCGGTCGCGATCCGGCCCGGCAGCAGCCCGTTCACCCGGATGCCCTTCGGTCCGAGCTCGTCGGCCATCGTCTTCGCGACCATCGCCAGCCCAGGCCGCAGGCCGTTCGAGATGGCGAGGCCGGGGATCGGCGATTTCACCGACGAGGACAGCACGAACGCGATCGACGTACCGTCGCCGCCCGCGGTCGCGACCGCCCGGGCGATCCGCAGGCCGCCGAGGAAGACGGTGTCGAAGGCGTGGCGCCAGTCGTCCTCGTCGCTGTCCATCAGCGGGCCGGCCGGGGGGCCGCCGACGCTGATCAGCGCGCCGTCGAGCGAGCCCCACTTGGCCATCGCCGCGGCGACCAGCCGCTCGGCGCCGTCGGGTGCGGCGTTGTCGACGGCGATGCCGACGACGTTCGGCGAGCCGAGGGACTCCGCCGCCCGGGTGATCGACTTCTCGTCCCGGCTGGAGATCACCAGCTTCGCACCGTCGTCGGCGAGAGCCTGTGCGGTGGCAAGGCCGAGCCCGCCGCTGGCGCCGGTGACGACGTAGACACGATCGCGCAGTCCTAGATCCACGGGCCAATCCTGCCGTATGAGTGTCGCGCCGCGGCGGCGACACCCTCCACTAGTACGCCGACGGCCGCACCGGGCGGTAGGACTCGACCTCGGACAGGTGCCAGGCGGTGTTCACCAGGCCGAGGTGTGAGAACGCCTGCGGGAAGTTCCCGAGCATCTGCTGCGAGACCGGGTCGTACTCCTCGGCCAGCAGCCCGACGTCGTTGCGGAGGGCCACGAGCTTGTCGTACAGGTCGCGCGCCTCGCCGTGCCGGCCGATCAGGGCGAGCGAGTCAGCCAGCCAGAACGAGCAGATCAGGAACGCGCCTTCCTCGCCACGGAGTCCGTCGTCGGTGTGGTCGGTGTTGTAGCGCCGGGTGAACCCGTCGGTGGCGAGCTCGCGCTGCACGGTGTCGACGGTGCCGATCACCCGCGGGTCGTCCGGCGGCAGGAACCCGACCTGCGGGATCAGCAGCACCGCGGCGTCCAGCGCCTTGCTGCCGAAGGCCTGGGTGAACGTGTTCCGCTCCGCGTCGTACGCCTGCTCGCAGACCTGACGGTGGATGTCGGCGGCCGTGGCCCGCCACTCCGCCGCCGGGCCGGGCATCCCGAACCGCTCGACGGCGCGGGCCGCGCGGTCGAACGCCACCCAGGCCATCACCTTCGAGTAGGTGAAGTGCTGCCGGCCGCCGCGGACCTCCCAGATCCCTTCATCGGGCTCGGTCCAGACTTTCGACAGGTGCCGCATCAGGCCGCGCTGCACGGCCCAGGCGTCGTCGCTGGCGCCGAGCATCGTCTCGCGGGCCAGCGCGAGCACGTCCATCACCTCGCCGAACACGTCCAGCTGGAGCTGGTCCGCCGCGGCGTTCCCGATCCGGACCGGCCTGGAGCCGGCGAACCCCGGCAGCCAGTCACAGTCGAGCTCGGTGAGCCGCCGTTCGCCGGTCACGCCGTACATGATCTGGATGTCCTGCGGAGAGCCGGCGATTGCCCTCAGCAACCAGTTGCGCCAGGCTGTCGCCTCATCGGTGTAGCCGGACCGGATCAGCGCCGCGAGCGTCATCGTCGCGTCCCGCAGCCAGCAGTAGCGGTAGTCCCAGTTGCGTTCGCCGCCGAGCTGCTCGGGCAGCGACGCGGTCGGCGCGGCGACGATGCCGCCCGACGGCGAGTAGGTGAGCGCCTTCAGCGTCAGCAAAGACCGATTCACCTCCGCCGACGCCGCCCCGGAGTGCCGGCAGCGCCGGATCCAGTCGGTCCAGTACGTCTCGGTCGGCCGCAGCTGGGCGAGCGCGTCGACCGGTTCGGGGGCTGGGTCGTGCGACGCGTGCCAGGTCAGCACGAACCAGGCCTGGTCGCCCGCGCTGACCTCGAAGTCGGCGTACGTCGCGAAGTCCCTGCCGTACTGGTGCACGTCGCTGCGCAGCGAGACCGCGTCCGGCCCGGCCACGGCGACGACCTGGCCGTCGTCGCGGCGTACCCAGGGCACCAGGTGCCCGTAGTCGAACCGCAGCCGCAGCTCCGAGCGCATCGCGACCCGGCCGGAGATGCCCTGCACGATCCGGACCACGTCCGGGGCGGAGTCGCGCGGCGGCATGAAGTCGATCACCCGGACCGAGCCGTCCGGCGTCGACCACTCGGTCTCCAGCACCAGGGTGTCGCCGCGGTAGTGCCGGTCGCTGCGCGCCTCGGCGTCGCGCGGTGCCAGCCGCCAGTGCCCGTTCTCGTCCGAGCCGAGTAGAGCGGCGAAGCAGGCGGGGGAGTCGAACCGCGGGAAGCAGAGCCAGTCGATCGAGCCGTCAGTCGACACCAGCGCCGCGGTCTGCGTGTCGCCGATCAGGGCGTAGTCCTCGATCCTGCGTCGCGGTGTCACTCTTGCCACCTCGAACGTCCTCTCTCGCGAAGTAGACCAGCCCGCCGAGTGCCAGGAGTGCGAAGAAGAACCACTGCAACGCGTAGAAGAAGTGTGGCCCGCTGTCGATCTCCGGTCCGGGCAGGCCGGACAGTCCCTCGGCCTGCGCCGGCACCTGTTCGTCCACCGTCATGTACCCGTCGGCCAGCCGTAGCCCGGTCGATGCGGCGATCGCGGGCGCGTTGATCAGCCGGGCCTGGCCGTTCACCGGCTGGGTCGCGCTGTCGTCCCCGCGCTCGCTGTGCCGCAGCCGGCCGGTCACCGTCACCTCGCCAGGCGCCGGCGGCGGAAGCTCCGGCACCTGCGACGAGTTCGTTGCCCGGGGCACGAAACCGCGGTCGACCAGGATCGCGGTGCCGTCCGCGAGCAGCAGCGGGGTGACCACCTCGAACCCCGGCTCGTCCCTGACGTTGCGGTACCGGATCACGACCTGGTGCGCGGCGTCGTACCGGCCGGTCGCGACCACGCTGCGCCACTCCTTGTCCCGGCCGACCGTTCGGTCAGGCCCGAGTACATCGTCCACCGGAGCGCTGGCGGCCGCGAGGTTCGCCCGGGTGACCGTGTTGCGGTCCCGCCGCTCGTCCAGCCGGTGCAGCTGCCAGCGTCCGAGCTCGATGCAGAGGCCCGCCAGCACCAGCACCGCGAGGGCGAAGGCGAGCCAGCGAACGGTCAGCAGGCGAGCGAGCACACCTCGAACCTAGCCCGTCGACGTAGGGTGGAACGCAGAGGGCGAGGTGCACGTGACCGAATTCATCGCCGGCGGGCTCACGGACCGCTACGGCCGGGTAGCGACGGACCTCCGGGTCTCCCTGACTGACCGCTGCAACCTGCGCTGCACGTACTGCATGCCGGAGGAAGGGCTGGCCTGGCTGCCGAAGCCGGAGCTGCTGACCGACGACGAGCTGGTCCGGTTGGTCGGCGTCGCGGTCCGCCTGCTCGGCGTGGACGAGGTCCGCTTCACCGGTGGTGAGCCGCTGCTGCGCAAGGGTCTGGCCGGTATCGTGCAGCGCACCACCGCGCTGACGCCGCGGCCGCAGGTCTCGTTGACCACGAACGGCATAGGCCTGGCCCGGCTCGCCGGTCCGCTCGCGGAAGCCGGTCTGGACCGGGTCAACGTCAGCCTGGACACGGTGCGCCGGGACACATTCCAGCAGATCACCCGGCGCGACCGGATGTCCGACGTCATGGAGGGTCTGGCGGCCGCTGAGCGGGCCGGGCTGCGCCCGGTGAAGGTGAACGCGGTGCTGCTGCGGGGCGTCAACGACGGCCAGGCGGCCGAGCTGCTGGCGTACTGCCTCGACCACGGGTACGAGCTGCGGTTCATCGAGCAGATGCCGCTGGACGCCCAGCACGGTTGGAACCGTCAGCAGATGGTCACCGCGGAGGAGATCCTGGCCCGGCTGGGTGAGGTGTTCACACTCGAGCCGACCGACGCGGCCCGGCGCGGCAGCGCCCCCGCGGAGACCTTCACCGTGGACGGCGGACCGGCCGTGGTCGGTGTGATCGCGTCGGTCACCCGGCCGTTCTGCGGCGACTGCGACCGGGTCCGGCTGACCGCCGACGGGCAGGTCCGCAACTGTCTGTTCGCGCGCACCGAGTCCGACCTGCGGACGCCCCTGCGCGATGGCGCGTCGGACGACGAGCTGGCCGAGCGCTGGCGGACCGCGGTCCGGGGCAAGCTGCCTGGTCATGGCATCAACGACCCGACCTTCCTGCAGCCGGACCGGCCGATGTCAGCGATCGGCGGCTAAGAAGCACGCAGCCGCTCCACGTCGCGCAGGAACGAGCGTCGCCCGAGGAAATCGCTCAACGACTCCTTGTGCTCGTCGCACGCCAGCCAGACCTTGCGGCGGTCCGGGGTGTGGATCTTCGGGTTGTTCCAGAGCAGCTGCCAGACCGCCTCGCTGGAGCATCCCCTGGAGGAGCAGATCGGGGTCTGCGGTTCGCTATCCGACATCAGCGATGAGCCATTTCCTTTGAACGTTCGACACCCACCTGGGCGCAAAAGAAGCGACGTCGGACAGCCACGGGGGGAGCCGTCCGACGCCGCATCTCTACGCTCTGTGTCCGCGTTGCAGCAGTGCACTGCGTATCAGAGCACTGCCGGTGATTCTGGCATGGATCTCAGGCGGGAATCCAGTCCCAGGGCACATCAAGATTTCGTGTCGATCTCGGGGTGGGACACCGGGGTGAAAGGTTCCAGCGTCTGGTGCCTGTTGCTCTGGCGCGCGTTGGCCATCACGACCGCGACGTAGGGCAGGAAGACGGCGCCGACCACGAACATCCAGCGCCACGGTGACGGGGTCAGGACGGCCAGGATGAAGCACACGATCCGAATCGACATCATCCACGCATAGCGGACGATCCGGCTTTCCAGTTCCTCGGAATGTCCCGGTTGCGCGTCGGTCACGGAGACGACGTGCTCGTCCTCGCTCGTACGACGCCTGGACCCACGCAGCGACATCTATCCTCCTTGCAGACCACGGTACGCCGCCGGCCGACACGGGACCGCGCGGGCACCTCGAACGAAGGGGATCGCCATGACCGACCGCACGTACCGCGTGACCGAGATCGTCGGCACCTCGACCGAGGGGGTCGACGCGGCGATCCGCAACGGCCTGCGCCGGGCCGGCGAGACGCTGCGGCACCTGGACTGGTTCGAGGTGACCCAGATCCGCGGCCACATCGTGGACAACCAGATCGACCACGTCCAGGTAGGCCTCAAGGTCGGCTTCCGCCTCGAGGACTCCTGACCCTCCTGCGGCACCACGCGGGGCGCTCGGACGATAGCGTTCGGGCTGGAACTGCTGAGCCGGAAGGTGGAGACGCGTGGGCAGGTCGGTGCTGGTGACCGGGGGAAACCGGGGGATCGGGGCGGCGATCGCGTCCGCCTTCGCGGAGGCGGGTGACTCCGTCGCCGTGACGTACCGGAGCGGGGAGCCACCCGAGGGGTTCCTGGGGGTGAAGTGCGACGTGACCGACGGCGAGCAGGTGGACGCTGCGTTCGGCGAGATCGAGGCCGCGCAGGGGCCGGTCGAGGTGCTGGTGGCCAACGCCGGCATCACCCGGGACACGCTGCTGCTGCGGATGAGCGACGACGACTGGTCCAGCGTGCTGGACACGAACCTGACCGGGTCGTTCCGGGTCGCCAAGCGGGCCGCGAAGGGCATGCTGCGGCTGCGGAAGGGCCGGATCGTGTTCATCTCGTCGGTGGTCGGGCTGCTCGGCTCACCGGGGCAGGTGAACTACGCGGCGAGCAAGGCCGGGCTGGTCGGGATGGCGCGTTCGATGGCGCGCGAGCTGGGCAGCCGCGGCATCACCGCGAACGTGGTGGCGCCGGGCTTCGTCGAGACCGACATGACCGCGGAGCTGCCGGAGGAGACCCGCAAGCAGTACCTCGGCCAGATCCCGCTCGGCCGGTACGCGTCGGTCGAGGAGGTCGCCCGGGTGGTCCGCTGGATCTCGTCAGAGGAGGCCGGCTACATCACCGGCGCGGTGATCCCGGTCGACGGCGGCCTCGGCATGGGCCACTGATCCCGTCCAACCCGTTGCGTCCGAAGAAGGTCGCGTCATCGCGCGAGGTTCTTCGGACGCGAGCAACCAGAGAGCGAGTGAACGTGGGCATTCTCGACGGCAAGCGGATCCTGGTCGCCGGCGTGACGATCGACACCTCGATCGGCTTCGCGACCGCCAAGGTGGCGCAGGAGCAGGGCGCGACCGTCCTGATCTCGAACTTCGGCCGCGCGCTGAACATCACCAGGCGGATCGCCAAGCGGCTGCCGGCCGAGCCCCCGGTGATCGAGCTGGACGTCACCGATCCCGAGCACCTGGCGGCACTGCCGGACAAGCTCCGCGAGCATGTCGACGGTCTGGACGGGCTGGTGCACTCGATCGCGTACGGGAACCCGGAGACGATCCTGGGCGGCAAGTTCCTGGACGGGCCGTGGGAGGACGTGTCGAACGCACTGCACGTCTCGGCGTACTCGCTGAAGTCGCTCGCGATGGCCTGTGAGCCGCTGATGGGCCCGGGCAGCAGTGTCGTCGGGGTGACGTTCGACGCCACCGTCGCCTGGCCCGGGTACGACTGGATGGGCGTGGCGAAGGCCGCGCTCGAGTCGACCAGCCGGTACCTGGCGCGTGACCTCGGGCCGAAGGGCATTCGCTGCAACCTGGTCTCGGCCGGGCCGCTGAAGACGCTGGCGGCGAAGGCGATCCCGGGCTTCGAGAAGTTCGAGGAGCCATGGCTGGACCGGGCGCCGCTGGGCTGGGACCCGACCAACATGGAGCCGACCGGCCGGACCATCGTCGGCCTGCTCAGCGACTTCTTCCCCGGCACCACCGGCGAGATCGTGCACGTCGACGGCGGTTACCACGCGATGGGCGCCTGAGACCCCGTGAGCACGTCCCTGGTCGAGCTCCGGATCCTGAACGGGGCGAACCTGTACTTCACCCGGGCGGCGGTCAAGCTCACTCTCGACGTCTCGGTGCTGATCGACGCGCCCGCTCCGGCGGCGAAGACGTTCGCGTCGGAGATCGGCCTCGGCGCCACCCGGCCCGGCCGGGCCGGCAGCGGATTCCGGCAGCGGTTCGCCGTGCGGGTGCTGGCCCAGCTGGTACGGCGCGTGGCCCGAGACGCCGGGATCGCTCGGCTTGGGGTGCGGGTCCGGTCCGGGTCCGGGGTCCGCGAGCTGGTCGCGGCGTACCCGTGGGCGCACCAGGAGCGCGCCGAGGCGCTGGGCAAGGCGGTGGCCGGCGTCGTGGACGCGTTCGGCAGCGCGGACCTGCCCGCTGTGCTCGCGTCGGCGGCGCGGCAGGTCCGGGACGCGCCGGAGGGTGCGGCGCCGCCGACGCTGCGGCCGAAGGTCCCGGTCGTCGCGGTCACCGGGACGAACGGCAAGACCACGACGTCGCGGATGATCGCGCACATCGGCCGGGCCGCCGGGCTGCACGTCGGCTGGTCCAGTACCGACGGGATCTACCTCGACGGTGAGCTGGTCGAGGCCGGTGACTACTCCGGGCCGAGCGGCGCCGGCCGGGTGCTGGCGCAGCCCGGGCTGCAGCTCGCGGTGACCGAGACCGCCCGCGGCGGCATCCTACGGCGCGGAATCGGAGTCGCGTACAACGACGTCTCGGTGGTCACCAACATCTCCGCCGACCACCTCGGCCTGGGCGGGATCGAGACCCTGGACCAGCTCGCCGAGGTGAAGGCGGTGGTCACCAGGATCACCCGGCAGCGCGGCTGGTGCGTGGTGAACGGCGACGACCCGCGCACGTTCGCGATGCGGCTGGACTCGCCCGGCCGGTCGTGGGTGTTCTCGCGGGACCCGGACTCGCCGTCGATCCGCGCCGTGCTCAGCGACGGCGGTCGCGCCACGACCGTGATCGACGGCTGGATCACGGTGCTCGACAAGGCGGGCGACCCGGTGCCGCTGTGCAAGGTGGTCGACGTACCGATGACGCTGGCCGGGCTGTCGCACTTCAACGTGGAGAACGCGCTCGCCGCGGCGTCGGCCGCGCTCGGGCTCGGACTGCCGCAGCAGGCCGTCGTCGACGGTCTCACCACGTTCGTGCCGGGCCCGGACCTGAACCCGGGCCGGATGAACGTCTACTCCCTCGACGACGTCACGGTGATCATCGACCTGGCGCACAACGAGGCCGGGCTGGAGGCGCTGCTGGAGATCATGGCCGGCGTCCGCCCGCCGGGCGCCCGGCTGATGCTCGCGCTCGGCACGCCGGGCGACCGGGCCGACGATATGGTCACCGCGATGGGCGCGATGGGTGCCCGGGGCACCGACCGGGTGGTGATCGGGCACAAGGCCAAGTACCTGCGCGGCCGGGACCCCGCCGAGATCGACGAGGTGCTGCGTTCCGCGGCCGCGTCGGTCGGCGTGGAGGATGTCCCGTCGTACCCGACGGAGCTGGACGCGATGGCCGCACTGGTCGACGACGCCGGTCCGGGCGACGTCGTTGCCGTGATGTGTCTGCAGGATCGGGCGCGTCTTGACGGCTGGTTGCGGGATCGAGGGGCTACGGTCGACTCACCGGAGGTTTTGAGGAGCAAGGTCGAACGAGCGCGGCACTGAAAGGAGTGCGCTGATGAGGCGAGCGCTCTGGTCGGTGCCCTGCGCAACGGTCGCCTGGTACATCCTCGGCTTCGGGCCGTGGTTCTTCGGGTCCCAGGACGCGATGGCGCCGTGGTCGGAGCGCGAGGTGCTGCCGCTGTCCGGTGCCGGGATCGACACCGTCGCGATCGGGGGAGTGATCGCAGGTGTGGTCGCCGGCCTGGTCGTGCGGCGGTTGCGGATCGCGGTACCGCTGACCGTTGCCCTGGGCACCGGACTGTGGTTCTTGGCCCGCCGGCATCTGGTGTACGTCGCGGACCCGCCGTCGTACACCGAGCAGCGCGGCGTGCTGATCACGTTGCTGGTGGCAACCGGTCTCGGCGCGATCCTCGGTGTACTGGGCGCGCACCGGTCGGTGCTGGCCGCGGTCGCGGTGGCGCTGCCGGTCGCGTCGTACGCGCTGATGCCGGGCCGGAAGCTCGATGGGCAGGTCTGGGTGACCGAGGTGAACGGGCTGCTGGTGGCGACCGGGTTCGCGATCCTGCTGTACGTCGCGTGCTGGCGGTCGGGCTGGCCCGCGGTGTCGTCCTGGCCGGTGGTCGCGGGCGTGTACCTGGTCGCGTTCGCGGTGATGACCACGGCCGAGGCGGTGGCGGACCGCTACACGGCCGGCGCGCAGACCACCGACACCGTCGCCGGGACGGCGACCGACACCTTCGTGCACGCGTTCCGGCCGTTCCTGGCGACGTACTGGTCCTGGCTGGTCGCGGCAGTGTTCCTCGCCATCATGATCGTGGCGCTGAAGATCCGGGCGGTCCCACCGGTCAAACCGGCGATCCCGTACGACGCGCGCAGCAACGACGCGTTCATCCCCGACGACCTGGACTGGATCGACCGGCCGGAGCCGCGGCGCAGGCTGGTCCCGCGACGCGAACCCGTCGGCTAGCCGCTGCCGTCTTCGGCCGGGACGAAGTCCGGGTCGCCGCCCTCGTCCCGGGACCGGGCACCGGCCTGGGCCTGGTGCGACACCGACTCGAGCTCGGTGAGCACGGCCTTGTGCTGGTCGACGCAGAGTACGACGAGGTCGCCCGGGTTGGAGCGGTCGAGGGCGTGCCGGACGGCCTCGAGCTCGTCCAGCACGGTCTCCACCCGGCGGCAGCGGGCGCCGGCCGCCATCGCGGTCTCGACGCCGGCGGCGACCAGCGCGGCCGTCTCGCCCGGCTTGCGGCCGCGCAGCCGAGCGTCCTCGCGGACCACGAGCACGTCGAAGTGCTGGGCCGCGGCCTCGCCGAGCTCCCGCATGTCGGCGTCCCGCCGGTCGCCGGCGGTCGCGACGACACCGATCCGGGACGGCCGGGCCGCCTCCGCGGAGGCACCGAGCGAGTCGCCGAGCTTGTCCACGAAGTCGCCGAGCATCTGCATCGCCGGCGCGTTGTGGCAGTAGTCGATGATCACGGTGCGTCCGTCGACCTCTAGCTCGTTCAGCCGCCCGGGCGACAGGTAGTACGACGTGGAGAACGTGCGCAGGCCCTGCCGGATGTCGTGCAGCGGTGCGCCGGCGGCGAACGCCGCGGCGGCCGCGGCCATCGCGTTCTGCACGTTCATCATCGCCCGGCCGCCGAACGTTGCCGGCAGCAAGTGTGTCCACGCCAGCTGCATGGACCGGCGGCCGTGCTTGACCACGATCATGTCGCCCAGCTCGGAGCGGTCAAGTACGACAGCCTTGCCGCCGTGCCGGCAGTGCGTGTCGATGTCCTCGCGGACCTCGCTGCCCGCCTCGGCCATGCTGAACCAGACGATCTCACCGGAGCAGCGGCGGCGCATCTTGCGTACCAGCGGGTCGTCCGCGTTCAGCACCGCGGCGCCGTTGCGCGGCACCGCTTCGACCAGGACCGCCTTGACGTCAGCGAGCTGCTCCAGGGTGTCGATACCGCGCAGCCCGAGGTGGTCCGGTGCGACGTTCAGCACCACCGCGACGTCGTTGCGCTCGTAACCTAAGCCCTCGCGCAGGATGCCGCCGCGGGCGACCTCGAACACCGCGAGGTCGACCCGCGGGTTCTGCAGCACCATCCGGGCCGACTTCGGTCCGGATGCGTCGGCGCGGATCACCAGCCGCTCGTCCACCACGACCCCGTCGGTGGACGTCATCCCGACCTTGCGGCCGAGGCCCTTGAAGACGTGGCTGATCATCCGCGCGGTGGTGGTCTTGCCGTTCGTGCCGGTGACCGCCACGATCGGGATCCGGCTCGGCGCACCGGGCGGGAACAGCATGTCCACCACCGGCTTCGCGATGTACTGCGGATCGCCGATCGTCGGGTGCGTGTGCATCCGGAACCCGGGTGCGGCGTTGACCTCGCAGATCGCGCCGCCGGTCTCGCGGACCGGCTCGGCGATGTCCGGGCAGATGAAGTCGATGCCGGCGATGTCGAGGCCGATCATCCGAGCGGCCTCCTCGGCGATCTCGACGTTCTCCGGATGCGCCTCGAAGGTCCGGTCGATCGAGATCCCGCCCGTCGACATGTTGCCGGTGAGGGTGAGCTTCACCATCGTGCCGGTCTCCGGCACGTCGTCCAGCTCGAAGCCCTGGCTGCGGATCAGCTCGACCGCCGCGTCCTTGACCTGGATCCGGGTCAGCACCTTCTCGTGCCCGACGCCACGGCGCGGGTCGGCGTTGGTGATCTCCACCAGCTCGGCGATCGAGTGCTGGCCGTCGCCGATCACGTGCGCCGGGACCCGCTCGGCGATGGCCTCCATCCGCCCGTTGATGATCAGGCAGCGGTAGTCCTTGCCGGTGATGAACGACTCGACGATCACCCAGCCACGCCGTGACTGCTCTGCCGCGATCGGGAACGCCTCCCGTACGGCACCGGCGTCCTGCAGGTCCAGGCAGACGCCTCGGCCGTGGTTGCCGTCCAGCGGCTTGCAGACCACGGGATAGCCGACCTTGTTCGCCGCCTTGACCGCGTCGCCGACCGAGCGAACCGACTCCGAGCGCGGGACCGGCAGACCGGCCGACGCGAGCAGCCGGGTGGTCAGGTCCTTGTCACTGGCGACGTCCACGGCGATCGAGCCGGTCTCCGACGTCATCGTGGCCCGGATCCGCTTCGCGTGCACGCCCTGGCCGAGCTGCACGAGGCTGTACTTGTTCAGCCGGATCCACGGGATGTCGCGGGACACTGCCTCGTCGACGATCGCCTGCGTCGACGGTCCGAACGCGGTGCGCTCGGCCCGTACGATGAACCGCTCCAGCTCGGTCGTGAAGTCGAAGTCCGGCTCCGGCTGCACCAGATGGTTGACGAACCGCACGGCGAGCTCGCCCGCGGCCAGTCCGACCTGCTCCTCGGCGTACGCGTAGATGATGTTGTACCGGCCACGCACGCCCTTGACCTGCCGGGTCTTGCCGCGCCGCATGTCGTGCCCGGCCTCCTGCTGCAGCTGCAGCGACACGTGCTCGGCGACGTGTCCGAGCCAGGTGCCCTCGCGGAGCCTTTCGACGAAGCCGCCCTTCTTCCCGCGCGAGCAGTGGTGCTGGTCCAGCCGGGGGAGATGGCTCAGCAGCCGGTCGGTGAAGCCGGGGATGGTGTCGGTCGGGAAGTCCTCCAACGAGCCGAGGTCGACGACCAGGTGGATGCACTGGTCGTAGCTCCACACGTTCGGCCCGCGGAATACGCGTGTCTCGACGATCTTCAGGTCCGGGCTCGGGCTGGCCGTGGTGCTGGCGGAGGTGGTGCTGTCGGTCATGGCTTCGGCCTGTCTGCTGGTCGCGGTTGCTTGCTGGCGCGTCGTCGCCGTTCGGCGTAGTAGCTCGGCGACACCCCCTCGGCGGCGATCTGGGCGGCGAGCTCGCGCAGGTCGTCCACGGCGGCCTGCAGCACGGCGACCTCACCGGGCGCCGGCTCACCGCCGAACCCGACCAGTGACCGCGTGCTCAGGTCGAAGGTGGCACTCTCGGGCAGCACGTGCAAGACAACGCCGGACGCGAGCAGGGCCGCCGACCGCCGCGCCGAGTGGGCGTTCGAGGTGATCCTGCTGCCGTCGAAGATCGTCACCGCGCCGCGCCCGACCACCTCCAGCCGATCGCCGCGGATGACCGCCGCGGTGTCTTCGTCCACACCGATCCCGAGCAACGCCGGCGACTGCGCCACCAGCGAGAGCAGCCGGCCGTACCGGTTGCGCTGCCCGAAGTGCTGGTCGATGATCGCCTGCTTGACCAGGCCGAGCCCGTTCGAGAGCTGGGTCATCCGCTGCCGCGGGGTGGTGCCGGCCCGGCCGAAGGCGATCATGTGCTCGGCCAGGATGCTGGCGCCCGCCGACGTACCGCCGACCGCCGCGCCCCGTTCGTGGGCGGCGAGGATCGCCTTGCCGAACGCGGTACCGGCGACCACGCCGCTGAGCTTGAGCTGGTTGCCGCCCGTCATGAAGATGCCGGTCGCCTCGGCCAGCGGCTCGACGTACGACGGTTCCTCGGCGTCCGCCCGCGTCTCCGGCCGGACCGAGCTGACCTCCGCGGCGCCGAGCGTGCCGAACAGGGCGGCGTACAGGTCGACGATCTCCTGGCCGAGCGCCGATGCGGTCGGTATCACCACGATCCGCGCCTGGTCGCCGCCCGCGGCCGCGACGAACTCCCGCAGCACGGTGCGCTTCTTCAGCTTGTCCTCGGCGCCGCCGATCGCGAACAACGGCCCCGGTACGCCGTGCGCCGTCTCCGCCCGTTCTGACATAGCCGCACTCTAGTTGCAGACCCATTGACCGCCGGCCATCCGAGGCGCGACCGTGGAGTCGAGCGGTGTCCGCCACAGGCGTTCTGACACCGCCAGACCAAGGGGGAGCGCCGGTCGAGGCCGGCGCCGTTCATGGGAGGGGACCATGAGCTACTGGAAGCCGGAGACGGAGACGTCGCCGCGGCCGAGCATCAGCCCGAAGCAGGGCAAGGACCTGTACCTCAAGTCGTACCTGGTGATGCGGGCGGTGATCGGGTTCATCGGGATCTTGCTGCCGGCCGCGCTGCTGCTCGGCGACTGGACGTTCCTGGACGGTGACGTCCGGGTGCGCGGGTCGCTCAGCGCGTACTACCACTCGGGGATGCGCGACCTGTTCGTCGGAGGGCTGTGCGCGATCGCGCTGTTCCTGATCACCTACAAGGTGTTCGAGCACAACCTGGACAACACACTCAGCACCGTCGCGGGTCTCGCGATCCTCGGCGTAGCGTTCTTCCCGACCGGTCGTCCGGCCGGGAGCCCCCTGTCGCTGACACCGTTGCAGGACCAGTTCGGCGAGTCGAACGTCACCAGGACTCACTTCGTGTTCGCGGCCGTCTCGATCGTGTCGCTGGCGGTGATCAGCTACTTCTTCGGTGTCCGCGAAGGCAGACGGCCGCCCGCCGAGGGAAAGCGTCCGCCCGGGTTCTGGCGCTGGTTCCACTGGATCTGCGCGTCCGTGATCGCGCTCGCGGTCGCGTTCATCGTGCTGACGAAGGTGTCGGGCTGGTTCGACGACTACTCGGTGCTGATCGGTGAGGTGGTGGCGCTGTTGGCGTTCGGGGTGTCCTGGCTGTGGAAGGGCCTGGAGATGGACGTGCTGAAGGCTCCCGTGGTTGTGCCGGAAGGGCCGGAGGTGGTGGTCGCGGGCCCGGCCTGACGCGGCCGAGGATGGGTCACGGCAGACCCGGTTGCCCGGCGATTCGCATCACCGTCGACTGCGAGGTGGCGACCAGGTCTTCGGTGCCGTCCGCGCCGACGCTGAACGCCTCGCCGGTCGCGACCGTCAGCGTGCGGCCCGCCTTCACCACCCGGGCCCGGGCCAGCAGCCGCTCGCCGCGCGCCGGCGACAGGAAGTTCACCTTGTACTCGACCGTGATCACAGCCGTGCCGTCGGGCGCCAGGGTCCCGGCGGCGCCGGTGCAGGCGTTGTCCAGCAGGGTGCCGATCACCGCGCCGTGGAACAGACCGTACTGCTGGGTCAGCTCCTCCCGGTACGGCACACTGAGCTCGGCCCGGCCGGGTCCGACGTCGCCCAGCTCGGCGCCGTACATCCGCATCAGGCCCTGGCCGTCCAGGTGCGCGGCGAGCCGCTGCCGGAGGAAGTCATCGGACACCGGCGACCGCCCGCTGGTCGATGCCGAGGACCCGGCGGAGCACGCGGACGTACGACGACCAGCGGGCCGGCCGCCTGACCGTGCCGGTGGTCGCGCGCTCGGCGTTGTCCAGCAGCTCCTCGAGGAGGGCGTCGTGCAGCCAGCGGATCACCAGTGGCCAGCCGAGCCGGGCCTGACCATGCAGGCTCACCGACAGCGTGTGCCGCAGCAGCGTGCCGTCCGGCTGCTCGTGCACGGTGAACTCGTGGAACCCGTCGACCTCGCGCCGGTTGTCGAACCGGAACCGCGCCCACCGGCCCGCGACGTACTCCTCGACCGTGTAGCGGATCGGCCCGTGACCGCCGGCGGCTCCGGTCGCGAGCGGCCCGTCCAGCCGCATCGGTGGCCAGTACCGGCCGGGCCACAGCCGGTCGTCCGGGCCGGCGAGCCCGTCGACCAGCGCACCCACCTGGTCCGCTGGTACGCCGCGCAGCAACCTCTCGTGCACGTTGCGAACCGCCATCGTCGTACACCTCCGGAGATCGTTTTGGAGATACCGCTCCAATAGTTGTGGAGTGTAGTCTCCACAACTATGGCCCGGCCTGTGAAGTACGACACCCAGCAGCTGCTGGACGCCGCTGCGGAGCTGGTGGTGCAAGGCGGTCCGGCGGCCGTGACGATGTCCGCACTGGCGCAGGCAGCGGGCGTGCCGAACGGCTCGGTGTACCACCGGTTCGCCGGCCGGTCCGTGCTGCTGGCCGAGGTCTGGCTGCGGTCCGTGGAGGCGTTCCAGGCCGGGTACGTCGACGCGATGGCGCTCGAGGACCCGTACGACGCCGCGGCCGCCGCCGCCCGGCACGTCGTCGACTGGAGCCGGTGCAACCCGGAGCTCACCGCGGTGCTCGCGTACAGCCCCGCGGACTTCGGCCGCGACGACTGGCCCGATGCCGCCGCGCGACGGCTCACGACCGGCAACCGCCGTACCCTGCGGGCCGTCCGGGCGCTCGCCCGGCGGCTGGGCGCGACCACACCCGCGGCCGCCGAGCGGGTCACCGTCGCCGTGCTCGACATCCCGTACGGCATCGTCAGGCGGCACCTGCGCACCGGCACCAGGATCCCGTCGTACGCCGCGGACCTGGCCGAGCGCAGCGCGCTCGCCGTGCTCGCCGACGCGGCGACAGCGGAATGACACCCGCCTCGATCGCGTGGGGCAGGTTGCGGGTCACACCGGGGGAGCGGGTGTCGTCAGGCCCGCGTCGGCATCCGCGGCCTCGACCTCGTCCCGGCTGATGCCGAGCAGGTAGAGGATGGTGTCCAGGTACGGCACCGACAGATGCGTGTCGGCCGCCGCGCGCACCACCGGCTTGGCGTTGAACGCGACCCCGAGCCCGGCCGCGGCCAGCATGTCGAGGTCGTTCGCGCCGTCGCCGATCGCGACCGTCTGGGACAGCGGCACACCCGCCTGGTCGGCGAACCGGCGTAGCGCGACCGCCTTGCCGGGCCGGTCGATGATGTCGCCGAGCACGTTGCCGGTGAGCCTGCCGTCCACGATCTCGAGCCGGTTCGCGGCGGCATAGTCGATGCCGAGGTCGGCGGCCAGCCGGTCGGTGATGTGGCTGAACCCGCCGCTGACGATGGCGAACCGGAACCCGAGCCGCTTCAGCGTCCGGACCATGGTCCGCGCACCCGGCGCGAGCTGGATCGCGTCGTACACCTGGTCCAGCGTGGACGCAGGCAGCCCGGCGAGGGCTGCGACCCGGTGCCGCAGCGAGTCGGCGAAGTCCAGCTCGCCGCGCATCGCCTGCTCGGTGACCGCGGCCACCTCGGCGAGTCGCCCGGCGTGCCGCGCGAGCATCTCGATCACCTCGCCCTGGATCAGGGTCGAGTCCACGTCCATCACGATCAGCCGCTTGGTCCGGCGGTGCAGACCGCCCGGCTGGACCGCGACGTCGAGACCCTGCGCGACGCCCTCGAGGGCGAGCACGGTCCGCAGCGCGTCCGGGTCCGCCCCGGACACCGCGATCTCCAGCGCCGTCACCGGGTAGCGGGCCATCCGGCTGATCCGGTCGATGTTCGCGCCGGTGTCGGCGATCCGGCCGGCGATCGCGGCCAGCCCGGCCGCTGTCAGCGGGTATCCGATCACGGTGACCTGACTACGGCCCTTGCGTCGCGGTTCGTTGTCGCCGGTACCGCGGGACACGTCGATGTGGACGTCCAGCGCGTTCGCCAGCCGCGCCAGCTCGGTCCGCAGCCCGCTGTCGTCGCGCGGTGCGGTCAGGAGCACGCCGAGGATCAGCCGGCCGCGCAGCACCACCTGCTCGGCGTCGATCACGGTGAGGCCCTTGCCCGCCAGCGTGCTCAGCATCGCGGACGTCAGGCCCGGCCGGTCGGTCCCGGTCAGGGTGACGAGCAGCGTCGGCTGCGACAGTGGCTGTGACGGTGGCTGTGACGGTGGTTGTGACACGGGCTCGCTCATGGCGCGCACGACGCTACTAGAGCGGACTCAGCCGTTGACCGGTGGTCCGCATGCCGCGACGAGGGCCCGGCGGGCAGCGGTGGCCAGGTCGAGTACGGCGCGCCGGCGGGCGTCCGCGTCCACCACGGTGATCGCGCCGCCGTCGTCGGAGAGCGCGGCGTCCGCGATCGCCAGGCAGCGCCGGGCGGTCGCCGCGGTCCGGACCGCCCGGCCGTCGTACCCGGGCGCGAGGTCGTCGCCGCGGCCGGTTCCGATCCGGCGGATGTCGATCAGCTCGTCAGCGATCTCCGGCTTCCAGCGGGCCACGTCCAGCGACGCCAGCGCCTGGGCGGCCTCGATCAGCGCCGCCCGCAGCGTGCGATCCGCCTCACCGAGGTCGGCCGGTGGTGGCGGGTCGGCCGGGAGCGCCTGCCACTGCACGGCCGGGCCGACGTACGCCGGCACCAGCCCGATCGCCGCGCCCCCGACGACGACCGCCTCGCCGGCGTCCAGCGCGGCCTCGTTGAACGCGGGTGGTCCGGCCAGGCCGACCGGATGGCCCGGCACCGGGAGTGCCAGGTGAGCCTCCCGCCCGCCGGCCCGGCGGAGCAGGTTCAGCGCCACCGGCAGCGTCGCCGGCTCCGGGTGCGACGGCAGCCCGCTCACGTGGTGCCCGACGTCGTCGCCGACGATGTGCCGCGCCGCGGTGTCCGGGTCGCAGGCAGCGTGCAGCATCGCGTTCGTCCAGACGGTGAACCGTACGGCGGCGGTGGACTGCATCACGCGCCCAGCATGCCACCCGGTCGGCGATGGCGGGGTCACCGTGCCCGCCGGACCCTGCCGGCCTGCAGGCGGTCCAGCGGAGGTCCGTCGCGGCGTGCTGGACGCACCACGTAGGTTGCTGTCCATGACTGCCGTGGTGGAGCTGGCCGACGTCTCCGTGGTCCGGGGTGACGCCCGGCTGCTCGAGAGCATCGACTGGGTGGTCGACGAGAAGGACCGCTGGGTCGTGATCGGCCCGAACGGTGCCGGCAAGACCACCCTGCTGCAGATCGTCGCCGCGCAGCTGCACCCCACGACCGGGATGGTCGGGCTGCTCGGCGAGCTGATCGGCGCGGTCGACGTGTTCGAGCTGCGGCCCCGCATCGGCCTCACCAGTGCGGCACTGGCGGACCGGCTGCCGCGCGACGAGATGGTGTCCGACGTGGTGGTGTCCGCGTCGTACGCGGTGCTCGGCCGGTGGCGCGAGGCGTACGACACGATGGACCACGACCGGGCCAAGGCGCTGCTCACCGAGCTCGGCATCGGCCACCTCGTCGACCGCACCTTCGGCACCTTGTCCGAGGGGGAACGCAAGCGGGTCCAGATCGCCCGGGCGCTGATGACCGACCCGGAGCTGATGCTGCTCGACGAGCCGGCGGCCGGCCTCGACCTGGCCGGCCGCGAGCAGCTGGTCGGCTCGCTCAGCGACATCGCGGTCACCGACAACGCGCCGGCGATCGTGCTCGTGACCCACCACGTCGAGGAGATCCCGCCCGGGTTCACCCACGCGCTGCTGTTGCGGCAGGGCCGGATCGTGGCCGCTGGGCCGATCGAGACCGCGCTCACGTCCGCGACCATCTCTGAAGCGTTCGGGCTGCAGCTGGAGCTGAGCCGGAACGGCGCGCGCTACACGGCGCGGGCGGTCTAGTACTTCGATATTCACAACTCAGGAAACAGGGTTCGCGGCCGCACTCCCGCTCTTGAGATCGACGGGCAGTGAGACATGTTCGTGCGTGATCAACCACCTGTGATTCGACCGTTGACAGCTAGAGGTCACACGTACCCACCGTTCGACCTCGTGCCCATTCCTCAGGGTTCCGGCTGATCGGACGAGCATGGACGCGACCGCGAGATCCCCGCTCGCCTGAATGGTCAAGTCGTGGATTTCCTGGCCGATCGAGCTCTCGAAGCCGTCGAACCAGTTCATGAACCTGCCCCGGAGCGCATCGGATCCGATGTATTGGAGCGGAGGTACGACGTCGAAATAGATGATGTCGGGAGAATAAAGTGACATGAGCTGGTCAATGTCCTTGATCCGAGCCGCCTCGGATCGACTGTCCAACAGTGCGCTTACCTCGGACTCGGCCGAAGTCATTTGTGTCCTCCATTCCGGGAGCCGCAACCAAATCGCAGCAGCGGATCCCATCAGCGTTATCTCTCGTCTGATTCTTGTAGCCTCAGGCGGCGCGGCCGGCCTTGAGTGCGGCGGCGGTGTCGACGACGCGCCGGGCCTGGTAGCGGGCCGCTTCGAGGGACACGTCGCCGGGAGGGCCATCGCCGACCACGTGGGAGGTGCCGTAGGGATTGCCTGACCGGTACTGAATGGGGTCGGCGTAGCCGGGGGGCACGATGATGCCGCCCCAGTGGTAGAACGTGTTCCCCAGCGCCAGGAGGGTCGACTCCTGTCCGCCGTGGGCCGTGCTGCTAGAGGTGAAGGCCGAGTACACCTTGTCGACGAGATTGCCCCCTTGCCACAAGGGGCCGGTGGTGTCGATGAACGCCCTGAGCTGGCTGGCCGGGTTGCCGAAGCGGGCCGGGGTGCCGAACAGCACTGCGTCGGCCCAGGCCAGGTCGGCGAGGCTGGCCTCGACGACGTCGGCGGTGTCCTGGAGGTGTTGGCGCCAGGCCGGGTTGGTGTTGATCGCCGCCGGTGGTGCCAGTTCGGCGATCCTGCGCAGTCGCACGTGTGCGCCGGCCTTCTCCGCGCCCTCGGCGGCGGCTCGCGCCAAGGCGTGCACGGTGCCGGTGGAGCTGTAGTAGATGATTGCGGCCTTCACGGGTTCCACAGTCAGAGTCCTTCGTGGTCAGGGTGTTCGTCTCAGTTGTACGACGACGCAACGCCGCGGATTGTGAGGTGGCGGGTCGACCTCACAGTTGGGTGTGGTGTTTCGTCGAAGTGGTGTGGGGCAGTTGCGAGCGAGGGAGTGGTCGGCGCCGTGACCAGTCGATCCGGGCCGGGTGATGGCCGGTCCGATCCGGGCCTGAGCGCGCGGCGGTCTGGTCAGCGCGGTGTTGCGCCCGATCGAGGGCGGTGCGCAGGTCGCCCGCTTCTTGTCGACGTCGCCGATCGGGCGTTCGAGCTGACGATCCTGGAGCGTTCGGTGAATGGTCAGCCCGGTCTGGTGGTTCAGCACGATGGCGTCACCGTGATGGTGATGGCCTTCGGCATCG
>Ga0075428_100000549_pt1 | contig 38347 bp, 22 predicted proteins | sample RhiMetdeltSRZDD2_FD_75291 | JGI IMG/M metagenome (GOLD analysis project Ga0075428, IMG submission 75291) | Populus rhizosphere microbial communities from Tennessee, USA - Rhizosphere MetaG P. deltoides SRZDD2 | ecosystem: Host-associated > Plants > Roots > Rhizosphere > Soil | place: USA... | reverse complement strand
CATCACGCCTTTCGGGGCGCCGGTCGAGCCCGAGGTGTAGATGACGTAGGCCAGGTGATCCGCTGTGGCCCGGCGGCCGGGATCGACGTCCGGGTACCCGTCGAACCTGCCCAACAGGTCGTCCGCGGTCAGCACCGTGGTCAGACCCTGGCTCATCTCGCGTAGCCGGGCCTCGGGCAGGCCCGGTTCCAGCGGCACGTAGGCCCCGCCCGCCTTCCAGACCCCGTAAACGCCGACCAGCTGCTCCAGGCAGCGTTCGACCCGTAAGCCGACGAGGTCGTCCGGCCCGATCCCGGCCGTGATCAGGTGGTGGGCCAGCCGGTTGGCGCGGGCGTTGAGCTCCCCGTAGGTCATGGTCTGGCCCTCGAAGACCAGGGCCACGGCGTCGGGGGTCCGCGCGGCCTGTTCCTCGAACAACTCGTGCAGGCACATCTGGTCGAGGAACGGCGTTGGTGCGACGTGATCCGCCGCCGTCGGTTCGCTTAGCAGGGGCAGGGCGGCGACCGGCGTGTCCGGTTCGGTCAGCACCCCGGCGACCAGCATCTCGAACGCGTCGGACAGCCCGGCGACAGTCGCCGCGTCGAACAGATCGGTGGCGTACTCCCATACCAGTCGCAGCCCGGCGCCGTCGTCGCGCACGTACAACGACAGGTCGAACTTGGCGATGCGGTAGTCCGGATCGAGCCGGGCAGCGGCGATCCCCGGCAGGCTCGGGGCAGCGGCGTCCTCCACGGCGAACATCACTTGGAACAGCGGGTGGTACGCGGTATCGCGGCGCGGATTGAGCGCGGCGACCACCCGCTCGAACGGGACGTGCGCGTGGGCGAGCGACTCGCGTAGCTGGTCGGCGGTGCGGTCGAGGGCGGCGGCGAAGGTCGGCGCGCCGGACAGGTCGTGGCGCAGCACGAGCGTGTTGACGAAGCAGCCGACCAGCGCGGCCATCTGCGGGTGATCACGGTTGGCCACCGGTGTGCCCACCGCGATGTCCGTCGCCCCGCTGTAGCGGTGCAGCAGCGCGGCGAACGCCGTCTCCAGTACCGCGAAAAGCGTCGTGCGGCGGTCGCGGGCGAGCCGCTGCAACGCGTCCCGGCCGGCCAGGGGGCGCACCAGCAGCGCGCCGCGGTGGCTCGGCGTTCGCGGGCGGGGACGGTCCAGCGCGAGCCCGTGCACGTCGGGCAGCCCCGCCAGCAGCCGCGCCCAGTACCCGGCGTCGGCCGCCCGCGCAGCGTCCCACGCCGCGTAGTCCACGTAGCGGATCGGCAGCGGCAGCAGACTGTCGCCGCGGTAGAGCGTGCTCAGCTCGTCGAGCAGTACCCCGAACGACGCCCCGTCGGCGGCGATGTGGTGGACCGACAGGACCAGGACGTGATGCTGCGGCCCGAGCCGCACCAGCGCGGCCCGCAGCGGGCGGCCGGCCGCGAGGTCGAACGGCTCGTCGGCGTAGCGCCGCGCGATCGCCAGGTCGGTGGTGAGATCGAGCCGAAACCCGGCGGATCGCACCGTCTGCGCGGGTTCGGCGAATTCGTACCCGGTGCGGAGGCTCTCGTGCCGGTCCACCAGCGTGGCGAGGGCTCGTTCGAGCGCGGCGACGTCAAGAGGCCCGTCGAACCGGATCAGCACGGGCGGGATGTTGTAGTAGGCGGTACCGGGATCGGCCTGCTCGTGCAGCCATATCCGGTGCTGGGCCGGGGACAGCGGGTGCCGGTCGCGCCCTGGCAGCCGCGGGATGTCCGCGGCCAGCGACGAAGCCGGTAGCCCGCCCAGCCTTGCCGCCAGCCCGGCGACGGTGGGCGCCGCGAACACGGTCCCCACAGCGACGTCGAGGTGCAGGCGCGCACGGATCGCCGTGGCCAGCCGGGCGGCCAGCAGCGAATGACCGCCAAGGGCGAAGAAGTTGTCGTGCACGCCGACCTCGGCCACGCCGAGCCGCTCCGCCCAAATCTCGCACAGCTCACGCTCGATGGGCGTGCGGGGTGGGACGAACCCGTCCGGCCGTTCCTTGGCCGGCAGCGCGCTGCGGTCGATTTTCCCGTTGAGCGTCAACGGGAATCGGGGCAGGCGGACGAGGTACGAAGGAATCAAATAGTCAGGCAGCGTGCGGGCCAGAAATGGCCGAAGGTCGGGCAGCTGGACTGCCTTCGAGGTCACGTAGGCGGCGATCTGCGGACCCGTGCGGCCCTCCCGCACCACCGCGACGACGCCGTCGACGAGTTCGTGCGCGGCCAGCGCATGCTCGATCTCGCCCAGCTCTACCCGGAATCCCCGCACCTTCACCTGGTTGTCGATGCGGCCGAGGAACTCGAGGTTGCCGTCGGGCAGCCGGCGGACCAGGTCGCCGGTGCGGTACAGCCGGCCGCCAGGCACGAAAGGATCGGCGCCGAACCGCTCCGCGGTCAGCTCATCGCGGTACAGGTAGCCGCGGGCGACGGTGGGGCCGCCCAGGTACAGCTCGCCGGCCACGCCGACCGGGGCCGGCTGCCGCGCGGCGTCGAGCACATAGGTGCTCACGCAGTCGAAGGCGCGGCCGATGCAGTGCGCGACATCGGGCCGCTGTCCGTCGCTCGCCCCGTCGCCCATCCGGTGGAACGTGCTGATGATGGTCGCCTCGGTCGGGCCGTACAGCTCGATAACCTGCGCGGCCGGGAACCGGGAGGTGAGCGCGGCCAACAGCTGCCGCGGCACCGCGTCCCCGCCGACGAGCAGGCACCGCAGACGGGGATAATCGTTGTCTTCCAACCGTTCCAGCCAAGCGGCCATGAGGCTGGGCACCGCGTGGAAGAAGGTCGCGTCCGCGGTCCCGGCAACGAGTTCCCCGAGATCGGTCACCTCGGCCGGCGCCACGACACGGGCGACGCCGCCGCTGATGAGCGGCAGCAGCAGCTCCAGCAGCGAGATGTCAAACGAGTGCGAGGCCAAGCCGGGCATGGCGTCGTGCGGACCGAAACCGAATTCCTCTTGCGCGGCAAGCAGTGTGGTGGCCAGGTGCCGGTGCTCGACGGCGCAGCCCTTCGGCGTCCCGGTCGAGCCCGAGGTATAGATGATGTACGCCGCCGCGTCCGGCGCCACCGCGATCCCCGGATCGGTTTCCGGGTACCCATCGGCGCCCACACTTTCCAGCACGATCTGAGCTCGTGCGTCGGAGACCATGAAGTCGAGCCGATCCTGCGGGTAGGCCGGATCGAGCGGCAGGTACACGCCGCCGGACTTCAGGATGCCCAGCAGCCCGACCGCCAGGTCGACGGACCGCTCCAGGCGCAGGCCCACCACGGTGCCCGGCTCGACGCCGCGGGCCACGAGGTGATGGGCCAGGCGGTTGGCGCGACGGTTGAGCTCGGCGTAGGTGACCGCCTGGGCCGCCGACCGGACCGCGACCGCCTCCGCACGGTCGGCCACGGCCCGCTCGACCAGCGTGTGCACGCAGATGTCCGCGCCTTGGGCGTCGGCCGCCCGGCTCTGCGCCAGCAGCGCGGCCCGTTCCGCGTCGTCGACCAGCGGGATCTGCCCGACGGCCCGGTCGCCGTCCAGCCCCCGCACGAACACGGCGAACCGTTCTGCCAGCTCGGGTTGCGAAAACCGCGCCGGGCCCTCGGCCACCGTGATGGTGACGGGCAGTGCCACTTCTGTCCGGTACCGCGAAAGCAGGTCCCTGGTGTGGGTGGCGCGAGCCCGCAGCTGCGTCAGAGACTGCTGCACCGCCGCGACCGCCGCGGCGAACGGGCGGGCGGGGTCCACGGGCACGCGCCACGGCACCGTGTGGGCGAAGAACGGCTTGGGGTAGATGTCGACCCGCTGCGGATCGGTGAGCGCGACGTCGAACGGCCCGCGGGCCATGCGGGTCAGGAAGGCCAGCACGGCCGGCAGATCCTCGGCCGCCGCCGTCACGTCGGCCCGGAACTCCGGCACCACGATGTCCCGGAACCGGCCCAGCCAGTAGGCCTCGTTGCGGGCCACCACCGAGGACAGGTGCCGCACGAGCGCCCGCGTGGCCTCCGGGAGCTCCGGCAGCGCGTGTGGCGCGTGCAGCGCACATTCTTCGGTGAGCCGCACGAGCACGTCGTCGGTTGCGGTGGCCACCCGCAGCGCACCGGCATCGGCCCCCACGACCGTACCGGGCGGCTGCGTCGAAGGCTGGTTCGTGACCTGCAGGTCCGCGACTGGGACCACGTCGTCGCCCAGCCACACCACCGGCAGGGCCAACGGGTTCGGGTACAACTCGAAATCCAGACCGGCCACCAAGGCGCGCAGCGACGCGGCCGCCCGGCCGAAGTCGAGGACCGGATCCGGCCGGTCGTACCGGCCGAAGTAGGTGCGCTGGCGCAGATCCTGCGCCTGCGCGGTCACGTCGCCGGAAAGCAGCCGGGGCAATAGCTGCGCGAAGCTCGCCGCGCCCTCGGCGTAGCACCGGGTGTTGAGCGTGAACGCCGTCTCGCCCGCGGTGATGTCGAACCAGCGCTGGTCGAGGATCGGCCCCTCGTCGGCGCCGGCGGTCATCACATGCCAGGTGACCGCGTGCCGCGTCTCGCCGCTGATCAGCGCCCAGCTCGGCGCGTGGACGCCGGCGTAGCGGGGCAACGGCCCGTCATGGAAGTTGACCGCCAGCCTTCGGGGCAGCGCCAGCACGTCCTCGGCCAGGATCGCCGGATTGACGATGCTGAACAGGAAGTCGAACGCCGTACCGGCCAGGGTTTCCCGCAGGTCCCGGCCCGGGGCAACACTGGGGATCCCGCGCTCGGCGGCCCAGTTCAGCAGCTGCGGCTCCCGGCTTACCAGGGCGGCGATCGCCACCCCGTGTTCGAGCAGGGTCTCGCCGCACAGCACGGCAATGCTGCCCTCGCCGATGATCACACAGGACGTGTTCAAAACGAGCGCTCCAATTTAATTCCATTTGGTACCGGCGACGGTTTCAGTGCTTGACGGTGCCTTCCTGCAGACGCTCGATCATCCGCCGGGTCGTCTCGATCGGCGTCTCCCCATCGGCCCGGGAAACAAAGCCTCCCTGCAGATTGCGCAGCTCCATCCGGGTGTTCCAGCGCTCGTGGCCGCGGAATGCGATCGTCCCGTCCGGCGCGTAGGCCGGCCACGGCCGATAGTTGTTGACGCCGGGCGTGGCCCGGCCGCGCAGCAGGATCGGATCCAGGTAGAGCCCGGTGTTCGTGATCCGGGTGGTCGGACGGATGAATCCCATGTCCAGGCCGCAGCGCCGGTTCGGCGAGGTGTTCGGGCCCGAACAGTGCAGGATGTGCGGGTGGTGAATGGACACGTCGCCCGGGTTCAGCGTGATCTCGACGACCTCACCGCTGTCGATCATCTTTTGGACGAGTGAGTCGCTGGCCGACGAGAACAGCATGTTCGGCGTATCGGTGCGTAGCTCGGGACGCTCGAGCGGAATCCGGTGGCTGCCCGGAATCATCCGCAGGCACCCGTTCTCAGACGTGGTCTGGTCCACCGCGAGCCACAGGGTAAGCGCCTCCATCGGCGCAAGATTCCAGTAGGCACCGTCCTGGTGCCAAAGCACCGGCTGCCCGTCCCCGGGCGGCTTGCAGATGTAGTGCGCGGTGAACAGGGCGATGTCCGGGCCGAGGAAGAGCTGGGCGATGTCGAGCAGCCGCTCGTCGCCGACCAGGCGCACCCAGAACGCATCATCTCGCATGAGCGGGTGGTGCAGGTGCTCCGGTCGCAGGTCCGGATATTTCGCCACGAGCCAGCGCACGTGCTCGTCCACCTCGGCGACGAGATCGCTGTCGATGACATTGCGGAAGATGGCGAAACCGTCTCGCTCGTACTGCTCGACGGCGCCGACGATCTGACTCATGACACTGGCACCCTTCACTGGGAAAATGGCGGGACTCAGGCTGCGGGCGCGGTGGCGATCCGGCCTTGCTCGAGCTTGATCAGCCTGTCGGCACAGTCGAAGTACTTCTCGTCGTGCGTAATGGCGATCACGGTCTTGCCTTTGCGGCGAAGTTCCGCAAGCAGCTCGCGGTAGAAGTACTCCTTGAATTCGGAGTCCTGGTCGGCGGCCCATTCGTCGAACAGGAAGATCTCGCCGTCGTCGACGTAGCTCTGCACGAGCGCGAGGCGTTTGCGCTGGCCTTGCGAGAGGTCGAGAGTGGACAGCAATCCGTCGCTGGACTGGACCTTGTCCTGCAGATCCATCTTCTTCAGCAACGAGTTCACCAACCCGTCCGCGGCGGTCGTGCCGGTGCGGTCGACGACGTGGCCGAACAGGTAGAAATCGGCGAAGACGCTGCCGAACAGCTGCCGGTAGGCCGGGATCGCATCGTCGGCGACCCGTTCGCCGTCGAGCTCCAGATGGCCGGACTCCGGCCGCAGGAGGCCGGTGAGCAGCAGCGCCAGCGTCGACTTGCCGCTGCCGTTCCCGCCGACCACGAACACCACCTCGCCGCGATGCGCGTCGAAGTCGATCGGGCCGAGGCGGAAGCCGTGCTGGTCGGCGGCGTTGTACCGGAAACACAGGTCTCGCGCGGAGATGGTGCGCCATTGGGCCGGCACGGCGCCGCCGGTCGCGGCCGGCGGGTCGAGCACCCCCAGCGCGCTGACCTTCCGGGCACTGGCCAGGCCCTGGGCGATGTCCTGCGAGGCCACGATTACATAGTTGAGCGGGTTCATCAGGTAGAGCACCACGATGACGAACTGCATGAGCGTCACCAGGTTGACCCCGAACCAGGCGTTGCCGGTGAACACCACAGCGAACAGCGAGCTGAAGATCATCGTGCTCGACCAGGTGCCGCCGTGGTTCCACCACTTCTGCACCGCGAAGCCGAGCACCCGGTTCCGCTCGATCGACTGATCGATCACGGACATGAAGTGCCGGGCCCGAGCCTCGTTGAGCGAGAGCTCCTTCTTGCCATTCGCAATGCCGTTGAAGTGCTCGAACAGCGTGTCCTCCTCGTCGCGGATCTCGGACATCGTCCGGCCGCCCTTGCGCATCAGGTGCAGCGACGATCCGATGGCGAATGACATGAACACGGCGAAGACGGCGAACAGCGCCGGCGAGAGAATCGCCAAGTAGACAAAGGAGAACAGGATGAGGGCGGCGTTGAAAATGAACAGCGGCAGCACCATGAAGAGGGTGGCGAGCCGCCCGACGTCGGCGACCAGGCTGCCGGTCACCTGATGCTTGCCGACCTCCAGCAGCTTCTCGTAATCGAGGCGCATGTATCGCTCACTCAGGTCGCGGCGCAGGTCGGCGATGGTGGCCGAGCCGAACCGGGCGAGATATGTGCCCGATATGACACTAGTGATGAACGTCAATGCAATGAGCCCGAGGCCGTACAGCGCGACGACCTGCACCGGGTCGTGCAGGCCCGAACCGGCCAGCCGGTTCACATAGCCGAGCAGCACGATGGACAGTCCGGCGCTCGCCGCGGACAACAGCGTCGCCAGCACAATCTCGCCGCGCCGCCGGAGCAGGTACGCCTTGATCATGAGGGAATGCCGCCGTCCTGGCCCGCGAACCTTGCCGAACCCCGGCTTGACCCTGCTTCGATTCGCATCCGCGTCCTCTCCATTCCTTGACCACGTGTACCAACGCGCTCGTCGGACAACGCGTGCCATTCCGTTCGTGGCTCGCTTCGATTTGATACGCGGCGTACGGCTGCCCAGTCAAGGGGGTTCTATCCGACCGGCTCGATGTTCAGCCCGCCGCCGAAGAATGGCCGTCAACCAGACGACACTCACGCAAGCGCATAGATGACACTCTTCAAAGCCCGCGCCGCATGTCTCAGGGCGGTCGCCTGTTCACTCAGGATCGCGTCTCCACCGCACCGAGCCGACGGCTTGTCATTCTTCTATCACGTACCGCGAGACGGCCGATGGACCAGAGATGCGTTCCGAGGCTGCGGTGCACCGCCGCTCTACCCCGCTGGTGATCGTCGAGTTCGACGTCGAGGTCGACAGGGTGGATCACGACCAAGTCCGCCCCCGGTCAGGCCTTCGACCATGCACCGATGCTCCGGCGGCGCGGCCGGTGCCAGCCTGCCCTGCACGATGGCGTCGCGGAGCTGAACGCTTCATCGCCGCCCTCTTGGTCCGGTCTGACACGCACAAATTGGACCTGGAAGCCGGTCCATCCGGACCGTAGCGTCGGGAGGGTGGATAGGCAAGACCGACGGAGGCAGACAAACAAGCGACGACTACATGACGCAGGTCGATGTCCTCAATGCCACGACAACAACGCCGAGAGGTAACGTGATGGACCGATCGCTGCTCAAGCCGCTCCAGTTCGTGGTCATCATGCTGTACGTACTGGTTGCCGGAGTGATGTGGGGCACCTGGCTTTCTTTGGGCCGGACCATGAACCAGTACGACGCCGCCACCTTCCTGGCCGACGGCAAACACATGATCGACAACCTTGCCACGGTCATGGCGGTGCTGATGATCGCTTCAATGGTGGCCGGACTGGCCGCGGTCGTGCTGCTTTTCCGCGCGCATTCCATGACGGCCAGCTGGTTTTCGTTGCTGGGACTGCTGTTGATGGCCGGGGTCCTGGTCATCACCTTGGCCGTCGAGGTACCCATCGACGACCTGATCCGTAACTGGACCGAGCAAACGCTGCCGCCCGACTGGCAAGAGATACGCGCTCGCTGGGCCGCGTTCCACACCCTGCGCACGTTCGTATCCCTCGGTGCCGTCGCCGCGGCCGTGGGTGCCGCGCTGACACTGCGACAACCTGGAGCAAATCAACATTGAGCAAGTCGTACCAGATGTGTCCATACCGCTGGACGGATACACGACCGGGCCGAATGTCCGAGGAAGAGCCGATGGGCGCGGCGGTGAGCACCTGCATGCTTGGATGGCCGCACCTCCTCGGCGACGGCACCCCGCCGTTACGACGACGTCGCGGGCGGGTCAATGCGCAAGCCGCGGTCATGCTGTCCGGCAGCTTAACGGAGCGCAGCCGGGCTGAACGCTGTCGCCGACGGCGGCCCATTAGATCGGGTCATTGGGCCGGGTCCGTACGCGGGCCCAGGATCCTGCGGGCGTAGGCGTCGAATGACGAACGCGACCTCGACCGTGCCAGACCAGCAGGAATTACGCGGCAGGTGCTACGTCGCCAGGCCCAGCGGCCCGTGGGAGACTGCGAGAGTGGATGCCGAATCGTCGATGCTCGAAGTCCTCGCGGTCGTGAATTGCGGTGCAGGAAATCGAAATTCGTGGCAACTGTCGAGTCGCCTCGTAGGTGGTTTGAAAACCGGCGCGTGGAAAGTTCGGGACCTCGACGGAAAACTGGGTGTACTGAAAGGTTACGAGTGCCAGCGTTCCGCCAAGGATGTCGAAAGCTGGGCCGCACTCGTTCGAGCGGCGCGCGTGGCGGGGTGGCCGACTCCCGAATGGCACGCCTGGGGGGTCGATCGGCTGGGGTATCCGTACACGCTGGTCGACTTCGTCGAAGGGGCGCCACGGCAGCAGCTGGACGAAGCCACTCTCGATGCGCTCCTGGCAGCCACCGAGATTCAACGGGGACTAGCCGCCGGTTGTGCCGTCAACGCCGTCAACAAGTCTGCGGAGGCATGGAACTCTGTGTTCCACAACACGCAACGCTGGAAATCGGTGCTCACCCGGCGATCTCCTGATGCGCTGCGGGCGGGGGAAGCGGTCGCCCGCAAAGCCGAACCATTCCGCGACATCGAGCTTCCGGCGGTCGATCTGGTCCATACGGATTTCGGGTTGCACAACGTGTTGTTCCGCGACCGCGCGCTAGCCGCGGTCGTGGATCTCGAAGGCCTCAGCCGAGGTACGGTCTCCATTGACCTGGCCACGCTGCTGTTCGCCACCCATGCAACTGGCGCGTATGAGGAGCGCGCCCTCCAGCGGCTGATCGAGCATGCCCTCGGCCGCGACGGCGCGCCGGTGGTGACCGTGGCGTTGGCCAGCGCGCTGTTCGACTGGGTGATCTACGCCACCGCACGGCTTGGCGCGGCAGAGGTGACCGACTTTCTCGTCACGGCGACTGCACTGTTTGATCGTCTGCGGTAGCAGACCGCGGGTAGCCATGCTTCGTCAGTCTCCGTGAGACGGACGAGGTCGAAGATGAGGAAATGGCGCTGGGTGACAGTCCGTCGAATGGCTAGAAGCGGGATGTGCCTCAGATGCTAGGACACCCCACCTGCCATTTCGACTGGGTCGGCGGCAGAGTTGTCGGGAACTCGGCGAGGTCGGGCGGACAGGTAGGTGGTGTGCAGATGAGTATGCGTGCTCGGGTGCGGGCCGGTGATCCGGACGCGTTCGGGCATCTGTTCGACGACTATGCCCGAAGTATCCAGAATCATGCGTTCCGCTTGACCGGGAACTGGTCCACGGCCGAGGAGGTTGTGGCGCTGACGTTTCTGGAGGCGTGGCGGTTGCGGACCAAGGTCGACCCCGAGGGCGATTCGCTACGGCCGTGGCTGCTGGGCATCGCCACCAACGTCGCTCGCAACACGACACGAGCAGCCCGTCGACACGCGGCCGCCGTGGCGCGGATGCCTGAGCCCGGAGTGGTACCCGACTTCGCCGAGGACCTGGTCGGCAGGATCGACGACACCCGCCTGGTCGCCACGGTTCGTGCCGCGTTAGGCAAGCTTCGCCGTGCCGAACGCGAGGTGTTCGCACTATGTGTGTGGGCTGGCCTGGACTACGCAGCCGCCGCTCAGGCCCTCGACGTGCCGGTGGGCACGGTACGGTCACGGCTGTCGCGAGCCCGCAACAAGCTGCAGAAGCTGATCGACGACGGCACGTTGCCGACGATCGAGCCGATCGGTCCGGAACCGGCCGACCGCGGCGGACAGGTAGATGGTGACCGCGAAAACGCGGCCCGGCCCTGGCAGGAGATGACTCGATGAGATTGCACTCGTCACGACCACAGGTCGACCGTGAGCAGTTGGCGCAGTTGCTGCCGGCTCCGGCCGAGCGGGACCTGCCCGAGAGCCGCCACCACGTCCTCCGGGAGTACCTGATGAATGAGATCCACCACCAGACCGTGGCACAGCGCACGACGCGAATGGTCGCTGTGCGGCCCCGCTGGCTGGCGCCCTGGCTGGCCACCGCGGCGGCGGCGCTGTCCCTCGGTGCGCTCGCGCTGCTGCCCGCCAAAGACGGCACCACCCCAGGACACCAACCGGATGCCGCAACCGGACAGGCCGCCACCCCGTACGAGGTCCGCCATGCCTCGTTCACACTGGTACGCAACGCCGACGACAGCATCACCTTTACCGCGCTCCAACTCGTCGACGCGGCCGCCGCGACCCAGGCCCTCAACGGCGCTGGCATCGCCGGCCGGGTGCTGACAAACGACCTGTCCTGCACCGCTGGACCGGGCGGCCACGGCCAGATCGACCCCGCCAACCTCTACCCTGCCGACACCCTGCGCGAAAAGCACACCGGCCTGGACGCCAGCGACACGGTGACCTTCCGGTCGTCGGACTACCCGCAAGGTGGCGGCCTGCTGCTGGCGGTCGGCCAGCCCACCGGGACGGGCACCAAAGCCTCCACCGGGTATGCAGTGGGCGTATTCGCCTACGCCGACGCCGACAACATCCCCACCTGTATCAACTTCATCGATCCCGGCACCGGCCAGTAACACACCACGCCACACGCCGCGCCGGGGGTCGATCACCCCCGGCTCCGCGTGCGCCAGCCCCGCTGTCCGCTGCGGGCCGCGTCGCGGCCCGCAGCGACGATCACAGCGCATGTCTGCCGCCTGGGCGGACCGAACCCGCCACCGGCGTCGAGCATGGTGGTCACGTAGGTGTGGCGCAGCATGTGGGGTGCATCCGGGCGATGCGCACGCCGGATCTTGTGGCCAGGTGGCGCAGGCGGCGAGTGGCCGCGTACCGGTCCATGCGTCCGCCGCGCCGGTTGAGCAGGATGGGCCCAATAGCGCGCGCGAGACGGTCGACGGTTTGAACCGACGGATCTCCTGCAGCCAGCCCAGGAACAGTCCGATGTGGACCGTCGTACCCTGAGTGCGATCAAGCTTCCGGCCGGCGCACAGCGGCAAGCATGGGTGCACACAAAGGCCGCGACCAGACATTCATCCTGGCCACGGCCTTGATCGATGGTGGGCGATACTGGGTTTGAAGCAGGGACCTCTCCCGTGTCAACAAGGTCAAGTTGGCCTCGGCAGCTATCTGTGGCCATACGAGCTGTCAGGCATGGTCGATACGCAGATCATCTCCCAGTTTCCTAAAGCGAGCATCTTTCTCTCAAGGCGAGCATCGAGCCTTGGTCTACTACCGGATGGCGCTCCCGGCTGGGGCGGGCTCCGTTTGGGTTGAGCCACCGGTTGGGAGAGCGATGGCGATGGCGATGGCGATCGCGCCGTTGACACTTTCGGGCCGCTCTCCAGCGTTTTTGGGCGTTTGTGTACATTATGCCTGTTTAGGACGTATATATACCTAGACGGTACGGATGCTCCTGTTCTGCGGGCCTGCCGGATCGCTTTGGGGATCGCTGCGACGCGGCGGGTCAGCGGAGTTGTCCCCACTGGGATGGGACGGCTTTCGCGTGGCCCCAAGAGCTCGCCCCGTTGCCCTACAGGGCTGGCCGGCCAAAAACGAAAGAGAGGAAACCATGACCGAAATCCAGTTCAAGGTACGACGACTCGTCATTGCCCTGGCGGCATTTGGCATCGCGCTATTCGGCCTAGCGACCGCGGCGCACGCCTCGGATAGCTCCACGGACGGGAAGAAAGGGACGATCGAGGTCTGCAAGAAGGTGCTGGGGCCCGGCGACCATCTCAAGTTCAAGTTTGTCATCAAGAAGAAGGACGGCGAGATCGTCAAGGAGTTCACCCTCAAGAAGAACGAATGCAAGACGGTGGACGTGGACGAGGGCAAGTTCAAGATAAAGGAGGACGTCCCCAAGGGGTGCAAGCTCAAGATGATCCACGTCAAGAGCGATGAAAACGAAAACATCAAGGACCCCAAATGGCCGGCCGTCTGGGTCAAGGTGAAGAAGGACGACAAGGTCAAGGTCACGTTCTTCGACAAGTGCAAGAAGGACGACTCCAAGAAGGACGACTCCAAGAAGGACGACTGACCGGAGTAACCCTTTGTCCTGGGGCGCACCGGAGCCGGTGGGAATGCGGGCGGCGCGAACCGCCCGCATTTCCTGACGCTCCTGGCCGCGTCGAGCGGACCTTCATGGTCTCGTCGGCATGACCGACCAGGTCAACATATGAAACATTGCGGTGGGAAGTCCTCTCGATGAAAATGTCCGGGCTTCGTGGTCCTACCAACACGCGTCGACCCGCACACGCAGGCGCGCTAGCCCCGTGTTCCGCACATGAGGCGGGTTGGGTCGGCGTGGCGGGTTGATCGTTGCCTTGGCGGGGTGTAGCACCGTCGCTTGTGGACAAACGTCGTGCCCGGTATGGAGCGCCGAGTGTGGAGAAGATGTTGGGTGCGCTTCCGGTGGTGGCGGACTTCAGCCGCCGGTTGAGGTTGCGGGAGATTATCGACGTGGCGTGCCCGATGCGGGAGGTGTCCACCGCGGTGGTGACTCATGGTCAGGTGATCGAAGTGTTGGTGGCCAACAGGTTGACCTCTCCGGTGCCGCTGCTGCGGGTGCAGGACTGGGCTGCGGTGTGGGCGGTGCCGGAAGTGTTCGGGGTGGCGGCCGACGCGCTCAACGACGACCGGGTCGGGCGGGCGCTGGACGCGGTCGCTGGCCATCTGGACCACCTTGTGGGGTCGGTCGGGGCTGCCGCGATCGGCGTGTTCGGTCTGGACGTGACCCGGATGCACTGGGACATGACCTCGATTTCGCTGCACGGCGCCTACGACACCGTCGAGGAAGGGCTGCCACTGCCGAAGTTTGGCCATCCCAAGGACCGGCGCCCGGACCTCAAACAGATCCAGGCCGGGATCGCGGTGTCCGGCGACGGCGGGGTGCCGGTGTTTCACCGTGCCTTCGATGGCGGCGCCGGTGAGGTGTCCCAGGTGGTGCCGGCGATGCAGGCGTTGCAGAAGCTGGCCGGCCCGGCCCGGATGCTGATGATCGGCGACTCCAAGCTGGTGTCCTATCCGAACCTGGCCGCGATGGGCCAGGCCGGGGTCGCCTTCATCGCCCCGGCGTCGAAAAACTATGTCCCGGTCGAAGTCCTGGCCGCCCAGGACCTGTCGCAGGCGGTCGAGGTCGACTACGTGGCCGCCCGCGACGCCGCCAAGACCCCCGACCGGCGGGGCCGCTGGCATGTCCACCAGGACGCCATGAACCTGCCCGGCCCCCGCAAACGCGACCCGGTCCTGACGCTACGGCGGATCTTCGTGCACTCCTCCGCCCGCGCTACGGCGGCGGGCACCGCCCGGGCCAAGAAACTCGACCGGGCACGAGACGACCTCGGCCGGCTGACCCGCGGGCTGGGCAGCCGCCACTACCCCGACCCGGCAGCGGTCACCGCCCGTGTGCAGGCCATCAGCACCAGCCGGCGGGTCGGTGCCTACCTACGCACCACCATCGGTGTCGACGAACACGGCAAACCCACCCTGACCTGGTCGTTCAACCAGGCCACCCTCGACGCCCAAGCCCAAAGCGACGGCTGGTACGCCCTGCTGACCAACCTGGACCCCGGCGAAGCCGACGCCGCCGAGGTACTACGCCGTTACAAAGGCCAGGAAGCCGTCGAACGCCGCTACCAGGCGTTCAAAGGACCCCTCGCGGTCGCGCCCCTGTTCGTCAAGAACAACCGGCGTATCGCCGCGTTGATCACCGTGATCTGCTTGGCACTGCTCATCTTCTGCCTCGTCGAACGTGAAGTCAGACGGGCCATCGCCCCCGCCGAGAAACTCGACGACCTCTACACCGGCCGACCGGCCAAACCCACCAGCCGCCTCATCTTCGAAGCCCTCCAACAACTACGGCTCATCCCCAGCCACGGAAACGACCCGCCAGTGATCCCGCAACCTGGGCCGTTACAAACCCAACTGCTCGACCTACTCAACGTTGATCCACTCCAACTGGCCTGACCCACCCACACTCATGTGCGGAACACGGGGCTAGCCGGGCCTCATACGGCAGGGCAAGCTCCGACACATCGGCCTATCCGAAGCCTGGACCGACACCATCCGCCGCGTCCACGCCGTACCCCCGATCACCGCCCGGCAAGGGGAGTACTCACTGTGGACCCGCGACCAGGAACAATATCCTGCCGATGCTGCGGGAGCTGGTATCGGACCGCGATGCTCAATGTTCAGCTACCGCAAGCGGACCTCGGCCTGACCGGTGACGACCCAAGAACAGCAATGCAAGTAGGTACACCGCTCCCCAGCGCCTCAAGTGCCGCATACTACGGCCTGCCCCTGCTGCACCGGTCGCAAAACAGCTCTACTTCGGGGAATCGGACGCGCCGGCGCCAGGGAGAAAGGCAGCCTGCGCGCCGATTCCTGGAGGCTGTCGCTCCGAAGGCCTCACGATCCACTACGCGACAAACCTCGCCTGGCATATGCCCAAGGAAGGGCGGCCTAAACGAAGATGCCGCTCGATCGATTTCATTCTTGCGCTTTAGACCTCGACGGTGGCGCCACAAATCAGGTTTCCAGTTCCGCCTTGGCCTTCTTCGACCCGGCCGGAGATGTGTCTTCCGCTTGGCCTTGTGGTAAGGCTGCTTTTTGGTACGGCCTTTCGGTCCGGAGTGGGAACGTTTCCCGTCTGCCGCATCGTCGCGTTTAGACCGGAACATCGCGTACGCCTGCGGAGTCCGACTCTAGGTCGATGTATCCAATTTGGAGACGACGCTGGAAAACGCGGCGCGCCTGGGCGCGATCATCGAGCGGGCGCGGGTCTTTCTGGGCAGCAGCGACTTCTGGTTCGCGTGCGCGACCCGCAAGGTATCTGCCTTGGTCTATGGACCGCTCACTCGCGTGGGATAGCTGAGTCACAAATTCGGCAACAGCCGTAGATGACTGGAGGCTCGCACGGCAGCGAAAGTCGGGAGTGGCCTTCCGGGAACGCAGTTCGTCCACGGGAGGCCACTCATAGCGGGCAGGACTAGCAGTGCGGGCAGGGCTCGCGTCTCACGTTCCAGGTGAAGTTGGTAAAGGCCGTATTGCCGATGCCTGCGGCGGCTGTGACCGTGACCGTGTACGTCCCGGTTGTTCTGGCGGTGCCGGTGATCAGGCCGGTTGACGGGTTGATGGTCAGCCCAGGGGGCAGGCCGTTCGCCGACCAGGCATAGGTCCCGGTGCCGCCGGTGGCCCTCATCTGAAGCGCTGCGGTGTCCCAGACGTACATGTACTGGTTACCCGGGTTGGTGACCGTCACCGTCCCGGACGGCGGCGGGGGCGGCGGTGGAGGCGCGCTGCCGCAGCCAACCGGTAGCGGCACGCTGTGCACGTGGAGCCAGGGTGATGGCACGAAGGTGTAACCGCTGCGGCGCACGAAGCCGGTGGCGACCCCCCAGTAGATGCCGTACTTACAGGTCGTCTCCTTGGCACTGACGTAGAGCGCGGGGATGAGCGGGACGGCCGCCCCACTGGTGGCGACCTGGCCGAGGTCGCGCCAAAGCTCGACGTACAGCGACACGAAGTCCATCCAGTCGGTGCACTGCAAGGCGGCGTCGACCTGAACGCTCGCGCCCGGTGAGCCACCGCCGAACGGCGGGCTGATCGCGAGAGTGCAGGTGATGATGGCCGAGACGCCCGCGCCGGCGCTCAGGGTGAACAGCTGGCCGTTGCCCCGCGCCGCAGTGGCCTGGATCTCCTCGATCGTCGCCTTGGTCACGGTCACCGGCTGGCTCTTGCCGATCATGCCAGCGGGCGCGGCGGCGGCCGGCGCGGCGGTGGCCTCGCTCGCGGCTGTCTGGGCTTGGGTCGCCTGGGCGGGCCAAGCGGCACCGAACGCGACAACGCTTAGGGCGAGCGCGGTCACCGTGGCGGTTCGGAACCATCGTAATCTGAACATGTGGTCGATTCCTCCCTGAATCGTTCCGTGGCGCTGCGGCGCCGGGGAGGGTGAGTATCGATCCGTCGATTGGATTTTGATTGGACGGCGGCGAAGACCTCGCGCTGCCAGAATCTTGGAAAATCACGTGACGCGCGGCGCCCGATCGTCGATTATCCATGCGTGGCCACGATGAACGTCGACCGGACTAAACGCGGCCCGTCCCCCGGATCCTCCCTGACCGCGCTGGCCGGACGTGCCTTCGGCGCGATCCCGCCGCCGGCATTGGTACTGCTCGGCATCGTCAGCGTTCAGCTGGGCTCGGCATTGGCCAAGCATCTGTTCAGCGCCGTGGGCAGCTTCGGGACAGTCGCGTTGCGACTGTTCTTCGCGGCGGCGGTGCTGATGCTGTTGTGGCGGCCGTCACCGCGCATGAATCGTCGCATGTGGACAGTAGTGCTCAGCTACGGCCTGATTCTCGGCTTGATGAACCTGTGCTTCTACCTGGCGCTGGCCCGGATCCCGCTGGGGATCGCGGTCACCATCTCGTTCCTCGGGCCGCTGGCCGTGGCCCTGGCCGGGTCGAGGCGATGGCTGGACGGTGTCTGGGTCGTGCTCGCGGCAGGCGGTGTGGTCCTGCTGATGGAGGGACGCGGCGACCTCAACCTTGCCGGTTTTCTGTTCGCCCTCGCCGCGGGAACGTGCTGGGGCCTGTACATCCTGGTCGGCGCGGCGCTGGGCCGCCACACGACGCAAGGCAATGGTCTGGCTCTGGGAATGGCGGTCGCGGCACTGGTGGCTGTGCCATTCGGCGTGGCCGAGAGCGCAACGGCGCTGATACAGCCGTGGGTCCTGATTGCGGGGTTCGGCGTGGCGCTGTTGTCGTCGGTGATCCCGTACACGCTGGATCTGGAAGCACTACGCAAGATCCCACCACGCGTGTTCGGCATCCTGATGAGCCTCGAACCAGCGATGGCGGCCCTCATCGGCCTCATCGTGCTCCATGAGTTGCTGCACTGGTCGCAGTGGATCGCGGTGCTGTGCGTGGTGGCCGCATCGGCGGGCGCCACACGCGGCGCCCGCCCAGAGATCTGACCGCCGATAACGCAAACCGGCGCCTACGGCCAAGGGCCAGCCAGGGCGCGCTACCCGCCGGGAGTCCGATCCGGACGACCGGATCGGACTCGCCCAAGACGCGGCCCGAGCCGCTCAGCTGCCTTCTTGCCTACGGCGTTTCCAGGCGTCCCATGCCTTCTTGGCGCCGACGGCGATCATCGTGACGCCGATGGATATGGCGCCCGTCCCGCCCTTGTAAGGATCTTTCACCTTGCTCAGCTGGCTCGCGGCGTCCCCGGTGGTGTCGCGTTTGGTCGTGACTCTCCTCGCCGCGTCCTCCTGGTCCCCGATCTCCGCCTGGGCGCGGCGCGATCCGGGCGATAGGTCGTCGTGCAGCGGACCGCGATCGCGGTTTCGCCACCAGCCGTCCACCCAGGTCGTGGTCGAAGACCCGGTCGACCGTGGCGACCTCCGCCCCGGTTCCCGTCTGCCTCTTGACATCGCCAAGCGCGTCATAGGTTTTGGTCAGCTGTACCCCACCGGGCAGCTTCTCGGTCACATCCTGCCCGCCGGCATCATAGATGGTGGTGAACGTGCGGTTGGCGGCGTTGGGGTAGACGGCCGTGGCCGGCTCGATCTGCGACTCCTCAAGGTGCCATGAGTTGTAGGTGGTCAGGAACGGCCAGGTCGTACCCGAAGGTGGTGACGATGGCGTCGGAAGCGCTGATCGGCTGCAGCTGCGAGACGAGCAGATCCGTGGCGTCGTAGGTGAACGTGGTCGTGGTGCCGCGGGCGTCGGTCGAGGCGACCAGGTTGCCGCTGGCGTCGTAGGTGTTGGTCTCCGACGTCTGCTGCACCCCGGCCGCGTCGAACCTCTTCGCGCCGGTCATCCGGCCCGCCATGTCATAGCCGAGGGTGGTGTAAGTGTTGTCCGGCAACGTCTTGCGGACAACCCGCCCCGGCCGCGTCGTAGTCGAAGCGGGCCACGTTGTTGGCCGCGTCAGTGAAGGTCACCTCCTCCCCCGCCGCGTTGTAGAACGTCTTGGTCACCACGCCCGCCGGGGTGCGTACCTGCGACAGCCAACCACCCAACCCATAGGTGTTGGTTGTGGTGTGGCTGGTACCGGTCTGGCGAACCACATCCGTGGCGGTCAGCACCCGGCCGAGGTAGTCGTAGGTGGCGGTGGACACCGCACCGTTGGGATCGGTCTCGGAGAGCTGGTCGCCGAGAAGGTCGTAGGTGTTCAGCGTCTCCCCGAGGTTGGGCGCGGTCTCCTTGGAAACCCTGCCCAACTGGTCGTAGGCGTAGCGGGTGATCCGGTTGAACGGATCGGTGACCGTGATGAGCTGGCCCTGCGCGTCGTAGTCGCGGGTCTCCACCGGCACGATCGGGATCGTGGAACCCGGCGGGGTATAGCTCGGGCCGGTGATGGTCCTGACCCGCCCGGCCGCGTCGTAGGCGGTGACGGTGACGTTGCCATTGGGGTCCTTCGTCTCGGTCTGCTCGCCGAAGGTGTTGTACCCGGCAAAGGAGACCGCTCGCGCCTGCACCGGAGCACCGCCACCGGACTCGGTCATCACGGCGGGCGGGATGGTCACGACGGCCTCGCCGTCCTCGTCGTACTCGTAGTCGGTGGTGTTGCCGTTGGCGTCGGTCACCGAGCGGGCCAGGCCGTCCTCGTCCAGGCGGGAGGAGGTGACCCCGGCCCCGGCCCCGGTGCGCCGGCCCAACATCAGCGGCTGCCCTGAGCTGTCGAACGCCTCGAACGTGCCAAGCAGCCGAAACTCCACGGTCCAAGATACTAATAAAACTATCGATATGTGGTACGACGGGTGGTTACCGCGATCTGGCTAGGAGGCGGCGACTTTCGCCGCGAGGTGATCCACGGTCGCGGCGCGCAGTTCCGCCGCGCCTAGGTCGATCTCGACCCCGAACGCGGACTCTAGCGCGTCGAGCAGGCGCAGCCAGCCCAGCGAGTCGACCCCCAGCTCCGACAGGGGCGTGGTGCGATCAGGTGACACCGCACCTTCGGTCGCCTCACGGACCATCGCGGCGATGCGGTCGGGCACGAATTCGGTGGAGTTTTCGGTGGAGTTCATGCCGCGCCTTTCTGGACCGAGCGCATGTACATGGCGATCTCGGCGATGGTGGGTGTGTCGAAGAACGTGTTCAGCGGCACCTGCACCCTGAAGCGCTGGTTGATCCGGCTGCTGATCCGGGTGATCGACAGGGAGTGCCCGCCCAGGTCGAACAGGTCATCGTCTGGGCCGATGTGGGGTACCGCGAGGACTTGCTGCCAGATCTCGGCCAGAGCGGCAATGAGTTCGTCCGTCGGCTCAGTGCTGTCCACAGTGGACGGTTGGGGCGCGGGCGGGTCGGGCAACGCCGAGCGGTCAAGTTTGCCGTTGGGGGAACGGGGCATCCGGTCGAGCACGACCCAATGCGTGGGCACCATGGCCGCCGGGAGCGCGTCGGCGACGTGCCGGCGCAGATCGGCCGGGCTGGGCGGTGTGCCCGTGGCGACCAGGTAGCCCACCAGGCGATCGTCGCGCAGCGCCACCGCCGCCTCCGCGACATCGGGGTGCTCCAGCAGCCGGGCCACGATTTCACCGGGCTCCACCCGATGCCCACGGATCTTGATCTGGTCGTCGGCGCGTCCGTGGTAGCGCAGCCGCCCATCCGGCCCCCACGCGCACAGGTCTCCGGTGCGGTAAAGCCGGCCCAGCTCGTTGGCCACGAAGCGTTCGGCGGTCAGCGATGGCTGGCCGAGGTATCCCTGGGCCAGTCCCGTGCCACCCAGATGCAGCTCGCCGATCAGGCCGATCGGCGCGGGTTGTCCCGCGTGGTCCAACACATAGGCCTGCGTGTTGGCGATCGGGCGGCCGATGGTGATCTCGTCGGGCCCCACACTGTCCACAGTGGAATAGATGGTGTTCTCGGTGGGACCGTAGCCGTTGAACAGCTTGCCCACCCGGCCGAGCAGTTGCTGGGCCAGCGGCAGCGGCAACGCCTCGCCGCCGGCCACAGCAACGCGGCAGGAGGGCAAACCCGCCTCGAGCAGGATGTGCCAGCCCGAGGGGGTGGCCTGGACGTGGGTGAGTTGCTCTGATTCGATCAACTGGTTGATCGCGGGGCCATCCAAGGCATCCGGCGCGATCACCAGGGTGGCCCCGGTGGTCAACGGAAGCAGCATCTCCAGCACCGAGATGTCGAATGACAGTGAGGTCAGCCCGAGCCAGCGCGCGTCCTGGCCGCTGTCGAGCACGTCGGCCAGGGCGCACAACAGGTTGCTCAGCGCGCCATGTTGCACGGCCACGCCTTTGGGCCTGCCGGTGGAACCCGAGGTGTAGATGACATACGCCAGATCCTCTGGGCGAGCGGCATAGGTGTGCGGGTTGCTTTCCTCTGATGGACAGGGCAACTCATCAAGTACCAGTACCGGGTCGGCATCGGCCAGCAGGTGCCCGCGCCGTAGCGCGGGATAAGCCGGGTCCACCGGCACATAGGCGGCACCGGCGCGCAGCACGCCCAGTACCGCGACGATCGCCTGCCAGCAACGGGGCAGGCAGATCGCGACCCGGGTGCCCGGCCCGGCCCCCCGCGCGGCCAGCGCGGCGGCGGCCGACGCCGATGCGGTGTCCAGCTCGGCATAGGTGAGCCGGTGTTCACCGTCCACAATGGCCAGTGCGTCGGGCCGCGCCGCCGCGTGCCGCGCGAACAGCTCCGGCACGGTCACGGCCGAATACGTCGCCGCGGTGCGATTCCATTGCCGGACAACCAGATCCTCTTCCGATCGGGGCAGGATCGGCACGGCGGCGGCGGGCTGGTCGGGGTCGTCGAGCATGTGTTCCAGCACGGTCACCAGATGCCAGCCGATCCGCGCCACCGCGTCGACGTCGATGACCGCGGGGTCGTGTAGCAGGCTCAGCCGCAGCCCGTCGGGGGCGTCGACGGCCAGCAGGTGCAGTAGGTTACGCGCGGCACCGGTCGGCGGTGACCAGTCCACGCGCGCGTCGACCGCCTCGAAGCGGGGCTCGCTGACCTGCCGGCGATAGCTCACCGACACCGGCGTGAGCGCCGGCGCCGGTCGCGCCGGACCGCTGACGGCGTGGGTGAACGGCACCGAGCGGAACCGGTAGAGCTCTCTTAGCCGGGCCCGCAGCGCGCAGGCGTAGTGCGCCACCGTGCCGTCGGCCGGGGCTACCGACAGGGGCAGGTCGTTGACGAACAGGCCGATCGCGTCGCGGGTCTGGTCGGTGCGGGTGGACAGTGACAGCGTCACGGGCTGGCCCTGGTTGCCGTAGCGGGCCAGCAGCAGGTGCAACGCGGTCAGCAACAGCTCGAACCGGGTGACCCCGAGCTTGTTGGCACCCACGTCGAGGCGGTCAGAGAAGGCGGGCGGAAGGGGTACCGGATAGGAATGTCCACTGTTGACGGTAAGGCTGTGCCGGCGCAGGCCCGGCAGGACCAGATCGGATGCGGTGCGGCCACCAGACCAGAATGCGCGGGCCTCGGGCAGCAGCGCGGCCACCTGTTCCTGTTGCGCGGCAACGATCTGGCCCGGCGCCGGTGGCGGCGGCCCGAGCGGGGCCGCGTTGTAGGCGGTGGCCAGTTCCCGCACGAAGATGTCTTTGGACTCGCCGTCGAAGACCAGGTGGTGGGCCAGCAGCCGCAGCGTGTGTCCCTCCAGCGCCAGTCGGGTCAGCGGGCCGAGCTCCAGATCGAACGGGCTTTCGTCGAGGTGACCCCGCAGGATCACCTTGGTCGCGGCGGGCACAAGGCGCGGCTCACCGTCCTGTATGGACAGACGGCAGGACAGCACCGGATGCCGCTGCAGCACCATGGCACACGCCCGCGCGAGCGCGAGTTCGTCAAGTCCCGGCCCGAACTCGATGGCCAGCGCCATCCGGTAGGCATCGCCGGCGGCGCCCGCCTGCTCGGTGAACCAGACCGCATGCTGGGCATAGGACAGCTCGGTCATGCCGCTCCCTCCGGTGGGCCGGCAAGGCCGGCGGCCAGCTGTCGTTTGTGGACTTTGCCGCCCGCGTTCCGGGGCAACTGGTCGCGCAGCACCAACCGGGCCGGGAGCTGATAGTCGGCCAGCCGGGTGGACAGGAACCGGCGCAGCTCAGGCAGGCTCGGCTCGCTTCCGGCCGGGACCACCACCGCGGCGAGCACGTGGCCGAGCACCGGGTGCGGCACCCCGACCACCGCCGCGTCGGCCACCTGGGGATGTTCGAACAGGGCCGCCTCAACCTCCACTGTGGACACCTTGAACGCGCCTGTCTTCACCACGTCCTCGCACCGGTCGACCAGGTATAGATAACCGTCCGCGTCCAGGCGGCCCAGGTCACCCATGCGCACCCACTCGCCCTGGAACGTGTCTCCGGTCGCGACCGGGTCGCGGAAATATTCGCGCGGGTGCGACGAATGCAGCCACACCTCGCCGGTTGCCCCTTGTCGCAACGGCTTCCCGGCCCCATCGGCGATCATCAAGGTGCCCGGCGTCGGCTGCCCGATCGCGTCCGGCCGCCCCGGATCAAAGATCATTTCGGTTTGCGCCGGTGCCGCCTCGGTCGAGGTGTAATAGTTGACCACTGCGGCGTTCGGGAACATCGAGGCCAGGCGCCTGGCCACCACCGGGGGCAGCGGGGCCGCGGTCGAGCCGACCAGGTGCACGTGATCGAGCGGCGTCTCACCAAGGGCCCCAAGCAGTTCCACCGCTAGGGCGGGCACCAGGAACACCGTGCCGACCTCGGTGTCGGCGATCAGCCGGGCGAACCGGGCCGGGGTGGCCCGCGCCAAGGTGAGGCTGCCCGCTTTGGTGTAGAGGGCGTTGAGCAGCATGGTCTGCGCGGCGTTGGTACCGATCTCGAAGGCGTGCGCGAACCGGTTCGAGTGTCCCAACCGCAGTCGTTTCGGGTGCCACGGTGCGCCTATGGTCAGGTTGGCGTGAGTGGCCGTCACACCCTTGGGCCGCCCGGTGGTGCCCGAGGTGTAGAGGATCTGGGCCGGGCTGTCCGGCATGGGTTCGGTCAGCGGGAGCCGGGTTTGGGTTGCCACATCGGCCGGCGTCGCGGTCCACACCCCGGTGACGTTGGGCGGTGTGCCGTCGTGCAGCAGCGCCGTGGCGCCAGAATGGGTGAGGGCGTAAGCGATCTGGGCCTCGGAAAGGCGCGCCGTCAGCGGCATCGCCACCGCGCCGGCGCGCTGCACCGCGCAGTAGGCCACGGCGAACTCCGGCCACGACGCTGGGCCGAACACCAGGGCGACCCGGTCGCCCCGGCGCACACCGCGCTCGCGCAACCCGTGGGCCGCCGCATTGGCCCGTTCATGCCAATCGGCGAGCGTCAGTTTCGTGCCACCACGTACTTCGATGGCGACGTGGTCGGGGTCCAGGCTGGCGCGCCAAGCCAGAAAGCCTGGCACCGTGCGCGGCGGCCGGGACAACTCTCACCTCCACCTCTCGGGTGCGGACGGACGCCTCATCAGCCTTGCCGATAGGGCGACGGTTGACATCGGTAGAACGGCTAGTCGGAAAGCGCTTTCCTTCCGATAGCCCGCTCCGGGAGTCTGTGTGGTACTTATCGACACAGGTAACCAGATAAATATTGGCGTCAATGGCCGGAAGGAGAGTGCGTGACGACCGCATTGTCGGCTGCGGCCGCCTTCACCGGGGAACCGGGAACACGCCTCGCCCCCTTGACATGGGGACAGCGGGCGCTGTGGATGGCGATGAACCGTCGCGGTCCCAGCTCCGCCAAGCTGATCAGCCTGCGCCGGGTCGTCCCCGTGCCGCGGCGTGCGCCGAGCGACCTGGAGTCCGTGCTGCGGGCCATCGGCGCGCTGATCGCACGGCACAGCTCCCTCCGCACGAAGATCCACTTTGATCGAGGGGTTCAAGAAGTCGTCGCCGCAGGAGCGCAGCCGGTGCGGCTGGTCCCGGCCGACCCGGCCGACCCCGACGGTGCCGTCACCGCGAAACGACTCGCCGACGAACTGTCCGCCGCCCCTTTCGACCACCAACACGAGCTGCCGCAACGCATCGCGCTGGTGTTGGTCGACGACAGCCGGGTGCGACAAATCGTGATCGTTTTCAGCCACGCCACGGTGGACTTCCAGGGTGCGGAGTTGGTGCAACGGGATCTGCGGCAGCTCCTGCTGCGCGGCGAGATCCCGGGTCCGGCCGGGCCGCAGTCGGCCGATATCGGTGTCCTGGAACAGAGCGAGGCCCACCAGCGCCGCGGCCAACGCGCGACGCGCCACTGGGTGGCCGGCTTCCGCCGCCTGCCCGCCGACACCTTGCCCGAGGTCGGGCCGCAGGACGAGCCGCGGTGGCGACGCCACATTCTGGCCTCGGCGGCGGCGGACGTGGCGATCCGGCTCATCGCCCGGCAACATCGGGTCTCCAGTGCCACCGTGCTGCTCACCGCCGTCGCCGGGACGATCGCGCGATGGTCCGATGCGGACACCTGCGGCATCCACACGATGGTCAACAACAGAGCCATCACCGAGTACCGCCACGCGGTCGCCAAACTGAACCAGCTGGGCCTGCTCGTGGTGGATTTCGCCACGCGACCTAGCTTCGCCGACGCCCTGCCACAGGTGTGGCACGCCGCCATCGATGCCTACCGGCACTCCTATTACGACCCGGCAGTCATGGCCGTCGCGTTCGAGGCGGCCGGGTTGCCCTACGCGAGCGGGATCAGCCCGCACTGCTATCTCAACGACATCCGGCTCAGCCCGGCCGATACCGACCTATTTGGACGCGATACGGCGGAGCACGCGGTGCGGGCCGCCATGCGCCACAGCACCTTCACCCTCGCCGAGGGAATCGACAATTTCACCTGGCGAATACGAGTCGAGATCATCGATGTCCCGGTGGGCATCGGGCTGGCGCTGACCGGCGACACGCGGTTCCTTCCGCGGCCCGTCGCCGAGCGGCTACTGCGGGAAATCGAAGAGCTTTTGGTCGAGGCGGCGTTTCGGGACGTGCCCTGGCCCTGGACAGTGGGGGGACAACACCATGCTTGAGCTGCCGCTTTCGGCCGCACAGGAGCGATTCTGGTTTCTCGACCGCTTCGAGCCGGGTCAGCCCAACAACGTGACCCTGTCCCGGCGGCTGGCCGGGCCGCTGGACGCGGACTTGCTCGGCGACGCGCTGAGCGCCGTCATGTCCCGGCACGAGGCGATACGCGCCACGTTTGCCGAGCGCGACGGCCGCCCGGTGCAGACCATCGCCGACCCGTACCCTTTCGCGCTCGAACAGCACGATCTGCGCGGGGATGCCTGGGCCGAGCAGCGAGCCCGCGACATCGGGCAGCGTGTCTTCGAAACCCGTTTCGACCTGGCCAAAGGCCCGCTGCTGCGGGTGGTGTTGGTATGCCTGGCCGACCAGGACCACGTGCTGTTCGTTGTGGCTCATCACATTGTCTGCGATGGCAGTTCCTTGTCGATCCTGCTGCGCGACATCCGCACCGTCTACGCCGCGGCGCTGGAAGGCCGAAGGCACGAGTGGGCACCGATCCCGTTCACGTGGGCCGACTACGTGCGGGAGCAGGCGGATACGCCACCGGAAAAGGTCGAGCAGGATCTGGCGTATTGGCGTGAGCGCCTGGCCGGGGTCGCCGCGCTGACACTTCCCACCGACCTCGGCCGGCCGATGTTCAAGACGCCGCGCACGGAACGGGTACAACATGATTTGGATAAAAGTCTCGCGGCAAGGCTGGAGCGGCTCGCCAAAGACCAGCGCTGCACGCTGTTCATGGTGCTGCTCGCCGCGTACCAAGTCCTTTTAGGACGGCATGCCGGGCAGGACGACGTCTGTGTCGGCGTGGCCAGTGCCGGGCGTGGCCGGGCCGATCTGGAGCCCTTGGTCGGGCTGTTCGTCAACACGCTGGTGCTACGCGGCGACCTGTCCGGTGACCCGAGCTTTCGCCAGTTGCTGGGGCGCACCCGCGCCATGGCGCTGGATGCCTATGCGCACCAGGAGATTCCGTTCGAGCGACTGGTCGGCGAGCTGGATGTGGCCCGCGATGTGAGCCGGACCCCGCTGTTCGAGACCATGTTCACGTTGCACCTCTATGAGCGGGCCGACATGGCTTTGCTGCCCGGCGTCACCGGCACCGCGTTCGGGGTCGGGGCGACACAAACCCTGTTCGACATCGTCTGTGACGCGTGGGCCAAGGCCGACGGGGGCATCGGGCTGATCGCCCGGTACGACTCGGCGTTGTTCACCCCGGAGACCATACAAAACCTGTTGCACCGCTATGAGATCCTGTTGCGGTCCGCGCTCGAGGACCCGGACCGGCCGATCTGCGGGCTGCGGCTGGACGACCCGGCGGCCAGCCGCGGCGTGCTCGCGCTGGGACAGGGCCCGCGCCGAAAATACGCCGGCACCGTGCTGGATCTGATGGCGCCGCACACGGGACCCGCCGTCGGCGATTACAGCTACGCCGAACTCACCACCCGCAGTGTCCAGATTGGACGCTATCTGTGGGAGCGGCAGGTGCGCCCGGGCGACATCGTCGCGGTCCGCATGGACCGCACCCCGGACCTGGTGGCTACCCTGCTTGCCGTGTGGCGGTGCGGCGCCGCCTACCTGCCGATTGATCCCAGCCTCCCCGATACGCGGGTCGCGTGGCTACAGCAGGACGCCGCGGCCAAGATGCTGGTGACCGACGCTGATGTTGCAGCTATCGAGCGCCACGTCAGTGTCATGTCCGATGTGGAGCTTGCCGGTTGCGGTCCGCGGGATCTCGCCTACGTGCTCTACACCTCCGGCTCCACCGGGATACCCAAAGGGGTCGCGGTGCCGCATGGCGCGCTGACCAACCTGCTGCTGTCGCTGCGGGACACGCTGGACTCGGGTCCGGGCGACGTGTGGCTCGGGCTGACCTCACTTTCCTTTGACATCAGCGGTTTGGAGCTCTATCTGCCGCTGGTCACGGGCGCGCGATTGGTGCTGGTGCCCGACGAGGTCACCAAGGACGGCACGCGCGTTGTCGGCATCATCGCCGATAACGGGGTCACCCACGTGCAGGCGACCCCGGCCGGATGGCGCATGCTGCTCGACTCGGGGTTCGGCAATACCGCGGTGACCGCACTGACCGGCGGTGAGGCATTGCCGCCCCGGCTGGCCAGGCAACTGCGGCCGCGGGTGAAACGACTGTGCAATGTGTACGGTCCGACGGAGACCACGATCTGGTCCACGCTGAACCCCAACGGGGACAGCACTTTGGGCGCTCCGCTGGGCAACACCCAGCTGTATGTGGTGGACAGCCGGCTGCGCCCGGTGCCCGCGGGTGTCCCCGGTGATCTCGCCATCGGCGGCGCGGGTGTGGCGTGGGGTTATCTTGGCCGGCCCGGTTTGACCGCCGGCAGGTTCGTGCCCGACCCGTTCGGGCCGCCCGGGTCCCGGCTGTACCGTACGGGCGATCGGGTGCGCTGGTCCAGCGGCGGCAAACTGGAATTCCTTGGGCGGGCTGACAATCAGGTCAAGATTCGGGGGTACCGAATTGAGCCCGGCGAGATCGAGGCGAGGCTCACCGAGCATCCGCGGGTCGGGCAGGCCGCGGTTGTCGTCGCGGGCGAGGGACACGACGCCCGCCTGCTCGCGTATGTGACACCGGCCGCCGACGCGCCGGCCCCGGCCGGCCGGGATCTGCGAGGTTACCTCGCGGCTCAGCTACCGTCCTATTTGGTACCGGCACAGGTCGCCGTGCTGGAAGCCTTGCCCCTCACCGCCTCCGGCAAGATCGACCGCAAGCGGCTGCCCGAGATCGAGGTAGACGTTGAGGCACGGGAGTACGTAGCCCCGCGCACCGAGATGGAACGGGCGATCGGGGCGATCTGGTCGGAGGTGCTGGGCCGCGAACCGGTGGGAGCGCTCGACGACTTCTTCGAACTCGGCGGCCATTCGCTGCTGGCCACCAAGGTGATCTCGCGACTGACCGCGGCGCTCGGCGTCGAAGTCCCGATCCGGTTGCTTTTCGTGCACCCGGTGATGGAGGAGTTCGCCGCGGCGGCGCAGGCCCAGCTGGTCGCCGATGTGCAGCGGCTCTCGGACGAGGAAGTGGCGGCGCTGCTGGCCCAGGAGGAAACAGCGTGACCTCCGCCCTGTCCGACCAGGCGCGGGCACTGCTGGCCGCCCGGCTGCGCCGCCTGGAAAAGGCGGCGCAGGAGCGCACGCAAGAGCACATCAGCCCGGCAGAGATCGCGCGGTTGCCGCAGGGGTCACCGCCGGTGATGTCGTTCGCCCAAGAACGCCTGTGGTTCATGGAGCAGTTGAAGCCGGGAACCAGCGCCTACGTGATGTGGGCGGTGGTCGGGCTCAAGGGTCGCCTGCGGACCGATCTGCTGGCCTTGGCGTTGAGCGATGTCGCCGCCCGGCACGAGGCGCTGCGGATGTATTTTCCGGCCGCCGCTGACGGCCGGCCCGACGCGCGGATCGCGCCGAGCGTGGACATCCCGTTTCGGGTGGTGCGTCGGGATCCGGATGCCGATCCCGACGCGCGGGCGTGGTCGCGGCGCGTTGTCGCCGAACAGATGCGGCCCTTCGACCTCACCGCTGCCCCGCTGCTGCGGGCGATGGTGGCCGAGCAAGGCCCCGACGACCACGTGCTGCACGTGGCGATGCACCACATCATCAGCGATGGCTGGTCCCGGTCGGTGCTGATGCGCGACTGGGCGGCGTGCTACGCGGCCCGGCTCGGCGTGGGGTCGGCGCCTCCCGAGTCGTCCGTCCAATATGGAGACTATGCCGCGTGGCAGCGGGACCGGGCCGAGTCGGCGAAGCTGGTCGAGGCGGATCTGGCCTTCTGGCGCCAGGCGCTCGACGGCGTGCCACCGCTGGAATTGCCCACCGACCGGCCCCGGCCGGCCGAGTTCACCACGGGCAGCGGCGGATTCAGGATCCGGTTTCCGCACCACCTGACCGAGGCGCTGCACGGGCTTGGCCGAAGCCACCGCGCCACCCTGTTCATGGTGCTGCTGGCCGGTTTGCACACCCTGCTGCACCGGGTCAGCGGCCAGCGCGACTTCGCCGTCGGAGCGCCCGTGGCCGGACGGGTCCGCCCCGAGTTGGAGCGGGTCATCGGGCTGTTCGTCAACATGCTGCCGCTGCGCGCCACCATCCACAATGGAATGACCTTCGCCGAGCTGCTCAAACAGACCCGCGACCGGGTGCTTGGCGCGCTCGAGCATCAGGAGCTTCCGTTCGAACGGATGGTGCAGGAACTCGCCGTGCCGCGTGACACGAGCCGCACGCCGCTGTTTCAAGTGATGTTCGCGATGCACAACAAGGGAGAAGGGCCGCAGACCGAATGGCCCGGCCTGTCCGAGGAGCCGTTCGAGAGCGGCATCAGCAGCAGCCGCAACGACATATCTCTGTATATCGACCAGGATGCGCGCGGTATGTTCGCCACCTTCGCGTACCGCGGCGACCTTTTTGACGAGGCGACCATTTCCCGGCTCGGGCGAAGCCTGTTCCAGCTGCTCGCGGCGGCCGCGGCGGCACCCGACGCGGCTCTGTCCGATCTGGACATCATGCCGCCCCGGGAACGGGAAACGGTGCTCGGATTCGGCACCGGAACGGTAATAGCGGAAACGCACGGTGGCGGCCTCGATGAGGTGATCACGCCGCATGTGCTGGCCCGTCCGAGCGCGCCCGCGATCGTCCAGGATGGACAGACGCTCAGCTACGCCGAACTGGACGCGGGGGCCAACCGGTTCGTCCGCTGGCTGACCGCGCAGGGCATCGGGCGCGGGGATCTGGTCGGGGTGTGCCTTGAGCAGTCGCCGCGGCTGGCCATGGTGCTGCTCGGCGTGCTGCGGGCGGGGGCGGCCTATGTGCCGCTCGATCCGGAACAACCGCCCGCCCGGACGGAACTCATGCTCCGCGACGCCCGCCCGGCGTGTGTGCTAACCGACCTTCGCATGGTCGAACTGTGGCCACAGATCGAGCAACTGAGCCCCGGGCCGGTACCACGGGTGGTCGGCCCGGCCGACCTCGCCTACGTCATCTACACCTCCGGCTCCACCGGGACGCCCAAGGGGGTGGCAGTCGCCCATCGGCAGGTTTGCAACTATCTGGCCGGTGTCGCGGCCCGCTTCGAGGTGGTGCCGGGTGCCCGCTGGGCGCTGCTTCAGTCGCTGTCGTTCGATTTCGCGGTCACGGTCTTCTACCTCGGGCTGGCCAGCGGCGGGGCGGTGCATCTGGTCCCGCGTCGCTCGACCGCGGATGAGCTGGCCAGGTACCTGCGGGAAAGTGAAATTGATTATTTGAAGATCACGCCATCTCACCTGGCGGCGTTGGCGGCCGACGTGCCCGACGGCGGTTTGCTCCCACGAAAGGCGCTGATCCTCGGCGGCGAGGCGTCCAGATTGGACTTTACGACCGGGCTCACCCGGCACGGCGCCACGGTGTTCAACCACTACGGCCCGACCGAGGCCACCGTCGGCGTCACCACCTACCGGGTGTCCACTTCGGACAACAACGAAAGCGAGGGCGCGGGCGGCACCCCGATCGGCACGCCGCTACCGCACGCCCGGGTCTATGTGCTTGACGAATCGCTGCGCCCGCAGCCGATCGGGGTCCCCGGCCAGATCTTCCTCGGCGGCGATCGGCTCGCCCGGGGCTACCTCAACCGGCCGGGGCTCACCGCCGAGCGCTTCCTGCCCGATCCGTTTGGTCCGCCCGGAACCCGCATGTATGCCACCGGCGATATTGGACGGTGGAAGGCCGACGGCCTACTGGAATTTTTCGGCCGCATCGATAATCAAATAAAGATTCGAGGGTACCGGGTCGAGCTCGGCGAGGTCGAAGCAGCACTGGCCGCCCTGCCCGGGATCGCCGCCGCCGTGGCGGTGTTGCGCGGCGAGCGCCTCGTCGGATACCTGCAAGGCACGGCAAACGCCGACACCGCGACCCTTCGCATGGCGCTCGCCGATACCCTGCCCGACTATATGATCCCAAGCCAGTTCGTGTGGCTGGAGAAGCTGCCGTTGCAGGACCACGGCAAGGTCGACCGGCACGCCCTGCCCGACCCGGGCGCCATACAGTCCACATCGGAATATGTGCCGCCCGAGGGTCCGCTGGAGACCGCGCTGGTCACGATCTGGAGACAGGTGCTGGGCCTGGAGCAGGTGGGCGTCCTCGACGACTTCTTCGACCTCGGCGGACACTCGCTGCAGGCCACTCAGGTCGTGGCCAGGCTACGCCGCGCCGTCACGCTGCAACGCCCGATCAGCGTCATGGACCTGTTCCGCCACCGCACCATCCGGGCTCTGGCCATCATGAGTCGGTCCGATATGGATGGTGGGGCCGGACGCCTCCTGCACGAACTGACCCCACCGGTTGTGGGCACCCGGGTGCGCTCGTATGTCTGCGTGCCCTATGGCGGCGCCAACGCGGTCGTCTACCAGCCACTCGCGGACGCCTTGCCGCCCGGGCACAGCCTGTACGCGGTCGCCGTTCCCGGGCACGACATCGGTCTGGCCGAGCGGGTCGAGCCGTTGGCCGAGACGGCGCGCCGATGCGCCGAGGAAATCATGTCCACTGTGGACGGACCGTTGGTCGTCTACGGGCACTGCGGACCGGGCGGCGCGCTCGCCGTGGAGATCGCCCGCTGCGTGGAAGCGGCCGGCCGCGAAATCGCGTCTGTCTACTTAGGAGGAATCTTCCCGTTCGCCCGCCCGGTCGCGGGTGTGCTCGGCCGGATCTCCCGGCTCCGGCTTCGGGAACGCCTGCGCGGCGATCGGGTCTACGCCAACTGGTTACAGGGCATGGGCGCCGACCTGGGCGCACTGGACGACCAACAGCAGCGCTTCCTCATCCGGGCCATGCGCCACGACGCCGAGGCGGCCGAGGACTACTTCACCGAGCTGCTGCATGGCCGGGTTGCTTCGCTGGCCGCCCCGATCGTATGCGTGGTCGGGCAATGGGATCCCGGCACCGAATACCACGAAGAACGCTTCAAGGAGTGGCACTTCCTGGCCGGCACCTGCGGCCTGGTGATGATCGAAGAGGCCGGGCATTACTTCTCGAAGTTCCGCGCGCCCGAACTCGCCCAGATCATCACCACCGTCGACAAGCGGCTGGACCAGCCGGTCGCACCGCCCGACCCGCAGTCGCCCTGGAACCTGGTCGCCGTGTCCCGCGACGCCGGTTCCGTGTCCGATTCCGTGCCGCAGAGCCCGCGGCCGGGCATGCGGCGGTTTGCCACCGTCGCCTTCGGTCAGGTCGTCTCGGCGATCGGCTCGGCGCTGACCGCATTTGCGGTTCCACTTTGGACATACCTGGAAACCCGGTCCCTGCTTCTGTTCGCGCTCTACTCGGTGCTGGCCCAGGCGCCGGGCATCCTGGTCGCGCCGGTGGCCGGTGCGATCATCGATCGCAGCGACCGGCGCCGGGCGATGATCGCCGGCGACGTGGCCGCATTCGTGGCCATCGCTACATTTGCCACCTTCTATTTCGCTGGAACGTTGAGGTCCTGGCATATTTACACGTTCGTCGGAGTGCTGTCGGTGGCCCTCACGTTCCAGCGACTGGCCTACCTGTCGGCCGTGCCGCAACTGGTGCCCAAGCGATATCTGGGCCACGCCAACGGCCTGGTACAACTGGCCGGTGGCATCACCGGGTTCATCGTGCCGCTGATCGCGGTGGGCCTGGTCGCCACGGTCGGCCTGGGCGGCATCCTACTCATCGATCTAGCCAGCTTCATCTTTGTCATCGTTATGCTGCTGGTGGTCCGATTCCCGCGGACCATGCCGCGCCGCCGACGCGAGAGCATGGCCGCGGAAATCGCCAACGGTCTGCGATTCACGGTGCGCCATCGCGGCATCCGAGCCATGGTGCTGTTCTTCGCGGCCTTCAACCTCTTCCTGGCGCCGCTGTTCCTGCTGGTCTCCCCGCTGGTGCTGTCGTTCGCGCCGCTGGAATCGGTGGCCCAGGTCTCGCTCGCCGCGGGCGTGGGCACCGTCCTGGGCGGGCTCATCATGACCGTTTGGGGCGGGCCGCGTAAACGCAAGATGCGCGGCATGTTGCTGCTTGCCCTGGTGTTCGCCGCAGCGGGCGTGGTGGCCGGGCTTCGGCCCAGCATTCTGCTCATCGGCGCCGGGGTGCTCGGGCTGACCTGTTCGCTCGCGCTCATCAACGGGGTCTGGCTGACGATCGTGCAAACCAAGGTGCCGCAGCGCCTGCACGCCCGGGTCATCGCCATGAACATGATCATCGCCCTGTCGACGATGCCGCTCGGCCAAGCGTTGCTCAGCCCGATCGTGGTCCCGGCCGTGGAGCCGCTGATGCAACCGGGCGGACTTCTGGCCGGTACCGCGGGCATTGTCGTCGGTGTCGGGCCGGGTCGCGGAATCGGCCTGCTCTACGCGGTGTGCGGGCTGGCCATCGCCCTGGTGGTCGCCATCTCGTTGCGCACGCCGCGGCTGGCCCGCTTCGATGACGACGTGCCCGATGCCCCACCCGACGACCTGGTCGGCCTACAGGCCTGGCAGTCCAGAATGGAGACGGCCCATGGAAATTTATACAGTCGTCGTTAATCACGAGGAGCAGTACTCGATCTGGCCCGCCGACCAAGACCTGCCCGCGGGCTGGGACGACACCGGCTTCACCGGATCGCAGGAGCAGTGCCTGGCGCACATCGACACCGTCTGGACCGACATACGGCCGCTATCCGCGCGAACCCGGTGAGTGCCATCGCTCGCCGCGCCGGAGACGGCCCGGTGCCGCTGACCCCGGCCCAAGCCCGGATCTGGCGCCTGGAACAGGCCGGGTTCGACGGCTCCACCCACCTGATCACGACCTCGCGGCGACTGACCGGCCCGCTCGATCCGCAGGCCATGGCCCGGGCGCTGACCACGGTGATCGGACGGCACGAGGCGTTACACACCGCGATCCTCGGCCGGCAAGACCGTCCAATTCAGACGATCCAGCAACCCGACCTCGCCGCCGCGCTGGAACAAACCGACTTCACCCACCTGAGCGCCCAACAGCGGGAGACGGCGGCCCGGCAGTGGACCGACGAGCTTCTCAAGCGCCCGTTTCGGCTCGACCGCCCGCCCGCGCTGCGGATCGGCCTGGCCCGCCTCGGCGAGCACGACCACCTCATGCTCTTCTGCGTCCACCACATCATCTGTGACGCGGCATCGCTGGCCATCCTGCGCGACGAGCTTTTCACCCTGTACCGATCCCAGCTGGACGGCATCGAGCCGGCTCCCCCGCCGCCCACGGCGCAGTTCCTGGACTATGCCGCATGGCTAGCCGGACGAGACCACGAAGACCGGGACGAGGACCGCGAATACTGGCGGCACCATCTGTTAGGCGCGCCACCGGTGGTGACCCTGCCGCCCGACCACCCACGCCCGACCCGCGCCGGCACCCGCGGCGGGCGCGTGACTCTCGTCCTGCCGCCCGGGTTCGGCGACGCGGTGGCGCAGTCCGCGCGGCGCCAGCGCTGCACCAGCTTCATCCTGGTGCAGGCCGCGCTGGCCGTAGTGCTCGCCCGGCGCAGCGGACAGTCCAATGTGGTCATTGGTACGCCGGTGGACAACCGCGACCGGCCGGAGCTCGAACGCGCCGTCGGCATGTTCGTCAACATGCTGGCCCTGCGCACCGACCTGTCCGGCGACCCCACCCTAAGCGAGGTGCTCACGCGCGTACGATCCACCACCATAGGCGGCCTGGCCCACCGGCATCTGCCGTTCGACGAGGTGGTCGAAATCCTTGGTGTACCATGCGATGCCGGCCACCACCCGGTCTTCCAGGTGCAGCTGGTGACCGACCCCGCGCGGCCGGACCGGCAGGTGCCCGATGGTCTGCGCATCGCGCCGGGCTACAAGCCGACCCCGGACGCCCGGTTCGACCTGACCGTGCTCTACGACTCCGGCACCCCCAAGGTTTACGCGGACTACAACGTCGACCTATACGATGCGTCCACCGTGGAGGACCTGCTGCATCACATGGCCGCGGTCATGACGGCGTTCACCGAAACCGTGGAGCTGCGAGTCTCCCAGCTGCCATGAAGGGCTATGGCGGGGCTCGGCATCGACATCAGCGGTGGCATCCCGATGCCGCGATCCGGCACTTCGGAAGTAGGTTAGTCGGATTCATCTATTCCTCCGGGCGAGCCGACCGCACAATCGGCGCCACATTTCCTGGACTGATCGGAGGATGTATATGTATCGACAAAAGCGGTTATGTGGGCTCTCGGCCCTCGCCTTGGTGGTGACCGGGTCGGTGGTAATCGGTGACGGCGGTGCCGCCACAGCGCGATCGGCTGCGCCGGAATCCCTTGCAGCGCTCGAGAAACAGGTCATCGCCGAGCTGGCATCCGACGGCTGGCGGGGGCGGTTGGGTCCGGCGCTCGCGCAAGCGGCCGCGGCTCGGCCGGAACTGTCGCTGAGCGGGTCCGCCCGTGGCGTCGTGCTGGGCGGAAAGGTACGCCTACCGGCCAACCTGACCCTCGACGGCGAGACGACGATTGTGGCGCAACAGATCGTGCTGTCCTCGTCCACATTGAAGGTGACCGGCGACTACCCGTTGCGGCTCTATCCGGCGGCGAGTCTTTCAGTGACAGGACGGACCACCAACGAGGTGATCACTATCGACCGCACCGGTGCCACGGGGGAGCGTGGTGACTCGGGCGCGCCCGGTGACGGCGGGACGGGCGGCCAGCCGGGCACTCCGGGCCGTGATGCCATCCTTTTCGGGGAGATCTTGTGTGAGCCGGCCACCCGCGGCGGTAATGGCACAGACGGCGGCAACGCCAACAACGGTCGCGAGGGCACGGCCGGCGACGACGGCGCCAACGGCGGCGACATCGTCCTTGACATCCCAGATGGCTCGACCGACGTCTATCGGCTGATTTCTCATGGTGGCCAGGGAGGCACCGGCGGTGACGGCGGGCCCGGCGGCGACGGTGGCAGCGGCGGGTACGGCGGCAACGGCGGCAACGGCGGCGGCTTTGCCTATCCCGCGTACTGCCGAGGCGGCGCAAACGGCGGGCATGGGGCCAACGGTCGCATGGCCGGCAGCGGTGGCCACGGTGGCAGCGGCGGGTACGGCGGTGAGGGTGGCGAGATCGCTGTCACCTATCCAGTCGGTTACAACCCGGCCAGCATCGAAACCTCGGTCAAGGGCGGCAAGGGCGGTGCGGGCGGAGGCCGCGGCGGTGCCGGCACCGGCGGCCGAGGCGGCTACGGCGGCACGGGCGGTACATCCATCGACAACCCAGGCTTCGACGGTACCGACGGCATCGACGGTCCTGACGGGATCCCTGGGCTGCCCGGCAGTGCCGGAGGTGACGGGGAGGACGGCGCGGTCGAGATAATCCAACGGTTCCCCGACGACGACATCTGCGCCGGCATGCAGTCGCAGCAGGAGGACTACACGGACCTGCGCCAGCATTACAACAGCCTGCTCGGCAACGATCCGTTCCCAGGCGAGTCACCACCGGCTTCGGCGCTGCCGGTATGCCCGCCACCGCCACCTGCCCGGGTACGGCTCAAGGGCGCCCGGGATGTGGCCTTCGGCGACTCGTTCATCTCCGGGGAAGGCGCCTCGCCGTTCAACACCGACCCGGCCGTCTCGCCCACCGCGGCGTACAACCCTGACTGCCATGTCTCGCTGGACTCGTGGGTGGCGTTGGCCCATCGACCCGGCCGGACCTTGCCGGGCGGCCAGGCCTCGTTCCAGAACTGGGCGTGCAGCGGAGCGACGATCGACGATACGGAGGATCAGATCGACGAGGCGATCGCCGCGGCACAGGCCAACGGAGGCTCAGGCGTCGGGCTCGGGCTCAACACCAAAGCGGTGCAGATCTCGGTGGGCGTCAACGACATCCGCAGCAACCTCGTACTCGTCGGCTTCGGTGAGATCCTGGGCTGCGCCCTGGCTTACGGCGCGACCGAGGAGAAGGACGCACCGCCGAGCGGATGCATTCCCGATACTGATCCGAATTTCGAAGCCAACGGTTTGTTCAATGACCTGCGACCACGGCTGATGAACCTGTACGAGCGGATCGCCCAGGCCGCGCCGAGGGCGATCATCGAGGTGGTCTCGTACCCGATGATCTTCCCCGATCTCGCCCATGCCCAGGACTGCACCACCGGTCTGGTCCGGGCCGACGAGTACGCGGCCAACAAAATCGCCTTCCGCCTGGGCCTGGACCTCAAGTGGCGCGTGGACGAACTCAGGGCCAGAGGCTTCAAAATTCGCTACATCCCGTTTGTCTGGACGCTGACCCGAAACAACATCTGCCCCACGTCGACCTCGCCGGCCCGCACCCGCAACACCCACGGCGTCAACTCCCCCACCAACAACCAGTGCGGGATCACCGAGGTCGTGTGCTGGTTCCACCCCAACAGCGAAGGCCACCGAGCCCTGCGCAGCGCCTA
>Ga0075428_100000548_pt1 | contig 38376 bp, 37 predicted proteins | sample RhiMetdeltSRZDD2_FD_75291 | JGI IMG/M metagenome (GOLD analysis project Ga0075428, IMG submission 75291) | Populus rhizosphere microbial communities from Tennessee, USA - Rhizosphere MetaG P. deltoides SRZDD2 | ecosystem: Host-associated > Plants > Roots > Rhizosphere > Soil | place: USA... | reverse complement strand
ATCGACACCGGCATGGGCCTGGAGCGGATGGCCTCGATCATGCAGGGCGTCGACAACATGTACGAGATCGACGAGATCCGCCCGCTGATTGACAAGGCGTGCGCCTTGACGGGTAAGCGTTACGGCCGGGCACTGTCCAAAGTGGCCAGTGAGTCGCACCCGGACGACGTGCGGCTGCGCGTCATCGCCGACCACGTGCGCACCTCGCTGATGCTCATCGGCGACGGGGTCACGCCCTCCAACGAGGGGCGTGGTTATGTGTTGCGCCGCATCATGCGCCGGGCGATCCGCGCCGTGCGGCTGCTCGGCTACGAGGACCCGGCCTTCCCGGAGCTGCTGCCGGTTGCGGTTGACTGCATGGCACCGTCCTATCCGGAGCTGGCCGAGGATCTGAACGAGCGCATCTCGCAGTATGCGTATGCCGAGGAGGAGGCGTTCCGGGCGACCCTGCGCGCGGGCACCACGATCCTGGACACCGCGATCACCGAGACAAAGTCCAAGGGCGCCAAGACCCTCACCGGTGACAAGGCCTTCCAGCTGCACGACACCTATGGCTTCCCGATCGACCTGACCCTGGAGATCGCGGCGGAGCAGGGGCTAGAGGTCGACACCGACGGCTTCCGCCGGCTCATGGCCGAGCAGCGTTCCCGGGCCAAGGCCGACGCCGCCGCCCGCAAGTCCGGCCACGCCGACCTCTCCGAGTACCGCACGGCTCTGGAGGACGGGGGAGCGGTGGATTTCACCGGCTACACCGAGACCTCCCGCGAGTCGCGGGTGCGGGCGCTGCTGGCAAGCCTGGGCTCGGTACCGGCCGCGGTGCAGGGCGAGCAGATCGAGCTGGTCCTCGACGTCACCCCGTTCTACGCCGAGGGCGGCGGCCAGCTGCCCGACACCGGGTTCATCACGGTGGGCGGCGGCCGGATCGAGGTGCTCGACGTGCAGACGCCGGTCCCCGGGCTGATCGTCCACAAGGGACGCGTGGTCGAGGGCGAGGTCCGCGCGGGCGAGACCGCGTTCGCGGAGATCGATGTGGAGCGGCGCCGGGCGATCTCTCGCGCGCACACCGCCACGCACCTGGTGCACCAGACTATGCGCAACTTCCTCGGGGAGTCGGCGACCCAGGCCGGTTCGCTCAACGCCCCCGGCCGGCTACGCTTCGACTTCAACACGCCCAGCGCGGTGCCGCCTAGCGTGCTGATCGATGTGGAGCAGCGGATCAACGAGGTGCTGATGCAGGACCTGGAGGTGCGGGCGTTCATCACGTCGCAGGCCGAGGCCAAGGCGATCGGAGCGATGGCGCTCTTCGGCGAGAAATATGGCGAGAAGGTGCGGGTCGTCGAGGTCGGCGACTACGCCCGGGAGCTTTGCGGCGGCACGCACACGCCTCGTTCGGGGCACCTCGGGTTGGTGAAGATCCTTTCTGAGGCGTCGATCGGCTCGGGCGTGCGGCGCGTGGAGGCGCTGGTGGGCCTCGACGCCTTCCGGCACCTTGCCCGCGAGCATCTGCTCGTTTCCCGTCTGGCTGAGCTTTATCGGGTACCCAATGAGCAAGTCGCGGAAAGAGTTGAGCAGACCGTCGCCCAACTCCGCGACGCCGAGCGCGAACTGGAGAAGCTGCGGGCGCAGCTGGTCCTCGGGGGCGCCGCCACGCTGGCGGCCGAGGCCAAGGACGTGCGCGGGGTGGCGCTCGTGGCGACCGAGGCGCCCGAGGGCGCGGCCGTCAACGACGTGCGGACCCTGGCCCAGGAGATCCGCGGCAAGATTCCCGGCGATCGCCCGGCCGTGGTGGCGGTGGCGTCCCGAGCCAATGGCAAAGCATCTCTAATCGTCGCTGTGAATGAGGCGGCCAAGTCCAAGGGGCTGTCCGCGGCGGCTCTGGTCAAGGGCGCGCTGTCGGGTCGCGGCGGCGGCAACGCCGACCTAGCGCAGGGCGGCGGCCTGCCCGCGGCCGAGGCGCCCAACCTGCTCGCCGCGATCGAGCGCGCGCTCGCCGCCTGACTCCCTCGCGTTGATCTTGTATGAATGGTTGCTCTTATGCCGGATTTGAGCGTGTCGCCCCCACCATTCGACCAAGATCGTCGGGGGAGGGGCGTCCGGCTCGGGGTCGACGTCGGCCAGGTGCGCATCGGGGTTGCGAAGAGTGATCCGGATGGCGTGCTGGCCACGCCGGTGGCGACGATAAAGCGGGATTTGCGGGAGCAAGAGGATATCCCGGCGGATATGGTGGAACTCGCCCGCCTGGTGGGAGAGCATGGCAGCGTGGAGGTCGTGCTGGGCCTTCCGGTGAACCTCGCGGGGCAGGAAGGGCCGGCGGCGGCACAAGCACGGGCATATGCCCAAAGGCTCGCGGAGGTGATCGCTCCCGTGCCCGTCGTGCTGGCCGACGAGAGGATGTCGACGGTTGTGGCCAGTCGCAGGCTGTCCGACCGCGGGGTGCGGGGCAAGCGCCAACGGGCGGTGATCGATCAGGCGGCGGCCGTGGAGATCCTGCAGGGCTGGCTCGACGCGCAACGGGGGCGCTGATGATGCTGGACGATTTGCGGACGGGCGCGGACTCACGGCCGCCGAAGCGGAAACGCTCGGCGGTTGCCTTCGTCGTGGTTCTGATCCTGATCGCGGTGATCGGGTTCGCCGGCTATCAGGCCGTCCGTGGGGTGTCGGAGGCGCTGCGCACGCCGGATTACATCGGCCAGGGCACCTCCGAGAAGGTGGAGGTGGAGGTCAAGCCGGGCTGGACGCTGGCCGAGATCGCCGACGCGCTGACCCGGGCCGGTGTGGTCAAGAGCGAGATGGCGTTCGTCCAGGCGGGTGAGGCCAACCCGGAGGCGCTGCGGATCCAGCCCGGGTCCTACCAGCTTGCCAAGCGGATGAGCGGCGAGGCCGCGGTGCGGGCCATGCTTGACCCGAAAAACCGTGTCGTGCACGGGATCCTGGTCCGCGAGGGCTTGATCACCTTGGAGATCTATCAGCTGCTGGCCGGGAAGCTGGGGCTCAGGGTCGAGGACCTCCAGAACGCGGCGCGCGATCCGGTGCGGCTGGGTGTGCCGCGGTGGTGGTACCAACGCGGGGACGGCATCTCCGGCGAGCCGGAATCGCTGTCGCTGGAGGGGTTGCTGTTCCCGGCGACGTACGAGTTCCCGCCGAACGTGACGGCGGAGCAGGCGCTGCGCATCATGGTCGACAAGTTCCTGACCGTCGCCGGCGACCTCGACTTCGCCCAGCGGGTGGAGAGGGAACGCGGCATATCGCCCTATGAGGCGCTGATCGCGGCGTCGATCGTGGAGTCGGAGGTGGCCTCCCCGGGCGACATGGGCAAGGCGGCCCGGGCGGTGTACAACCGGGTCTACACCGACAAGTTCGACTGCCGGTGCCTCCAGCTGGACTCGGCGATCAACTACCACCTCAAGCTGACCGGGCAGAAGGCCAAGGACCCCAACGAGTTCGGGGCCGACGAGATCAGCGACCCGAACAACCCCTACAACACCCACATCCGGCCGGGCATGCCGATCTCGCCTATCAGCAACCCGGGGGAGACCGCGTTGCGGGCGGCGATGGACACACCGGCGGGTGATTGGCTGTACTGGGTAACCGTGGACAAGAAAGGGACGACCCTGTTCGCCGACACCTACGAGGGGCACCTCGCCAATATCCGTCTGGCCTGCCAGAACGGTGTGCTGACGGGAGAACTGTGCTGAATCGCAAAGCGGCCGTGCTGGGCAAGCCGGTGAGCCACTCCTTGTCGCCGGTGATCCACAATGCCGGGTACAAGATGCTGGGTTTGAATTTTTCTTATACGGCAATCGAATGCGATGCGCCCGAGTTGAAGGGGATGGTCGAAGGGCTGGGGGAGGAGTGGGCCGGGCTGTCGCTGACCATGCCGCTCAAGGAGGTTGCGCTCACGGTCGCCGACTCCGCCAGCGGGACGGCCACGGCGATCGGCGCCGCGAACACATTGGTGCGCAAGGTTGGCGATGGCTGGCACGCCGAGAACACCGACGTGTCGGGCATGGTGATGGCGCTATACGAGGCGGGCGTGGGCAAACCGCGGTCGATGGCGATCCTGGGCGCCGGTGGCACCGCGCGGGCGGCGCTGGGTGCGGCGGCGAAGCTCGGCACCAAGCGGGTGGTGCTGTTCGCGCGGCGGCGTGAGGTGATGGCGGAGCTGGAGCCGGTGGTTCAGGCGCTCAAACTCAGCCTGTCCTATATGGACTTCTCCGGGGCGGAACGGTGCGCGATGCACGACGTCGTGATCTCGACCGTGCCGAAGGGCGTCGCCGACGGGTTGAAACCCCAATGGCGGCAAGGGACCGTCGTCTTCGACGTGGTCTATGACCCGTGGCCGACGCCGCTAGCCGAAGGGGCGCAAGCGAAAGGCTGCCGCATCGTGTCCGGTTTGGACCTGCTGCTGGCTCAGGCGCTGGGCCAGTTCGAGCTTTTCACGGGCGAGCGCGCCCCGGTCGCCGCCATGCGCGAAGCCCTTTTCGAGGCCGCTGCCAGGCGTTGACGAGATCCTCGAGGCTCGCCCGCACCACCGCCACATAGCCGTCGGGGCGGTAGAGCGGCCGGTCGAGGTCGACCAGCTCCTGCGGCGAGATGCTGGCGGTCAGGAACATACGCAGCTCCAGCAGGTCCAGCCGGTGGTTGAGCTGGGCGAGGTCGTCGTGGCAGGCCAGCATCGTGGCCAGGATCGGCTCGTCGCTGCGGCCGGCGAACTCACCCGAGGCGATCGCCATCGTCAGCGCGGAGGTCAGCAGCCGGGGATAGACCCGCCGCCGGGCGTTGGCCAGCGTCATGGGCTGCATCTCGTCGGCGAGGATGGCCAGGTTCTCGTCGCGCTCGCGCAGCACGGCCTTGCGGGCCGAGGCGCGGCGCTCGCGGGCGGCGGCCCAGCGCTCACCGGGCAGCCCGGCGATCGCCGCGAAAAGGGCGAGCACTGTGGCGACGGCCTCCCACGCGCCGCTGCGGCCGGCGAAGTTGGCGAACCACAGCACGCCGAAGATCAGGGCACCGCACAGCGCCGCGATCGCGGCCCAGTTGACCAGTCGTTTGAACACCGGTTAACGCTTCGCGGGGCGGCGCGGCGACACGATCTCGTTGGCCACGTCGGAGGCCGAGGAAAGGCGGCGTGCGTTGGGGTCGTTGGCGAGCAGCAGCAGGTCGATGCCGAAGATGCGGCGCCGCTCGTCGGCCTGGTCCTCGGTGCTGATCACCTTGACCAGCCCCACCCGGTCGACCATTCGCTGCAGACCCGGCGCCGAGTACTTGCGGGTCAGGTACACCTGGATGCTCTGCCCGGCGGCAAAATTGATCACCTCTCGGCTGGGCAGGGTCACCCGGATGATCTCACCGGTTTTGTTGTGGTAGCGGACCTCGATGCGCAGCGCCCGACCGTTGGCCTCGACCGAGCCGTGGAACTCGACGAAGTCCATGTCGATGGTGATGTCGGTGTGGTGCAGCAGCGAGCTGGTGACGAACTCCCGGAAGAACCGGCTGCTGACATACTCTCCGGCGGCGGCCTGCGCCATCTCGTCGGCGACCGTGGTCGTGGTGGCGACCTCGAGCAGGAACCTGTCCTGCGGGCGCAGCAGCTCCCCGAGGCTGCGCAGCAGCGCCTCGTCGGTGTCGAAGTTGGCCAGCGTGTTGCCCAGCAGTCCGAACAGGATCGGCTCGTCGCCGAGCAGGTGCCGCAGCAAACGCTTGAGCTCCACCAGGTTCTGCCCGTTGGAGATGTCGAGCTGGATCGGGATGGTCCGCTCGAAACCGACCACATTGGAGGTTTCCCGCGCGCCCAGGCCCAGCATGTCGGAGCTCATGTCCACCGGGATGTAGGTCATCTGCGGGTGCAGGGCGTTGAGGTGCTCGAGCATGATGTGGTCCTTCTGCCCGTTGCCCACCCCCAGCGACACAAAGTGCCAGCGGCTGCCGTCCAGGCCCGGGTGCACCAGGCGCCAGGCATATTTGAAGTTGCGCAGGCTCTCCTTCATCACCGGGTAGAAGACGTCGCTGCACGCGTTGGACCAGGCGATCGTCGGCCCGATCCCCCAGTAGGCGAAGCCGGAGGTGACATGCTTGCCCTCGCCGGTGCGCAGGTCGCCGCGCAGGCCCTTGGTCAGCTCCGACATCTTCTCCGCCTGGTCCTCGCCGACCAGGCACAGCGTCCAGCTGAAGTCGGTGCCGCTGATGGCCTCGCTCAGCCGCTCGTAGATGTTGCGCGTCGTGTCCATCCCGGCTGAGGTTACCCGAGCGGCCGGGCAAGCTGATCCCCGTTAGGTGTCGGGATGCTTGCGTGGTTGACCAGGCTGGTCCGTTGCGAGCGCCGCGATCTAGCATTTTCCCCGAAAATGCGGCCTCAAGTCGTTGGGAGGCAGCATTATCCCAGAAAATGCCAAGATCGACGATCATGCCGTGAGGGCAGAGCAAGGCCTAGTTGCCGTCGTCGCCGGACCAGGGCTTGAGCCAGCGCGGGTCCGGCTCGACCGTGATGGGCGCGAAGCGGGTTCGGGCATTGTGACAGACTGATCAGCGTGTGGCGTTGGCTGACCGCGGGCGAATCGCACGGACCGGCACTAGTGGCGGTCCTTGACGGCGTGCCCGCCGGTGTCCGGATCACCTCGGCGGAGATCGGCCGCGAGCTGGCTCGCCGCCGGCTCGGCTATGGCCGTGGGGCGAGGATGGGCTTCGAGCAGGACGTGGTGACGATCATCGGCGGGGTGCGGCACGGCCTCACCCTCGGCAGCCCGGTGGCGATCCAGGTCGGCAACTCGGAGTGGCCCAAGTGGGAGACGGTGATGGCCGCCGATCCCGTCGACCCGTCGGTGCTCGGGGGTCTGTCGAGAAACGCGCCGCTGACCCGCCCCCGGCCCGGCCACGCCGATCTGGCCGGGATGCAGAAGTTCGGGCACACCGACGCGCGGCCGATCCTCGAGCGGGCCAGCGCCCGCGAGACGGCGGCGCGATGCGCGGTCGGCACGGTGGCCAAGGCGTTTCTCAGGCAGGCGCTCGGCATCGAGATCGTCTCGCACGTGGTCGAGCTGGGCCCGGTCAGCGTCAAGCCGGGATTGGTGGCCACACCGGACGACGCCCAGCGGATCGACGCGGATCCCTTGCGGTGCATGGATCCTGAGGCCAGCGAGCGGATGGTGGCCGAGGTCGACGCGGCCCACCGCGACGCCGACACGCTGGGCGGCATCGTTGAGGTGCTGGCGTATGGGGTACCCCCTGGTCTGGGAAGCCATACCCAGTGGGACCGCAAGCTGGACGCCCGGATCGCCACCGCCCTGATGTCCATCCAGGCCATCAAGGGTGTCGAGATCGGCGATGCGTTCACCCAGGCGCGCTCGCGCGGGTCGGTGGCGCATGACGAGATCGTGCCGACCGCCACCGGCGTGCGGCGGCTGACCGACCGGGCCGGTGGCCTGGAGGGCGGCATCACCAGCGGCGAGCCGCTGCGCGTGCGGGCCGCCATGAAGCCGATCTCCTCGCTCAGCCGGCCACTGTCCACAGTGGACGTCGCCACCGGGGAGCCCGCCACCGCCATCAACCAGCGTTCCGACGTGTGCGCCGTGCCGGCCGCGGCCGTGGTGGCCGAGTCGATGCTCGCTCTGGTCCTGGGCGACGCGGCCACGGAGAAGTTCGGCGGCGACAGCATTTCAGAGATTCAAAGAAATTTTTCTTTGTACCGGGAAAGCCTGATCATTCAATGAAGCCCAGAGCAGTGATCGTCGGCCCGCCGGGGTCGGGCAAGACGACGGTGGGTTCCCTTCTGGCGCAAGCCCTCGGAGTGTCCTTTCGGGACACCGACACCGACATCGTGGAGCGGGCCGGCAAACCCATCCCAGACATTTTCATCGACGACGGCGAGGAGCACTTCCGGGCGCTCGAACGCGAAGCCGTCGCGGCGGCACTGTCCGATCACGACGGTGTGCTGGCGCTCGGCGGCGGGGCCGTGCTCGCCGAGCCCACGCGCGAGCTGCTGGCCGGGCACACCGTGGTCTATCTGACCGTGGACCTGTCCCACGCGGTCGCGCGGGTCGGGCTCGACCAGGGCCGCCCGCTGCTCGCCCTCAACCCGCGGGCCACGCTCAGGTTCCTTATGGAGCAACGGAAACCGCTCTACGAGCAGGTCGCCACGCACACCGTTGACACCAGCGGTCGCACCCCGGAGGACGCGGTCGCCGAGATCGTGAGCCTGCTCAAGAGCTGACCGCCGGCAGCGGGTTGCCCAGCGGCTTGTCCAGCCGGACGGTGTAGTCGGCGGTGCGACAAACCAGGTCCTGGGCGCAGTCGCCCTTGGTGCCCGGCGCGGCGAAAAGCGATTGCGGGGCTGTTCATGATGGCTGTATGACGTGGATCGCACCCGACGTGGAGCGGGGACCTTTGACAGATATGGCTTGTGGCGAACGCGAGATGCTGAAGGACTGGCTGAAGCTTCGCCGCTATTTCCTGTTGCGCAAGTGTTCCGGCCTCACGGCCGATCAGCTCAAGACGGCCTCCGTCGAGCCGTCGAATCTGACCCTGCTGGGCATCCTGCGGCACATGACCGAGGTGGAGATGTTCTGGTTCCGGGTCAAGTACCTGCATGAAGACCTGCCCGATCTGTACACCACCGAGGAGTACCCGGACGGGGACTTCGACCTGGTGGCGGCGGCCGACGCCGAGGCTGACTATGCCACCTTTCTGGCCGAGACCGCGGCGTGTGACTCCGCCGTGGCCGGGCGCGATCTGGACGAGCCGGTCGACCACCCCAAGGCACCGACTGGCAAGGTCAACCTTCGCTGGATCTACCTCCACATCATCGAGGAGTATGCCCAGCACACGGGCCACGCCGACCTCATCCGGGAGCGCATTGACGGTTCGACCGGGTAGCCCGGGATCAGTCCCGGTACTTCATCTCCCCGGCGCGGATCGGGACCTCCAGCCAATTTTCCCTTGGGGCCAAAGGGCAAACGTACTCATCGCTGTACGCACACGATGGGTTGTAGGCGTAGTTGAAGTCGAGGCGAATGCGGTCGCCGTCGAGGAGTTGCACGCCCCGGCCGAAGGTGCCCTTGACTGTGTCGGTGAGGTAGCGGCCGCCGCCGTAGGTGTGCGAGTGGTGGGTCTCGTCCCGGAAGGGCAGGAACAGGCCACCGCCGTAGGCCTCGATCCACCACAGCGTGAGCGGGCCGAAACCGGTGTGCGCCACGGTGACCCGGCGATAGGTCACCACCCCGTCGGTGTCACCGGTGTCGATCTGGATCTCGCCCTCGGCCGCGGTCAGCCCGGCCTCGACGGCGAACGCGGGGTCGGGGTCGAAGTAGGACAGGCCGGTGAAGGAGGCGTTGCCGCGTACGGGCGACTGGGGATGCGTGGCGAACAGCTCGTCGCGAGCGCGCCGGAAACCGGTGAGATCCAGATCCGACAGGTAGAGCGACGCGACCCTCTCGCGCCAGTCGGCCAGGTCGAGAAGGTCCATAGCCGACACGATAGTGTCTTTCACTAATGGAGACGATCACGCGTATCCCGGTCGGCGGGGCCGAGCCCTATGAGGTCATCATGGGCGATCACGTGACCCCGCACCTGCCCCCGATGCTCAAGGGCGCGGCCAAGGCCGCCGTGATCTTCACCGGGTCGGTGTCGCACGACGCCTCCCATGCCGTCCACACCCTCATCGAAGCCGGTGTCGACGCCATGCCGCTGGAGGTGCCCGACGCCGAGGCGGCCAAGACGATCGAGGTGGCCTCCCGGTGCTGGGATGCGTTGGGGGCGGCGGGTTTCACCCGTTCGGACGCGGTGGTGGGGGTCGGCGGCGGGGCGCTGACGGACCTCGCCGGGTTCGTCGCCGCGACCTGGCTGCGGGGTGTTCGCTGGGTACCGATCGCCACGAGCATCAACGGGATGGTCGACGCCGCCATCGGTGGTAAGACGGCTATCAATATTGTTGCCGGTAAGAATCTGGTGGGCGCCTTCCACGCCCCGGCCGGGGTGCTGTGCGAGCTGTCGGCGCTGCGATCGTTGCCGCGGGCGCACCTCAACGCGGGCATGGCCGAGGTGGTCAAGTGCGGCCTCATCGCCGACCCGGTCATCCTGGACCTACTCGGGCATGAGGACGCCCTGGCGGAGCTGATCGAGCGGTCGATCCGGGTCAAGGCCGAGGTCGTGGCGCAGGACCTGCGCGAGTCGGGGCTGCGCGAGATCCTCAACTACGGCCACACCCTCGGCCACGCCATCGAGCAGGTGGAGCGCTACACCTGGCCCCACGGTCACGCCGTGAGCGTCGGGCTGGTCTACGCGGCGATCCTCGGTCGTTTGACCGGCCGGGTCGACGTCGTCGCCCTGACCCGTGGCGCGCTGACCGGGCTCGGGCTGCCGGTCGCCTACGACGGGCCGTGGGAGCGGCTGCGGGCGGCGATGGCGGTGGACAAGAAATCGCGGGGATCGTCGCTGCGGTTCGTGCTCCTCGACGAGGTGGCCAAGCCGGTGACGGTGGCGATCGATGATGAGGATTTGCTGGTGAGAGCTTATGAAGAGCTACGTGTTCAACGGGGTTAATCTGGGCCGATTGGGGACGCGGCAAACCGATGTCTATGGTTTGACGTCTTACGACGATCTCGTTGCCCTCTGTGTCAAGACGGGCGAGTCGCTCGGCCTCGAGGTGGAGTGCCGGCAGACCGACGCCGAGCATGAGCTGGTGGCTTGGCTGCATGAGGCCGCCGACGAGGCGGCGCCGGTGGTGCTGAACCCGGCCGCCTGGTCGCACTACTCCTACGCGGTCCGCGACGCGTGCGCGCTGCTCAAGGCGCCGCTGGTGGAGGTGCACCTGTCCAACATCCACGCGCGTGAGGAGTTCCGGCATCACTCGGTGGTCTCGGCCGTGGCCACGGGTGTGATCTGCGGCCTGGGTGTGGAAGGCTACAGGCTCGCGCTTCAGTACATAGCCAGCCGGGTAAGCTGATTTTGTCTGTCCTTTTCCCTGTTAATGGAGTCTTCGGCCGTGGCCACTACTAACGACCTCAAGAACGGCATAGTGCTCAACCTCGACAACGAGCTCTGGACGGTGGTCGAGTTCCAGCACGTGAAGCCCGGCAAGGGCCCGGCCTTCGTGCGGACCAAGCTCAAGCACGTGCTCTCGGGCAAGGTCGTCGACAAGACCTTCAACGCCGGCACCAAGGTCGAAACCGCCAACGTCGACAAGCGCAACATGCAGTACCTGTACCAGGACGGTCAGGACTACGTCTTCATGGACCTGGAGACCTACGACCAGATCCACATCCAGGGCGAGGTCGTCAGCGACAACGCCAACTACATGCTGGAGAACACCGAGGTGATCGTGGCCACGCACGAGGGCGTGCCGCTCTATGTCGAGCTTCCCTCCAGCCTCGTGTTCGAGGTCACCTACACCGAGCCCGGCCTGCAGGGCGACCGCTCGACCGGTGGCACCAAGCCCGCGACCATCGAGACCGGAGCCACCGTCCAGGTCCCGCTGTTCATCACCACCGGCGAGAAGATCAAGGTCGACACTCGCGACGGTCGATACCTTAGCCGGGCTTAAAGGTGTCTGACAGTGCCTGAGGGACCCAAGACCAACATGCCCGCCCGGCGCCGCGCGCGCAAGCGGGCGCTAGACGTGCTCTACGAGGCCGATCTGCGCGACTTGCCGCTGGCGCGGGTGCTGGAGGCATATGTGCAGCGCCTAGAGACGCCCCGCCCCGAGCACCTGCCCTATGCGATCTCGCTCGTGGAAGGCGTCGACAAACACCTGTCCCGCATCGACGAAACTCTCTCGACATATGCCGAGGGCTGGACGCTCGAGCGCATGCCGGTGGTCGACCGCAACCTGGCCCGCATAGCGGTTTACGAACTGTTCTATGTGGACGAGATCGACGACCCGGTCGCGATCACCGAAGCGGTGGAGCTGGCCCGGGAACTGTCCACAGACGACTCACCGCGTTTCCTCAACGGACTGCTCGGCCGGATCGCGGACTACGCATCCCGTGATTAGGCCTCTCGCCGTGATCGGTCTGGCGGGGATCGTCGCCGGGCCGATCGCGGTGGGGCTGCTGCATGTGATGCCGCCCACCGACCGCATCGACCCGGTGCGCCGCACGATCAGTGAGTACGCGCTGCACGAGACGGCGTGGGTGTTCAACTCGGGCGTGCTGGCGCTGGCGATCGGCTCGCTGGCGGTCCTGCTGGCGCTCGCGCGGGCCGGGGTGACCCGCCTGAACTCGTTGGGCGGCTTGGGTTTGCTGCTGTGGTGCGTGGGGCTCGCGGCCGTCGTCTACTTTCCCAAGCACAACTGGGCCCTCGGGCCGTCGAACAACGGGCACGTTCACCGCGCCGCGAGCCTGATCGCGTTCGTCAGCCTTCCGGTGGGCGCGCTACTGATCGCGTGGGCCTGGCGGTGGTATGGCGCGTGGCGCGGGCGGGCGCTGTTCACCGCGGGCTTCGCCGCGCTCGCCCTGCTGCTCTTCGGGGTCATTATCGGAGCCTTTGCGCTGCAACCCTTTACCGGCGTCAGGTGGTGGCAGTTGATACCGCTGGGCGCGGTCGAGCGTGCCCTCGCGACGGCGGAGATATGCGTGGTGTTGACCCTGGGATGGTGGGCGTCGGCGGCCGGCGGGATCGCGGTGTCACCTCACGCCGCCGGAGGCATAGACGCCCAGACAGCACAGGAAGAGCACGCCTACCACGGCAAGAAAGATCCATAGCATGACCTGGCGGCGCTCCGACCGCTGGCGGTAATACACGGCGCTACCGAAGGTCGACCTTGACCCCGGCCGACGCCAGCGAGTCGTGCAGCTCAAGCTGCGCCAGCTCGACGCCGCGGGGTAGGTCATAGACGATCGTGCCGGTCACCTCGTTGCCCGGGTTGATCTCCGTCCGCCACACCCGGTTGTTCGCCACGTTGGCGTAGAGCCCGGCGGCCGAGTTGGTGCCGTACTGCGCGCCGTTGGTGCCGTAGCCTTTCTGCGCCCCCTCCGACATGATCTGCGGCCGGTCGCCGATGTTCTTGGCGGTCAACGAAACCAGGCAGAACTGCCCTTGCGCCCGCTCGTCGGCGTAGGCCGGGCCGATCTGGGCCACGCCGCACTGGAAGCTGCGTACCACGAACTCGAACTTGCCGTCGCGCACGGCGGTGCCGATCTTGCTGGTGGCGGCGACGTTCCTGCCCACCGGCTGGGACGGTTGGCCGTTGTCGCGGATCGTCACGAAGGGGCCGATGCAGCACAGGCCGAACAGCCCGGCGCCGCCGAGGACGATCCATCGCAGCCTCTTGCGCCACTTGGGCACGGTCGGCGTTGTCATGCGCGCTCCTGTCCCTTTGTCCCTGCTAGCTACCCTAAGCGACAAAAGGAACATATGGTGCCCGATTATTTGAGATCCACCGTCACCCCGCCGGACAGGGTCGAGTCCTGCAGTTCGACCCGCGCCAGCACAACATCCTTCGGCAGGTCATACACGATGGCGCCGATCATCTCGTTGCCCGGGTTGATCTCCGTGACCCATACCTGGCTGTCGATGTCGTTGGCGGCGATGCCCGCGGCCGAGTTGGCGCGGTACACCGCTCCGTTGGTGCCCAATCCCACCTGATAGCGGTCGAACAGCGTCTCGGGCTGGTCACCGATGTTCTTGACTGAGACTGTCACCAGGCAGAACTGGCCCTGGGCCCGCTCGATCACGAAATGGGCGCCCACCTGCTCGACACCGCACTCCACGCCGCGCACCACGAACTCGAGCTTCCCGTCGACCACCGGTTGGCCGATGCCGGGATTCGCTTGCGGCGACGGCAGACCGGCGGCCCCGCCTTGCCCGCCCGCGTTCGGTTTTGCGGTGATCAGAGCTACAGCGCCCAGGCCGCCACCGATGATGGCCAATGCGGTCGCGCCCAGCAGGACCCAGAGCCAGGCCATGCCCCGCTTGGGCGGTGGAGGTTGCGGAAGTGGCGTAGTCACGAGTTGGTCCCCCCGTCCCGTCCTCGTAATGTGCCTTAGATCAGGCTAGGCGACCAGATCGGCCCGGCGCTATCGACCAGCGAGGAACAGGGGTTGCGGGCGCCGCCGACGCTTGGGCATGGTCATTTTGAAAGGGCGGGTCCTGGTTTCAAAATGACCATGCAGAGGCGTCGCCTTACAGGGCGATCTGCCGCGCGTTGCTTCGCACGCGCCAATATCGCCAATATCACTGCGCGAAGAAGGAGCGGGGGTCGGCGACGAGCACGCCGTGGTCGGCCAGGCGCTCGATCAGTTCGCTGGGGGTGCAGTCATAGAAGACGGCGAGAGCCTGCAGGTCTACGGCGCGGATGGAAAGGACGCGCCCGTTGTAGTCGCCCCGTTGCTGCTGGATGGCGCGGGCGAAGCGGGCCACGGAAGCCAGGTCCTCGGCGGCGCCGTCGTAGAGCTTCTCCAGATCGAGGACGATCTTGCTGGTCGGCTCGTGGCGGGGGGCTGGCCCGTCGGGCAGGAGCTCCCCCACGGGTACCCGATAAAAATCGGCCAGCTCGGCCAAGCGGGACACGGTCACGGCACGGTCGCCCCGCTCGTACGACCCGACGACCACGGCCTTCCAGCGCCCGTTGGACTTCTCCTCGACGCCCTGAAGGGAGAGGTTTTGCTGTTGACGGATGGAGCGAAGTCGGGCGCCCAACGACTTGGCGTAATCAGATGGCATCTCTCAGACTCCCAGGGGCAGGCTGTTATCACTACGCAGCGTGACGACCGTAACGGCGACACCTACGTGTGGTCAAGGGGTAACCCGGCCGATAGGCCGACTCGATAACTGCCAATCGTCCGCTGCACGTCGGCTGATCGGCTTAGTGCTAGTTTTGGGGGCCGGGAAAACTTCTTTAATGGCCGTCCCGTGAGGCGGAGAAGGAGTCTGCTTTGCCGTACGCAAAGATTGTTTTGTCGGACGCCGACGTCCAACGGATAGTCGACCGAATCGCTCATCAAATCCTCGAGAAGACGCAGGGTGCGCAGGATGTTGTCCTGCTGGGCATCGCGACTCGGGGAGTGCCGCTGGCGCGGCGCCTGGCCGAACGGATCCTGGCCTTCGAGGGCCTGGCGCTTCCGGTCGGCACCCTTGACATCACCCTGTATCGAGATGACTTGCGCCAGAAGGCGGTCCGGGCGATCGGCCGGACCGAGGAACCCGCGGGTGGGGTTGACAGCCGGCGGGTGGTGCTGGTGGACGATGTCCTGTTCTCCGGGCGCACGATCCGGGCGGCGCTCGACGCGCTCAGCGATCTGGGCCGGCCCTCCGCCGTGCAGCTCGCGGTCCTCGTGGACCGGGGGCACCGGCAGCTTCCGATCCGCGCCGACTACGTCGGCAAGAACCTCCCCACCGCCCTGACCGAGCAGGTCAAGGTGCGGCTGGCCGAGATCGACGGGGTGGACGAGGTCAGGTTGGAGAGTGCTGTATGAGGCACCTTTTGTCGGCGGGCGACCTGGACGCCAACGCGGCCACCGAGATTCTCGACATCGCGGCCGAGATGGCGGCGGTGTCCGGGCGTGAGATCAAGAAGCTGCCCACCCTGCGCGGGCGGACGGTGGTCAATCTTTTCTATGAGGATTCCACGCGTACCCGCATCTCCTTCGAGGCCGCGGCGAAGCGCCTGTCCGCCGACGTGATCAACTTCTCCGCCAAGGGTTCGAGCGTGGCCAAGGGCGAGAGCCTCAAGGACACCGCCTGGACGTTGCAGGCGATGGGCGCGGACGCGGTCGTCATCCGCCACCCGGCCAGTGGAGCGCCGCATCGCCTGGCGCACTGGGTGGACGGCAGCGTGCTCAACGCCGGCGACGGCACGCACGAGCATCCGACCCAGGCCCTGCTCGACGCGTACACGATCCGCCAGCGCATGGGAAAGATCGACGGCCTGCGGGTGAGCATCGTGGGCGACGTGCTGCACAGCCGGGTCGCCCGCTCCAACCTCCTGCTGCTGCCGACCTTGGGCGCCAAGGTGACCCTGGTCGGTCCGCCGACCCTGGTGCCGCCGTCGCTCGGGGAGACCAGCTATGACCTCGACGAGGTGCTGCCCGAGTCCGATGTCGTAATGATGTTGCGGGTGCAGCGGGAGCGGATGAACGACTCCTACTTCCCCAGCGCGCGCGAGTACTCGCGACGGTACGGATTGGACGGTGCGCGGCTGAGGTGCATGCCCGAGCACGCCATCGTGATGCATCCCGGGCCGATGAACCGGGGCATGGAGATCACCCCGGAGGTGGCGGACTCGCCGCGCTCCACCATCGTCGAGCAGGTGACCAACGGCGTCAGCGTGCGCATGGCCTGCCTCTACCTTCTGCTCGGAGGGAAGTCATGAAGATCTATGTGCGCGACGGCGTCATCGTGTCCAAAGAGGACGCTGCCGAGGTCATCGACACCGAGGGTCTGGTCGCCCTGCCCGGCCTGGTGGATCTGCACACCCACCTGCGCGAGCCGGGGCGCGAGGACGCCGAGACCGTGGTGACCGGCTCGCGAGCCGCCGCGCTCGGCGGTTACACCGCCGTGTGCGCGATGGCCAACACCTCACCGGTGGCCGACACGGCGGGTGTGGTCGAGCAGGTGTACCGGTTGGGTCAGGAGGCCGGACTGGTGGATGTGCAACCGATCGGGGCGGTCACCCAGGGCCTGGGCGGTGAGCAGCTGGCCGAGCTGGGCGCGATGGCCGACTCCGCGGCGAAGGTCAGGATTTTCTCCGACGACGGGCAATGCGTGCACGACCCGCGCCTGATGCGCCGGGCGCTGGAGTATGTCAAGGCGTTCGACGGGGTGATCGCCCAGCACGCCGAGGAGCCGAGGCTGACCCAGGGTGCGCAGATGCACGAGGGCAAGGTCTCCGAGCGCCTGGGCCTGGCGGGCTGGCCCGCGGTGGCCGAGGAGTCGATCATCGCGCGGGACGTGCTGCTCGCCGCGCACGTCGGCGCGCGGGTGCACATCTGCCACGTCTCGACCGCGGGCAGCGTCGAGATCATCCGCCAGGCCAAGGCCCGCGGCATCCGGGTCACCGCCGAGGTGACCCCACATCACCTGCTGCTCACGCACGAGCTGGCCGGTTCCTATGACCCGGTCTACAAGGTGAACCCGCCACTGCGCACCTCCCGCGACGTAGAGGCGCTGCGGGAGGGGTTGCGCGACGGCACGATCGATGCCGTCGCCACAGATCATGCGCCGCACGCGGTGGAGGACAAGGAGTGCGAGTGGGCATACGCCCGTCCTGGCATGCTGGGGCTGGAGACGGCGCTGTCGATCGTGCTCGACGTCTTCGGCGAGGACTGGGAGCTGATCGCCGAGCGCATGTCGGTCAGTCCCGCGCGGATCGCCGGGCTGGCCCAGCACGGCCGGCCGCTCAATGAGGGCGAGCCGGCCAACTTCACGCTCATCGATTCCACCGCGCGGTGGACGGTCGAACCGCAGGGCCTGGCGAGCCTGAGCCGCAACACTCCTTATGCCGGCATGAAGCTGCCGGGCCGGGTCGTGCACACCTACCTGCGTGGGGTGCCGACGATCCGCGACGGGAAGGTGGTCAAATGAGTTCTGGTGACGCGATTCTGGTGCTGGAGGACGGCCGGACCTTCTATGGCGAGGCCTTCGGCGCGACCGGGGAGACCTTCGGCGAGGCGGTCTTCACCACCGGGATGACCGGATACCAAGAGACCCTGACCGATCCGTCCTACCACCGCCAGGTGGTGGTGCAGACCGCACCGCACATCGGCAACACAGGTGTGAACGATGAGGACGACGAGTCTTCCCGGATATGGGTTTCAGGTTATGTGGTACGGGATCCGGCCCGCGTCGCGTCGAACTGGCGGGCCACGGGTGACCTGGAGCAGCGCCTGAAGAGGGAAGGCGTCGTCGGCATCGCGCGGATAGACACGAGAGCCCTGACCCGGCACCTGCGCGAGCGCGGGGCGATGCGGGTTGGGGTGTCCAGTGTGGACAGGGATCCGGAGTCGTTGCGGCGCAGGGTGTTGGAGCAGCCGGAGATGACCGGCGCGGATCTTTCCGCCGAGGTGACCACGCGCGAGGTCTACACCGTGGCGGCCGAAGGAGAGCGCCGGTTCACCGTGGCAGCGCTCGACCTTGGCATCAAGCGCAACGTGCCGCGGCGGCTGGCGAAGCGAGGCGTGACCACCCACGTGATGCCGGCGCACTCGACGATGGAGGACATCCTCAGCTTCAATCCCGACGCGGTGTTCATCTCGCCCGGACCCGGTGATCCGGAGACGGCGGACCATCCGATGCGTTTGGCGCAGGAGGTGATGCGCCGGCGCATGCCGCTGTTCGGGATCTGCTTCGGCAGCCAGATCCTGGGTCGCGCCTTGGGTTTCGGGACATACAAGCTCGGCTACGGCCACCGGGGGATCAACCAGCCGGTGATGGACAAGGTGACCGGCAAGGTCGAGGTGACGTCGCACAACCACGGCTTCGCGGTGGATGCCCCGCTCGACGGGGAGCGCGAGACCGAGTTCGGCCGGGTGCACGTGAGTCACGTCTGCCTCAACGACAACGTGGTCGAGGGGCTCAGGTGCCTGGACGTGCCCGCGTTCACGGTGCAGTACCACCCCGAGGCGGCGGCCGGACCGCACGACGCCGACTACCTGTTCGACCGCTTCACCGAATTGATTGAGGGTTGATCGAATGCCTAAGCGCAGCGACCTTTCCCATGTCCTTGTCATCGGGTCCGGCCCGATCGTGATCGGTCAGGCGTGCGAGTTCGACTACTCCGGTACGCAGGCATGCCGGGTTTTGAAAAACGAGGGATTGCGGGTCTCGCTCGTCAACAGCAACCCGGCCACGATCATGACCGACCCCGAGTTCGCCGACGCGACATATGTGGAGCCGATCACGCCGGAGTTCGTGGAGAAGGTCATCGCCGCCGAGCGGCCCGACGCCCTGCTGCCCACCCTGGGCGGGCAGACGGCGCTCAACACCGCGGTCGCGCTCTACGACAGCGGCGTGCTGGACAAGTACAACGTCGAGCTGATCGGCGCCGACATCGACGCCATCCGGCGCGGTGAGGACCGGCAGCTGTTCAAGGAGATCGTCGCCCGGGCCGGTGGGGAGACGCCGCGCAGCCGGGTGTGCCACAACCTGGAGGAGGTCTGGGAAACCGTTGGGGAGCTTGGGCTTCCGGTGGTCATCCGGCCCAGCTTCACCATGGGCGGGCTGGGCTCGGGCATGGCGCACGACGAGGAGCACCTCGAGCCGCTCGCCAGCGCCGGGCTGCAGGCCTCGCCGGTGCGCGAGGTGCTCATCGAGGAGAGCGTGCTCGGCTGGAAGGAGTACGAGCTGGAGCTGATGCGCGACAAGCACGACAACGTGGTCGTCATCTGCTCCATCGAGAACGTCGACCCGATGGGCGTGCACACCGGCGACTCGGTGACGGTGGCGCCCGCGATGACCCTGACCGACCGTGAGTACCAGGCCATGCGTGACCTGGGCATCGCCGTGTTGCGCGAGGTCGGCGTGGACACGGGCGGCTGCAACATCCAATTCGCCATCCACCCGGCCAACGGGCGGCTGGTGGTCATCGAGATGAACCCGCGGGTGTCGCGAAGCTCCGCATTGGCAAGCAAGGCAACGGGTTTCCCCATTGCGAAAATCGCGGCGAAGCTGGCTATCGGGTACACCTTGAATGAAATCCCGAACGACATAACGCTCAAGACCCCGGCCGCCTTCGAACCCGCCCTCGATTACGTGGTGGTGAAGATCCCACGGTTCGCCTTCGAGAAGTTCCCCGGCGCCGACACCGAGCTGACCACCACGATGAAGTCGGTGGGCGAGGCGATGAGCCTGGGCCGCAACTTCCCGGAGGCGCTCAACAAGGCGATGCGGTCGATGGAGACCAAGCTCGCCGGGTTCTGGACCGCGCCCTACCCGGAGGCGTCCCTCAAGGTGCCGCATGACGGGAGGCTCTACACGGTCGAGGCCGCGCTGCGGATGGGGCGGACGGTCGAGGAAGTGTCGGAAGAGTCGGGGATCGATCCCTGGTTCGTGGACCAGGTCGCCGGGCTGGTGCAGCTGCGCCGCGAGATCATCGACGCGCCCGTGCTCGACAAGGCGTTGCTGCGCAAGGCGAAGCGGGCCGGGCTCAGCGACCGCCAGCTGGCGGCGCTGCGGCCGGAGTTCGCGGGCGAGAACGGGGTGCGCTCGCTGCGCCACCGGCTCGGGATGCGGCCGGTGTACAAGACCGTCGATACCTGCGCCGCCGAGTTCGCGGCCCAAACTCCTTACCACTACTCGACCTACGACGAGGAGACCGAGGTGACGCCGTCGGACCGGCCGAAGGTGATCATCCTGGGGTCGGGGCCGAACCGGATCGGGCAGGGCATCGAGTTCGACTACTCCTGCGTCCACGCGGTGATGGCGCTGCGCGAGGCGGGCTACGAGACCGTGATGATCAACTGCAATCCGGAGACGGTGTCGACCGACTACGACACCGCCGACCGGCTCTACTTCGAGCCGCTGACCTTCGAGGACGTGCTCGAGGTCTACCACGCCGAGCACACCTCGGGCGTGGCCGCCGGCGGGCCGGGCGTGGTCGGCGTCATCGTGCAGCTGGGCGGGCAGACACCGCTGGGGCTGGCCCAGCGGCTCAAGGACGCGGGCGTACCCATCGTCGGCACCAGCCCCGAATCCATCCACCTCGCCGAGGAGCGCGGCGCCTTCGGCCGGTTGCTCGGGGAGACCGGGCTTCGTACCCCGGCCCACGGCACCGCCACCTCCTTCGAAGAGGCCAAGCGCATCGCCGACGGGGTCGGTTACCCGGTCCTCGTCCGTCCGTCCTATGTGCTCGGTGGTCGGGGCATGGAGATCGTCTATGACGACGTGACCCTGCGCGATTACATCGGCCGCGCCACCGACATCTCCCCGGAGCACCCCGTGCTCGTGGACCGGTTCCTCGACGACGCCATCGAGATCGACGTCGACGCCCTGTGCGACGCCGACGGCGAGGTCTACATCGGCGGGGTGATGGAGCACATCGAGGAGGCGGGTATCCACAGTGGAGACTCGGCCTGCGCCCTGCCGCCGATAACCCTTGGCAGCATGCATCTTTCGGTGGTCCGCTCGTACACCGAGGCGATCGCCCGGGGCGTCGGGGTGCAAGGGTTGCTCAATGTGCAGTACGCGTTGAAGGACGACTCGCTTTATGTGCTGGAGGCCAACCCGCGGGCGTCGCGCACCGTGCCGTTCGTGTCGAAGGCGACCGCGGTGCCGCTGGCCAAGGCGGCGGCCCGGATCGCTTTGGGCGCCACGATTTCCATGTTGAGGGAAGAGGGTCTGCTGCCCGCGCGCGGGGATGGCGGGCTGCTGCCCGAGGGTGCCCCGGTGGCGGTCAAGGAGGCCGTGCTTCCCTTCCGCCGCTTCCGCACTCCGGCCGGGCGCGGGCTCGACACGCTGCTCTCGCCGGAGATGAAGTCGACCGGTGAGGTCATGGGCATCGACACCAGTTTCGGCTACTCGTTCGCCAAGTCGCAGTCGGCCGCCTACGGGTCGCTGCCCACGAGAGGGAGGATCTTCGTATCAGTGGCCAACCGCGACAAGCGCGGCATGATCTTCCCGATCAAGCGGCTGGCGGATCTGGGCTTCGACATCGTGGCCACGGTGGGGACGGGTGAGGTGCTCAGGCGCCACGGCATCCCTTGCGAAATCGTGTCGAAGCACCACGAGGACCACGCGGGTGGGCGTGACGCGGTATCGCTCATCACGTCCGGCTACGTCCAGATGGTGATCAACACACCGCAGGGCTCGGGCGCGGCGGCCCGATCCGACGGCTATGAGATCCGCAGCGCCGCGGTCGGGGCCGACATCCCTTGCTGTACCACGGTTCCCGGCGCCGCCGCGGCCGTTATGGGGATCGAGGCGCTGATCCGGGGCGACATGACCGTGCGGCCGCTGCAGCGGCTGCACGCCGCCCTGCGCCCCGATCTCGCCTCATGACCACGCTCGCCATGATCACGCAATTTGCCCGGCAAGTCGCGCTCCCAGGGCCGTCCAGACGGTCTATTGCCGGGCAAGTTCCCGGATCTTGGGAGGCGTGATGTTGTTTGAGAGGGCGGTGCGGCCCTGGCTGTTTCGCCGGGACGCCGAGTACGCGCATGAGTGGACGCTGGCGCGGCTGGGTCGGATGTCGCGCGCGACGAAGGCGGTGTTGAAGAGTCGTTATGCGGTGAGCGACCCGGTGACGGTGTTCGGTGTGCGGTTCCCGAACCGGGTTGGGCTCGCGGCCGGGATGGACAAGAACGGGCTCGCGCTGCGGGCGTGGCCGGCGATGGGGTTCGGCTTCGTCGAGGTGGGCACGGTCACCTGGCACGCCCAGCCCGGGAACGAGAAGCCACGGGTGTTCCGCCAGCCGGAGCGGGAGGCGATCGTCAACCGCATGGGGTTCAACAACTTCGGGGCCGCCGCTCTCGCGCGGAGATTGTCTCTGTACAAGAGGGAGATTCCGCTGGGGATCTCGCTGGGGAAATCGAAGGTGACGCCGCTGGACGGGGCGGTCGAGGACTACCGGCGGTCGTTCGAGGTGCTCCGGGAGTACGGGGACTATTTCGCGGTCAACGTCTCGTCACCCAACACCCCCGGGCTGCGGGAGTTGCAGGAGAAGTCCCATCTCGACGGGATTCTGGCCGAGTTGAAGGGCGGTCCACCGGTACTGGTGAAGATCGCACCGGACCTGAGTGACAGCGCCATCGCCGGGCTGCTGGAGGTGTGCACGGCTCGCGGCGTGGCGGGCATCATCGCCACCAACACGACGATCGTGCACGACGGGCCGACCGGTGGGCTGTCGGGAGCGCCGCTCGGGCCACGGGCGCGCGAGGTGGTTTCGTTCGTGCACAAGGAGAGCGGGCTGCCGATCATCGGGGTCGGAGGCATCATGTCCACCGCCGACGCCCACCGCATGCTCGACGCCGGCGCGAGCCTCATCCAGCTCTACACCGGTTTCGTCTATCACGGTCCGGCGCTGGTCCGGGGGTGTGCCCGTGGACATCGTTGAGCTTGATCGGGCGCATGTCTGGCATCCGTATGGCCCCATGCCGGGCCGGATGACGCCGCTGGTGGTGCGGTCGGCGCGGGGCGTGCGGCTGACGCTTGACGACGGGCGCGAGCTGATCGATGGGATGTCGTCATGGTGGGCTTCGATTCATGGGTACCGGGTACGCGCGCTCGATGAGGCGGTCAAGGATCAGCTGGGGCGGATGAGCCACGTCATGTTCGGCGGCTTGACCCACGAGCCGGCGGTGCGGCTGGCCCGCACCCTGGTGGAGATCACTCCCGAAGGTCTGGAGCACGTCTTCCTGGCCGACTCGGGTTCGGTCAGCGTCGAGGTGGCGATCAAGATGTGCCTGCAGTACTGGCGGTCCAGGGGACGGCCGGGCAAGCGGCGCCTCGCGACCTGGCGGGGCGGCTACCACGGCGACACCTTCCACGCGATGAGCGTGTGCGACCCGGAGGGCGGCATGCATTCGCTATGGGGCGATGTCTTGCCACGGCAGGTTTTTGTCGGGGTACCCCCGAATGGTTTTGAAAAGTCCTATGTGGACGAGCTGGAGAAAGCGTTTGAGGACCACGCGTCCGAGCTGGCCGCCGTGATCGTGGAACCGGTGGTGCAGGGCGCGGGTGGGATGCGCTTTCATCACCCCGCTTACCTGCGGGTGCTGCGCGAGCTGTGCGACCGGCACGGTGTGCTGCTCATCTTCGATGAGATCGCGACGGGTTTCGGGCGCAGTGGCGAGCTTTTCGGCGCCGACCACGCCGGCGTGACACCGGACGTGATGTGCGTGGGCAAGGCGCTGACCGGCGGTTATATGACGCTCGCGGCGGCGCTGTGCACCGGCGAGGTGGCGAGGGGCATCTCCAGCGGCGAGGTGCCGGTGCTCGCGCACGGGCCGACCTTCATGGGCAACCCGCTGGCCTGCGCCGTGGCCAGCGCCTCGATCGAGCTGCTGCTCGCGTCGGACTGGCGGGCCAATGTGGCGCGCATCGAGGCGGGCCTGCGCGCCGGGCTCGCCGGGGTTTCCGAGCATCCGGCGGTGCGGGAGGTGCGGGTGCTGGGCGCGATCGGCGTCATCCAGCTTCGCTCCGAAGTGGACATTCCGGCGGTGACGGCATCGGCTGTGGCGCATGGGGTGTGGCTTCGCCCCTTTAGAGATCTTATTTACACGATGCCACCATACATCTGTACTGACGATGAAATTTCAGTTATTACCAAGGCGATGGCGGGGTGCTTGTGATGGAAGGTTCGGGGCCGTCGTTCGGCGAGCGGCTGCTGGCGGCCATGCGGGAGCGCGGGCAACTGTGTGTGGGCATAGATCCGCATCCACATCTTTTGTCGGCCTGGGGCCTGCCCGACGACCCGTCCGGCCTGGAGAAATTTAACCGGATCGTGATAGATGCTCTCGCCGAACGGGTGGCCATCTTCAAGCCGCAGTCGGCATTCTTCGAGCGATTCGGGTCGCGCGGCGGTCAAATTCTTGAGTCAACTATCCGACAGTTGCGCGAGGTGGGATCGATGGTCCTGCTTGACGCCAAGCGTGGAGACATCGGTTCGACGATGACGGCTTACGCAGAAGCGTATTTGCATCCATCGAGTCCAATGAATGTCGATGCGATCACTGTGAGTCCCTATCTCGGCGTCGGCTCGCTCGCTCCGATATTTGAGTCGGCGCACAGTTACCGGCGCGGAGTGTTCGTGCTGGCGCTGACGTCCAACAAGGAGGGTCCGACGGTGCAACATGCACGTACGCCGGACGGCCGAACGGTGGCACAAACGGTGATCGACGAGATTTCCCAGCTCAACGCGGGTACGGAAGGTCTCGGCTGCATCGGCGTCGTGGTCGGAGCGACGATCGGCGACACCGGACATGATCTCTCAAGGCTGAATGGCCCGATCTTGGTACCCGGTCTGGGTGCCCAGGGGGCCAGGGCCCAGGACATACTTTCGATCTTGCCGGGTGACCGTTCGGGGGTGGTCCCGTCGTACTCCCGGGAGGTCCTTTCGGCGGGTCCCGAGGTGACCGCGCTGCGAAACCAGACATCGAAGATTTTGAATGAAGTTAGGGCCGTGCTTGGTTCGCATGAGTGACCTAGGACACTTTGCTTAGCTTGACTAAGGGTGTGAAGTGGCGTTGCGAGATGTCGACATGACCGCTAGGTTTCCGGTCTGCCAGCGATAACGCTGGTGAAGACCGTTGGACTGAGGAGAACTGGTGCCGCTCCCGACACTGACCCCTGAGCAGCGCGCTGCTGCGCTTGAGAAGGCCGCAGAGGTCCGCAAGGCTCGCGCTGAGCTCAAGGAGCAGCTCAAGCAGGGCAAAACCACCCTGGCCAAGGTTCTGGATCGTGCCGAGTCGGACGATGTAGTCGGCAAGCTAAAGGTCTCGGCCGTGCTGCAGGCCCTTCCGGGCATCGGCAAGATCCGCGCCACCCAGATCATGGAGAAGCTGAAGATCGCCGATAGCCGTCGCCTTCGTGGCCTCGGTGACCAGCAGCGCAAGGCGCTGCTTTCGGAGTTCAGCAGCTGAATCCGACCATAGAAGTCGCCGCGGACATGCGATGTCCGCGGCGATTTCTCGATTCCGGTCGTTGAGAAAGCGTCGTTGAAAACCGTGACCCGTGGTCACCCCCGTTTCGGGATCGGGTAGAAATTGAACATGGATCTCGCGCCCACGGCGAAACCGAGGTTGACCGTCCTGTCCGGTCCATCCGGGGTGGGTAAGGACGCGGTGATCGAGGTGATCCGTAAGCAGGCGCCCTGGGTATGGATCTCCGTGTCGGTCACCACCCGGCGCAAGCGCGACTACGAGGTCGAGGGCGAGCACTACCACTTCGCCACGCGCAAGGAGTTTGAGCGCCTGGTGCGCGAGGGGGCGCTGTTGGAGTGGGCGGAGTTCGCGGGCAACCTCTACGGCACGCCGCGCGGGCCGGTGGAGGCACGCATCGCTGCCGGGATCCCGACACTACTGAAGATCGATCTGCAGGGCGCGCGGCAGGTGCGCGAGGCGATGCCCGACGCCCAGCTCGTCTTCCTCGCCCCGCCCAGCCGGGAGGAGCTGCACCGCCGCCTGGTGGGCCGGGGCACCGAGGATCCCGAGACCCTGCGGCGCCGCCTGAACCACGCCGACGAGGAGCTGGCGGCCGAGAAGGAATTCGACCTGACCATTGTGAACGACTACCTCGAACGCGCCGCTGACGAGTTGGTAGGATTACTCGGTTCGCCCGTCCTTGCCGCAGCGCGGCATCATCTCTGAATCCGAAGGATCAAGCGTGTCTGGAACCGTCGCCAACCCCGAGGGCATCACCAACCCGCCCATCGACGAGCTGCTGGAGAAGACCTCGTCGAAGTATGCATTGGTGATCTTCGCAGCCAAGCGGGCGCGGCAGGTCAACGCCTACTACAGCCAACTCGGTGAGGGTCTGCTGGAGTATGTCGGGCCCCTGGTCGAGACCACCCCGCAGGAGAAGGCGCTCTCCATCGCCATGCGCGAGATCAACGCCGGCCTGCTGACCTCCGAGCCGATCGAGGGCTGACGCCCTTGGCAGAGCCGCCTGGGCCGCCCGGCCTCGCCTCGCGGTCAACTCCGGGCATCGCTAGTGGCGAATCGCGGCGACCCGCCGACACCGCGGCGTCGTCAAGCGATACGCCACCAGCGTCCTCCAAACCGGACGCTGCCGTAGTGGTTCTCGGTGTCAGCGGCGGCATCGCTGCCTACAAGGCATGCGAGCTGCTGCGCCTGCTCACCGAGTCCGGCCACGCCGTCCGCGTCATCCCCACCGAGGCGGCGCTGCGTTTCGTCGGCGCCCCGACGTGGGAGGCTCTCTCGCATCAACCCGTGGCCACCTCGGTCTTCAGTGAAGTCCCCGAGGTGGCTCACGTGCGCCTGGGGCAGAACGCGGATCTGGTGATCGTGGCGCCGGCCACGGCCGACCTCATGGCCAAGGCCGCGCACGGGCAGGCGGACGACTTGCTGACCAGCACGCTGCTGACGGCGCGATGCCCCGTGATCTTCGCCCCGGCGATGCACACCGAGATGTGGGAGCATCCGGCCACCGTGGACAACGTCGCCACGCTGCGGCGGCGGGGTGCGATCGTGGTCGAGCCGGCGGTGGGCCGGCTGACCGGTGTGGACACGGGCAAGGGGCGGTTACCGGATCCGGTGGAGCTGTTCGAGCTGGCCAAGCAGGTGCTCAGCGGCGTGCCGCGCGACCTGGCCGGGAGACGCGTGGTGATCACCGCCGGGGGCACGAGGGAGCCGCTCGATCCCGTGCGCTACCTGGGCAATCGGTCCTCGGGCAAGCAGGGCTACGCATTCGCCCGCACGGCCGTGGCCCGTGGGGCTCAGGTGACCCTGATTTCGGCGAACGTGTCGCTTCCGGTTCCGGCGGGGGCTGATCTGGTACCCGTGGAAACCACAGAGGAATTGCGGCAAGCCACCATCGCGGCGGCCAAAGGCGCCGATGCCATCGTCATGGCCGCCGCTCCCGCGGACTTCCGCCCGGCCAGCGTGGCGGACCAAAAGATCAAAAAGCGTGCCGACGGGTCCGCGCCAACCATCGAATTGGCGACAAACCCCGACATTGCCGCGGAGCTGGGGGCGACCAAGGCCCCCGGACAGGTCCTCGTGGCCTTCGCCGCCGAGACCCAAAACGTCCTCGACAATGCACGCGAGAAGCTCATGAAGAAGAAAGCCGACCTGATCGTGGTCAACGACGTCGGCACGGGAATGGTGTTCGGGTCCGATGGAAACGAAGCCACCATCCTGGGTGCTGACGGATCACAGACAGCGCATCCCCGCCAGAGCAAGGAGGCATTGGCCAACGCCGTCTGGGATCGGGTCCTCACCCTTCTGTAGCCTGGGGGTTTGGCTACACTGCTTTGACAGTTACAGCCAGCCAGCCCATTGGCAGCCATTTAGAGCCTAACTAGGAGATTCGTGTGGCACGTCGCTTGTTCACCTCCGAGTCGGTGACGGAGGGTCACCCTGACAAGATCGCTGATCAGATCAGCGACGGTATCCTGGACGCCCTGCTGGCGCAGGACCCCCGCAGCCGGGTAGCGGTTGAGACCCTGATCACCACCGGGCAGGTGCATGTGGCGGGCGAGGTCACGACCCAGGCCTACGCCGACATCCCGACCATCGTCCGCGAAACCATCCTGGGCATCGGCTACGACTCCTCACGCAAAGGCTTCGACGGCGCGTCCTGCGGCGTGAGCGTCTCCATCGGCTCGCAGTCGCCCGACATCGCGCAGGGCGTCGACGCCGCCATCGAGCAGCGCAGCGGCGAGTCCGGCGACGCGCTTGACGCGCAGGGCGCCGGCGACCAGGGCATGATGTTCGGCTTCGCCTGCTCGGAGACGCCTGAGCTGATGCCCCTGCCGATCGCCCTCGCGCATCGGCTGGCGCGGCGCCTGACCGCCGTGCGTAAGGACGGCGTGGTTCCGTACCTTCGCCCCGACGGCAAGACCCAGGTCACCATCGAGTACGACGGCCTGCGGCCGGTGCGGCTGCACACAGTCGTCGTCTCGTCGCAGCACGCCCCCGACATTTCGCTGGAGTCACTGCTGACCCCGGACATCCGCGAGCACGTGATCGCGCCCGAGATCGAGGCGCTGGGCCTGGAGACGGATGGATACAGGCTGCTGGTCAACCCCACCGGGCGCTTCGAGATCGGCGGCCCCATGGGCGACGCCGGCCTGACCGGCCGTAAGATCATCGTTGACACCTACGGCGGCTACGCCCGTCACGGCGGCGGCGCCTTCTCCGGCAAGGATCCGTCCAAGGTGGACCGTTCCGCCGCGTATGCGATGCGCTGGGTCGCCAAGAACGTTGTGGCGGCGGGGCTGGCCGAGCGGTGTGAGGTGCAGGTGGCATATGCGATCGGCAAGGCCCACCCGGTGAGCCTGTTCGTCGAGACCTTCGGCACCGAGTCCGTCCCGGTCGATCGGATCGAGAAGGCCATAGGCGAGGTGTTCGACCTGCGTCCGGCCGGCATCATCCGCGACCTGGACCTGCTGCGCCCGATCTACCAGCAGACGGCCGCCTACGGCCACTTCGGCCGCGAGCTGCCCGACCTGAGCTGGGAGCGCACCGACCGCGTGGCCGACCTCAAGGCCGCGGCTGGATGAAACGTCGGGGGGCCTTGAGATGATGGCCCCGTGACTACGCGCAAGACTCGAAGCGACCGGCAGCCTGCCCCCGGGCTGCCGGTCGCTCGCGTCTGCGTCGACGTGCCTCTGTCCCATCTGGACCGGCTCTTCGACTACAAGGTGTCGGCGGAGCAGGACTCGACGGCCCAGCCCGGGGTGCGGGTGCGGGTGCGGTTCGCCGGGCAACTGGTCGATGGCTGGCTGATCGAGCGGGCCGAGGAGTCGGAGCACCTGGGCAAGCTGGCCTGGCTGGAGCGGGTGGTCTCGCCGGAGCCCGTGCTGCGCCCCGAAATCGCGGCGCTGGCGCGCGCGGTGGCCGACCGTTACGCGGGCAGCCTGATCGACGTGCTGAGGCTGGCGGTGCCGCCCCGCCAGGCCGCGGTGGAAAAAGAGCCCCCCGCCGACCGTTCCGGCCTAGCTGCCGGAGATAACGGCTCTGCCGTGAGTGGTGGTTCGGCGGGCGAGATGTCGGCTGGGGATGCCGGACAGGTCGTTGCCGCCGGGGATGACGGCCGGGCTGTGGGCGATGGTTCGGCGGTGGCCGAGGTCGCGGCGGGCGGGCGAGACGCGGCTGGGGATTCGGCTCTGGGTGTCGGCCGGGCGGTGAGTGGGGGGTCAACGCCAGCCGAGATCGCGGCTGGGGATTCGGCTCTGGGTGTCGGCCGGGCGGTGAGTGGGGGTTCGGCGGCGGCCGAGATCGCGGCTGGGGATTCGGCTCTGGGTGTCGGCCGGGCGGTGGGCGGTGATCCGGCCGTGGCCGAGATCGCGGCTGGGCCTTGGCTCTCCTTTGAGTGGGCCAGATATCAAGCGGGGACGGCGTTTGTGCGGGCGCTCGCGCAGGGGCGTGAGCCGCGAGCCGTTTGGTCGGCGCTGCCCGGCGAGGAGTGGCCGGCCAGGTTCGCCGAGGCGATTGCCGCGACCGTCCAAAGTGGACGAGGAGCGGTGGCGGTGGTGCCGGACGCCCGTGACCTCAACCGCCTCGACGAAGCGCTCACCAAGCTACTCGGGCCGGACCGGCATGTGGCGCTCAGCGCCGCGCTCGGCCCTACCAAGCGTTACCGGCGGTTCCTGCGCCTGAGCCGGGGCGAGGTCACCGTCGCGATCGGCACCCGCGCCGCGGCCTTCGCGCCCGTCGGGCGGCTGGGCCTGGTGGCGATCTGGGACGACGGCGACGATGTGCACGCCGAGCCCCGCGCCCCCTATCCGCACGCCCGCCAGGTGCTGCTGACCCGAGCCCAGAGCGCGGGCGCCGCTGTGCTCCTGGGCGGGTTTGCCCGCACCGCCGAGGCGCAGCAGCTGCTCGCGACGGGCTGGGCCAAGGAGATTGTGGCTTCGCGCGACATGCTCCGCGACTTCGCGCCCGAGGTCCGGCCCGCCGACGACCGGCAGCTGGCCCGCGATCCGGCGGCGGCGTCGGCGCGCCTGCCAAGTGTGGCTTGGCAGGCGGCGCGCGAGGCGGTTCGCGCGGGTGAGCCGGTGCTGATCCAGGTGCCCAGGCGGGGTTATGTGCCATCGGTGTCGTGTCAGGACTGCCGGGAGCGGGCGCGCTGCCCGCACTGTGCCGGGCCGCTGTCGCTGGGCGACTCGGGTGCGCCGCCCAGCTGCCGTTGGTGTGCCCGGCCGGCGGCCGGTTTCGTCTGCCCGGTGTGCGGCGGGCGACGCTTGCGTGCCGCGGTGACCGGCGTTCGGCGGACCGCGGAGGAGATCGGGCGCGCGCTGCCCGACATTCCGGTGTGGACCTCCGGCGGTGAGACGGTTCTTGAGCGGGTGGCGGCCCAGCCCGCCCTGGTCCTGGCGACACCGGGCGCCGAGCCGGTCGCCGACGGAGGCTACGGCGCGGTGCTTTTGCTTGACACGTGGGCGCTTCTGACCCGCGCCGACCTGCGCGCGGGCGAGGAGGCCGCCCGCCGGTGGTTCGCGGCCGCGGCGCTGGTCAAACCAAAAGGCACGGTCGTGGTTGTCGCCGATGGGGCGCTTGCGGCGGTGCAGGCCCTGATCCGGTGGGATCCGGGGTGGCTGGCCGAGCGCGAGCTGGCCGAGCGGCGCGAGCTTCGCTTCCCCCCGGTGGCGGCGATCGCGTCGGTGACCGGGGTGGCGTCGGCCGTCAATGAGCTGCTCGGCGAGGCGCGGCTGCCGGAGGATGCCGAGCTGCTGGGGCCGTTGCCGGTCGGGCAGGGACAGGAGCGGATGCTCGTGCGGGTGCGCCGCTCGGCTGGGGCACGCTTGGCCGAGTCGCTGCACGCGGCGGCTGGGGTGCGCAGCGCCCGGAAAGCGGCCGAGGTGGTGCGGGTGCATGTGGATCCGGTGCAGTTATAGGAGGAGCGTGGTTGGAACTACCGTTGCAATTTCCGTGTGGTGCGGTGCAGCGTTGCGGTCGTGGCCTCCGACGCTGTGGACCGATACTTCGTGCCTTCCACCGGCGGCGTCAGGCAAGCTGTACGTCGAGAAGAAGGGCCGCTGAATGCTGACTGGCCGCCGCTATCTTCTCGCTCTCACCGGAGAACAGACCGCTTACGCCGAGCAGGTCGGCGCGACTTCGCCGTGCAGACCGCCCTGCGGCTGGTCCGCGACCACGGAATGATCGCCATTGAGAACCTGCGGATCAAGAACATGACGGCCAGCGCCAAGGGCACTGTCGCACGCCCCGCAATCCCGCGAGAGCCAAGCGGTATTCCGGTGCGTGGCATGCGAGCACCAGGCGCACGCCGACGTGAACGCGGCAAAGAAGGCTGGCGGTGACAGGCGTGGAGACCTCGCCGTAGGGCGGTCTGCGAAACGCCAACTATCCGTCTCGACGCAGGTCGAGGCGGAATCCCCGCCTCAGGTGCGGGGAGGAGGTCAACCGTAGACTGGATGCCGTGACAGTCCAGCCGATCCGATATTTCGGTGACCCGGTGCTGCGGACCCCCGCCGATCCCGTGGTCACCTTCGATAAAGAGCTTCGCGTCCTGATCAAGGATCTTCTCGAGACGATGCAGGAGGCGGGCGGTGTCGGGCTGGCCGCGCCGCAGATCGGCGTGGGGTTGCGGGCCTTCGCCTTCGAAGTCGACGAAGTGGTCGGGCACCTGGTCAACCCGGCGCTCGAGTTCCCCGACGACGAGGAGCAGGAAGGCGACGAGGGCTGCCTATCGCTGCCGGGGGTCTACTTCGACACCAAACGCCGGATGAACGTAGTGGCCAAGGGCTTCAACGAGTATGGCGATCCGATACAGGTCGTCGGGGCCGGCATGCTCGCTCGCTGCATCCAGCACGAGACCGACCACCTCGACGGTGTCATTTTCATCGATCGACTCGATGCCCAGCTCCGCAAGGAGGCGCTGCGCGAGATCCGCCGGGCGGAGTGGTATGACCCGGGCCGGACGGTCATCAAAGTGTCCCCCCACACCACCAGCCCCTTCGGTCTAGGTAGGTGACATGCGGCTGGTCTTCGCCGGCACGCCCGCGACCGCGCTCCCGGCGCTGGACGCGATCGATGCGTCGGAGCATGAGCTGGTGGCCGCGGTCTCAAGGCCCGACGCGCCGTCCGGGCGGGGCCGGCGCATGGTGCGTTCGCCTGTGGCCGCTTGGGCCGAAGAGCGGGGGATCGAGGTCCTGACCCCGGTGAAGCCCCGCGAGCCCGAGTTTCTTCAACGGCTGCGAGATATCGCGCCGGACTGCGTGCCGATCGTGGCTTATGGCGCCTTGGTACCCAGAGAGGCCCTTGAAATCCCCCGGCTCGGCTGGATAAATCTCCACTTCTCCGTGCTGCCGGCCTGGCGTGGCGCCGCCCCGGTGCAGCACGCCATCCTTCACGGCGACGAGTTCGCCGGAGCCTCCGTCTTCCAGCTCGAGGTGGGCCTGGACACCGGGCCGGTGTTCGGCACGCTCACCGAACCCATCAGCGCCAGCGACACCGCCGGCGACGTTCTCGAACGGCTCGCCATCGACGGCGCCGAGCTGCTGGTCTCGGTGCTCGACGCGATGGCGGCGGGCACGGCTCAAGCGGTGCCGCAGCCTCGCGAGGGCATCAGCCTGGCGCCGAAGATCACTGCCGAGGACGCTCAAGTGCGTTGGGGCGAGCCGGCTTTCGCGGTCAGCCGCCGGATTCGCGCGACCACGCCGGCGCCCGGCGCGTGGACCAACTTTCGCGGCGAGCGGGTCAAGCTCGGGCCGGTCACCCCGGTCGCTGACGGGCCGTCTTTGCGCCCAGGAGACCTGCTGGCGGAGAAGAGAAGGGTGCTCGTGGGCACGGCGACCGCCCCGGTCTGCCTGGGTGAGGTGCGCGCGGAGGGCAAGAAGCCGATGGCCGCGGTGGACTGGGCCCGAGGCGTGCGCGTGAGCGAAGAGGATAGGTTCGAGTGAGCCGCCCCGCATTCGACGCCCGCATTTTCCCCGAAAATGCGGCCTCCGGTACGGGTCGAGGCGGCATTTTCCCCGAAAATGCGCAAGGGGCGCCGGCGTGAGGCGGGGGAGCCGGGACGAGCAGCGGCCGATGGGCCGGGGCGGGCGCGGGCCGCGGGGCGGGCGGCCGGTCGAGGATCCGGCGCGGCTGACCGCGTACCAAGCGCTGCTTGCCGTGCATCGGGATGACGCCTACGCCAATCTCGTCCTGCCGCACCTGATGCGCGAGATCGGGATCTCCGGCCGCGACGCGGCGTTCGCCACCGAGCTGACCTACGGGACGCTGCGCAACCGGGGTGCGCTCGACGCCATCATCGCGCGGGCCGCCAGCCGCGATGTGGCCCGCATCGACCCGCCCGCCCGCGACGCGCTTCGCCTTGGGGCATACCAGCTTTTGCATACGCGGGTGCCGGCGCACGCCGCTGTGGCCTCCACAGTGGACCTGGTGCGCGCGGTGGCACCGGGGGCGGCCGGCTTCGCCAACGCGGTCATGCGCAAGATTGGCGAGCGCGATCTCGACGGCTGGCTCGGGCTCATCGCACCGTCCGAAAAGGACGATCCAGTGGGCCACCTCGCGTTGGTGGGCAACCATCCGGAGTGGATAGTGCGTGCCTTCCGCGACGCGCTCGGCGGTGACCTGGAGGAGACGAGACGGGCGCTGGAGGCCGACAACGAGCGGCCGGAGGTGCACCTGTGCGCCCGGCCGGGTCTGATCGACCAGGCCGATCTCGTGGAGCAGACCGGCGGCACGCCGGGGGCCTTCTCGCCCTTCGCCGTCTACCTCCATGAGGGGGCGCCGGGCGAGCTTATGGCGATCCGCGATGGCCTGGCTCACGTGCAGGACGAGGGGAGCCAGCTGGTCGCCATGGCCCTGCTCGACACGCCGCTCGACGGCCGCGACGAGCGCTGGCTTGACCTGTGCGCGGGGCCCGGTGGCAAGGCCGGACTGCTCGCAGCCCTTGCGGCGCAACGCAATGCGTTTGTCACCGCGGTCGAGGTGAACGAACACCGGGCCAGCATGGTGGCCAACGCCGTGCGTGGCCTGCCGGCCGAGGTGCTGTGCGAGGACGGGCGTGAGATCGGGCCGGGCGGGTACTTCGATCGCGTGCTGGTCGACGCCCCCTGCAGCGGTCTGGGCTCGCTGCGACGCCGCCCGGAATCCAGGTGGCGCAAGCAGCCCAGCGACCTGCCTCCGCTGACCAAGCTCCAACGGGAGCTGCTGGCCGCCGCGTTGCGCGCGGTCCGCCCGGGCGGGTTGGTGGCCTATGTGACCTGCTCGCCGCACCCGGTGGAGACGCAGATGAGCCTGCGCGAGACGCTCAAGCGGGTCGGTGGGGCCGAGCTGCTCGACGCCCGCGAGTCGTTGCCCGGTGGAATGCCCGGCCTGGGTGATGGGCCGACCGCCCAGCTTTGGCCGCACCGGCACGGTACAGACGCAATGTTCCTGTCAATCCTTCGGAGGACGTCGTGATCATCGCGCCGAGCATCCTGGCCGCGGACTACTCCCGCCTTGCCGATGAGGTCAAGGCGGTCGAGGGCGCCGCCGACTGGTTGCATGTCGACGTCATGGACTACCACTTCGTACCCAACCTGACGATCGGCCTGCCCGTGGTCGCGAGCCTGCGCCGGGTGACCACCATCCCGTTCGACTGCCATCTGATGATCTCCGATCCGGAGCGGTGGGCGCTGGGCTACGCCGAGATCGGGTCCTACAACGTGAGTTTCCACGCCGAGGCGGCCGAGGATCCGGTCGCGCTCGCCAAGGACCTGCGCGCCGCCGGCACCCGGGCGGGTCTGGCGATCGACCGTGACACTCTGGTCGAGCCGTACCTCGACCTCTTGCCTCACTTTGACACCCTGCTCATCATGACCATCAAAGCGGGGTTCGGGGGCCAGGAGTTCCTGCCCGAGCTGCTGGAGAAGGTGCGTGTTGCCCGCAATCACATCAGCAGCGGCCATCTTGAGCTCAGGATCGAGGTGGACGGCGGCATCACCGAGGACACCATCGCCGCGGCGGCCGGGGCGGGCGCGGATGCGTTCGTCGCCGGGACGGCGGTGTACTCCGCCGAAGATCCCGCCGACGCCTGCCGTAAACTGCGTGCCCTGGCGGTGTCCGCTGGGTCGCCGGGCAGCGGTTCCGGCGGGTGGTCTGGAGGGTCGACAGCTTGACCGCTGCGGAGGGCAACGAACAGGAGACGATTCTGGTCGTCGATGACGATCCAGACATCTTGCGCGTCGTCGAGGTGAACCTGAGCCTGCAGGGCTACCGGGTGCTGACCGCCTCGAGCGGCGCGGAGGCGCTGTCGCTTGTCGAGTCGCAGCGTCCCCATCTCGCCGTCGTCGACCTGATGATGCCGGGCATGGATGGCCTTGAGCTGACCCGGAGATTGAGAGCGGACCCGATGGTGACCGCGCTTCCGATCATCGTACTCACCGCCAAGGCGCTCACGTCCGACAAGGTCGCCGGGCTCGCGGCGGGCGCGGACGACTACATCGTCAAGCCCTTCGACACCTCCGAGCTGGTGGCGCGGGTCAAGGCGACGCTGCGGCGCATCCAGGAGGCGCGGGAGGTCTCACCGCTGACCGGCCTGGCCGGCAACACCCGCATCCAGCAGGAGATCAACGACCGGCTGCACGCGGGGACCGAGTACGCGGTGTGCTATATCGATATTGATCGGTTCAAAAGTGTCAATGACGCCTACGGGTTCGCGCGCGGTGACGAGTTCATCGGGGCACTGGCGCGCAGCCTGCGCCGGGCCACCATCGCCGCCGGGCTGCCGCCCGCATTCCTCGGCCACGTCGGCGGCGACGACTTCGTGGTGGTGTGCCATCCCGACCAGGTCAAGCCGATCACGACCCGGGCGGTGATCGATTTCGAGGCGGCCGCGGACGAACTCTACGACCCGACCGACGCCGAAAGGGGCTACCTTGAACTGTCCGACCGCCGCGGCCGTGTACATCAGGTGAACCTCGTCACGATATCGATCGGAGTCGCAGTCTCCACAGCGCGGTACTACCGCCATCCCAGTGAGGTGGTCGCGGTGGCCTCAGAGATGAAGGCGGTAGCCAAGAAGCACCAAGGGTCGTATGTGGCCTTCGATCGTCGTTCCGACAAACCCGCTTACCCGACACAGCGTGATCGTGAAGTCGACACCACTCCCGCTGAAGATTTGAAACCGTGAAAGACTTGCCACCCATGGGTCAGCAATCTGTGGTCAGCCCGGCCGAGGACAAGGCGATGGCGCGCGCCATCGAACTCGCCGCCCGAGGGCTGGGGACGACGAGCCCCAACCCGGTCGTCGGCTGCGTGCTGGTGGACGCCAATGGCGTGGTGGTCGGGGAGGGTTTCCACGTCTATGCCGGCGGCCCGCACGCGGAGATCGTCGCGCTCGCCCAGGCGGGTGAGCGGGCCAAGGGCGGCACGGCGGTGGTGACCCTCGAGCCGTGCAATCACACGGGCAAGACCGGCCCGTGCAGCGAGGCGCTGATCCGCGCCGGGGTCGCCCGGGTGGTGATCGCCGTGGCCGACCCCAACCCGGTGGCGATCGGTGGGGCGCAACGGCTGCGCGCCGCCGGGGTCGATGTGATCGTCGGGGTGCGGGCGGTCGAGGCGGAGGAGGGCAACATCGCCTGGCTCACCTCGGTCCGCCGGGGCCGCCCCTTCGTCATCTGGAAGTCCGCCTCCACTTTGGACGGCCGGGCCGCCGCGGCCGACGGCACCAGCATGTGGATCACCTCGGAGGCGTCGCGGATGGACGTGCACCGGCTGCGCGGCACGGTCGACGCCGTGATGGTCGGCATCGGGACCATCCTCGCCGACGACCCCCGCTTGACCACGCGGGACCTGCGCACCGGCAGCCTGGCGATCCGCCAGCCGCTGCGGGTTGTGATCGACTCTGACGGGCGTACGCCCAACGAGGCACGCGTGCGCGACGGCGCGGCACCCACGCTCGTGGCCACCACCGCCGACTTCGGCAAGGCCGGCGACGGGCGGGTGGATCTGCGAAAGGTACTCGCCGAGCTGCACCAACGGGGGGTACGAAGCGTGCTGCTGGAGGGCGGCCCGAAGCTGGCCGGAGCGTTCCTCGCCGCCGGCCTGGTGGACCGCATCGTCTACTACATCGCACCGAAGCTGCTCGGCGACGGCCCGGCCGCGCTGGTGGGTGCGGGAGTGACGACCATCACTGAGGCGATCGATCTGGAGCTGATGGACGTTGACCGGATCGGACCGGACCTGAGGCTCACCGCCAAACTGCGCGCGGCGGACGCGCGCGCGAAACTGCCCACCGCGGGCAACTAGGGAGTGTGCGCGTGTTCACCGGGATCGTGGAGGAGCTCGGAGAGGTCGTCGATCGCGACGGTGAACTGCTGACCCTGCGGGGCAAGCTGGTCACGGAGGATGCCCGGCACGGCGACTCGATCGCCGTCAACGGGGTGTGCCTGACGGTGGTGCGGGTCGACGGGGACAGCTTCACCGTCGAGGTGATGAAGGAGACATACGACCGCAGCTCGCTCGGCTCATTGAAGTCTGGCGATCCGGTCAACCTCGAGCGGGCCGTCACCGCCGCCACCCGCCTGGGCGGGCACATCGTCCAAGGGCATGTCGACGGGGTCGGCGCGATCGACTCGAAGGCGCCTGGAGGCGGCTGGGAAGACGTGCGCATCACATTGCCTTCCGGCCTGGACCGGTACATCGTGGAGAAGGGTTCGATCACCGTCGACGGCATCTCGTTGACGGTCGTCGCGGTGGACCAGGCGAGTTTCACGGTAAGCCTGATCCCGACCACGCTTGAGCTGACGACGCTGGGACGCAAGGGCGTGGGCGACAAGGTCAACCTGGAGGTCGACATCATCGCCAAATACGTGGAGAAGCT
>Ga0075428_100000546_pt1 | contig 38430 bp, 32 predicted proteins | sample RhiMetdeltSRZDD2_FD_75291 | JGI IMG/M metagenome (GOLD analysis project Ga0075428, IMG submission 75291) | Populus rhizosphere microbial communities from Tennessee, USA - Rhizosphere MetaG P. deltoides SRZDD2 | ecosystem: Host-associated > Plants > Roots > Rhizosphere > Soil | place: USA... | reverse complement strand
GACCTGCGCACGAACGTCTGCGCGCTGCTCGACCTCGAGCACCTCGGCGTCGTCTGGATGAATCGCTTCGGCGAGGCGCTGCAGCTCGAGGAGGTGCTCCGGCCCATGGAGATCGTGGCCTTCCGCAACTCGGATGCGTTCCCGAAGTGGGGCTTCCGTCCGATCCCGTATTTCACGCCCGCGCCACACGGCGACCTCGGGCGCACCTTCTACGCGGGGGGAAACCCCGTGCGCCCGCAGAAGCTGTTCTTCGTCGGCACGCAGGCCCTGCTCTACCACACGCTGATCGGCGAGGTGAACCGCGGCGACGACCGCGACCGCGTCTGTGCTTGGCTCGAAGTCGGTTTCGGCATGGTCATGGAGTACACGATGCAGGGCGACGCGGGCTTCGCCGCGCCGGCCGAGATGCGCGCGCAGGATCTGCAGGCGCTGCAGGCGCTCGGCCGCGGGTATCGGTTGACCCACCTCCTGCATCTGCCGATGTATGGCGGTTTCTATCTGACGGACGACACGGCCACTGCGATCAACTGGAGCGCGGCGACGATGTTCGTCGCGTGGCTGCTCGAGCCCGACAACTCGCAGAAGACGAGGGACAAGTTCTTGATGTTCGTGCGCGAGTCGCTCGGCGAACGAAAGGGCGACAGCAGCTCGGCATTCGACAAGACGATGGGCGTGAAAGTCGAGGAGCTCGACGAACCGTGGCGCGCGTGGCTCGCGAAGAAGGCGGGTTACTGAGGATACTGTCGGCGCGCCTCACGGCATCGGTCGCATCGCGAGGAACCCGCTGCCCGAACGCTGGATCCTCGCGAAGCGCAATCGCGGCGGGCTCGTGATTCATCCGCGCCGCGGCAGCATGCGCAACCTCGCCAAGCGTAGGGAGTATTCCCGAGACCGATGCTCCTGCCCGATGGTTATGTCAGGCGTTGGTTGCGCAATCCTTCCCCGACAATCTACTGATGGCTACGCCCCGCGTAGGGAGCAGTCCCTTGTCCCTCGAGAGAGCGCATCGCGACTTCCTCGACACGCGTACCTTCGCGAGCCTCGACGGCTTGCGCGCTTTCGCCGTCACGGCCGTCGTCTGGCATCACACCACCGACGGGCTCTACCGCGACGTCCCGCTCCTGGTGCACGGGCTCGTCCGCGGCTTCCTCGGCGTCGACCTCTTTTTCGTCATCTCCGGCTTCCTCATCGTCACGCTGCTGTTGCGCGAGCGCTGTCGAACCGGATCGATTTCGCTCAGCGGCTTCTACGCGCGCCGCTTCCTGCGCATCTTCCCGCTCTACTACGGCGTGCTCGCCTTCGTCACCGTCGTCGCCTTCGCCCGCGACACACCCGAGGCTCTCCTCATGCGAGCGGACTTGCCGTGGTGCGCCCTCTACTTGTCGAACTGGGTGCCGGTGTTGACACTGCTCAGCATCACTTGGTCGCTTTCGGCGGAGGAACAGTTTTATCTGGTGTGGCCAGCGCTCGAGCGTTTCCTCGGCCGTTTCGTCACGCTCGCGCTCGCGCTCGCCGTCGTCGCCGCAGGCGCGCTCCAGCTCTTGCACGCGCCGCTCCACCTCGACGCGCTGCCGTCGTTTCTCTGGCAGACGTCATTCTTCCCGATCCTCCTTGGCGTCGCGCTCGCCCATCTCCTCAACGATCCGCGCGGCTTCGCCTTCATCGGCCTCGCCTGCGCGTTCAACGGCGCCTCCGCCATCTACGGCGCCGTCATCGTCGTGCTCGCGTTCGCGTTGCCGATGGACGACATCGCTGGTCTGCCGCGCATGGCAATTCACGTCGCGATGTCTCTGTTTCTTGCGTCCTGCGTCGTGCGCCCCAACCATGCGCTGCGGCCGCTCCTCCAGTTCGCACCCATCGCGCGCGTCGGTGTGCTCTCGTACGGCATCTATCTCCTTCACATGTTCGCGCGCCACATAGCGCACAAGCTCACCGGCGACGGCCCCCTCCTCTTCCCGGCCACGTTCGCCGTCGTCGTCGTGCTCGCCGAGATCTCCTACCGCTTTTACGAGTCAAAGTTCCTCGAGCTCAAGAAGCGCTTCGCCGCTTGACCGGGCTTCTGACGCGATCTTCGTCATTCACTGCGCCTGCGCGGCGCGCGCCAACGCGTCGCCCTCTAGGCGGCAGATCCTCCAGTCGTTCAGCATCAGCGCGCCCTGCTTCTCGTAGAAGCCGATCGCCGACACGTTCCAGTCGAGCACGTTCCAATCGAGACGCGGACAGCCCCGTGCCATGGCCTCGGCCGCGACCGCGCGCAACAACCGCAGCCCGACGCCGCGGCCGCGATGTTCGGGCAGCACGAACAGGTCCTCGAGGTGCAGGCACGGCCGCGTGCGAAACGTCGAGTAGGTCTGGAAGAACAGCGCGAAGCCGACGGGCTCGCCGGAGATCTCGGCGAGCAGCGCGCCGCAGGCCCGATTCGCGCCGCCCAGATGCTCGCGGAGCCTCGACTCGTCGCAGTCGACGAGGTGCTCGAGCCGTTCGTATCGCGCGAGCTCCCGGATGAAGCGCGCGACGTGACCCACGTCGTCCGCGCCCGCAGCGCGGACATGGACCGGACCGCCGGTGCCCACGGTCACGCGCGGTAGGTGATGCGACCGCGAGTGAGGTCGTACGGGGACAGTTCGACGGTCACCCGGTCGCCCGGGATGATGCGGATGTAGTGCTTGCGCATCTTGCCCGAGATGTGCGCCAGCACGATGTGACCGCTCTCGATCTGGATGCGGAACTTCGTGTTGGCGAGGGTCTCGATGACCGTGCCTTCCAGTACGATGGCTTCTTCTTTGGGCACAAAAACTCCTGTGGCGACCGGGGAAAGAAACGATCGCCGGCGACGCCACCGCGCCAGCGAACACACCCCCGGCCTCAGCCGATCAGTCATCGGCGTGGGCCTCTGGGGATGCAGGGGGGAAGATCGTAGTTGCCGCGCGTGCCGGTGTCGAGGGCCGGTGTCGAGGGCTCGAGGGCTGGGCTTCGACAGAGGCGGGCGGGCACGCCAGGGTGCAAGACCTTGCGACGGGCCGCCCACCCCGCGAGAGTGTTGCAGGGCATGGACTTCTTCGGCCACCAGGAGAAAGCGCGCAGGGCGTCGGGCCGGCTCGTGCTGCTGTTCGCGCTGGCCGTCGCGGGCATGATCCTCTGCATCCACGCGGCGGCGATGGGCATCCTGCTGTTCGCGAACGCACACGGCGCCAACGGCCATGGCGCGATCGTGTTCGCGGTCGTCGCCGTGTCGACGCTCGCGATCATCGGCGTCGCGATGCTGTTCAAGACCGCCCAGCTGCGCAGCGGCGGCGGCGCGGTGGCGACACTGCTCGGGGGCAAGCCCGTGCCACTCGACCCGACCGATCCGAAAGAACGCCAGCTGCGCAACGTCGTCGAAGAGATGGCGATCGCGTCCGGCGTCCCGGTGCCCGAGATCTACGTGCTCGACGGCGAATCGCAGATCAACGCGTTCGCGGCCGGCTGGAGTCCCGCCGACGCCGCGGTCGCCGTCACGCGCGGTTGTCTCGAGAACCTCGAACGCGACGAATTGCAGGGCGTCATCGCGCACGAGTTCAGCCACGTGTTCCACGGCGACATGCGGCTCAACATCAGGCTCATGGGCGTCCTGTTCGGCATCGTCTGTCTCGCGACGATCGGACGCATCCTCGTGCGCGCAATGCCGCGCGGCGGCGGCTCGGGCAAGGGCAAGGGTGGCGCCGCGGGCGTCGCGCTGTTCGGTCTCGCGCTGATCCTCATCGGCTCCCTCGGCGTGTTCTTCTCGCGTCTGATCCAGGCGGCCGTGTCGCGCCAGCGCGAGTTCCTCGCCGACGCGAGCGCCGTGCAATACACGCGCAATCCACGCGGCATCGGCATGGCGCTCGCCAGGATCGGAGGCCTGGGGGCCCGGCTCCAGACAGCGCACGCGGAGGAAGCGAGCCACATGCTGTTCGCCGACGGCATGCGACGCTTCTTCGGCGGCGGCTTCGCGACGCATCCTCCGATCGAACAACGCGTCGAACGCGTGCTGCCGGGCTTCCTGCGGCACCTCGCGAGCAGCGGCTCCATGGAGGCCGCGGTCGCCGCCACGCCGCTGCCGCCCGCCGTGGCCGGGCTGAAGCACACGACCGCTGTCTCGGGCGCTGTCTCGGGCGCGCGAGCCGTCGCGGGCATCTCGTCGGCGGCCCTCGTGCAGTCGATCGGCGATCCTCAGCCGCAACACGTCGACGCGGCCCGCACGCTGCTGCGCGAGCTGCCGCTCGACCTGGTCGCCGCCACGCGTGAGCCGAGGATCTCGCACGCGCTCGTGCTCGCGCTGCTGCTCGACCGCGATCCGACACGCCGCGAGAAGCAGCTCGGGCTGCTCGCGAACGCGGGTGTCGAGCTCGTGCACGAGGTCAGGGTGCAGTTCCAGCTCGTCCACCGCATCGAACGCCACCAGCGCCTGCCGCTGCTCGAGCTCGCGATCCCGGCGTTGCGGTCGTTGCCGGGCACCGAACGCGAGCAGCTGCTCCGCGACGCCCGCGTGCTCGCGAGAGCCGACGGCTCGCTCTCGCCGTTCGAGTGGGCTCTGCTGCGTTGCCTCGAACGCCATGTGCGGGCCGCCGGTGAACCGCCGCGCCGGCCGTCGCAGCGTCCCGCGGCGCTCGTGCAGCATGGCCACGAGACGTCCGTCGTGCTCTCGGTGCTGGCCCGCGCCGGCGCCGAGGACGACGAAGCGCTCGCGGCGCAGGCGTTCACGCGCGGCCAGCGGCTGCTGCAGGTCCCGCCCGCCGAGCTGTTGCCGCGCGAACAGGGTTCGATCGCTGCGCTCGACGCCGCAGTCGACAAGCTCGCGGCCGTATCGCCGCTCGGCAAGCGCAACTTCGTGGCCGCGTGTGCCGAAGCCGCGGGCGCCGACGGGCTGCTGTCGCAGGACGAAGCCGATCTGCTGCGTGCTCTCGCCGGACTCCTCGACTGCCCGGTGCCGCTCGTGACCTCGCCGGCCGGAGTGCCGCTGAGTTCGTGATGGCATCGATCCCCACGACGTGTCGCCGGCTCGTTGCCGCGCTCGCACTCCTGGCGATCGCCTGCCCCGCACAGACGCAGCTGCGAGAGTTCCGCAACCGGGCCCTGACGTTCCGGATCGACCTGCCGGCCAACTGGCGGCAGCTCGCGCCGAGCGAAGCGCTGCGGATCGGCGAGAACCCGAAGGCCCCCGCCGAGCTCGGTCTGTCCCAGCCGGGCGGCTACTACGCGGTCGGTCCCGTCGACGAATGGCTCGCCGGAGTCTTCACGAGTCCGTGGGTCCAAGTCGTCGAACAGGACAAGGAGTGGCACCTCGGGGACGACTTCGCCGCTCAGCTTGCCGAGCAGTGGCGCAAGACAGGAGCCGCGACGGGCGTCGAGTACGAGCTGAGGGACATCAGGCGCGACAAGGTTGGTGCCCAGGCGCGCGAGGTGTTGACAGCCCGTCGCACGAGCACGCCGAAGCCCCCGCGTCTGCCGCACGCCAGTCTCGACGTGCACGCGCCTGCCGGCGTTCAGGAGGTCACGCTGAGCTTCACGTGCCCCGTTGCCGAGTACGCGCGATGGGATCCGGAGTTTCACCGATGGCTGCAAACCCTCGCTTTCGCCCACGCGGCCCGCGGCGAGCAGAAGTTGTCGGATCGGCTCTGGACTCCGATCCTGAGCGGGGCGGTTGTCGGCCTCGTGCTGCTGCTGCTATACAAGCACACGCGCCGTCGCGGTTGAGCGCTGACACCGGGTGGATACACTGGGGCAGCGTGAGGAAACCGCCAGTCCAGCACGCGGCGAGCGAACCCAGGTCACAGCCTTGAAGAAGAAGTCACCGTCGAAGGAGCCACGCAACCTGGACAAGCACCTGTTCGAGGCCGGGCAGCAATGCCAGAAGCGCCTCTGGCTCGACTATCACGAACCGGCGAACGAAGCGCCGACCGATGGTCGACGCGCGCTTTCCGCGGCCGGCGATCAGCTGCGCGCGCTGGCCCGCAGCGTGTTCCCGAAGGGAGTCGCGATCGAGGCCGCCGACACGAATCGCGCCGCGGAGGAGACGAAGGCCCAGCTCGCGGCCAACACGCCGGTGCTGTTCGGCGCCACGTTCGTGGCCGACGGCATCGAGATCCGCTCGGACATCGTCGTGCAGAACAAGGATGGCGCCATCGACCTCTACGAGATCAAGTCGGGCACCAGGATCAAATACCGCTACGTGAGCGACCTCGCGCTGCAGGCGCACGTCGCGGAACGCTGCGGCTTGCGCGTACGGGCCGCGTTCCTGCTGCACCTGAACCCCAAATACGTGCACAAGGAAGGCAGCGACTTTCCGCCGATGCAGCTGCTGCGCAGCGCCGACATCACTGCCAAGGTGCAGAAGCAGGTCGAACTCGTGCGCCGGCGCCTGCAGCAGTTCCGGCAGAACCTGAACGACGAGAGCATGCTGCAACTGCCGATGGGCACGTTCTGCACGACTCCGTTCAGGTGCCCTCACCTCGCGCGCTGCTCGCGCGAAGCCCCCGCGATGCCGCTGCGTGAGCTGCCCGAGCTCTCGCGCACGCAGGAACTGGAACTGCACAAGGAGGGCATCGAGACGATCACGGCGCTCGATCCGCAGCGACCCGGCCTGACGTTCCGCCAGCGCCGCACGATCGCGTGCGCGCAGGCGGGCGAGCCCGTGCTCGAGCCTTTCGTGCGCGAGGAACTGAGCCAGAGCACCAAGCCGGCGCACTTCCTCGCGATCGCGGCGCTGACCGATGCGCTGCCGCGATTCGAGGGGCAACGGCCCTGGCGTCTACTGCCCTACGCGTGGGCCGTCAACACGCTGCACCCCGACGGCAGGCTCGAGACGGCGGACTTCGTTCACGTCGAACGCACGGATCCGCGCACGGGCTTCATCACGTCGCTGGCCAAGCACCTCGAAGTGGGCGGCACGATCTTCTGCTGGAACGACGAGACCCTCGACGATCTTCGCACGCTGCTCGACGACCTGCCCGCCGCCAAGGTCGCCGTGCGCGGAGTGATCAGCCGACCTCATGTCGACCTGATGCAGCTGTTCGATTCCGGCCTGTTCCACCCGCAGCTGCGCGACCACTCGGACCTGCGGGCGAGCGCGAAAGCACTGCTCGACGACAACACGGGCGCGGACCTCGTCGTCTTCGACGATGACTCCCTGCGCGCTGCGCTCGCGAAAGCCGCGACGCCGCGGATCCGGAGCACGACGAAGGACAAGATCGCGGCCGAGGTCAAGGCCGGAGTGGTCTGGGCAAGTGATTGCATGCTCAGGTTCTTCCGCAAGTATGCGGGAATCGACGCGGCGATCCCGAGGCCGAAGCCAAAGCCTGCGCGCGCGGGTCAGAAGGCGCTGCCGAAGCCGCTGCCCAAGGCGTAGCAAAGCCAGCCCCCCGCGGCAGGATCACGCCGCGGCATAGGCGGACAACAACGCAGAGATCTCGCGGTCGCTGCTGAAGCGCCGCTGGAAGTCCTCGCGAATGCGCACGCCGAGCGCGCCAGCCGCCGAGCGATTGCGATAGAGCGCGAGCACCTGCTTCGCCATGTCCCCTTCGTTCGCGAACAAGAGCCCCGTCTCGTTGTGCCGGATCAGTTCGCGGTTGCCCGCCACGTCGGCCGCGATGACGGGGCGGCCCAGGATGCCCGCTTCGAGGATCGTCGGGGCGGCGCCTTCGCTGAACGAAGTATTCAGCACGACATCGGCGTCGATGTAGGCAGCACCCATGCGGTCGTGGGCCAGCGGGGGCAGCACGCGCACCCCGGTCTGCTGCTGGCACAACGCGCGCACCTCCGCCGCATAGGCGGCATCCTGGTCCGGCCCCGCGAGGATCATCTCGACATCTGCCCCCGCCGAGCGCACGACGCTCACCATCGACATCGCGCGGTGCTGTCCCTTGATCGGCCGCAGACCACCGGGCAGGAAGATCAGGAACCGGTGCCGCGGGATGCCGAGCGACCGCCTCAGATCGGTGCCGTTCGTCGGCAGGCGCACCGCCGCGCGCGGCACGACGTCGATCTTGCCGACGGCTTCGGCCACTCTCGATTCGAGCAGCATGCCCGCTGCCTCGTTCGGCACGAGCACGCGGCTGGCGCGGCGCACCACCTCGCAGACGATCGTGCCGCGCGCGTCGTCGACCATGTCGTGGTGCAGGTCTTCCCCGCTCAGCGAGACGATCCACGGCGTGAGCAACCCGAGCAGCTGCACGCCCGTTCGCATCGCGTCGTGCGCGTGAACGAGGTCCGGCTTGAAGCGGCCGATCGTGCCCTCGAGCGACTGCTTGAGGCCACCTTCGGTCGTGCTGCCGAACAACTCGCAGAGGTGCCCACTGCGTTGCAGACCCTCCCGGTATCGACTCACCGTGGCCATGCCGCCCAGATGCAGGTGGGTCGGCGCGGGGGTCATCAGGAGGACTTTCACTTGGACGCCTTTTCGGCTCCGGCGCGGTGGCGTCCTTACCCGAACCGGGCCCGCCCGCGCTCGCGAACTGTCGCGTTGCGCGACAGTGCGCGTAGCGTCAGGGCAGAAACCAAAAAGCGGCCATGGCCGCGACGCGCTACCAGGGCCGTTCGGTGGCCGCGAAGTCTTCCTGAATCTGCGGCAGCATCGACGCGACCCTGGCCGGGTCGAGCCCCGTGTGGGCATACACATCGCCATGGAGCGAACCCTGCGTCGTCCCGACCGTCGAAGGACACCCGGCCTGCCACGCGACGTGATCGGCCAGATGGATCAGCGAGGAGAGCGAGCGGTGGAACGGGTCCTTCGCAGGCGAATGGTGATACCGGATCGCGATCGCGAGGTCCTCGGGCAGGCACCACCTGATCGCCAACACGGATCCCACGTCGGCATGCGTGAAGCCGCACTCCTCGATCTCGACCTCGGTCTCGGGGCGCGCCTGCTGCGCGGATTTCCGGAGCATCGCGAGATAACGCGGCGCGGCCTTCTCCATCAGGATGATCTTGCCGATGTCGTGCAGCAACCCGGCGATGTAGACATCCTCGGCATGCATGTCCTTGAAGGTGTCCGAAACCGAGGCCAGCGCGCGTGCGGCGACGCCCGTGAACACGGCGTGCTTCCAGAAGGCCATCGGATCGAAGTGCTGGATCTTCTCGCGGCGTTTGCCGAAGGCCGAGAACACGGCGGCCTTCAGCGCGACCTTCTTCGTCATGTTGAAGCCCAGCACCGAGACCGCGAGGCTCACCGACGACACGCGCACCTGCAGTCCGTAGTAGGCGGAGTTCACGATGCGCAGCATGTTCGTCGCAACCGCCGGGTCGTTGGCGACGACGAGCGCGACGTCGGCAGCCGAGGCATCGGGCTTGGCGATGACCTCGTTCAGCTTCGCGAGCACCTCGGGCATGGTCGGCAGCTCGATGGTGCTGTTGACCAGGCCGAGGATGTTCGTCGATGGATCGGTGGACTGCGTCATCCGTTCGCTCCGCCCCTAGTATCGGATCCTTGTATCGAGACGCCCTCGAAGCAAGCTTGACGCCAAGTACTCGTGCCCGCTCCCACCGGCAAGCCCAAGGTCGTGTTCCTGTGCCAGCGGGTGCCGTGGCCGCCCGACCGCGGCGACCGCATCACGACCTGGCATTTCCTTCAGCACCTGCTCGCGCGCGGCGCGGACGTGTTCCTCGGTTGTTTCCAGGAGGAAGCGCGTGATGCCGAAGGTGTCGCGTTGCTCGCGCGGCGCTGTCGTGAGGTCGTGGCGCCGAACCTGGACCGCAGTGTCCGCAAATTCACCAGCCTGCGCGGACTGCTGACCGGCGAGGCACTCACTCTGCCCTTCTTCCGCGATGCGGCGCTGTATGCCGCCGTGCGGCGTTGGAGTTCGCCGCAGCCGCCGGACCTCGTGTATGTCTATTCGTCGTCGATGGCCCAATACGTGCTCGGCACCGAGGCCCGCAGCAAGCTGATGCAGTTCGCGGAGCTCGATTCGGACAAGTGGCGGCAATACGCGGCGCAGCGCCGCGGGCTGAGTCGTTGGGGGCTGGGCCGTTGGATCTACGCGCGCGAGGCAGACAAGCTGCTGGCTTTCGAGGACCGCGTCGCGCGCACCTTCACGCGTTCGCTGGTCGTCAGCGAGGTCGAACGCGAGCTCTTCCGGCAGCGCATCCCGGGCGTCGAGCCCGACGTGTTGAGCAACGGGGTCGACGTCGCGCACTTCACGAGCACGGGCGACCAGAACCGGCATGCACACACTGCAGTCTTCACGGGTGTGATGGACTACGAGCCGAACGTCGACGGCGTGTCGTGGTTCGTCGAGCAGTGCTGGCCAACGCTGCGCCAACGTTTCCCGGACGCGCGCCTGCTCGTGGTCGGCAGCAATCCGGCGCCGAAGGTGCGGGCCCTCGCACGCGTGAGTGGCGTCGAGGTCACGGGCCGCGTGCCGAGCACTGTACCCTGGTTCGACCAGGCGGCGGTCGTGATCGCACCGCTGCGATTGGCGCGCGGCGTGCAGAACAAGGTGCTCGAAGCGATGAGCATGGCGCTGCCCGTCGTGTCCTCATCCGCGGCCGCTCGCGGACTCGGCGCCGTGCCGCCCGGCCACATCGTGATTGCCGACGATGCCCCGGCGACGATCGCGGCGGTCGCCGAGTTGTTCGCCGATCCAGCGCGCGCGCGCGCGATTGGCACGCGGGCAGCGACGTGGGTCCGCGAGCACTGGCGCTGGGAACGCATGTACGAACGGCTTGATGCGCTGCTCGCCGAGATGGGCGTCCCCCTTCCGGCCTGAGAAACTGCCTGCTTGATCCGCGCTACTTCCTGGCCGGCACGAGGCGGAAGATGCGACCCTTCTTGCCGGCAAAACCCGTCACGAGCAGTTCGCCGTCGGGTTCCTCGGCGAAGCTCGACGGTTGCTGCGTCATGCGCGGCAACGTCACCACGCGGTGTTTGCCGCCCTTGCGGTCCTCCTTGCAGGCCCACATGCGCAGCGTCATGAAATCACCGTAGACGTAGTAGCCGCGCAGCTCCGGGATGCGCTCGCCGCGATAGACGTAGCCGCCCGTGATCGACAGACCCTCGCTGTGCGGATACCAGGCGATCGGAGCCACGACACCCTCCGGCACCGGCGCTTTGGGCCTTCGCGGCGTGAACACCTCGCCGGCCTCCATCGCGTTCCACCCGTAGTTGCCACCCTTTTCGAGGCGGTCGACTTCCTCGACGCGGTTCTGGCCGACGTCGCCGCACCACAGGTCGCCCGTTTTGCGATCGAACGTGATGCGCCACGGATTGCGCATGCCGTAGCACCAGATCTCGCCGCGCGCACCCTGCTGCTTGGCGAACGGGTTGTCCTCGGGCACCGCGTAGGGGTGCAGCTTCGTGGCCCCGCGAACGTCGATGCGCAACACCTTGCCGAGCAGCATCTGCTTCGATTGGGCGTTGCCGTAGGGATCGTTCGCGGCGCCGCCGTCGCCGAGCGCCACGTAGAGCATGCGGTCGGGCCCGAACTCGATCGTGCCGCCGTTGTGGTTGCCGAACGGCTGGAAGATCTCCATCAAGCGCAGCTCGCCTGCCGCGTCGGCGACGCGGCCGCCGTCGCCGGCCTTCGTGGGGAAGCGCGCGATCACGGACTGGCGATTGCTCTTCACGCGCGTGCCGTCGCCCATCACGCCCTCGCGCACCTCGATGCGCTCGGACCAGTAGGCGTAGACGAAGCCGTTCTTCTCGTAGTCGGGGTCGAACGCGAAGCCCAACAGGCCTTCCTCCCAGTTGTCGAGGAACACGTTCTTGCCGATGTCGAGGAAGGCCCGCTGATCCGACCCCGCCGCGTCACGCGGCACGACGAACACGAAACCCGGCTGCGTGACGACGTAGGCGTGCTCGGGATCGCTCGCGTGGAAGGCCACGAAGAGCGGCCGGTCGAAGCCGGCCTGCGCGGGGAACGCGTCCTCGTACGCGATGGCGGGGCCCGCGGGCAGCTCGTCCGATCCCCCGTCCTGGGCCCGCGCCGTGCAGAGACAGAGCAGCAGACACAGACACGACAGGGGGGGACGCATGGCCCGTAGTCTCGCAAACTGTCGCGTTGCGCGACAGCTTGCGTGGCGCAAGGGCCCCGACCAACATGCGGCCATGGTCGCGTGCGCGATGATTACGGCGCCCGATCCCGCATTGCACAAGCGCGCAGGCGGTTCTCGGCCCGCGAGCGCACGCGAGCTCGTTCGCGCTGGCCAGAGCACGCGAGTGCGGCCAAGATGCGCGGATGCTGCGTCTGCAGGGCCTGCGCAAGACCTACGGCGACTTCGTCGCGCTGCACGGACTCGACCTCGCGATCGCCGCCGGCGAGATCACAGCACTGCTCGGCCCCAACGGCGCCGGCAAGTCCACGGCCGTGAAGTGCGTGGTCGGCCTGCTGCGACCCGATGCAGGCACGGTCCACGTCGATGGCGTCGACGCGCTGCAGCAAACGCAGAGCGCTCGGCGTCGCATCGGCTACCTGCCCGAAGTCGCGCGCCTGCACGAGGCGCTGACACCGTGGGAATACCTGCTGCTGAAGGGCCGGCTGTTCGACCTCGAGGACGCGAAGATCAGGGCCACGGGCGAACGGCTGCTCGCGGGCTTCGACCTGCTCGACCGCGCCGACGAACCGATGACGGCGTTCAGCAAGGGCATGCTGCAGAAGGTCTCGATCGCGTCGGCGCTGCTCACGGAGCCGAAGGTCCTCGTGTTCGACGAACCGTTGTCGGGGCTCGACGTGACGACGACGCTCGTGGTCAAGGAGCTCATGCGCGAGTTCGCGCACCGCGGCGGTGCAGTGCTGCACTGCAGCCACTTGTTGGACGTCGTCGAGTCGATGGCCGACCGCATCGCCGTGCTCGACAAGGGCAAGCTGCTCGGCTGCGGCACGGCGGCCGAGCTGCGCGCCCAGGTCGGGGCGGCCGCGGGAACTCACCTCGATGCCGTGTTTCGCACGCTCGTGCAGGCGAGCGATCCAATCGCAAGAGCCCAGTCGATCCTGGGATAGTCGGGGCTAGCAGGCACCTAGTCGGCGAACACCTCGGCTAGCGTCGCGGCGTCGAGCACGCGTGCGGCCCAGCGGCTGACGTCGGCGTTCGATGCCTTGGCAAGGCGCGCCGCCGTGGCCTTCGGGATCGGGCCAAAGCGCCGTTGCAGCAACTGGTGCAGCAACGCGGCAGCACCCTCCGCCCTGCCTTCCGCCTTGCCTTCTGCCTTGCCTTCGGCACGGCTCTCTCGCGTGATGCGGTCGTAGGTACTTTCGAACTTCTTCACCGATGAGCCTCCGATGTGCTGCTCGAAGACGGTTCTCAGACGACGCCGGCTGAGCTTCGTGACCTTGAGGAGGTGCAAGGATACCGCGTCGATCGCCTCCTGTCGGAGCGCGCGTTCGACCCAGCGGTTCATGTCGGCGCGCGATGCCTTGGCGAGGCGTGCGGCGGTGGCCCTTGGGATCGCGCCAAAACGCCGTTGCAGGGCCTGGTGCAGCAGAGTGACAGCACCTTCCGCCTTGCCCTCGGCACGACTCTCTCGCGTGATGCGGTCGCTGGTGCTTTCGAACGTCTTCACCCATGGCCTCCGATGCGATCGTCAGTCGGCGAACACCTCGGCTAGCGTCGCGGCGTCGAGCACGCGTGCGGCCCAGCGGCTGACGTCGGCGTTCGATGCCTTGGCAAGGCGTGCCGCCGTGGCCTTCGGGATCGCGCCAAAGCGCCGTTGCAGCAACTGGTGCAGCAGCGCGGCAGCACCCTCCGCCCTGCCTTCCGCCCTGCCTTCCGCCTTGCCTTCTGCCTTGCCTTCTGCCTTGCCTTCGGCACGGCTCTCTCGCGTGATGCGGTCGTAGGTGCTTTCGAACTTCTTCATCGATGGGCCTCCGATGTGCTTGTCGAAGACGATGCTCAGACGCCGCCGGCCGAGCTTCGTGACCTTGAGGAAGTACGACGATAGCGCGGCGAACGCCTCCTGTCCGGTGGGGGCAACCAGCACCTGTCGGGCGACATCGGCCCAGTCGACGATCGCGCGGACCGCGGCGTCGTCGTCATGGCCGACTGGCGCGACGAACTGCTGCGCGGCGATGGTGCAGAGGCCGAGCAGGGACAGACCCATGGCGCGGACTTCGCTCGGGGTCTTCGCAGTAAAGTCGTGCGGAGTGAAACGGAACTGCGGCATCGCGGCGAGCAGAGCTGTGCGTTGCGCTGCCAGGAGGCCGTCGAGGTCGAGCAGCGAAACCAGGTCGGTCGACGCACGCCAGCGGCGGCGGCCCAACGACACGACGACGGGCACGATCGGCGGCAGGAGGCGCGGCTGCGGCCGGCGGCGACGCAGATCCTTCCAGATACCGACCACGTAGCTGAGCACCTGCAGGACCGTCCAGCGGCTCGGCCGCACGGTGTGTTCGAAGACAACGTAGAGGAGGCTGGGCCGGCCGCCGACCCGCATCTTGAAGAGCTTGTCGGTCTGCTGGTTCTGCTGCCGCTCGTCGACCTGGGGCTCGGGCACGGGTTCCAGCGAGTTCCAGTCGATCGCAGAGGCGAGAACGGGCGGCAACAGCGCGCGCAGCAGCGGTGCTGCATGCTCGGACTTGCCGAACGTGTCGCGGAAGAGGCTGTCGTGAGGCGTGCCCATGGAACTGCCAGAAGCAGTGGAATGGGCGCAGTGGGTTTCTGCGGGAAAACCAGCCGAGCTCGAGCTTCATGACGCGCCTGGCCCCGGAGCCAGAAGGCCGCTGGTCACTGTCGAGTCAGCGGCCGGTGACCGCCGTTCGCAGAAAGCGCTCGGGTGGAAGCGCCGCACAGACCCTCACCTCGGCGATCAGCCCGCGGAGAGCCCTGGTTGCTCGCCGGATTGCAGGTTGCCCGGTTTCGTCGTCGAGAGTGCCGGCGACGTGCACGAGACGCCTCCGCGACTAACCGACGGCCGACCGTCGTCCCGCGGTTCGATGGCCAGCAGACCGATGGTCGTGGGACCGATGGCTCGGCTTCGATCGCCGCCGGCCATGCCCCGCCTCCCGGCGCTTCGGCATGCCGTAGCCGCGACCGGGAATCCTCGGGGCGTGACGCACTTCCTTGCCCTGCAGGTGCGCGACCACCGCCGCGTGCAGACGCCGCTCCATCGGCGCCACGAGCGACAGAGCGCGACCTGACTTGCCGATCCGGCCCGTGCGACCCGTGCGGTGCACGTAGTCCTCGAGCTGGAGCGGGAACTCGTAGTTGACGACGAGCTCGATGTCGTCGACGTCGATGCCACGCGCCGCGACGTCGGTCGCGACGAGGAAGCGCGTCCTGCCGCGCGAGAACGCCTGCAGACAAGCGTGGCGAGCCTCGGCACTCTTGTCGCCGTGGATCGCGTCGGCGGGCAGCCCCGCGCGCTTGAGCGCGTTGCCGAGCCGTTCGCAGCCAATCTTCTTGTTGACGAAGATCAGTACCCGACCGCGCTCGCGATGCAGCACGCGCTCGAGCGCGTGCGGCTTGTCGTGCGCGTTCACGGCCACGAAGCGATGCGAGATCGTCTTCGGCGCATGGTTTCGCGAGCCGATCTGGACGCGTTCGGCGTCAGGCAGGAAGTCCTTGACGAGTCCTTCGACTTCCTGCGGCATCGTCGCCGAGAACAGAAGATTCTGCCGCTCTTGAGGCAAGCGCACGAAGATGCGCCGGATCTGCGGCATGAATCCCATGTCCAGCATGCGGTCGGCTTCGTCGAGCACGACCATCTCCACCTTCTCGAGCGTCAAGTTGCGGCGCTCGAGGTGATCGATGAGGCGGCCCGGGCAGGCGACGACCACGTCGACACCGCGCTTGAACGCCGACTCCTGGATCGACAGGTCGACACCGCCGAACGCCGTGCACACGTGCAGGCCCGCGTATCGCGCGTAGATGCGCAGGTTCTCGGCAACCTGCACGCACAGCTCGCGCGTTGGCACGAGGATCACGCCGCGCAGGCCCGGTTCACCGCCGCAGAGGCGATCGAGCATCGGCAGACCGAAGGCGGCAGTCTTGCCGCTGCCGGTTTCGCCCAAGCCGATCAGGTCGGCGCCCGCGAGGATCTTGGGGATGGAATCCGCTTGGATGTCGGTCGGCGTTTCGTAGCCAGCTGCCTGCACACCGCGGAGGATGGGCTCCTTGAGCCCGAGGGAACTGAAACTCACTGAGGAGGATTCTCGAAGGCGTCCTCGGGCAAGGAGGCCCGACGACGCGGATGTCTGGTGACGGAACGGCGTGGCATTCCGAACGTGTCGTGCTCCTGCACAACCTGCCTTTCGCATCGACGACCCTCGCGCCTCGTCTTGAGACGGCCTTGTTGGAGGTCGCCGATCTGGCCGGGCACGTTCAGGCACCCTTCCAACGGGCGGGGAGGATACGGCTCTTGGCTCGACGGCTCAAGACCCTGCTGCCTGAGGACGTGCCGGCGCCATGACCCGGGGAGGGGGCACTTCCCCGCGGGGGCACGCGTTTGCGGCAATCAGCCGCCCTCTGTCAAGCGAGCAGGTCGTCGGCGGTCGCCGCTGCGAGGATGCGGCGCATCAGGTGATCGAACTCGGCAGGACTCGAGTTCTCGATGCGTTGCACGACGGCAGAAGGCGCTGGCCCGAACCGTTTCTCGAACAGCATGCGCAGCGCCAGCTGCAGGCCCTTCCGTTCACCCTCCTGGAGTCCTTCCTGTCGTCCCTCCTGGCGTCCTTCTTCGATGTACTGCTCGGCAACGGTTTTCATGTACTGCTCCTCGCTGGTCTTGCTGATGCTCGCGTAGGCGGCGCGCAGGTGTTTACGGTCGTCGTTGCTCACGGCAGCAACGTAGGAGTATAGCCGGTTCACGATCTGCTCTCCGCCGGGCATCGCGAGTAGCCGCAGATACAGAGTGCGCCAGGCGAGCACCAGGACTGCCGTTGCGACCTGCCGTCGCAGCTGCTGCAGATGCAGCAACGGCAACAACGTCTGCACGGTGAGCTGGAGCCGGCGCAAGCCAGCCTCGTCGGTGGCGCCGAGGTCGAACAGTTTGCAAGTGAACGTCGGTTGCAGGGCGAGCAGGCCTGCAGGTGCGCCGGACGAATCCAGCACCGCCGCCAGCGTGCATGGCGAGCTCCACGCACCGTCGCCGGTGTGCACGAGAATCGGCAGCACGAGCGGCAGGTGGGTGGCTGCCGAGTCTTCGGCACGGCACTGCTCCCAGATGCGGACCACGTAGCGCAGCAGCTGGAACACGCCGAAGCGAGCCGGGCCAGCCTTGTGCTCGAACACGATGTAGAAGGTGCAGGTGCGCCCGGCGAGCCTGGCGCGGAACAAGAGATCGGCCTGGTGATCGCGCAGTTCCTCGTCGACAAAACTCGCGTCGACGCGTTCGAGCGACGCCCAGTCCGTGGCGGCGACGATGTCCTCGTGCAGCACGCTGCGCAGCAGTTCGCCAGTGCGCTGCGGGTCGGCGAAGACACCGCGGAACAGGGCGTCGTGAGGGTTCTGGATCGGCTTCTTGTCGGACACGTGGAAGCGCTCCACGTGCTGTGTGCACCGATCGCGGCAACGGTTGCACGAATTCGCGCGGATTGTCGCCGTGCGACGACGTCACAGTCCGAGGCGGCGCGACAGGTCGGTCTGCAACAAGTTCCCGGGGTCCCACTTCTGCTTCTGCGCGCGGAACTGCGTTACCGCGGCGTCGCCGTGCACGCGCGCGAACGACGAAGCCAGCAGGGTCGCGTCCTTCGCGTAGTAGAAGCGTCCACCGGCCTCGAGCACGATCTCGGCCAGTTCCTGGCAGAGACGCCACAACGCCTGCCGGCGGTGCTGTCTCTTGCTCACCGCGAAGTCCATCGCGAGCGAGTAGCCGTCGACCGCGTGGGTCATCAGGAACGGATCGACCCGGTGGCGCTTCAACACGCCGAGGTAGGGCACGTGGCCGTTCTTGTGGCAGAGCTCGATGATCGCGCGCAGCACACGGGCCCCGTGCTGCTGCGGCACGAAGGGTTGGAACTGGATGAGCCCACCGGGCTTCGTCATCCAATGCCAGCGCGGCACGTAGTCGAGCAGGAAGTGGAACGACCCGTGCGTCTGCAAGCAGGGCGAATGGCGCTGCTCGCGATAGCCGGCGCGGAACTTCAGCCAGTTGACGATACCCACCTGGCCCAGGTGCAGCGCACACCACATGCCGGGCCACAACCAACCCTTCGGCACGACGCCGAACAACCTGGCTGGCACGTCCTGCAGGCCGGGCTCCAGGAAGCGCAGCCCCTCGGGATCCTCGCCGGGCTGCAAGTGCTCGCCCCGGTGCATCAAACCACGCCCGATCGCGGCCCCCTTGGCGTGCAGGTCGAGCCACGACACGAGGTAGTCGGAGTTCCCGCGCAGGTCTTCGAGGATCTGCAGGTTGTGCTCGAGGTCCCTCGCGACGATCGCGTGCACGCGCAGCCGGCCCGAGTGCACGCGCTTGGTCTGTACCTCGAGCTTCGTGAAACAGCCGAGCATGCCGAAGCCGCCGATCGCGGCGTGGAACAGGTCGGGATTGGACTCGCGCGTGCAGTGCACGGTCTCGCCGCGCGGCGTCAGCAGGTCGAACGACTTCACGCATTCGCCGAACGAGCCCAGCGCGAAGTTGTTCTTGCCGTGGATGTTCATCGCGGCGGCGCCGCCCATCGACACCGCCATCGTGCCGCTCACGACCTTGGGCCAGAAGCCGCGCACGATCGAGTGACGCCACAGGTCCCGCACGGTGACACCCGGTTCGACCGTGGCCAGACCGGTCCCCGGGTCGAACGCGAGCAGGCGGTTCATGCGCGACAGATCGAGCACGTGAGAGTTGCTGGTCGCGGCATCGCCGTAGCTGCAACCAGCGCCGCGCAACGCGATCGAGCCGCCGCGCGCGCGCACGTCGGCGAAGGACTCGGCGATCTGCTCGGCGGTCGTCGGCCGCAGCACGCGGCTCTTGCCGCCGACGGCCATGCCCCAGCCCAGCACCTGTTCGTCACGCCACGCGAGAGCACTCATCGTTGCCAGTACCGGGATGGGCCAGTTCCAAGGTCGCGAGCTCAGATCGACAGCCGGCGGAAGACGAACGAAGGGATGTTGCGGATCACGAACATGATGAGCCGCCACTTGCCGGGCACGTAGACGATCGCCTTCTTGCGGTCGCGCGCGCGCAGGATCAGCTCGGCGGCGCGGTCCGCCGAGATCGCACCCTTCAAATCGAGCCCCGCCGTCATCGGCGTGTCGACGAAACCCGGCCGGATCGTCGTGACACGCACGCCGTGTCGCCAGAGCCGGTTGCGCAGCGCCTCGAGGTAGGTATCCATGCCGGCCTTGCTCGCGTTGTAGACCGGGCGGCCGAGGCGACCGCGATCCTGCGCGACCGAAGTGACGCCGACGATGTTGCCCGACTTGCGTTGCAGGAAGCGGCGCGCCGCGGCGTTTCCCCACGCGATGCAGCCGAGCGTGTTGACGAGGATCTGCTGGCGATCCTTGTCGAGGTCGAACTCGTCGAGCGCGACGTCGGGCATCACTCCCGCGGTGTAGATGAGCTCGTCGACGGGACCGAGCTCCTGCTCGATGCGCGCGAACAGCGGCTCCGCGGCATCGGCGACGGCGGCATCGTGCACGTAGGCGAACGCCGCGGTGCGACCGAGCGATTCGTTCGTCGTCGCGACCATTGCGCGCAGCTCCGACTCGCGCCGCGCGAGCATGGCGACCTTCCGGGACTGGATCGCCAACCGGCGCGCGATCGCGAGCCCCATGCCGGACGAGGCGCCGACCACGATGCTCGTTCCCGTGCTGGATACCATTGCGCCAAGGAGAAGGCGGCGGCGTGTCGTTTGCAACCGTTCCCGTTCTCGCGCTGGTCCCTTGCCGAGTGCGACGCAGGTGCGCATCATCGGCGTCATGCGCGGTTACGTCCTGATCTGGTGTGGCGTCGTGACGCTGCTGCCCGCCCAGGATCCGCCGGACCCGAGGAGACCCGTGCTCGTCGACGCAGTCGTTGCAACCGTCAACGACGGGGCGATCACGTTGAGCGAGCTCAGGAACGTCGCCGACCCTTTCATCCGGAGGGAGGCAGCGCTCGGCAAGCTCGGGAAGGGGGAAGCGGAGGCTTTCTACCAGCAGGCGCTCGGCGAGCTCATCGACAAGCACCGCCTCGCACAAGCAGCCAAGACCTTCGGCGTCTTCACGCCCGAGCAAGTCGAGATGTTCTTCCAGCGCGAGCTGGCCCGCCAGGAGCAGGAGCAGCTGCGCGACTTCGGGAGCTTCCCGGCGATCACGCGCGAGCTGAAGCGGCTGGGTCGGACGTGGCCGACGGTCCAGAGCGAGAAGCGGATCGACATCATGTCGCGCTTCGCAAAGGAGTTCGCCGTCTACATGCGACTGCAGAAGCAGTCGAACCTCTACCTGACTCCGCGCATGTTGCGCGAGACCTACGAACGCGAGCGCCATCTCTTCGTGCACGGTGCCATGGCACGCGTGTCGATCGTGGTGTTCCGCGGCAACGACGCCCGCGCCTCCGCCGAAAAGGCGACAGTGGAATGGCGCGAGCAGGAGATCGACGGCCAGCAGCTGGCCGCACGCTACCCGGGCGCCATCGCGCTCAGTGACAAGGCGGCGGACACGCTGGCCCCGGAACTCGACGCCATCAAGACGTTCGCGCTGGCAGGTCCCGTCGGCAACATCTCGCCACCCTTCGAGTCCGACGGTGCCGTTCGCATCGCCAAGATCACGCTACATCTGGCCGAGCGGAACGGCCGGTTCGAGGATCCCGCCGTGCAGGACGAGCTGCGCGCCCGATGCGAGAAGAGGGTCGTCGACGAATTCGTGAAGCAGGCGCTCGACCGCGCCGAGTTCCGCACCGAAGTCTGGCAGTCGAGGCTCGTTGGGGGCCGCCGCCAGTCGCAGAACTGACCGGGACGCAACCCGCGACGGGCTTCCGGTTTCCGCCCATTTTCCGGCGCCCGGCCTGAACTGGACGGCGGCCGCCGCCGTTCTCTGCGGCGCCGTCATGGCCCACCTCGACCCAGAAGAGATCAAGGTCCAGTCCGACACTGTGCCGATCGGGGCCACGAGAAACCCGTTCCAGCAGACGATGGCGCAGCAGCTCAAGCGTGGGCCATGGTTCGCGCTGTCGGCCGCGATCCACGGCGTCGTCCTGCTGCTCGTGGCCGAGCTGATCACACCGGAACGGAGGCCAGTTGAGGTGAAGAAGCTCGAGGTCGTCGACACGCAGAGGGACGAGGTCGACGCACCACCCCCGCCGCCGCCGCTCGAAGTCGTGCCCGAGGACGTGACCGGCGAGGTGGTGGTCGGCGAGACGCCGGTGGTCACGGCGACCGAGCACATCAAAGGCAGCACCGCGATCGGCGTCTCGCGGCCGACGGCCTTCGATGCCGGCAGCCTCGATGCGAGCGAGTGGACCACCGTGGTCGGTCTCGACGCCGGTACCGATCGCCTCGGTCCCCACGGCGGTGGCAGAGGCGGTGGCAAGGGCGGCGGCGGGACACCCTGGTCCGAAGCGATCGACTCCGGCCTGCAGTGGCTGAAGAACCACCAGGACGACGACGGCAAGTGGGACTGCGACCAGTTCATGAAGCACGACGATCCCGGCAGCGAGCCGTGTGATGGCGCCGGCAACGGCGTGCACGACGTCGGCGTGACGGGGCTCGCGCTGCTCGCCTTCCTCGGCGACGGCAGCACGCTTCGTTCGGGCCCACACCGCGCCACGGTCAAGAAGGCCGTGTCCTGGTTGCGGAGCCAGCAGCAGGAGAGCGGCCTGTTCGGCACGAGCACGTCGCACGACTTCGTCTACGACCATGCGATCGCGGCCTACGCGATGTGCGAGGCATTCGGCCTGTCGGGTTACGAGTCGCTGCGCGACAACGCGCAGCGCGGCATCGACTATCTCGAGACGCACCGCAACCCTTCCTCGGTCTGGCGCTACACGCCGCACGCCACCGACAACGACACCTCGGTGACGGGCTGGTGCGTCATGGCCTACGAGTCCGGCGATCACTTCGGACTCCACATCAACCGGTCCGCGATGCAGATGGCGGCCACGTGGTTCGACAAGGTGTCGGACCCGAGCGGCCTGACTGGCTACACGAAGCTCGGCGAACGCAGCTGGCGCAAGTCCGGCGAGCACACGACGAAGTTCCCGGTCGAGAAGGGCGAGGCGCTGACCGCGGTCGCGTTGTTGTGCCGCTTCTTCATGAGCCAGGATCCCGAGGAGAAGCCCGTCATGAGGGCCGCGGCCGACCGGATCCTCGCGAAGCCTCCGGTCTGGGACGAGAAGAGCGGCGCGATCGACCACTACTACTGGTACTACGCGACCTCCGCACTGTTCCAGATGGGCGGCCACCACTGGACCGAGTGGCAGCAGAAGCTCGACACGGCTGTGCTCGAGAACCAGCTCCGCGACAAGCAGCGGCAGAACCTCTACGGCTCCTGGGATCCGAAGTGCGCCTGGGGTGAGGACGGCGGTCGGGTCTACAGCACGGCGATCCTGGTCCTGACCCTCGAGGCGTACCGCCAGCGCAAGCTCGTGCGTTGAGCCGCGCTCGGGACGCGCACTACTTCATCGCGGCAACCGCGCGCGCGGCGAGGCTCTTGCGGCGCGACGCGGTGTTGCTGTGGATCGCGTGCGTCTGTGCGGCCTTGTCGATCGCGGTGCAGACCGACGGCAGCATCGAGGTCGCCTTCGCCTTGTCGCCCGCCGCGACGAGCGCCATGAGGCTCTTCATCGAGGTCTTGAGGCGCGACAACTTCGCCTTGTTCGCCAGTCGGTTGCGCTCGCCCTGGCGGGCGCGCTTCAGTGCTTGCTTGCTGTGAGCCATCGTTCAGTCTCGGGTTCGGAAGGAGGAGCCGTGGGTAGGGTCGGGAATGTGTGGTGGGTGCAGTGGCGACATCACGCCTTCATCTGCTCCACCCTCGCTGCGACATCGCGGAAGCCGATGTCCTGTTCGAGAATGCGCGAGAAGTGGCGCAACGCGTCCTCGCGCTTGCCCGTCGACAGGCAGATGAGACCCATCTCGTAGAGGGACTCCTTCGCGAGCACGCCGGAACCGGCGGCATGCAGCGCCTTGTCGAACTGGCCGAGCGCGAGCTCGGGCAGTTTCTTGGTCTGGAAGGCCTTGCCGAGCAGGAACAGGGCCTCGTTCTTCTTGCGCGGATCCTTGACGGCTTGCTGCAGCTCCGCGATCGCCGCATCGACCTCGCCGGTGGCGAGCAGGCCCGAGCCGAGCTCGAACCGCGCGCCGAAGTCCGCGGGATTGCGCTCGAGCCGGCGGCGCGCTTCGCCGACGCGCATCTCGTGCAGCGCCTTGCGCGCGCGCTCCGCCTGGCCTCTGTCGCCACTCTGCTCGGCCTTCTGCACGGTCTGCTCTTGCAGGCGGATGCGCAGGTCGGCGACGAGCTCCTGCACCTCGAAGTCCGAGGGCACGACGCGCAACAGCTGTTCGGCGAGGTCGAGCGCGCCTTTGAGGTCCTTGTTCATCTCGTGCAGCCGCGCGGCGCGACGCAGCAGCTTCGGGTCTTCGGGAGTCGCCTCGAGCTTCGCTTCGACCTCCGTGATCTCCTGCGTGATCTCCTGCGACGACATCTGCAGTCGATCCTGCCGCTCCTGCTGCCGCTGCTGCTCCTTGTCCTTGATCAGCTCGCGCGAGCTCTGCGCGGTCTCGATGCCCGAGCTGCGAAGGGCCCCTTCGGCCGCGAGGTTCTTGCGCGCCTTCAGCGACTCCTGGTCGCGTGGGTCGATCTTGAGCGCCTGCTCGTACATCGCGAGAGCCTGCGGCATCTTGCCCTGCTCGTAGAACAGCGCGCCGGCCGCGCGGCTGGCCGGCAGGCAGCGCGGTTGTGCGGCCGCGTAGGCCTCGAAGACAGCCAATGCGGAACGGCGCAGCCCCGCGCGCTGCAGCGAGTCGCCGAGCTTCAGATTGGCGCCCTCCGCCATCGGGTCGTGCACGAGGTAGCGTTCGTAGGCACGCGTCGCCGCGGCGTGGCGGCCCAACAGGCGCAGGAAGCCACCCGTGAGATGGTGCACGCCCCCGAGCAGGATCGCGTTCACCTTCGAAGCCGGCTTCTGCGCTTGCTTCATGAACAGCGCGCGCCGCAGTCCGGCCCGCGCTTCGCCGAAGTCGGGCTGGATCTGCAGGACCTGGGCGTAGATCTTGACCGCCATCGAGAAGTTGCGGCGCTTGACCGCTTCATTGGCGTTCTCGAGGTATTTGCTCAGGTCCATGCGGGTTCGGAGGCGATCGCGGGTCCGGGATGCTTGACGCCGACGAAAGGGGCGAAGAATGTATCTCGATACAGCCGACCCCGCAACGGCCCGTTCCCCACCTGATGGAAGTCCTAGTCTACCCCGATCCGATCCTGCGCCGCGGCGGCAAGACCATCACGCAGTTCGACGGCGAGCTGCGTCGACTCGCCGCCGAAATGCTCGAGGCCATGTACGACGAGGGTGGCGTCGGGCTCGCCGCGCCGCAGGTCGGGATCGAGCAGAAGCTGCTGGTCCTGAACCCCACGGGCAACCGAGACGATCGCGCGGAGGAACGCGTGCTCTGCAACCCGAAGATCACGCGCAAGAAGGGGCGCGCGTTCGAAGAGGAGGGCTGCCTGTCCTTCCCGGGCATCCGCGCCGAGGTCGAGCGCTGGGTCTCGGTGACGGTCACCTACCAGGACCTCGATGGCAAAGAGCAGACGCTGCAGACCGAAGACTGGCTCGCGCGCATCATCCAGCACGAGATGGACCACCTCGACGGTGTGCTGTTCTCGGACCGGCTGACCGCGGGCGAGAAGATCAGGGTCAAAGCCAAGCTGCAGGAGCTCGAGGAGCAATACCGGGCCCGGGCATGAGTGCATGCGCCTGATCGACGGCCTCGACGCGTTGCTGGCACTCGACCTCGTCGCGAGCCATGGCGAGACGCAGCAGAGCAGGTCCGTGGTCTCGGTCGGCGTGTTCGACGGCGTGCATCTCGGCCACCAGCGACTGCTGCACCAGCTGCTCGAGATGTCGTCAGCGCTGCAGGCGGTGCCGACCGTGATCACGTTCGGAAACCACCCCGACCAGGTGCTGCACGGCAAGGCACCGCAGCTGCTGGTCAGCGTGCCGCACCGCCAGCGGCTCCTGTGGCGCGCCGGCGTGCAGCGGCTCGTGCTGCTGACGTTCGAACCGCGGCTGCAGAACATGACGCCTAGAGAGTTCGCCGAGCGTGTGCTCGTGCGCAGCCTGCGCACGCGCGGCCTGCTGCTCGGCTACGACTCGGCGCTCGGCAAGGACCGCACCGGCACCCCGCAGCAGTTCCGCGAGCTCGGCACCGAGCTCGGCTTCGAGGTCCGCACGGGCACTCCGTTCGAGGTCGACGGCCAGCCCGTTTCGTCGACGTCGATCCGCGCCGCGATCGCGCGCGGCGACCTCGCGCTCGCGCACCGCAACCTCGGCCGTTTCCCGGGCGCGCTCGGCACCGTCGTGCGCGGCGCGCAGCGCGGCCGCACGCTCGGCTTCCCGACGGCGAACCTGGTGCCGCTGGATGCGGTGCTGCCGCCGGCCGGCGTCTACGCGGTCGAAGCGATCGTCGACGGCATCACGTTCCCCGCCGTCGCGAACCTCGGCACGCGGCCGACCTTTCAGGGCTCGGGCAGCGACGTCATGCTCGAGGTGCACATCTTCGACTTCGAACAGGATCTCTACGGGCGCGACCTCGAGGTCATGTTCCGCCAGTATCTGCGGCTCGAACGCCGTTTCGAAGGTGTCGAGCAGCTGCGCCGGCAGATCGCGCAGGACATCGCTCAGGCGCGCGCCTGCCTGAAGGCCTGAAGACCTGCCGAGCGGCGGGCGCACCCGCCGCTCGCGTCACGCGCCGCTACTTCTTCGGGGCGGTCTTCGGCGCCGCGGCTGCCTTCTCGGCTGCGGCGATCATCTCGCCGAGCGCCTTCTCCATCTCGTCCTCTTTGGTGACGTCCTTGTGTCGGATCACGCCTTCGTGATCGATGTAGTAGAGCATCGGCCAACCCTGCACCCTCCAGGTTTCGCTGATCGTCGGATCGGTGCTCTCGTTGCGGAAGCTGCGCCACGTCATGCTGGCTTCCTTGACCTTCTCGCGGAACTTCGCGAGACCTTCTTCGGTGTCGGTGCCGTCACTGTTGACGCCGATCAGAGCAAACGGCTTGTCCTTCCATTTTTGCACGAGCGACCGCTCGTGCGGGATCATGGCCACGCAAGGGCCTCACCAGAATCCCCAGAAGTCGAGCAGGACCACCTTGCCGCGGTAGTCGCTGAGCTTGAACGCAACGCCGTCGGTGTCCTTGGCCACGATGTCCGGCGCCGTGCACCCGACCTGCAGGTTCTCGATCTCGAACAGCGCGTCCTTGGCCTGGGCGGTGAGATCCTGGTCCTTCGCGACCGTCGCGACCTTGCGCAGGTCCTCTTCGGCAGCCTTGCGCTGCTCGTCGTTCGTTGCAGTCTGCAGCCGCAGCGTGCCGCGCGTCAGCAACGCCTGCGCCTTGCAGTCAGCGTCGGTGTGTTTTTCGGCCACTTCGTCGAGCAGGCCTTTCACCGGGTCGGTCACGACGCCGAAGCGCATCGCCGGGCCCGCGAGGTACGGGAGGACCTTGCGGATCGCCGGGCTCGTCGCGTGATCGGCCGCCAGCGTCTGCACGGCCTTCTTGACCGCGTTGATCTCTTTGCTCGCGTACTTGCAGACGAACCCGAGGAACTGGATGGCTTCGTCCTTGCCCGCGTACTCGGCCGCGAGCTCCTGGGCGCGCGTGACGAACTCCTTGGTCGGCGCGTTGTTCACGATCGGCGGGAACTCCGTGCCCTCGGCCTGGGCCTTCTTCACGGCAGCATCCACCTCGCCTCTCCAATCGCTGATCGCCTTGTTGTAGGCCTTCACGAGTTCCTTGTAGGCCGCTTCGGGATCCTGCTGCGTGGCCGCCGGTTTCACATCGCTCGCCTGGGCGATCGCGAGTGCTGGCGTCAAGAGCAGGAGCGAGGCGGCGAGAACGGCTCTCGACATCACAGACTCCTATCGGCAGGGAAAGGCCCGACCGGTCGGTCCGGCTACGGCCGGCTACCGGGCGGGCAAATGGAAGGGACGAGCAGGATACGGGCGAGGCGTCGCGCTTGCGAAGGGACTCCGCGTTCACCCGAGGATCTCAGGGCACGCGGTCTCGCGACAACCCTGCAGGCCGTCACTTGTTGGGTTGTTCGCCGCCCGATGCGGCCGGCGTCGACGGCGGCGGCTTGTCCTTGACGAGGTCGGCGCGCTTCGGCTTCAGCTTGCCGAACAGGGTCTGATCGATCACGTAGTACCAGGGCCCGAAGCGCTTGGTCAGCTTTTCGCCTTCCTTGCGGCCGTCTTCGACCTTGGTGTCGTACGAGGTCCACTCGTCGGCCGTCTTCTTGATCTCGTCCTCGTGCGGCAGGCGGTCGCTGCGCACGTCGGTCGCGACGCCCTCGCCGCCTTCCTTCTTGTCGTCCGCGCAGCTGAGCACGACGTAGCTGTCGCCCTGGGGCTGCAGCACGTAGTCGTTGTCCCACGGATCCTTCTTGAGCTCCTTCAGCAGCGCGTCGCCCTCGGCCGGCTTCTCGGTGAGCTTGGCCAGCGCCTCGGGCAGCTTGTTCTCGTTCTTGGCGCGGAACGCTTCGACCGCGCGCTGGATCTCTTCGATCGCCTTGCGGGCCGTGGCGCGCTTCTCGATCTGGTCCTTCGGCAACCGCGTGCCGGCCGGCTTCTGCAGCAGGCTCTCGTCGAACTCCGCGGTCACCATCAAGTAGCGGTGATTCGCGGTCTTCGCGGGCGGCGTCTCGCCTTCCTTGGGCGCCTTGCCGGGCTTCGGCTCGGCGCCCGACGTGAGCTCGTCGCCTTCGCCGACCACGAGCTCGCCGAAACGCAGCGTGTAACGGACGCCCTTCTTGGTCTCGAACAACAGGTCGCCCTCGTTGCTGAAGAGCTTGCCGCCGCGCGCCAGGAAGAACCCCTTCGCGGCGAGCGTCTGCGCGAGGATCTGCTGCTCGATGCCGTTCGCGCGCTCGAGCTTGGCCGTGAGACCCTCTGGCTTGCCGCGCACGCCGACGATCTTGATCTGGCCGAGCGTCGTGCCGATCTCGTTGAGCTTCTCCTCGTTCGGGTCCTGCTTCGTCGTGTCGAGGCCCTCGACGGTCCACTTGCCCGCGGGGTCCTTGCTGACGACGATCTTCTCGCCGGGCACGACCTCGCCCTTCTGCTCGTCGACCGTGTAGTTGTCGAACGTCACCTTCGCGATGTCCCACGACTGCGCCTTGAGCAGATCGGTCTCGATCCAGTCGGCGAACTTCGTCGACAGCTCGCCGTCGAGCTTCGTGCGGTAGGTGCGCTTCTTCTCGGGCACGCGCACGTAGTGCACGCCGGGCTTGCCGTCGACCTCCTTGCCGACGATGAGGTCCGCGAGCACGTTGCCGGCGCTGTCCTTCATCGTGATGCGCTTGCCGCGGCCCGCGGTCTCGACGCCGGGCTCGAGCGGATCGACGACGCCGAAGTCGACGTGCCGCGCCTTGCTGTCATCGACGACCGCTTCCTTCTTGAGGCCGATCAGCATCGCCGCCGCCTTGCCCATGCGGTCCTTCGCGTCGGCCGGATAGTTGCCGTGCGAGGGGATCGTCCAGCGCCCCTTGTCGTCGCGCTTGCAGTTGAACTGGTAGACGTCGCTCGTCGCCTCGCGGAACTCGGAGACCTCGAGCTCCGCCACGGCGTCGCCGTTGTCGAAGCCCTTCCAGAACTCCTCACCCTGGTCGGCGAACTGATCCAGACGCACTTCGCGCGGGCCCATCCACATGGCGAGCACCGTCAGGACCACGGCGGCACCGGCGATCACTCCCGTCTTGCCGAACTCGTTCACTTGCCACCTCCCACACCTTGGGAAACACTGCCTTGGGAAACACGGCGACTCGCGGGCACGATCGCAGCGGCGCGTGAAGTGCGCCGCACGAGCGTGACGATGCCGAGCAGCAGGCACGGCAGCACCGACAACACCAACGTCATTACGCGATAACGATCGTGGATGCCCTTCCTCGCGGCATCGCGGTCGTGCGACGCCTCCTCGAGCTTCATCTTCTTCTGGTCGTCGATCTGCGCCTTCTGCAGCTCGAGCTTGCGGTTCTCCTGCTGCTGGACCTGCACGATCTTGACCTCCTTGGCCTGCTCGTCGAGGGTCTGGTCGTCGCGGATCTTCGCGACCGCGGCGTCGAGACTGGCCTGCGCCTTGTCGAGCGCTTCCCTCGCGGCCTTCTCGGCAGCGTTCTTCTGCTCGGTCCACTTCATCTCGTATTGGCTCTGCGCCTCCTCGACCTTCTCGAGCTTGCGCAGGATCGGCCGGCGCTTGCGCAGTTCGACGAGGCTCTCGTCGCCGGCGAGGCTGTCGATGCAGTTCAGCACGAACGTCACGTTGTCGAACCGCAGGATCGGATCCGCCATCTGCCGGCGGATCATGAAGAACTGGTTGCCGATCAGGTCGAGGTCCGCGACGTAGATCAGGTTCACGCCCTTCGCCTTGCCCTCGGCCACCTTGCTCGTGACGCGCGCGGCCATCACGAGGTCGTCGTTGCGCGGCACGCGCTGACGATACGGGTTGATCTGCGGGCCACCGCCGAAGAAGTCCATCTGGAACAGGTCGTTCTTGCGCACGACGCCGTTCATACCGCTCGAATCGGACGCCTGCGTCGGCCGCGCCGAGCTCAGCAGCGGCGAGACCGTGAAGCCTTCCTTCTTCTGCGGCACGACGTGCCCACCCATCAGCATCAGCACGCTCTGCAGACCCTTCGTGATCGTGCTGTCCTGCGAGACGCCGTCGCCGCGCACGAACACGAACTCCTCGTACAGGCGGCCGCCAGGGAACGAACGCTTCGACAGATCCCAGACGACCTCGCCGATCGGCACCTGCAGCGACAGCGCCGCCATCAAGCCCGCGAAGTTGCCCTTCTCGGGACCGCCGCCGCCCATCATGCGGGCCTGCATGCCGCCCTTCTGGTCGTCGGCCGCCGTGCCCCACGCATCGAGCGGTGCGGGGTCCTCAAGCAGCAGCGTCGGGTTGCCGGCCAGGATCCAGGCCTGGAGCCGGTCCATCTGCTCCTGCCCGAGCGAGCTCGGCTGCGGTACGACGAGGCAGTCGAGGCCGGCCGGATACTCCTTCTCGGCGTCGACGTTCTCGATCTTGTATTGCTGCTGCAGCTCGTCCGAAATCTGCCAGCGCGGCTTCTGCCGGAACGTCTGGAAGTCCATGCCGCCCATGAACTCGACGTCGGTCTTCAGGATGCCGACCTTCTTGCGGCTCGCGCTCGCGACGGTGCGGATGCTGCGCGTGATCTCGTATTCGAGCGGCACGGCCGGTTCGATGAACGGCGTCACGACCTCGTCGGTGCCACACCGCGCGACGAAGCCGAGGAACAGCTGCGTCTCCGTGACGCCGCCGCCGGCGAGCTGCGTCGCGACCATCTGCGGCCGGATGCCGTAGTTCGACTCCGCCTCCCGCGCCTCGGGCGAGTACGGCTGCGGGATCACGATGCGCTTCTGGATCGCGTTGCCGCCGATCGAGTCGAACTGGTCGACGAGGTTCAGCAACAGGCGCCGCTGCTGCACGAACTGCTCCGGCACGTCCTCGCTCACGTAGGCCGTCAGGGTCACCGGCTTGTTCGGATCGAGTCCGGCCAAGAGCTTCCTGCTCTCGTCGCCGAGCGAGTGGATGCCCTCGATCGTCGCATCGATGCGCGGCAGCTTCTGCACGCCGATCACGGTCAACGCGAGCGCGCCGACCGCGAGGCTCGCGAACCGGATCGAGCTGTGCACACCCTCGCCGCCCTGCCGCCAGCGCCGGCGCGCGAGCAGCACGAGGCTCAGATAGAAGAACGCCACCGTGAGGCCCAGGAACAGCACGAAGCCCGAGACCGGCAGCATGCCGCGCGCGAACTCCGCGAACTGCCCGCGCGGACCGTTCGTGTTCCAGCTCTGGAAGCCGACCCAGCTCATGACCTGCCCGAGCGTGAGCACGACAGCGCAGAACACGATCGACAGGATGAACGCGACCGTGCCCGACTGCGACAGCTGCGAGCCGATCATCGACACGCTGACGAGCATCACGCCGAACAGCCACAGCCCGACGTAGTTCGCGAACAAGAGCCCCCAGTCCGGATTGCCGAGGAAGACGAGCACCACCGGCAGCACGAACGTGAAGGCGAGCGACGCCGTGTAGATCGTCACGTAAGCGAGGAACTTGCCGAGCTGCAGGTCGAACTCGGTCCCCGGCAGCGTGAACAGGAGTTCCTGCGTGCCGCTGCTGCGTTCGCTGGCCCACATGCCCATCGTCGCCGCCGCGACGAACAAGGCCGCGATCCACGGGAAGTCGTCGTTCCACGTGTCGAGGTTCGCGAGGCTGTTCTGGAAGAACGCCCCCGACCACATCAGCGCGACGGTCGAGACCGCGACGAACAGCATGATGAAGACGTAGTTCGCCGGATTGCTGAACCAGCTGCGCAGGTCGCGCTTGGCGACCGCGAGCACGATGTTCTTGTTCATGGTCGTGGACATCAGCGGTGGCCCGAGAGGTGGTTGGTGAGGGTGTAGAAGGCCTGGTCCAGTTGTCCCTTGCCGCGCGCTTTGAGCTCGGCCGGGGTGCCGTCGAACACGAGACGGCCTTCGTCGACGAGCAGCACGCGGCTCGCCATCGCCTCGACTTCCTGTGCCAAGTGCGTCGACAACAGGATCGTGCGCGTCTCGCCGAGCTTCTTGACCAGCTCGCGGATGTGGCGGATCTGGTTCGGATCGAGGCCCGTCGTCGGCTCGTCCATGATCAGCACCTCGGGATCGTGCAGCAGCACGTGCGCCATGCCGACCCGCTGTTTCTGCCCCTTGCTGCACGTGCCGATCGGCTTGTCGAGCAGCTCGGGCAGATCGCATTCGTTGGTCACGTAGTCGAGCCGCTCGCGCAGGCGCGCCGGGGTCAGGCCGCGCGCTTCGCCGAAGAACGTGAGCAGCTCGCGCGGCGTCATCTCGGGGTAGAGCGGACCGTTCTCGGGCATGTAGCCGAGCTTTTCGACGGCGCGCACGCGGTCAGTCACGATGTCGATGCCACACAGGCGCGCCGTTCCGGACGACGGCGACAGGTAGCCGGTGAGTACCTTCATCGTCGTCGACTTGCCGGCGCCATTGGGGCCGAGGAACGCGACGATCTCACCGCGGCGGATCGTGAACGTGAGATGATCGATCGCGACGAACGGCCCGTAGTACTTGCACAGGTCGATCGCCTCGATCATGGGTTCTCGTTCGGTCATTGGAGTTCGAAGGGACGAAGGCTCTGATCTCGGGGGCGGAGGGGCGTGCGGCCGGACCCGCGGTCGGTGCGACAAAAGGGGCGGACACCCTTAGCCGCTGTCCGGTTGCCGTGCAACCGCTCGCATCTCTGGGTGGTCAGGAGCGGATGCATGGGCAGGCGAAAGGGGGGCGGTGGACGGATCCACCCCGACAAAACTCCGGGGCAGTGCTACCCCGTCGCCGCGGGGCGACCCACCAACCAGCAAATGACGCACCCAGCCGCCCGATCGCGGCGACGTCCTCAGTGGCAGTCGTGCCAGCTGTAGCTGAAGCCGAAGCCCATCCCGTATCCCCAGTAGCCGGGTCCCCATAGCCACGGGTCGCCATACCAGTAGTGGCGCGATGAATACGGCGCGAACGGCGTGACCTGGGTCAACGCCGGCTGCCCACCCGCCAGGATCCGGAAGTGCGCCGCGAAGCCATCGATGTCCTGTGGCCAGGGCTCGCGCCCCGGCCGGAAGAACGCATCGACGCGGGTCGTCGTGCCGGGGGCCGCATCGGCGACACCTTCGGTCCGGACCGGTTCGAGCTCGAGGCGGGTGCGGCCGATGGCGACGTCCGCGCAGCGCAGGGTCACGAGGTCCAGCGCGAGCGGGACCGTGCTCGTGTTCTCGATCTCGAAGCCGAGGTGCAGCTCGACCACTTCGTCGTCTTCGGTGTCGACGAAGTGAGCTCCTTCTGACCAGACGCGGACTTCGCCGACGGCGCCGCCGAGAACGCCGGCGTCGATACGATAGACCGCGGCGGGGTAACCGCCGGGGCCCGAGCCGTTCGTGTTCTCGCGCGGCACGAAATAGCGGTGGTTCGAGCAGGCGCAGGAGAGCAGCAGCAGACTGAGCCAGAGGGCGCGCATGGGGGTGTTTGTCTCGCGGCAGCGCGCGGATCGCAAGGCCCCTCGCGCGCGGCTGGTAGTTCGCGGCGACTTCTCCCCCACCCTACGGGTGGTTCGCCGCGTCGGCACACGGTTCCACCCCAGGGGGCTGCTTGCTCGGAGACCGCCATGCATTCCAAACCCGACAGGTGATTCCTGCGGCGACATCGAATTACTGCGCAATCAAGTTGCAGGATCGAGTGGCCCATCGAGTGGCCCAATCGAGTTGGCCAATCGAGTTGGCCTGACGAGGGCGAACAGCGGGCGAGCAGGCCGACCGCGCATGCCGCAGAAGGCCGAGCTACTTCAACCGCAGACGATGCACGACGATCGGCTTCTCGCCGGCGGAGCGGGCGACCACCGGAGCTTCCGCCGCCGCGTCAAGGATCGTGCGCACGTCGCCGAACGCGGGAGCGTGCACCGCGTCGATCGGCGTCTCGATCACGTAGACCGTCTTCACGTGGCCGCGCCGCACGAGATCCTCGAGGTCGTGCCCACGGGCCATGAACGACTGCGCCGACAGCGCCGCGTGTCCCTTCACGATCAGGTGTTGCGCCGGCGCGCCAACCCAGAGCGTCCGGGAGTCGTGCGGCAGGTCGCGGATCAGCGCGTCGAGCTCCTCGGTCATCCGCGCGACCTCGTGTTCGGGGAACCTCGCGCCGCGGTGCAAGGCGCACAGTTGCACGCCGGCCAGCACCGCGGCACCGGCGAGCAGCGTCACCGCGACGCGACGGCCGAACAGCACGGGAAGCAACAGGGGCGCGAGCGCCGTGAGCCACGCGATCGGCAGGAACAGGCGCAGCGCGGTCGGTTCGCGCACGTCGCCGTAGAACCAGCACAACACGACGACCGCGACGCCGAGCACGGGCACGGCGATGACGACGTCGGCGACCCCCGCGCGGCCGCGACGCAGCCATGTGCCATACGCGAACACCGCGAGGACCGACAGCACGCCGGGCAGCGCGTTGTCGAACGGCGGCCAGAACCACGCGGCGAGGAACGGACCCACGTGCTCGAGTCCATGCTGCCACGACAGCAGGTCCTGCCCACCGGCTTCGGGATAGAAGTTCGGGTTGCGGCAGTGCAGCAGCAGGAAGGCGAGCGGCGTCACGAGACCGGGGCAGGCCGCGAGCGCGGCCTGGGCGCGCCAATCCGGCCGGAACCGGCCACGCATCGACCACGCCACGATCGCCGCGACGAGCCCGAGCGCCGGCAGCGACTCGTAACGCGAATTCGCGAACAACACGCCGCTGGCCAGGAACGCAACGAACCGCACCGTGTCCGGCTGCCGCACGAAGTCGAGCGCCGCGAGCAGCACGAGCGTGAACAACACCGCCGCGAGCAGTTCGAACCCGGCCGACGTCGCGACGACGCTCGTGAGCGGCACCGCGAGCAAGAGGAACGGCGCCGCGAGCGCTGCGGGCAGCGGAAGACGCGACCGCGCCGCGGCGAAGACGAGCAGCAGTGCCAGCGCGAGCAGGCCCGCGTTGACGGCGAACGCGTTCTCGATTCTGTAGCCCGACACGTCGTGCAAGAGACTCACGAGGAACGCGAACAGCGGCGGCCGCTTGTCCATCATGTTCTCGAGGTGGACGATGCCGCCTTCGAACGGCACCGCGCCGGTCGTCAGCAGCGCCGCACGCTGCAGATGCATGTTCTGCGAACAGCCGACGATGCTCGTCTCGTCGAACTGCACGCGCATCTGCGTCGGCACGAGCGCGAACACGAGCGCCGCAAGCGAGACGGCCGCGACGGCGCCGGGCCACAGGCGCGCCGCCGCGCGCACGCCCTGGCCCGAGCGCCACCTCCAGATCCCCGCCGCAAGCGCGAGCACGAGCACCACGGGCATCGTCCAGTAGAGCAGCCGCGCTTCGAACAGGATGCGATCGGACTCGGACAGCGAAGCCCTGGTCGCAACGAGCATCGCAGGGACGGCGGCCGCGAACGCGAGCCACAACGCGCCCCGCCCCCACCGCGGCCTCGTGCTCGCAGAGTTCGCAGCCGTGTTCACGCCTTGCTCGGCGCACCGTGCCGCTGCCCGGCCGGCGCGTGCTGCAGCAAGGTGCTCGCGAACTCGATGCCGGTGGCGAGGTCGTTCTGGAAGAACAGCAGCTTGCCATCCTCGACGATGTGCGCGCGCTCGAGCATCGGCACGACGCGGTAGTGCAGGCCGGTCAGCACGACGGGCACGTGGCTCTTCTTCAGGCGGTCGAGCACCGACTGCAGGTTCACGAGGCCCGTCGCATCGATCACGAGTGCGCCATCGAGGTCGAGCACGAGCACCCTCGCCTCCTTGTGGATCGAGTGCAGGGCCGTCATCGCCTTCTCGGCCGCACCGAAGAAGAGCGGGCCGTCGACTTCGTAGACCATGACGCCGGGCGGAATCGCCATGCGCAGCTGCGGGTGGTGGTCGCGCACGAGCCGCGTCCCCGTCATCTCCGCGATCCTGCGCATGAACAGCAGCGACGCGAGCACGAAGCCAGCCAGCACGCCGACCACCATGTCGAACGCGATCGTCAGCAGGAAGCACGTCAGCAGCACCATGATGTCGCTGCGCGGCGCGGTCCTCATCACGTGCTTGAAGTGCCGCACGTCGCCCATGCGCCACGCCACGAGCAGCAGCAGCGCCGCCATCGCGGCGAGCGGCAGGTGGCCCAGGATCGGCGCGAGCAGCAGCATCGCCGCGAGCAGGAACGCGCAGTGCACGAGCGCAGCGATCGGCGACGTGGCGCCGGCGCGCACGTTCGTCGCGGTGCGCGCGATCGCGCCCGTCGCCGCGAACCCGCCGAACAGCGGCGCCACCAGGTTGCCCGTGCCCTGGGCGAGCAGTTCGGCGTCGGGATCGTGCTTGCGCCCCGACATCGCGTCCGACGCGACGGCCGACAGCAGCGACTCGATCGCGCCGAGCAGCGCGATCGCCACGGCGCTTGGCATGAGCTCCTTCACCATGGTCCATTCGAGCCCGAGCGGCAGGCCGTCGGCGCCAGGCTGATTCCATGGCCACCGGAACGCCGGCGGCCACGGCGGAATGCCCGCGACGGTCTGGCCGTCGACGACGTAGTGGAAGCGGTCGGCGATGGTCACGACGTGGAAGCCGGGCACGAGTTGTTGCAGCAGCCACGCCGCGACGGCCACGCCGCCGACGGCGAGCAACGGCGCCGGGATCCGCGTCACGACGCGCGGCAGATACACGAGCAGCAGCAGCGTGACGAGGCCCGTCCCGAAGTCGCACCAGTTCACGGTGCCGATGTGGCGCGCGATCTCGTGCACGACCTCGTGGAAGTGGTCCTTGCGCTCGACGCCGACGAGCCCGAGGAAGTCCTTCGCCTGGCCCGTCGCGATCACGACGCCGATGCCCGCGGTGAAGCCCGTGGTCACGGGATACGGCACGAACTGGATCAGGCGGCCGAGCCGCGCGAGCCCCATGAGGAACATGAGCACACCGGCCATCAGCGTCGCCAACATGAGGCCGCCAGGGCCGAACTTGTTGACGACGGGCAGCAGGATCACGACGAACGCCGCGGTCGGGCCAGAAACCTGCACGCGCGAGCCGCCGACCACCGCGATCAGCGAGCCCGCGACGATCGCCGTGTAGAGGCCGTATTGCGGCGCGAGCCCCGTGGCGATCGCGAGCGCCATCGACAGCGGCAGCGCCACGATGCCGACCACGAGACCCGCGAGCACGTCGGCTCGCAGCGTCGCAGGTGAGTAGCCCTCGCGAAAGGCCTCGCGCAGGGCGGCTGCGGGTCGTGGCAGGCGAGACGGGGAGCCAGGTGCCGACTCGGTGGTGATGGCGGTAGCCCCTCCGCGGGCTGGTCGCGACGGTAGCGACTGGCAGGGGCACAAGCAAACCGCGGCGGTGATCGGTGTGCGGGAACAGGAACGGCAGCCGTGACGCGAGGGTGAGCGTGTGGTGGAGTGAAGGCTCGCTATGTCGCACGGCGAACCCCACCTGCTGAAGACGACGGGTCAGAGCGAGCCGTTCAGGGAGCACAAGCTGCGGCGGTCGCTGCGGCGCAGCGGCGCGAGTGCGGATCAGATCGAGCGCGTCGTCGACGATGTGCGCGGGCGTCTGCACGACGGCATGGCGAGCACCGAGGTGTTCCGGATCGCACATCGGTTGCTGCGCCGCGAGCGGAGGGACACTGCCGCGCGGTATTCACTGCAGCGGGCGATCCAGCGGCTCGGTCCCGATGGCTTCCCGTTCGAGAAGTTCGTGGCGGAGCTGTGGCGCCACGAGGGGTTCCGCGCGCGCACCGGGGTGGTGATGCAAGGCCGGTATGTGCGCCACGAGATCGATCTGTTCGCGGTGCGCGGGCAGGAACGTGTGCTCGGGGAGTGCAAGTTCAAGGTGCAGAGCGAGGGCAAGGTCGACGTCAAGGTTGCGCTTTACGTGCAGGCGCGCGCCGAGGATCTCGGGGCGGCGGGGTCGCGGCGGTTCTGGCTGATCACGAACGGACGTTTCACGAGCGATGCGCTGGTGTACGGGAATGGCGTCGGGTTGGGACTGTTGAGTTGGGATCATCCGAAGGGCGACGGGCTGCGGGAACGCATCGACCGCGCGGGGCTGCATCCGGTCACGGTGCTGACGACGTTGCGTGCGCAGGAGCAGCGGGTGCTGCTGAAGAAGGGTGTGGTGCTGTGTGCGACGCTGCGAGACCGGCCGCACGTGTTGGACGAGCTGCGGCTGACTTCTGGTCGGGCATCGAGTCTGTGGCAGGAAGTCGAGGGACTGTGCGAGGGCGGCGGGCCGGACAGGGTGTGAGCCGGACGGCCGCCATTGTGCCGGGCTCGAGCCCCACCGCCGCGACGAGCACGGCGGCGCCGGCTACGGTCCCATTCCCGGTGGTGGTTACTGGCAACCCGCCGCGCAACGGTCTGCAGGAATGCGCGCAGGCCGGTGGGGTCGGGCGGCGGGGTCTGGAGGGTCCACAGAGGACGTCCTGGCAGAGGTCGTCGACGTCGTGGTCGCGGCGACGAGCAGGCCGGCGAGGGCGCGCAGTACGTTTGCGTGGTGGAGCAGTTCGAAAGCGAGCGGGGTATCCATGGTCGTCACAGTGACTGCTCACCGCGGTCCAGCGCGTGGATGCACGAAGTTGCCGTGGGGCGACGCGGCGGTTGACTTGCCCGGCACGTCGGGCCAGCATCTTCGTGCGCCGGATGCACGCGGGTGTAGTTCAGCGGTAGAACGTCAGCTTCCCAAGCTGAATGTCGTGGGTTCGATCCCCATCACCCGCTCCAGTTTCGTTCCTCGGGGAAGGCACGGACGAGAAGGTAGACCTACCTATCTATTCCAGCGCCGGCGCGCGGAACACG
>Ga0075428_100000545_pt1 | contig 38500 bp, 44 predicted proteins | sample RhiMetdeltSRZDD2_FD_75291 | JGI IMG/M metagenome (GOLD analysis project Ga0075428, IMG submission 75291) | Populus rhizosphere microbial communities from Tennessee, USA - Rhizosphere MetaG P. deltoides SRZDD2 | ecosystem: Host-associated > Plants > Roots > Rhizosphere > Soil | place: USA... | reverse complement strand
ACCCGGGCCATGTGCTCCCGGGTGGCCCACGAGCCCGAGACGGGCAGGCCAAAACCGATCTTCACACCGGCAAGACTACCCAATGCCGAGCGTCAGGTCCGTGAACGACCTTGTGTAGGCGGCGAACCCGGTCGCCTTGGTCAGCGTCACGGTGAACTGCGGTGAGGTTTCCGCGGTCAGGCCGGTGGTCGAGGTCGACAGCCCGGCCCGGCAGAGGTCGAGCGCGGCGTTGACCAGTTCGTAACTACCGAAAACGTTCTGCGTGGGCGCTGACACGGTGCGCTCATCGGGTACCAAGGGAGAATCTTTTTTAAAGACACTCCACTGGTCGGCGTCATATTCGTCGCCATCGACGAGATAGCTCCAGCGCACGCCGCTGATCGACCACGTGGCCCCGCCGCCAACCACCGCCGAGCGAAGGTCCAATATGGACACTCCGTTGGTCCCGACGACGCGCATCCTGGCGCCGTTGACGATGAGCGCGGTGTCCTCGCCGACGCCGAAGACCCGCGCGTGGCCGGTGTCGGCGGCGAGGCGGATGGAGCGCCCGTCGCGCCCGCGCGCGTCGAAGTGCGTGTCCACCAGCCCGGCGGTGAAGAAGTTGAACCCGCCCGCCGGCCAGTAGCCCAGGATCTGGTCGGTGTCAAAGTATCCGGCCACCGACCCGTCGCGCACGCCGTAGTAGCTGAGCCCACCCGTGACCATGTCGGGTCCGCCGAAGATCTGCATGCCGGCGCTGGTTCCCGCGACCGGTGCCCCGGCCAGGAAACGGGCGCGGACCGCGGCGAGGACGGCGCCGTCGCTGCCGTCGGCGCGGATCATCGTCTGGACATAGCGGAACTGGTCGCCGCCGGTGAAGAAGAAGGCGGTCATGCCGGCGGCCAGGGCGGCCAGGGCGGGGTCCTCGCCACTGCCGTCATTCTTGATGGTCACCGGGATCCAGGTCGCGTCACCCGCACCGTAACGCTTGAGGACCTTGATGACCGCGTTGGCGCTCGAATGAGGTACGGCCGAGGAGGCGCTGAGCACGCCGATGCGCGCGTTGGCGCCGCCGGCCTGGCGCACGAACTCCCCGTAGACGGCGGCGTTCCCGTCGTCGAGCGCCCCGCCGACGAGAAACACCGAGCCTGGCGAGGTGCCAAGCGCCGGAGATGGGGCCAACAGCGATGAGCCGGCCACGAGAAGTGCACATAGGATGTGAGACAGCGGCTTCATTCATGGGATGGTAGTCTCCCGCGACGTGAACCCAACGCCACCCACGAGTCTGACCATCATCACGAAGCGCCCGCCGACGGGTGTCTTCATCAACCCGACCGCCGTCATCAACGGGCAGACGGTGCCGTTGCGCTGGGGCGAGAACGTCGTCCCCGCCCCGCCCGGCGTCCACCACATCACCATCTACATGCAGTGGCTGTGGAAGCAGGGCACCGCGCAGATCACGGTCGACAACAGCCAGGCCCCGGCGCCGCCGGTCTACTATGCCATGCCCTACAACGCTTTTCAGGCGGGCGCGATCGGTTTCCAGCCCCAGAACAACCCGGGTCTGGTCCCGTTCCTGCTCATCATCGGCGTCCCGCTGCTGTTGCTTCTGGTGTGCTGCATCGGCGGCTCGCTCATGGGCCGATAGCCGGCAACGTCACTTCGACAATGAGGCCACCCCCATCGCGCGGGGTGGCCTTCACCGCTCCGCCGTGGGCATGCGCCACCGACCGCACGATCGAGAGCCCGAGCCCGGCGCCCCGGTTCGATCCCACCCGGTCCGACAACCGCCGGAAGGGCTCGAACAGGCGCGGGATCTCATAGGCGGGCACCACCGGGCCGGTGTTGGTGACCGTCAGCCTGGCCGTGCACCGTGTTGGTGAACGGATCGCCGCCACCGCCAACCCCTCGGCGCCGGCGGAGGTCGTGGTGTCGCGCCCGTCGGATGCCCTGGCCGCCAAGAACGCCACTGATCGGGCGTTCACCGGCCTGCTGCTCGGTTTGGGGGCGGTTGCCCTGCTGGTCGGGGGCGTCGGGGTGGCCAACACGATGGTCATCTCGGTGCTGGAGCGGCGTTCCGAGATCGGCCTGCGGCGCTCCCTCGGCGCCACCCGGGGCCAGATCCGCGCCCAATTCCTGACCGAATCGCCGCTGCTGTCCGCATTGGGCGGTGCCGGCGGGGTGGCTTTAGGCATCCTGGTCACCTCGGTCTACGCATTCACCCAGGCCTGGCCGACCGTAGTTCCCGCCTGGGCCATGGCCGGCGGCATCCTCGCCACCATCCTCATCGGAGCGGTCGCCGGGCTGTACCCGGCCGTCCGCGCCGCCCGCCTCGCCCCGACGGAAGCTCTGACACACGCGGGGTAGGGAGTAGCCCGCGCGGCGTGGGGGTAACAGGTAATGTGCAAGTGATGTTGTTCCCCTCGTTTCGCCTGCGCCGCGCGGCCCGTGACCGGTTCGGCTGGCAAAAACTGCGTCCCGTTCAGCTCAAGGCGATGCGTGCCCTGCTCAAGAAGCACGACACGCTGGTCGTGCTGCCCACCGGCGGTGGCAAGTCGGCCATATATCAGGTGCCGGCGACCCTGCTGCCCGGACCGACCATCGTGATATCGCCTTTGCTTGCGCTGCAACAGGATCAGCTCAACAACCTGAACGAGCGCGGCCTCCGGGCGGTAAGGATCAGCTCCGCCGAGACCCCGGCCAAGCAGGTGGCGGCGTTGAAGGAGCTGCGCGAGGGGAAGGCCAAGTTCCTTTTCATCACGCCCGAGCAGCTGAGCGCGCCGGAGCGGTTGGAGGAGGTAAAGGCGCTCAGGCCATCGCTGGTCGCGGTCGACGAGGCGCATTGCATCTCGTCCTGGGGCTACGACTTCCGGCCGGATTATCTGGCGATCGGCCATCTCATCAAGGGGATCGGGCGACCGCCCGTGGTCGCGTTGACGGCGACGGCATCGCCTCCCGTACGGGAAGACATCACCGCGCGGCTGGGTTTGCGTAGCCCTCGGGTCTTCGTGTCGGGGCTGGACCGCCCGAATCTGTTCGTCGAGGCGCAGCACTGCCCCAGCGAGGACCACCGCTGGCGCCGGTTGCTGGCGTTGCTGAAAGAGGCGGAGCCGCCCGGGATCGTCTATGTGCCGACCCGCCGGGCGGCCGAGGAATTGGCGGAAAGGCTTGTGGCGGCCGGGTTTCCGGCGCAGGCCTACCACGGCGGCATGGCGGCCGGCCCGCGCCGGCAGCGGCACGAGGATTTCCTATCCGACCGGGTGCCCATCATGGTGGCCACGTCGGCGTTCGGCATGGGGATCGACAAGCCCAACATCCGGTGGGTGGCCCATGTGGCGTTGCCGGACTCGCCGGACTCGTACCTGCAGGAGATCGGGCGGGCGGGGCGGGATGGGCAGCTGGCTCGGGCGCTGCTCCTGTACCGGGCCGAAGACATGGCGCTGCAACGGTTCTTCAACGGCGGCGCGCCGGAGCTGACCGAGCTGCGCGCGATCGCGGGCGCTCTGCATCGCGGGCCGATGGGCAAGACGGCGTTGGGCAAGGCCACCGGGATCGGGGCGCGCAAACTTGGTACCCACATAAGCCTTTTGGAATCGGTGGGGGCATTGGTCGCCGGGCCCAAGGGAGAGCTGAGCGTACCCCGTTATGCGCCCCTGCCCGACGCGGCCGCCCGCGAGGCCCTGGCCGAACACGCGAGCCACCAGAACGGGCAGCGATCCCGCACCGACATGATGCGCCGGTTCGCTGAGAGCCGCGGCTGCCGGATGCAGCCGCTGCTGGGCTACTTCGGCGAGCAGCTGAGCCATCCGTGCGGGCACTGTGACAACTGCCACGGCGGGCTGGCCGAGGTGCTGCCGGCCAACGGTCCCTACCCACTGCACAGCACGGTCAGGCACCCGGAGTGGGGTCCGGGCACGGTGCTGGGATACGAGAAGGATCGCATGACGGTGCTCTTCGACGGGGTCGGCTACCGCACGCTGTCGGTCTCGGTGGTGCAGGCGCAGAATCTGCTGGTGCTCGAGCGGAGCTGACGCGCATCGGCTCCGCTGCTTGAGGTCCCGGCCAGGACTTGCCGGTACAGGGTGATGGCAACATACCCTTCATGACCAATTCGCGGTGAGCAAAAACCTCCACACCCATGAGCAGGTGTAGAGAACTCTCACCACAAAAAGACGGGACTCCCCGGCCCGACAACGCCCGGCGAATCCGACACGCCGCAAGCCGCAGAAGGGATTGCCATCACCCGGGCCGCCGCCGGCGGGCCAAGCGTCGCAGGAACAGTCCGATCCCGACCAGCCCGGCGGCGATGAGGATCAGGGATCCGGCCGCGACACCGGTCCTGGGGAGGCCACCACCGTTGGCGCCGGAGCAGTTCGCCTGACGGTAGGTGTAGGTGCCGTGCGGGCCGTCGGGGCCGCCGACCGCTATCACGTCACCCTCCGCCGCGTCGAGCTGGAACTGGTAGACTCCGCCCGCCGCGACCGTCTCCTCCTTGGCCACAGAGCCGTTGTGGTACAAGCGCAATACGCCCTCGAACGCGTTCTCCCCGTTGATCCAGACGACGGAGACCTTTCCGGTGCAGGTCGCCTCGAAGACCGACTGCGGACTCTCGGATCGGGGCATCTGGTCGGCCCCGTCGCAACTGGATCGCCTGACCTCGGCCACGACCAGAACCCGATGCTCCTCGGTCGGATGCGGCGCGTAGATCTGTATCCGCCCGGTGGCGCCCGGATCCACGAGACCGCCGACAATGGATAGTTTCGTCCCGCCGGGTGGCACCGTGACGGTGTTGTACGCCGTGTCGGAGGAGATGATCAGGCTGATGGAACCCTGGCCGTCATTGTCAATGAGCAGTTTGCTGTGGGTGGTGCAGTCGTCGAGCACCTTGAACGACAGCTTCGGCTCGTCACAGTCGACCGGGGTGCGATGGACATGTTCGGCCTTGTGCATGGCACCGGCAAGCTCCCAGGTCCAGGTGATGGTGTCGCCGTCGGCCGCGTATTGGTAGACAGGCGCTCTGGAGTACACCTGCTCACCCCAGGGATTGAGCTCGACCCCGTTGCGCCGGATGGCCACCTTGATCCAGAAGCCCGGGCCGGTGTAGGTCGGGTCGGCTCGGACGAATCCGCACACATCCACGAAGTCCACGGTCAGTGTCCCCGAGGTCGGGGAGGCTGACGGCTGCGCCGCGGCGGTGGAAGCGGCGGCGAGCGCGGTACCGACAAGCAACAACCAGATCCGCACGAGCAGCGATCGTAAGCGCGCCGCCGACGTGAATCTCATCGTCCTTCATCATCGGTGTGGCTGGCCGAAGGGCTCTACGGGCACTGCCACGATCGTCCGTCTCCCACCCCGTTCAGCCCTCGAATGTGCTCGACCGATCAGTTCGTGAACTGACATTCATCCACTGGACTGCCACACATGCAAATTGCGTGGGCGTTGTGCCTCCTGGCGTTGCCAGTGATTCCAGCCTCCGCGGCCGGACCCGAGATTTACGATATGCGCCGGGGTGCGGCCTACGGCATTGTCGGGTCGGTTGAGGCGGGCTGCGCCGTCAGCGAGGCCAGCGCGGCGCAGGATCTGGAGCTGGAGTGGGATGGCGGACGGATCGCATGGGAGTCCGTCGATGTCACTCCCGCCGGCGAGGGGGCGTGGCACCTCGATGGGATCTTCCGCGTGCCCGGCAACGCGGAGCCCGGTTTTCACACCGGCCCTGAAGTCTTCTGCTGGAATGACGCGCACACCGAGCGGACTCTGGTTTTCAGTTACGGACCGGGCGGGGTTGTCGTCTATGACGCCAGTGTGAGTCCGGCCGCCGCCGCGGCGGGTTCCCCGGTGGTCATCAACGGATACTCCCTGCCCACCCAGTGCGGCGATCCGGACAGCTGGAACTCCAGGTTGTCCATCCGTTTCGACGGCCAGCCGCGCCCTTGGACATCCATAAGCGGTACCATCGGCGAACTCAACCGGACGACTGTCGCGGTGGAAATCAACGTTCCCGGCGCCGCATCGATAGGTACGCACCAATGGTCAATCTGGTGCCGGAACTTTGATCCGTCGGTCACCTACACGCGCTTCTGGGAGCGCACCGTCCAGGTGACAGCGGCGCCACCACCATTGGCGCCACCGGGTGCGGCCGTCACCCCTTCGGTCTCGAGCCGCCCGGGATCCACGCCGTCGCCCGGCGCCCCGGACACGCCCACACAGTCCGATAGTGCTTCACCCGCAACGGTCGTAGCCCGGTCCTCCGCGGTGGCCGGCCTCCCTTCGGGAACGCAAGCCGGCACGAGTGGGTGGCCGCGAACCAAAGTCATCGACGCGATCCCGAGGTCGGACGAGATCACCTGGCCGAACCCGTGGCTGGCCATCGTGGGTCTGCTGTTGCTTGCCGCCCTTCTGTTCCTGCTCATAGGTTTCCCCTCGGAGCTGTTCAACAAGACCTTCGAGGAGAACGAGCCGGCGATCCGGCGATGGCTGCACCTTCCGCCGAAACGGGACCGCACCCTGCACAAGGTGCGGTGGCCGATCGTCATGGCCTTCATGGTCGGCAGCGCGGTACTCATCGCCCTGGCCGAACCGAGCCCGATCTTCAGCCGCGAGACATTGATCACCGTGCTGGCCCTCATCGTCGCCGTCCCGGTTACCGCACTCGGCTACCAGTACGTGATGGAAAGGCATGCCCGGTACCACGCCGAAAGCACCATCGCCGGAAAGCTCAAGCCCCTCTACCCGGCGATCGCGGTCGCGGTCCTGTGCGCGCTGCTCTCGCGTTTCCTGCATTTCGTCCCCGCCTACGTCTACGGCCTGATCATCGCCTACGCGGCGGTGTCGGCGCGGTCGATGCGACCCCGGCAGGAGGGCATCGGCGTGCTCAAGGCCACGGTCGTCCTGTTCCTCACGGCCATGCTGAGCTGGACGGCGTGGCAGCTGTGGTTCGCGGGCGCGGCCGGCGGCTCGACCGGATTCGTGATGCGATGGCTGGACACCGTCCTGGGGTACGTCGCGCTGATCGGTCTGGAGGCCCCGCTGCTGGGGCTGTTGCCGCTGCGGTTCATGGATGGGCGGATGCTGTGGCGATGGTCGAAACCCTTGTGGCTGAGCACATACTGCCTTTGCCTGGCGGCCTTCGTCATCGTGCTGATGGACTTCGGGTCGAAAAGCTCCAACTGGTCCGACGTGGTCACCATGGTCGTACTGTTCGTGACGTTCGGGGCCGTCTCCTTCGCCTTCTGGGGCTTCTTCGCGATCCGGACCCGGCGGCTGGCGCCGGGCCGCCGGCCACGAGCCCGAAGATATTCGATGCGCATATATGACACCGGGTCTTAACATGCTCAGCATGGGCCGCGACGGCGTTCTTTTCAGCCTGTTTGTGACCGCCGCACTGGGGGTGTGGACGGTCATGGCGTCGCGGACCCGGCACCGCATGCCGCACGAACCAACCGACCACGAGGTCCGCATCGTCTCGCATGGAGATCCCGAGGAGGGCCCGCTCGCGGCGATGTGCACCCGCTGCGAGTGGAACGACCTGTCGACCGAGAGCGACACGTCGGCGCAGGAGCACGATCTGCGCGCGAAAGCCAAGCGGCACAGCCGCAATGTTGGCTCGAGCATCCTGGTGGTGGATCCGGAGGTGGCGGAGGCCGGGTGGGATCCCGACCGGTACTACACCTACCCGACCGTGGTCAGCCACGGGGAGCGGCGCTGGCAGGCGCGCTGGCTCAACCGGGGTGAGGAGCCGGGCGTGTCGGAGGCTTGGGAGGAAGCCAGCTGCTGAGGCTGGTCTTCAGCACGGCTTGCATGCCACGCGAGAACGCTTGCCACTCAAGCCTCTTGGCCGCCAGGGCCTCGGCGCCGCGGGGGGTCAGCCGATAGACGCGGCGGCGCCGGGGCGACTGCTCCTGCCACTCGCTGGAGACGAACCCGTCGCGCTCAAGCCGGTGCAGCGCCGGGTAGACGGTCCCCTCGGGCAGGTCGAAGGCGCCCCCGGAGCTCTCGCGCAGCGAGGTGATGAGCGCATAGCCGTGCGCCGTGCCGAGGTGGCGCAACGTGCTTAGCAACAGCAGGTCGAGGTGTCCCCGGAGGTCCATACCTAGCAATCTTAGATACTCCCGAAGAAGGAGGCGATGTCCTGGGCGACCAGTCGTGGCTCCTCGGCCGGGGCGAAGTGCCCGCCGCGCGGCATCACCGTCCACCGGCGGACGTTGTACAGCCGCTCCATCCACTCCCGGGGCGGCTCGCCCTCGGGCGCGAACTCGTGGGCGAAGACGGCGAAAGCCGTTGGCACGTCTACGAAATCCGGTGTCACCGGATGCCAGCGGTTGTCGTAGTAGTCGCGCAGCGAGGGCGTGATGCTCCCGGTTGCCCAATAGATGGTCAGCATGGTGAGCAGGAAGTCGCGGCCGAAGCGGGTGTCGAGGTCGCCGCCGGAGTCGGTCCAGGAGCGCCACTTCTCGAGGATCCAGGCGGCGAGGCCGGCGGGCGAGTCGTTGAGCCCGATCCCGACCGTCTGCGGCTTGGTCGACTGGATCGAGCTGTATCCACGCTCCACCGCCGCCCAGGCCTCATTCGTGGCCAGATAAGCACTTTCCGCCGCCGACAGCGGCCCTTCGACGCTTGGTGCGATCTCGAAGTTGGTGAGATGGATGCCGATCACCGGGCCGGGATCGTCGGTCGCCATGAAGGTCGCGACGCCCGCGCCGAAGTCGCCGCCGCCGGCGCCGTAGCGCGAATACCCGAGCCCGCTCATCAACCGGTGCCAGAGGCCGGCGACGACCCGGTAGTTCACACCCACCCGGGCCGGGCGCTCGGAGAAGCCGTAGCCGGGCAGGGACGGGATCACCAGATCGAAGGCGGGGCCGTCGATGCCGTGCGCCCGCGGGTCGGTCAGCAGCGGTACCAGCGGCAGGTACTCGAGGAACGTGCTGGGCCAGCCGTGCGTGAGGATGAGCGGGATGCCTTGCCCCCCAACGGCCTTGGCGTGTACGAAGTGGAGGACGGTGCCGTCGATGGTCAAACGCTCGTGCGGGAACGAGTTCAGCCACGCCTCCCGGGCCCGCCAGTCGAACCCGCCCGCCCAGTAGTCGAGCAGCTCCCGCAGGTACCCGATATTCATCCCCTGCTCCCAGGTGACCTCCGGGATCGGCTCGGGCCAGCGGGTTTTCCTGATCCGGGACCTGAGGTCGGCGAGCACCTCGTCGGCGATGCTGATCGAGAAGCTGATCGAGAACCCCACCGCCCAAAGATACTTTCGGCGGGCGGTTCGGTGTTACCCAGGCCGGCGGCTGGGAATGGATGCCGCATAGTGTGGGTACCCATCTAACCATGGTGCGCCTGGAGAGTTATGCGCTAAATGTCGCTTTACTGGCCGCCTGCATCATTTCGGCGTTGGCGACGCCCCTGCCCGGGCCACCCGGCCCGGTCGGAGGCCAGCCGATCGTGGTCGATGCGGCCTTCTCACCCATGTTCATCCCCGGTGTCCCCGCCGTCACCTATGACCCGGCCGCGGTGCCCGAGACCGGAAGGGTACGGGTCATCGTCCTGCGCCACGGCGAGGCATCGATGGCGGTCACCGGCTTCGTGCCGGACCGGTTCTTCGGAGCGCACCTGAACACCGCCGCGTGCGGACCGTCCGGAGTGGACGCCGGCCCGCGCTACCAGCACACCGTCAACCCGGATCCGGGCTTCATCAACCCGGAGAACGAGGTATGGCTCAACTTCACGACCGACAGCGAAGGCCTGGCCGCATCGTCCTCGGTCCACCCGTGGCCCTTCGACCCCGACCGGCCGCCCCGCTCGGTCATCATCGACGACGGGCAGTTGGCCACCCGACTGGCCTGCGTGAACGTGCCGTGGTCCTGATGCCACGGTGCCGCCGCCGAGGTTTCGAAAGTAGAGAGGGCTCATCATGACCATCGCGCTGCAGCAGGGCGTCACCGAATCCCTGACGTGCCACCGCATCTGCGAGGAGACGATCACCCATTGCCTGCACACCGGCGGGGCGCATTCCGACCCCGACCACATCCGGCTGCTGATGGACTGTGCGGACGTCTGCCGCGTGGCCTCGGACTTCATGGTGCGCGGCTCCGCCTTCCACGCGGCGATGTGCGCGCTGTGCGCCGACATCTGCGAGACCTGCGCGATCGCCTGCGAACGCTTCCACGACGACGCCCAGATGGTGTCGTGCGCCCAGGCCTGCCGGCGCTGCGCCACGGCCTGCCGCCAGATGGCCGACGCAAAGGCGCCCTAGTTTCTTCAGGCGCTGCCTTGAAGGTTCGGTTCAGTTTCCGTTAGCCATGTGAAGAATCAGGCGCGCCACCTCTTCGGGCGCCTCGAGGTGCATGTCGTGCCCGGTCGGCAGCTCGGCCAGGGTGAGCAGGTCGGTGGTTTCGGCGATCGCCGCCAGCTGGTCGCCGAAGCCCCGGCGGTAGGCGGCGAAGGCGGCGCCGACGTCGGGCGGCAGCATCTCCTCGAAGTCCGGGCGGGTCGACGAGACCACCAGCAGCGGGCAGCGCACCGAGCGGTACACCTCGAAAAGGTCCAGCGAGCCAAGCTGTTCCACGATCCTGGCGGTGGCCGGGTCGCCGGAACCCTCCTCCAGGAAGGCACGCATCGCCTCACCGGCGGCCAGCTCCTCCTCCGGGCTCAGCCCGGCGAACGGGCCGGTCGGGTTGGTGTGACCGTCGAAGTTGATGGTGAACGGGCACTCCGGATGCCTTGTGGCCCAAAGGGCGGCGACGATCCCGCCGAGCGAGTGCCCGACGATCGCCGGGTTGTCGAAGCCCGTGGCGTCGGTGGTGAGGTCGTCGAGGGCATCCTCCCAGGTGAACTCGGCCAACGGGCGCATGTCCACCGCGGCCACCCGGTGGTCGTTCGCCTCCAGCAGCGGTGCCACCTGCGACCAGTCCTCACTCGTGCGCCCGCCACCGTGCAGGAGAAGGATGTCCATTCGGGTCAGTGTGCCACTACGCGTACAGCGTCGCCGACCCTTACCGGACCCGGCCGGATGACTTCGGCGTAGACGCCGACGCAGGCGAGCGAACCGAGGTCGAGCACCGGCAGCCGGTTGTGCTGGGACGGGACGCGCAGCGCCTCGAGGTCGCGGGGCAGCTCGCCGTGGGCGAGGGTCGGGATGGCGCAGCGCGGGGTGGGCACGATGACCCGGACCAGAAGCGACTCTCCAATGTGGAGCATTTTTCCGGTAAGGTCCGTCTCGGACAGACCAAGGTCAAGGACGAGATTCGGCCGGTACCTTATGATGTCCTTGATTTTCAAATGGTCGACTGTGGCGCTGGTGATGATGTGCAGCGGCGCGAAATCGAAGAACGTGCCGGGCGCGACCCGCGACACATCGAAGCCGACCTCGGCCTCCAGTCCACGGGCCAGGATCTCGTCCGGGCGGGCGCGGTCGAGCGTGACGCCCCCGGGCGCCTCGGTGACCAACCTGACCCGCCGCCCGACCGCCCGCGAAAGCTCGTCGTCGCAGGCGTGGAGCGCATCGACCCCGTTCAGCGTCAATAGGCTCGCCCACAGCCGCGGATTCTTGGCGCTGCAAAGCTTTCCGGTCTCGGCGTCGATGAGCGCGTGCGTCCGGTCGCCCGCGATCCCGCGCTCGGTCACCTCGGCGCCGTCGAGCTCCTCACCGAGCAGCGACTTGACCGGATATCGCCATATTCTGACCAGACGCCCCACCGCACGATCATGGCATGGCGTCGCGGTGTTCGGTCCACGGGCGGGCCGGATCCTCGTGCAGCAGGCGCAAAGCCCGGCCGACGACGGGGTCGGTCTGGGCGCTGTGCCGGCCCGGCGGGCGTTGTGATCTAGCATTTTCCCCGAAAATGCGGCCTCAACTCGCGAGGAGGCAGCGCTTTCCCCGAAAATGCTGCCTCAAGCCAAGCAGCCGCACGGTCGCTAGGATCGGAGGGTGATCATCATTCGCCGCGCCGAGGCCGCCGACGAGCAACGATGGCGTGAGCTCTGGGAGGGATACACGCGGTTCTATGAACGCGAGCCGGTGGAGGCGATCACCCGCCACACCTGGGCGAGAATCCTCGACCCGGCGGCCCCGGTCCACGCCCTGGTCGCGGTCGGCGAAAGCACAGTCGGCGAAAGCACAGTCGGCGAAAGCGCGGTCGGCGAAAGCACGGTCGGCGAAAGCGCCGGCATCGTAGGCATCGCCAACTATCTGACCCATGAGAACACGTCGACCTTGACGCCCGTCTGCTACCTGCAGGACCTGTTCGTCGACCCGGCGGCCCGGGGGTCGGGCGTGGGCCGGCGCCTCATCGACGCCCTGTGGGAGGAGGTCAAGGCCAACGGCTGGGCCGGCCTCTACTGGCAGACCAAAGAGGACAACTACCGGGCGCGCGCACTTTACGACAGCTACACCCCGCACAGTGGCTTCGTGCGCTACGTTCTCAAGAATGATTCGCCCGGCTCAGCCCGGTGACCACCCGGCGATCGTGGAAGCGCTGCAACGGTTCTGGGGCGGTGTGATCGCCGTCGGTCACGGCGTGGTCTATGATGCCTCGACCCTGCCCGCCCTCATGTCCTATCAGGACGATCAGCTCACCGGCCTGCTGACCTACCAGCTTTCCGCCGAGGGCCTCGAGGTCGTCACCATCGACGCCGTCGAGCGTGCCCGCGGCGTCGGCACGGCCCTGCTCGAGGCGGCCGTCGAGACCGCCCGTGCCGCCTCGGCCCGCCGCCTGTGGCTGGTCACCACCAACGACAATCTCGATGCCTTGCGCTTCTATCAGCGGCGGGGCCTGCGGATCACCGCCGTGGCGCCGGGCGCCGTCGACCGCTCCCGCCTCCTCAAACCGTCGATCCCGCTCACCGGCGCCTATGGCATCGAGATTCATGATGAGCTGACACTCGAGATGATAGTTTCTCCTCGGGAGGCGGGATGCGGGTGAGTGTCCGGGCGTTGCTGCTCGACCAGGACGATGAGTTGATTGTCTTTCGCCGTTTCATGGAGGAGCGCGGGGTGTATTACAGCGCGCCCGGCGGGAAGATCCACGCGGGTGAGGACGACGAGACCGCGTTGCGGCGCGAGCTTTTCGAGGAGCTGGGGGCGACCGCCGGCGAGTTGCGCTATCTGTTCGAAGCGCCCGGCACCGACCGCTTCCCGACGGCGCACCGCTTCTATGCGACCCGGCTGGTGTCGATGGATATCACGCTGCGGACCGGCGCCGAGTTTTCCAATCCCGCCAAGGGCACCTATGACGTCGAGCGAATTCCTTGCCGGTCAAAAGCTTTGAAAGATTTTCCCTTTGTACCGCCGGAGCTCGCCACTTATCTGAAAGACAACGCTGATTCCCTGCCGGCGCTGGTCTAACCCGGATCGCTGATGTCGGCCATCGTCGCCTTCAGCGCCTCGAACGCGGCCGTGGCGGAGACCGCCATCGCCACATTGTGCGCGCCTGAGCCAAGCGTGACTTCGCGCCCGGCGAGCCGTTCATCGGCGATCACCGGCCACTCGTGTCGGGAGCCGAACGGGGTGATGGTGCCGCGCTCGTAGCCGGTCGCCTCCAAGGCGGTCGTCGCGTCCGGCATCGACAAGCGGCTCACGCCCAGCAGGGCGCGCAGCTTCGGCCACGAGATGACCCGGTCACCCGGCACGAGTACAAACAAGAAATCGTCATCGCCACGCCGCACAACGATCGTCTTGACGACGTCGGGGATGGCCACCCCGCGGGCGGCCGCCGCCTCCTCCAGGCTCCTGACCGGAGCGTGCTCGATCACCCGGAAGTCGAGCCCGGCCGCCTTCATCGCCTCAACCGCGATCACGAACCGACTTTAGCCGATCAGGCGAACGACCTCGTCCGCGCAGCCCCACGCCAGCGAGACCCCGGCCCCGCCGTGCCCGTAGTTGTGGATGACGCCGTCGCCGTTGGTACCGAGCCGGACCTCGGGGCGGGCGGGCCTCAGCGCTACCTGGTGACCCACCACCTCGGCGTCGGCGAGCCTGGGCTCGATCTCGGCGCAGAGGGCCACCATCGCTTGCGCGACGTCGAGGTCAACCTCCAAGTCGTGCGAGCCGGGCAGGACCTGCCCACCGACCACAACGATGGTGCCGTGCGGCACCCAGAATGCGAACGTGGAGCCGGCGGTGGGGACCTCGATGAAGAATTCGGTCAGGCCCGGGTTGCGCAGCAGCACCAGCTGCCCGCGCACCGGCACCAGTTCGGTGTCGTCGACGAGGTGGGCGGCGTCGATGCCGGTGCAGTTGACCACCGCGTCGCTGGTCTTGAGCAGATCCTCAAGCGTGTCAACCATTCCCTGCTCGATCACGCCGCCCGCCCGGTGGAACCGGCGCAGCAGATAGTCCATATAGGACAGCATGTTCACCACGGGTACCGTGTAGCGCCAACCGCTTTGGAACCCCTCCGGCAGTGGGTCGCACGGCTCCGCCTCGACGGTGTCCGCCACCGGGTTGGCCAACCCGGGTTGGCGTGACGCCGCCACCCCGGTCGCCAGGCGGACGCCGGTGCCCTCCGCCTCGGCCTCCTCGAGCAGCACGGCCAGGCCGCGCCGGCTCCACTCCCGCACCTTCTCCTCCGGCCCGGCCAGGTGGCGCCCCCAGACCGCGGCGGCCGCAAGTGAGGTCCGGCCCGGGATCTCCCCGGCCCGGACCGTGACCGTGTGCCCGGCCTCGGCCAGCCGGATCGCCGTGGTGAGGCCGATGACACCGGCTCCGACAACGAGGACTTCCGCCATGGCGAAAGGTTACCCGAAAGCTACATCTCCTGGAGCCGGCCGCGCATCTGGTGTCCAATTGGGACAGTGGTCGGGTCGGTGGTCGGCTCGGTGTCCCGCAGGCGCAGGAGCGAGACCACGTGCAGCGCCGCCACGAGCGGGACCGCGACCGTGGGGATCAGGGCGAGCGGCAGCGTCGTCACCGCCAGGGTCGACGGCGACGTGTGGATCAGCTGGGCCGGCCCGAGCCCGGCCAGCGCGCCGATCCCGACCGCCACCACGAGATCGAGGATTCCCAGAATGTTGAACCACACCAACGTTTTCCGGCTCGGTTGGTGGCCTGAGAAGACGATGGCCAGCGCGCCGGCACCGACCGCGATGTCGCCGAGCCCGGCCGGAAGCGCGAACACCGGTGGCAGCTGGCCCAGCGCCATCGCGATCAGGAAGACGCCACCGGTGATCCGGTACGCCTGCGGCACCACGAGTTTGACCGTGGGCCCGGCCATCTGGGCGGCCACGGCCGGGATGCGGGACAGGAGCACGAGCAATACCGTGCCGCCGACCACCGCTGCCGGGACGGTCAGGTTGGTCGCGCCGGGGCTCTGGCGGAAGACGTCGTTGGCGCCCAGCCAGACGGCGACCGCCGTCCAGGCCAACCACAGGACGGCGAAGCCAAGCCCGGCAACACTCTTGCGTTTGAAGACGGTAGCGGTGGTGGTGAGCGTTATCGCCACCACCGGAATCAGGACGAGCGGCCAGAGGTACCAAGGAAGAGTCATGACTCCACACACCTTGTCTGTTGTCGAACACTGTGTTCGACTTTTGCTCGGGACGTGCGGAGCGTCAACGGGCAAAGCGCGGCTCACATCCATTACCGGACAGAAAGGCGGAACTGTTCATGAACGGCGACGGCGACCGGCGCGTCCGGCGGACCCGCCGCCTGCTGCACGACGCCTTCACCAACCTGGTGCTGGAGAAGGGCTATGACCGGATGACGGTGCAGGACATCCTCGACCGCGCCGACGTCGGCCGGTCCACCTTCTATGCCCACTTCCGGGACAAGGAGGCGCTGCTGATGTCCTGCTTCGACGAGCTACGCACCGGACTGCATGAAGGCTTGCGGGACAACGACCGGGGCAATGACTGGGACAACAGCGCACCGGACCCGGCCGGTGCCGTCTTCTATCATGCCCACCGGCACCGGCGCGTGTACAAAGCCTTATGCGGCAAGAAAGGCGGCAACGTGGTGCACCGCCACCTCAGCCGGCTGATCGGTGACGCCGTGCGGCGGCGGCTCGAGCCACAGCTCGCCGCCGCCGGGTCCGACCTGCCGGCCGAGGTGGTCGCCGAGTACTACGCCAGCGCCACGCTGGGCCTGCTCATGTGGTGGGTCGAGCGCGACTTTGCCGGCGGTCCGGAGCGCATGGCGCGGATGCAGCAGCGCCTGATCGCCCCGGGTTTGCTGGCGGCGCTTGACCCGGCGGCGCCGATCACCCCAGCCACTGGCGCAGAGCGACGGTCTGCGCCACGGTCCACGCCATCGACGTGACCAGATAGACGCTGGCCGCCAGCGGCAGGAAGGCGACGCTGAGCACCGGGGTGTAGTGGATCAGCTTCATCCACCGGGGCGGCGCGGGCCGGCCGGCCGCAAGGGCCTTTGATGACATCAGGCAGATAGCGGCGGCCAGGGCCAGGGCGGCGGCGAAGACGGCAAGCTGCGGGCCCGTTGCTGCCGCTAGGTGCATTCCAAGGGGTACCCCTAGAAATGTCTCACTCAACAAGATGTTGGCTGTGCCCGCGACCGTCGGCGCCGCAAAGGCGGCATAGAGCGCGGTGAACACGGGCATCTGGGCGAGCACCGGCAGGCAGCCGCGCGCCGTGTGGCGGGCCAGGGCCGGGGCCTCGGCGAGATGGAGGGCGTTGACCTCCGCCTTTAGGCGCTCCGGATTGCGGTGGAAGCGTTTCTTCAGCTGCTCCGCCCGCTCGGCCAGGCTGGCGCGGCGCTGCTCGGTACGCACCTGCGCTCGATGCTGGTCGATGCCCAGCGGCAGGAGCAGCAGCCGGACCAGGATGGTGGTGAGCACGATGGTGAGGGCGATCGGTGTGTGCAGCAGCGCGGTCAGCGCCAGGATGAGCGCGTGCGCGGGCACGGCAAGGACGTCGAACATTGTTTTCTCCCAACGGGTCTGACGGAAAAGAAGGTTGTGGATCGTCAGACCGTGGTGGGAGCCCTAGGCCGCGGCCTTCCGGCGGCGTCGGGGTCGCAGTGCCGGGGCGCGGCGGGAGTGTCGCGCAGGACGCCCAGGGCGGCGGCGAGGCGCTCGCTGGGCGCGGGCACGCTGAGGGCGGTGGATAGGAGCGCGACCGCGAGCGCCGCGAAGGTCAGCGCGAGCACCGACCGCAGATCGGGCTCCGCACCCGCCGTGACCACCGCGGCGATCACCGTGCTTGCCCAGAGCATGGGCACAAGTTTAGATGTCCGCCGCAATGTCATACCCCGGGTTCATCATGTGGGGCATGAGGGAGACCGAAGCCGAGCTCGATGAGCTCCAGAACCTTCTCGACGCCTCGCTGTCCCGCTCGACCGAGCACCTGCGCGGCATCGTCAAGCCCGGCGAGCGCACGCTCGACGCCCGCCAGATGGTCACGGTGCTCACCGGGATGTGCGTGCTATCGATCGCCACCGTGACCAGCCGGGGTGAGCCCCGCATCAGCGGCGTCGACGGGTTCTTCTGGCATGGCAAGTGGCTGTTCGGCACGGCCCGCGGCGCGGCCAAGGCCCGGCAGCTCGCCCGGAACGCGGCGGTGAGCGTGGCCCACCTGCGCGGCGAGGAGCTGGGCGTCTTCACCCACGGCCACGCGCAGGTGCTCAACGGAGCCTTATCCCACCCGCCGTCCCCCCATCCCACAGCCCCGGCGGAGGGCGAGCCCGATCCGGAGTGGCCGGAGATCCTTGAGTTCCTGCGCAAGCACTACGAGAGCGACCCGCTTGAGTGGGGTGACGTCATCTACTACCGCATGGACCCGACCTGGATGATCTGCTACGCGTTCGAGCCGGAGAAGGTGATGTCCAAGGTGACGGCCTAGCCCCTGCTGGAGACGCCGACGCCGCCGAGCGTGTCGGCGCCGTAGCGTTCGAGCTCCCGGCTCAGGTCGAGCGGGCGGATCTGCTTGCGTGCCTCCAGCGTGGCGTCGTCGAGCAGGTTCGCCGGCACGAGCCAGGACACCTCGAACTCGAGTCCGTCGGGATCGTTGGCATACAACGCCTTCGTCGTGCCGTGGTCCGAGGCGCCCACCAGCGCGCCGCGCTCGGCCAGCGCCAGCCGGACGCGCTCCAGCTCGGCCAGTGTGTCCACCTCCCACGCCAGGTGGTAGAGGCCCACCGCGCCCCGGCCCGCCGGGCTGTCGGCCGCCTCCGCCCCGATGGCGAACAGGCCGAGGTCGTGGTCGTTGGAGCTGCCCTCGGCCTGAAGGAAAGCCGCCCGTCCGGGCATGCCCATGACCTGGCGGAAGCCGAGCACCCGTGTGTAGAACTCGACGCTGCGGTCAACGTCGCGCACATACAGCACCGCGTGGTTCAGTCGCTGAATCGGCATACTCCCCAGCCTATCGCCTGCAGCTCAGGAGCCGGCCTACGAGCTGTTACAGCCCCTGCCACCAGCCGTCGACCTCCAGCGGCGCGGTGACGTCGACTCGCTCGCCCGGCCGCGGGATGGCCAGGCTGGCCTCCTGCTCCTTGGCGTGGCGCCAGATCCGGTCGACGGGTTCGCGCCAGGCGTGCAGCGCCAGGTTGAACGTGGCCCAGTGCACCGGGATCAGCAGTCCGCCCCGCACATCGAAGTGGGTGCGGACCGCCTCCTCGGGCGTCATGTGGATGTCCGGCCAGTACGGGCTGTATGCCCCGATCTGGATCAGGGTCAGGTCGAACGGGCCGTGCTGGCCGCCGATCTCGGCGAAGCCCGGAAAGTAGCCGGTGTCGCCGGTGTAGAACACCCGGTGCCGCTCACCGGCGATAACCCAAGAGCCCCAAAGGGTTTCGTTACGCGTGAAGCCCCGCCCGGAGAAGTGCCGCGCCTCGGTGGCGACCAGCCGCAGCCCGGCCACGGTGGCTTCCTCATTCCAATCGAGCTCGATGATGCGCTCGGGCGGCACCTTCCAGTGCCGCAGGTGCGCCCCGACGCCAAGCGGCACAAGGAAAGGCGCGCTCTGCCCCTCCGCCAGCGCGATCACGGTCGCCATGTCCAGGTGGTCGTAGTGGTCGTGCGAGATGACCACGGCGTCCAGCACGGGTAGCTCGCCCAGGGCCAAAGGCATGGGGTGCAAGCGTTTCGGGCCGACAGTCTGGCTGGGGGAGCAGCGCAGGCTCCACACCGGATCGATGAGCACCCGCCGCCCCTCGATCTCCACGAGCGTGGACGCGTGCCCGAACCAGACCGCCTCGAGCTGCCTGCCCCGCGCGTCGAAGCTCGGGGTGACGATCGGCACCGGCGCCTCCGGCCGGCGCTTCTCCTTCCCGAACACCATCTCGCGGAAGATCTTGCGGGCGGAGTCGGGCGGCATCACCGAGCTGGGCGTGGAGTTGTGAAAGATCCGGCCGTCGAAGCGAGGGGAGCGTCGCAGGGACTCGGGATCGGGGCGCGCCCCCATCGAACGAAGCGGTCTCATGACCAGAACCTTAACCACCCGCGCACGCTGCAAACTTCGGGCACGGCCGAAGTAAGCCTTACATCAATGGTTTTCGACCTTACCGTGTCCGCACACGGCAAAGGGAGGAACCACCATGCTTAGATGGCGGCCTGTCGCCGCCGGCCTGATCAACGTCGCGGTCATGCTCACCGCCGGTGCGGTGGTGGTGCTGGCCGGGCCGGAGCCGGCCATGGCGGCGCCCAACTTCAAGGCGCCGTTCAGGTGCGGGCAACGCTGGACCTACAGCCATCACAGCGCTGAGGTCAGGCAGGCGCTCGACTTCATCCGCAATGACGGCGGTGCCACGGCCGGTGCGCCCGTGCTGGCCTCCGCCGCTGGCACAGCCTTCCGCCGCTCCCAGCCGAGCGGCGCGGGCAACTACATCGTGATCGATCACGGAACCGGCTGGACGACGTACTACTTCCACCTCGCCTCCTACTCGGTGGCCGACGGCGCTCGGGTGAGCCAGGGTCAGCAGGTCGGGGTTACCGGGAGCACCGGCAACTCCACCGGTGCCCACATCCACTATGAGCAGCTGCTCAACGGGGTCGGACAGACCATCCGGATCAACGGCGTCTCGCTTGCGCCGTACCCATCGACCTACGGCCAGAAGTCGATCACGAGCGACAACGGTTGTAACGGGACCTTCTTCTGGACCTGGGGCAGTGGCGTGAACGTGCGCTCCGACGCCCGCCTGGCGGCGCCCGTGGTCGCGACCCTGCCCGGGCCCACCTACGTCAAGGTGATCTGCCAGAAGCAGGGCGACACGGTCAGAGCCGAGGGGTACGTCAACAACTGGTGGTCCAAGCTGGAGTCCCCCTCCGGCTTCATGACCAACATCTACATCGATCACCCCGCCGCGCAACTGCCCGGCGTCCCAACCTGTTGACCCCCGTTTCGACAGGATCGGCCGCCGGTCCCGCGTCAGGCGGGCCGGCGGCCCGGGAAGCCGCAGTCGCTGCGGTGGTACCAGTTGATGTCGGCGTCGCCCTCAAGCCAGCACCACAGGACGTCGCGCCCCTCGCGTTGGCCGGGAAAGTCAAGCAGCACCGGCGCGTATCCCTTCATCTGGACATCGCCCGAGCTGATCTCCTCCAGCAGGGAGAAGATGCGCGCCTCGCACGCCTTCGCCTCGGCCAAGCCGCCCAGCGGGCTGCGACCCGCCCCGGCGAGGTCGGCCCGCAGCTCGGCGAAGTCGGCCCGCAGCCGGATCAGTTCGTCGATGCTCGGACGCAGCACCGCGAGTCGGGTGCGTGCCTGCTCCAAAGTGACCACCCACAAAGCATATGCTGGGGCCCATGAGTGGTTCGGTGACGCACTTCGAGATACCCGTCGATGACATGGCACGGGCGCAGGCCTTCTATCGCGACGCTTTCGGCTGGCAGATCGACACCTTGCCGGAGATGGACTACACGCTCGTGCGGACCACGCCGACCGATGAGAGCGGCCGGCCGACCGAGCCCGGCGCCATCAACGGTGGGATGCTGCCCCGCGGCGAGCCGGCGCTCCACCCGATAGTCACAGTCACAGTGGACAATGTGGATTCGGCATTGGCGACAATCGAGAGTCTGGGCGGCAAGACGGTGGTGGGCCGGACGCCGGTGGGCGCCATGGGTTTCACCGGCTACGCCAAGGACACCGAGGGCAATGTCATCGGCCTGTGGGAGAGCGCCGCTTGACGCGTAGCATGCCTGCATGCCCGTTTACGTTCGTGACGGCCTTACCGCCTTGCTTGTCGGGGCGGTCGTGCTGGCGACGGCCGCTCTCATGTTGAGAGCGGCCATCCGCGACATCCGGCGTTCCGCCGCCTATAGGCGTGCGGCGCCGACTCCGGGGCGCCGGGGCGGCTGACCGTGCTGACAATGCGCAGTTCCGCGCGCATCTGCGCCGCCTCGACCCGGCACCGGATGTAGCCACGGCGGTCGCCGTCAAAGAAGCGGATGTGCGGGTTGAATTTAATCATCGGTCCGTAGTACGGCCCGTAAACCTCACCATCACCGTTGCCGGAGATGGAGGTACCCACGAACTCGGTCCCGACCACCGCAGACTCCGGACGGTCGAAATCACGCTTGATGTCGTGGACGAAGGTGGAGTGCCAGTCGCCGGGGAAGCCGTCCCACGCGTCGTGCCACAGCAGGTCGCCCGCTGTTCAAGCTTGGGCCTCGCCCCAGCCGCACGGCGGGATGCTGCGGTACTGCCGGCCGTCGACGATGTCGAGCTGGGCGAGTGAGCCTCACTTGAGGCGGCGGTAGATGCGCGGTCCGGCCGGGCCCGGCCGCGCGGGCGCCCGCACCGGCTGGTGCTCGTACCAAGCCTGGTATGCCGCGGCGCGAAGGGCGCTGATGTCGCCTTCGTACTGCGACCGCGTGTTGGCGTAGTCGTTCTGGACCTCGTGGTCGTCCCGGGTGACCGCCCACGGGAAGCGCGCGTGCGCGGCCCGCAGGTCAGGGTCGCTCTTGTACAACGCATACTGCATGCGCCACCGCTCGACGTCGCGTGGCGCGGTGCGCAGCACCTCCGGCGTGGGCACCTGGCGATAGCCGCCGTCGGCCGGAATCCCGCCCTCGTAAACGTAATCGCCCAGATGCAGTACCAGGTCCAGGTCCTCATCGGCCATGTGGCGGTGCGGGTGCGACCGGCCGGGGAGATGTGGTTGCCGAGCTTGAACGGGTTTCGCCGGGGGCGGTCGGGCGCGGCGAGAGCCTCGGTAGCGGGAATTGTTGACATGGCTGCCAGACCCGCCACACCAGCGACTGAAGTCAGGAAACGACGACGATTGTGTTCCATGGTTGACGGTGTAGTTAACAGAAATGACGGCGACATGGCGCGAAGGTGAGCGTAATTTCAAGTTTGCGGGTGGACACTTTACAGGGTGGCCGCTTGTTGTGCCGATCTGGGATGGTGGTGTGGTGGACACCCACACGGTGAGTGATGCAGCGACAAAAAGAGTGACTACAGTCTCCGCCGCGGCGAAGCGCTGGCAGAGTGCCCTGGTCGACGACTCGGGGCGCAATCAGCTTGCCTATTATCGCGACCTCAAAGTAGGCACTCTCAACCTGGATGACGCAGGGCTGCCGCAGCTGATGCAGCTGCTGGCCGGCCGGCCGGTGGCGCTGCGTCACCTGTTCCCGGAGCCGGAGGCGCACGCCGAGGCGATGAAGCGGATCCGGGCCGTGCGTAAGCACATGCGCATGTGGCAGGAGGAGCGCGGGGTCGAGGTGGGCTACCTGGTCACGGGTCTGGCCTCGTGGTCGGAGCCGGGCCGCACTCCGCGTGCGCCGGTGCTGCTCCAGTCGCTGACGATCAGGCCGAGTTCGGCCCTGCAAACCGACTTCATCCTGGACACAGACCCCGAACCAAGCCTTAACCCGGTTCTTCTGCACAAACTCTACAAAGATTACGGTCTGTCGATATCCTCCGAGGAGCTTGACGATCTCAAGCCGGAGGACGTCTTCGGCCACCTGGTCAAGCTGGCCGAAGATGTCCCTGATTTTCGCATTTTAAAGACACACTTGGTGGGTACCTTCACCTACGCCAAGCTTCCGATGGTGGACGACATCGGCGACGCCATCGATGTCCTCGCCCAACATAACGTCATCGCCGCCCTGGCCGGCGATACCGATGCCCTGAGAAAGCTGAACACCCAAACCGATGTCACCATCGACATCCCCGACACGATCGGCCCCGCCGAGGAGTTCGTGGTGCTTGACGCCGACTCCTCACAGAGCTACGTCATCAACTCGGTCCTGGCCGGCCAGCACCTTGTGGTCAAAGGCCCTCCGGGCACGGGCAAGAGCCAGACCATCGCCAACCTCATCGCCTCCCTGGCCGCGCACGGCAAGACCGCCCTGTTCGTCGCCGAGAAGCGCGCCGCCATCGATGCCGTACTCGACCGGCTGCACCACGTCGGCCTCGACGACCTCGTCCACAACTTGCACGGCGAGCAGCAGAGCCGCCGGGATCTCGCCCGCTCGCTCGAGGTGCGGCTGCAGCGGGCGCGCACCGAGGCCGAGCCCGACGCCGCCGAGGCGGAGCAAAGGCTAACGGCGGCAAGACAATCCATGAGCAGCCACCACCGGTCGATGCACGAGCCGCGCCAGCCCTGGGGCTTCTCGGTCTTCAACATGCAGGCCGGTCTGGTGGGGTTGCCGCCCACGCCGATCCGGTGGTCGGGCGACCGGCTGCTGGAGTTGCGCGGGGCCACCGCCGACCGGTTGCGCGCCACCGTCGCCGAGCTGGCCAAGATTGAAGTCAACTCCCCGTGGGAGCCAACGACCATCACCGACCGGGCCCAGGCACAGGAGGCCTTCGCTCAGGCCGGTGCGGCCGCCGCCCTATGGCCACGGGCACAACGCGCGAGCATCGCGCTCACCATCGAGCTGGGATTGGCCCCCGCCAACGACATCAACGCGATGCGGGAAGCGGTCCGCCTGGCCGCCGACGCGCGCCACACCCTCCAGCGCTTCCGCCCCGAGATCTACGACGCCGATCTGTCCCAGTGGGACGGTTTCTTCGCGCGCCGCCGCACCATAAAGCTGATGCGCTCCCTGTGGATCGCCCCGGAGCTGCGGGATGGGGGGTCGGCGGGTGGGGTAAGCAACGCCCGGGCCAAGCCGGCCGAACTGCGCCAGATCGCGACCGCGGTCGCCGACCAGATAACCCGTTGGCAGCGCGCGGCCGTGGACGGCGGGCGCCCCCGCATCGCCGCCACCCTCGATGAGGCTCTGGCCACCGTCGTCCCCGCCGCGGACAACCTACAACGGCTGCACTCACATCTCCCGGTCGACGACCTACTGTCGCGTTTGGACGCTCTCGCCCGCGATCAGCGCGGCCTGCTCGATGCCGTGCGGCGCAACGAACTTCGCGCCGGGCTGCGCCCGTGGGGGGCCGAAAGTCTCGAGAGCGCCGACATGTTCGACTACGCCTGGCTTCACTCCATTTTGGACGCTGTCCACTTCACCGACGACCACCTTGGCCGGTTCCAAGGATTCGTGCAGCACGAGATCGCCGGCTCCTACCGGGCGGCCGACGCGGCTCACATCTCGATCGCGGCGCGGCGGGTGCGGTACCAAAGCGCAATGAATTTAATCAATGTGCTTGATGCCTTCCCGGAACAGCAGAGGCTTGTCCGCAACGAGGCCGCGAAGAAGACCAGGCACCTCACCGTCCGGCGCCTCTTCGAGCAGGCCCCCGAGGCACTCGTCGCCCTCAAGCCCTGCTGGGCGATGAGCCCTCTCCTGGCGAGCCAGGTACTGCCCGCGCGCACGCTCTTCGATGTCGTCATCTTCGACGAAGCGAGCCAGGTGGAGCCGGTCGACGCGATCACCGCCATCATGCGAGGCCGCCAGGTCGTGGTGGCCGGCGACGAGCACCAGCTACCCCCCACCGCGTTCTTCGACCGCGTCGAGCCCGACGAGGAGGAGCTCGGCCTGGAGCTGGACGAGGCCGACCTGCCCACCGACAACATCGAATCCCTCCTCCAATCCTTCGCCAACGTGCTGCCGCTCGACCAGGTCAAGCACCTGTCGTGGCACTACCGCAGCCGCGACGAGCGCCTGATCGCCTTCTCCAACAAGCACATCTACACGCCCAGCGGCAACGAGCTGGTGACCTTCCCGGGCGCGGACACCGTCGAGTGCCTCAACCACGTTCTGGTTGAGGGCAACGAAACCCATGAGGTCGAGGAAGTCGTACGCCTGATGCTGGAGCACGCCGAGAAGCGGCCCAGAGAGTCGCTCGGCGTCATCACCATGGGCATCAAGCACGCCGACCTGATCGACGCCGCCCTCCACAAAGCTCTGGCCAAACGCCAAGACCTGGCCGGTTTCTTCACCGAATCCGGCCTCGAACCGTACTTCATCAAGAACATCGAACGCGTCCAGGGCGACGAGCGCGACGCCATCATTCTCTCCGTCGGCTACAGCAAGGCCCCCAACGGAAAGATGCGCTACCTGTTCGGCCCGCTGAACCAGAAAGGTGGCGAGCGCCGCCTCAACGTCGCCGTCACCCGCGCCAAGCACCGCCTGACCCTGGTGTCCTCGTTCAGCTTCCTCGACATGGACCCCAACAAGCTCAGGGCCGAGGGCGCCCGGCTCCTTCGCGCCTACCTCGAGTACGTGCAGCTCGGCGGGATCGCCGACCCACGCGGCGCCGCGAGCGTCGTCAACGCTTTCGAAGCCGACGTCCGCGACACCCTCACCGCCGCCGGCGTCCCGGCCACTCCCAACTACGGCGTGAGCAGTTTCCGGGTCGACTTCGCCGCCCACCATCCAACCGACAAGCGGCGAATGGTGCTGGCAATCGAGACCGATGGCAACACCTACCGCTCGAGCCCCACCGTCCGCGACCGTGACCGGCTGCGCCAGGAACACCTCGAGCGCCTGGGCTGGCGCTTCCACCGCATCTGGTCGCCGGATTGGTTCCTCGACCGCGACCGTGAAATCACCCGCGCGGTCGAGGCCTACCAGGCGGCCATCGCCGAGCCGGCGCCCGTCGTGGTGACCGACATGCCGCCACCCGCCAGCGCGCCGGCCACAGCCAAGCAACGTGGGCCCCGGCCACAGCTCCCCGAGTACGACAGCATCTCCGATCTGCCCGACCACCTGCTCGCCGAGCTGGTCAAATGGGTGGAGAGCGACGGCCTCAACCGCACCGAGGAAGAGGTCATCACCGAAACCGTCGCCGAGTTGGGCTTCACCCGCCGCGGCCCCCGCATAGTCGAAGCCGTCAAACGCGCCCGCCAAATGTCCCGCTAACCCGCCCCGCACCCGTCCACCTCCGTCGATGCGCCACCACCTGACCGCCCGGCCCGCGCCACGCTTGCCAGGCCTCCCGCGATGGCTCATCGTGTCGGGTTTGCTGGGCGTGTCGGGCCGGGGAGTCCCGTCTTTTTGTGGTGAGAGTTCTCTACACCTGTTCATGGGTGTGGAGGTTTTTGCTCACTGCGAATTGGTGATTCCCCTCTGCTCTGCGGCGTGTCGGGTTTGCTGGGCGTGTCGGGCCGGGGAGTCCCGTCTTTTTGTGGTGAGAGTTCTCTACACCTGTTCATGGGTGTGGAGGTTTTTGCTCACTGCGAATTGGTGATTCCCTCTGCTCTGCGGCGTGTCGGATTCGCCGGGCGTGTCGGTGGGCGTCCCGCCGAGCGGTGGGCTTTGGGGCGACCTGGCGGTGACCAGCGCGGCCCATCAGCGCTGCCAGGTCCACTCTCGCCCGCAACTTGTTGGCGCACATCCTGGCCGACATGCACGACGAGTGGCAATCAGGCGAGCGCCCGTCCGAGGGGTCCATGGCCCGACTCAAAACCTATCAGCGATACTGGCGGCATCGTCGCGATCGACAGCGGCGAGTGGACAACCCCGTATCTGACCACGCCACCGGCCAGTTGACCAGGTACCGATGACTTCCGGGCGGCGGTAGCGTCTGAAGCACCAAGCGACAGGCCCGGGACAGGCACGTTCCCTTGCAAGCATGGTCCCCAGACGACCCGAGACCGTGGAGTTCTGATCATGCGGAAGCTGATTGCATGGGTGTTCATGTACTCGCTGGACGGCCTTCTCGCCGACGAGGGCACCGAGTACTGGCAGTTCTGCTTCGGCCTGCCCGGCGACCCGGTGGAGCTGGAGCAGAAACTCGACGTTTTCCGCAGCGCATATGCGCACATCATGGGCCGCGTCTCCTACGAGGCCATGGCCGTGGCCTTGCCAGCGGCCATCGACCACCCGTTCTCCGGCATCATGAACGCCGGGCGCAAGGTCGTCTTCTCCCGCACTCTGACGACGGCCGAGTGGGCCAATACCACGATCGCCGCTGGTGACACGACCGAAGAGATCGACAAGCTTAGGCGAGGCGGCGACGGCCACATCGTGGTCTGGGGCGGTGTCAGCCTCTGGCGTCGCTCATGCGGCTTGACCTGATCGACGAGTTCCGCGCGGACTTGCACCCCTACGTTGCGGGCGAGGGCACCCGGCTGTTCGACGACGTCCCCAAGTCCTACCAGCTCGACCTGGTCTCCAGCACCCCGTTCAGCAACGGGATCGTCGGGCTGCACCACCGCCGGCCTCGCTGACCCACCAATCTCAGACCACTTCCACCTTCAATCCATCAGTGGCGATCTCAGCGATGGCGACTTTGCCGTCGGACATGACGGCCATCCACGACAGCGGCGTGGTCCCGAGCGGCTGGTCAGGTGGGACGTAGGCGCGCATGGCGAACTGGATCCGGGTATTGGCAGGCAGGGATTTCAGCCGGTCACAGTTGAGCCGGCGCCAGACCGCCTGCGTGCCCAGGCGCTGGAGGTAGATAGGGCAGTTGCGAAGCGTATAGGGCCCGAACGTGCTAAGCATGGTCACGACGTAGTCGAACCACTGTCCACGTTGGACGATGGCTGGCGCCTTCATGAACACGGTCAGGGGCGCGTTGAGCAAAGGGGGTTCGACATACCACTGCGTCACCGCAGGCGCGCATTTGGTCGCCAGGTCCAGCTCATAGACAACGCCTAGCACCTCGAGGGCGAAGTCATCGAAGCGCTCCCCGCAGTTCTCCGCGCCCGCGATGATGTCCAGCCGCGCCGGCTCGCCCCCGTCGATGGTGGCCGGGGACTGCCACGCGCCCGGCGGCGTCGCACTGCCCGCAGTGAACACCTCCCGCAGCCCGGTGGCTTGGTTTGTCGCGGTCACCGTGGTCCCGCCGTTGTCGCGCAACGTGCAGCGCTCGCCGGTCGGGTTGTAGGCGGGCAGCATGACGGTGATCACTCCGGGTCGTGACCAGTCCTGCCTGAGCCAGGCCTCGTCGCCCATGCGGGCGCAAGGTTTCGCGTCGGGGCGGGGTGAGCGGCGAGCCAGATAGGCCGGCGCCCCAACCTCTTCACCGGCCACGAACGCGATCGGCGAGTCGACCCCCGGCGGCGGCTTCCGCTCGAAGGGGCGTTGCCACAGCACCGTGGAGACCGCGACCAGCAGCGCGGCGGTGGTGGAGCCGAGCACGACCCGCTTGCGGCGGCGGCGCCGAACCCCGCGTTGTACGCGGCCCACCGGATCTTCCCAGCCGGGAAGCTCAAACCTGCTGTCGTGCAAGACATCTCGCAGGCGGGTAGCGAGGCTCATGCGACCACCTCCGGAACTAGAGCCTCCCGAAGTTTGGCCATCGCCCGCGAAGCGTTGCTCTTCACGGTGCCGGTGGAGCAGCCGAGGGTCTCGGCGATCTGCTGCTCCGAGTAGTCGAGGTAGAAGCGCAGCACGATGACGGCGCGCTGCCGGCGGGGAAGCCCGGCCAGCAGGCGCCGCAGGTGGTCATCGGGCGGCTCGTAGCCGGCGGTGCCGGTGTCGGGCGGGGAGTCGGTCAGCCGCTCGCGGCGCATGACGCGGATCCGGTTCAGGTACCGGTTGATGATCGTCTTGCGGACATAGGCCTCGGGGCTGTCCTGCCGCTCGATGCGCGCCCACGCCATCCCGACCCGCTCCAGCGCGTCTTGCACCAGATCCTCCGCAAGGTACCTGTCACCGCACAGAACGTGCGCGAAGCGCAGCAGGTCGCCATGCCTGCCGCGGACAAACTCCGCGAACGTTTCCGGGGCCGCCCACCGGCTCATGACATCATTGACACTCCAACGCCCGGAAAGGTTGCATCACGTGTTCATACAGGTCATGACCACAACCGACTCGCTGGAGGCGGCTCGGGCGCTGGCCCGGTCCGCGGTGGAGGCGCGCGTTGCCGCCTGCGCGCAGATCTCAGGGCCGATCGAGAGCGTCTACCGCTGGCAGGGAGAGGTCGAGCTGGCGCAGGAGTGGACCGTGGTTTTCAAGGCGCGCGAGGTGGCGTACCAAATGCTGGAAAACCACATTAAAGCCAATCACTCTTACGAAGTCCCAGAGATCGTTGCGACGCCGATAAGCCAGGGCAATCCCGCCTATCTGTCCTGGGTCGAGGAGAACGCCTCGTAGAGCGGGCGTAGCTTGGCCACGAGCGAGGCGCCGCCCAGCGCCGCGCCCGGGGTGGGCAGCTGCCGCAGCAGCAGGTCGGGGGCGGTCTCGAGCACAGGCGGGCGTTCGGGCAGCGGCACCGGCGTCACCCAGAACCGGTCGCGCAGCTCCTCCAGCGGCGGCAACTTCACCCCCTCGAAGACCGACGGCGGCGCCGGCTCCTCCTCCCACAGCGCCTCGCCCGACCTGAGGTGCGCCATCAGCTCGGCCCGCGTGCGCCCCCGCCACAGCAGGATCTGGAACGGGTCGTCGTCGAACGCCTCGGCCAGAAGGTAGAAAGTGGCCGCGATGTGCTTGCAGGGCACGGCGTCGTCCGGGCACGAGCACTCCATGCCCAGCTCGCGTACGCTGCGCGGAAACAGCGGCGCTCCCGCGGAGGCGAAGACCTGCTCGAGGTCGGGCGGCATCTCCCCGGCGAGCAGCCGCGCGCTGTAGATGGCCTCGGCCGCGATGGCCTGCTCGACCGCGCTCCAAGCCTTGTCCCGCAACGGTTCCAGCGTGACGGTCACGTCATATGGCTTCTTGCGCGAGCCCTGCACTTTTGCTGTGACCTCGCCGGGCGCGATCTCCAGCGACATCACCTGGCCTTTGCGCGCATAGGCCCGCCCGCGCGTCAGCCTCGTCCCGAGCGCGAACGACTCGAGCACCGCGAGGAACCGCTTGGACCACCAGGTTTCGCCGATCGCCCCGCGCGTGCTGCGCGCCTTGAGCCCACCCTCGACCGCTCTGGTCTTGCCATAGGGAAAAGTCACTCCGACACCGCCCCCGCCTCCAACGCGAACAGCGACCGGAGCTCCGATGTGGACAGTTCAGTGATCCACTGCTCGCCGGTGCCGACGATCCGCCCGGCCAGCCCGCGCTTCTCCTGGATCATCGCCGAGATCTTCTCCTCGACCGTGCCGGCGCAGACGAACTTGCGCACCTGCACGTTGCGCTTCTGCCCGATGCGGAACGCCCGATCCGTGGCCTGGTCCTCCACCGCCGGGTTCCACCATCGATCCACGTGGATGACGTGGTTGGCTGCGGTCAGGGTCAACCCGGTGCCGCCCGCCTTGAGCGACAACACAAACAGGGACGGCGATCCCGGCTCGCTCGACTGGAACCGCTTTACCAAAGCGTTGCGCTCACCCGCCTTCACCGCGCCGTGCAGGAACAGGATCTCCTGACCGAAGTGGGCCGACAGGTGCGAGCGCAGCATCGCCCCGAACGAGGCATACTGCGTGAACAGCAGTGCCTTCTCGCCCGAGGCCAGCACCTCGTCGAGGATCTCCTCCAGCCGCGCGAGCTTGCCCGAGCGCCCGCTCAGCCGCGACCCGTCGTGCAGCAACTGCGCCGGGTGGTTGCACGCCTGCTTGAGCTTGGTCATCGTGGCGAGCACCAGCCCGCGCCGCTCTATGCCCGAGCTGTTCTCGATCTTGTCCATCATGTCGTCGACGATGGCCTGGTAGAGGCTGGCCTGCTCGGCGGTGAGGTTACACAGCACCTCCATCTCCAGCTTCTCCGGCAGGTCGGAGATGATGCTCTTGTCAGTTTTCAAGCGGCGCAGGATGAACGGGCCGGTGATCCGCTTGAGCCGCTCGGCGGCCTCGGCGTCGCTGTGGCGCTCGATCGGCACCGCATAACCCCGTTTGAAGGTGGCCGCCGGCCCGAGCAGGCCGGGGTTGGCGAATTCCATGATTGACCAGAGGTCGGCCAGTCGGTTTTCTACCGGGGTCCCGGTGACCGCGATCCGATGCAAGGAAGGCAGCGAACGGACCGCCGTCGCCTGCCGGGTCGCCGCATTCTTGATCGCCTGTGCCTCGTCCACCACCACCCGATGCCAATTGACCTCGCTCAGCAGTTCGCAGTCGCGCGCCGCCACCGAGTACGTCGTGATCACCAGGTCGGAGTCGCCGATCTTGGTGATGTCGCGCGCCGCCCCGTGATGGACATGGACCTGAATTTTGGGGGTGAACCGGGCCGCCTCGCGCTCCCAGTTGCCCACCAACGACATCGGGCAGATCAGCAACGTGCGGCCGGGGTTGTTGGCCATCAACGCGAGCAGCTGCACCGTCTTGCCCAGGCCCATGTCGTCGGCGAGCACCCCGCCAAGCCCAAGGGACTCAAGGAAACTCAGCCACGACAGGCCACGCCGCTGATAGGGCCGCAGCTCGCCGACGAACGTGTCGGGCGGGTCGAGGAGCTGTAATGCGTTGCCCGACAACAGGTCTCCGAGCGGCCCATCGGCCGCCACCTCCAGCACCGGGAGGTCCAGGCTCTCCTCGTCGCCGGTGCCCAGCCCGGCGTGGAGCAGGTCGGCCACGGTCATCTGCCCGCCGCGCTCGTGCAACAGCTTGAGCCCGTTGGCCAGGCGCTTGGCGTCCAGCTCCACCCAGCGCCCGCGCACCCGCACCAGCGGCGTCTTCAGCTCGGCCAGGCTGCGCAGCTCGCTCTCGGAGAGCTTCTCGTCGCCGAGGGCCAGCTCCCACTCGAAGTCCACCAGCGAACCCAACCCGCTCTTGGCCGCCACTGTGCCCGGGGCGGTCCGGCTCGTGGCCTTGAGCCTCACCCCAAGCTTGGAGCTGGGCTTGCCCCACCACGACGGCAGTAGCACCCCGAAACCGGCGGTGTGCAGGAGTGGGGCGGCGTCGCTGAGGAACTCGTGCGCGCCCGAGCCGTCCAGCGCCATCCCGGCCGGCCTGGGTGTGTGCAGCGCCTCCTCGAGCTTGGGCCACAACCGGTTGGCCCGGCCCAGCTCGGCCAGGAGCGTCTCGCCCACCGGCCGGCCCGGCGCGCTTATGCCGCGCGGCAGCGACTTTGCCCTCCAAACCTTTTGCGCCGCAACGACAAGGCTCGGCTCGTCGGCCGGCTGGAGCGCGAACTCCACCCGCCAGTCGTCCGTCTCCTCCGAATCCTCGGGTGGCTCGATGAGCCGGAAGCAGGCGCGCACCGAACCGCCGGCGGCGTCGCGCTGCCACGCCCGCAAGGCCGCTTGCAGCCCGGCCGGGTCGGCGCCCAGCCCGTTGAGCCATGCCTGATCGTTGATGCCGGCCAACGCGACCAGGGCGGCGGCGTCGACCAGATCGTGCAGCGTCGCCTCGACACCGTCGACACCGTCGGGGTGCTCAGTGGCGCGGGCGACGGCGGGTTGCGCCTGGGCCAGGGCACGGGCCCAGACCGCGTCGGCGCCGGTGAGCACCGGCCGCCACACGCATCGACGCTCGTCGTCCACCCAGGGCAGCACACGACCGCGTTTCACCAGGTCACGGGCGAACTCAGCGAGCTGGGCCAGGTGCCGCAGCGAAGCGCCCACGGTGTCAAACGGCAACGCCGCCAACAACTCCAGCGCCTCCAACGCCTCCAGCTCGATGGTCGGCACCACCCACGGCTTGAGCGCCACCGGGCCGGCCGCCGCCGGCTCCTCATCGCGCACCAGCTCGGGGGAGTCGAGTGGCCGATCCGCGCTCGTGGGCAACAGCAGCGTCACCTCATCATGGTCGGCCGTGCCCAGCGCGGGCCGCACCGCGAACGGGTGGGAGCCGGACCTCGCGGTGGCGGGAAGTGAGGAATCCTCGGCCCACAAAGCCAGCCTGCCGGACCGCCAGAGACCATGGACGACAAGCATGCGGACAGCATAGACAAGGGGTCAGACACCGCCGGACAGCGTGCCACACTGAACGGGTGACCCGACCGGAGCTTGCCGAACTGCTTGACCTCCAGCCGCATCCCGAGGGCGGCTGGTATCGCGAGACCTGGCGCGGGCCGTCCGAGTTCGAGCCGGAGGGCTACGGCGGCAAGCGCGCCTGCGCGACCGGGATCTACTTCCTGCTCGGCCCGGGCGAGCGCTCCCGGTGGCACGTGGTCCGCTCGGACGAGCTGTGGTTGTGGCATCGCGGCGGTCCTTTGACTCTTTCTTTTGGGGGTACCGGTGAAGGGCCCGCCGAGGTCCAGGAGGTGACCCTCGGTCCGGATATAGCCGCGGGTCAGCGGCCGCAGGTACTGATACCCGGCGGCGTGTGGCAGGCGGCGGCCCCGGCCTCCGGCACCGAGGTGCTCGTGTCGTGCGTGGCGTCGCCCGGCTTCGACTTCGCCGACTTCCGGATGGAGGAGTGAGCGTGTCCACGTTACCGGTGATAGACCTGTCCCGCCCGCTCGACGAGGTGGCGTCGGAGGTCGAAAAGGCTTGTACGGCAAGCGGTTTCTTCTATGTGCGGAATCACCGGGTACCAAAGGAAAGGTTTGAAGAGCTTGATGGCACTGCCCGCCGCTTCTTCGCCCTTCCCGAGCCGGAAAAAATGGAGATTGCGATGGCGCGGGCCGGGAAGGCTTGGCGTGGCTTCTTCCCCGTCGGTGCGGAGTTGACGTCGGGGCGGCCCGATCTCAAGGAGGGGCTCTACTTCGGCGCCGAGTCCGATGTGGACCTGCCGCTGCACGGCCGCAATCTTTTCCCGGCACGGATCCCCGAGCTGCGCCCGGCCGTGCTGTCCTATATGGATGCTGTGGAGGGCGTGGCGCACCAGGTGATGCGCGCGGTCGCCGTCAGCCTCGGCCTCGATTCCGAGTACTTCCACGACACCTACACCGCCAACCCGACGATCCTGTTCCGTATCTTCCACTATCCGCCCTCCGCACCCGGCGGCGACGAGGACGAGTGGGGCGTCGGCGAGCACACCGACTACGGCCTGCTGACGCTGCTGGCGCAGGACGACAATGGCGGCCTTCAGGTCCGCACGCCGCAGGGGTGGCTCGACGCGCCGCCGCTCCCGGACACGTTCATATGCAACATCGGGGACATGCTCGACCGGCTCACCGGCGGCTATTACCGCTCGACGCCGCACCGGGTGCGCAACACCAGCGGCAACGAGCGGCTCTCCTTCCCCTTCTTCTTCGACCCCGACTTCCACCGCGAGGTGCCACCGCTGCCGCGCCGGGCAAGGGGGGTGGGCCCGAAGGGCAGGGGGGCGGGAGAAATTGGGCTCGCCGGCGATGGGCAGGCGCGCTGGGACGGGCAGGATCTGCGGGCTTTCGAGGGGACATACGGGGATTACCTGGTGGCCAAGGTGGCCAAGGTTTTCCCAGACCTGGCTCGATGAGCGAGCTTCTGCGCCGCCTGAGGTGCGACCTGCGGGTGGCCATCTCGCCGGAGGCCGGCGCGCTGCGGGTCGGCGTCCACAATGGACCATCGGCGGGACTCGCCCCCAAGATCCCGGAACTTGCCCGGAGGTGCTGGCGCTCATCGCAGATCGCGGGCAAGCTGACCGTGGCGGAGCAGACGGTCAAGACCCATGTCGCCGGATCCTGGCCCAGCTCGGGCTGCGCGACCGGGCACAGGCGGTGATCGTCACCTACGAGTCCGGGCTGGTGGTGCCGCGCGGGTAGGCGTTAGCCAACCTGGTTGACGGCACCACAGAGGTAGGCGAGGTAACCCCATGGTGCTACAGAAAGATGGCTCCGCGGTGTGACGCGATCAAGCCCGGCCCGCGGGCAAGCTTGATCCCGTGTTCGTTCGCGGTTTGGTTCTGGCCCTGGCGATCGCCACCTTCCCGGTGACGCCGCCCGCCGAGGAGGCGGCGCCGCTCGCGGAGGAGGCGGCGCCGCTCGCGGAGGAGGCGGCGCCGCTCGCGGAGGAGGCGGCGCCGCTCGCCTTCTCGACTGACGGCGTCGCCGTGGCTCGCGAGATGGTGGCGGCGGGCTATGGCCAGATGACGTCGGGGGCGGCGGTCCCTGGCGTTCGACCCCGCGGGCGACGGGCGGGCGGTGGGGGCGATCGGAGACCTTCATCGCCTGGCTCGGCCACGACTCACCGGAGGGGATAGGCATGGCCACGATCAGAGAAGAGCGCGCACGGGCGGGGGCCGTTGAGCTGCAACGCTTTGTGGCGAGCCGGCCCGCGGCGGCGACCGTCGTTGTCGTCGGCCACAGTTACGGCTCGACGGTGATCGGGCTGGCGGCGCCCGGGCTGGATCTCCTGGCGCGGCCGGCAGTCACCGACCTGGTGGCGCTCGCCAGCCCGGGCCTGGGCGTCTCGGGGGTCGCCGAGCTTCACACCCGGGCGCGGGTGTGGGCCGGCACTGCCGACCGGGATTGGATCCGGTATATGCCTCACGGCGTCGATCTCACCGATCGCGACTTCGGCGCGCGCCCGCTGCCCACCGACAAAGTGTCCGGCCACGACTCCTATCTGGTCCCGGGCTCGGCCGCCTCGCCCGGATAGTCCTCACAGGCAACGTTTGACGAGATTGGGGAGACCGTCCCATGACGACTCCGTTGCCCCGGGCACGATAGGCCACAAGGCTTGCTGCCATCGATTGTGGTGACAGTGAGGAGGTCACGAGGTGCGTAGAGGTGGCGGCGCGATCATTGTCATGACGGCGGCCTTCTCGTTACTGGCGGCGGTGCTCGGCCCCGCGTCGCCGGCTTCGGCGTGGGGCTACGGGGTCAACCGGGTCAAGACCGCCGCGGAGGACTCCTGGGCCCAGGTGGGCATGGGTCCGGGCTGGGTGTTGTTGAGCTACAAGGCAAACGGCCCGATGGTCGGTTACTTGTTCGCCCGGGACTTTGGGTTCGACGATGGCGTGGTGAAGTCCAGCTTCGACCACATGGACATCCGGGACACCGGCGACGCCAGCGCCGGAAACACCGAGGGCATCACCCGATGGCCCTGGGGCTACGCCGGAGGCAGTTTCGACGGCTGCGCCTACGCCTACGGCACCCGGAAGTTCGCCATCGAGCGGACCGGGTTCATGTCGTCCAGCTGCGCGGGTGGCCCCAACGTGGTGGGCTCCAGCAAACCCGACGGGACACCGGACACGTTGCGCTGGTGGCACTCCGAGCAGGTCTTCTGCACCAGCAACACGGTCGACCCGCTGTGCAGCCCGTGGGGCGTATGGAGCGAGAACAAGGGCGGCGGGCTCAAGGTCACGACCGCGCGCTCCGCTTGCGCCGCTTACGGCAACATCGGGGCCAGAGCGGCCTACGGTTCCGGTGCGGCCGTTGCGGTTCACCCGCTGGGCTCAGCCCCGGCCGGGGCCCAGATCGACGTGCGCTACGTCACCAAGGACCGGCAGTGGGTCATGGCCAAGTGGCACGGCGAGCGGTTCGCCGGCGGGATCGCCTGGGGATTCATGCCACGCGCCTGTGTCGGGTGACCGGCCGATCGGGGCAAGGTAGGCGCGGGTCTTGTGGGCGCCTGCCGGCCCGGGTCAGCGGGGGGTGATGGGCGGAACTCGCTCGAGAATATGTTGGTGACCGGCTGGGGTTTAATGGGCGCATGTCGCCTGAGGACACCATCCGCGAACTGGTCGAGCGCGTCTGGAATCAAGGCGCGCTCGACCTTGTGCCCACCTTCTTCGCCGAGACCATCGATCACGGCGGCCGGACCGACGACGTGGCCGGGCTGCGCGCCTGGCACGAGCAAGACGCCCTGATCTGGACCGACCAGCGCTTCGAGATCGTGTCGCTGGTCGGTGACGAAAGGTCCGGCCAGGTCGCTCTCCGCTGGCGGGCAACGGCGCGCCAAATTGGGCAGTGGGGTCCGGTGGCGCCGACCGGCAAGACGATCAGCTGGGACGGTGTCCACTTCTTCACGTTGCGCGATGGCAAGGTCGTCTCAATGTGGGCGATGGCCGACGTCTTCGGCAAGGCGCTGCAGCTCGGAGCCACTTTGGAGCCACCAAAGTAAGAGGCTCGTTCGAACAGCCACGGGGGAAGCCATTCGAACGAGCGCTGCAGCAAAGCATATACCTTTTTCGCGAAAAAGAAAAGCCCTGCCGAGTTAACTATGGTAGACCGTTGAGGAACGGCTCGTGGCTGTTCATGAACTCCCATCCGTAGAAGCGATCCCAGTTGATGGACCAGGTCATGAGCCCCCTGATCGCCGGTGTCGTGCCGCCCCGAAGCGTGTAGCCGCCGCAGTTCGTGCCGCGGGCCAGGCAGTTGAGCGCCTGCTGCACCGCCGCCGGCGAGGTGAAACCGTTGCCGGCGCTGACGGCGGCCGGGGTGCCGAAGGCGATCTGGTCCGGGCGCAACCCGGGGAAGGTCAAACCGGTTCCGGCGACCGGGAATCCGGCCTTGATCATGTCGGTCATGGCGATGTGGAAGTCGGCCCCGCCCATGGTGTGGTACTGGTTGTCCAATCCCCAGATGGGACCGGAGTTGTAGTCCTGCACATGCAGCACGGTCAAGTCGTTGCGCATGGCGTAGATGACGGGCAGGTATGACCCGGCCCGGCGGTCGCAGCCACCGCAGTTGCCGCCGTAGAACTGGTAACCCAGTTGCACGAAGAACGTCTCGGGCGCCATCGTGAGCACGAAACCCGTGCCATAGCGCGACTTCAGCGTGCGCAGCGCCGAGATCAGGTTGACGATCACCGGCGTGGTCGGGCTGCGGAAGTCGTTGTCGCCGGCGTTGAGGGTGAGCGAGTGACCCTCGAAGTCGATGTCGAGTCCATCAAGGCCGTACCGGTCGATGATGGCGCTGACCGAAGACACGAAAGTGTCCCGCGCCCCCGCGGTGGTCAGCTGTACCTGGCCGTTCTGGCCGCCGATGGACAGCAGCACCTTCTTGCCTTGCGCCTGCTTGGCCCGGATGGCGCTGATGAACTGGGCCTCGGTCTCGACTCCCGGGCACTCGGCCACGGGGCAGAGCCGGAACTGGATGTTCCCGGAGGTGACCGACGTGGGTTCGCCGAAGGCGAGGTTGATGATGTCCCAGGCGGCCGGCACGTCGGCCACGCGTATGTAGCCGGAGCCGTTGGCGAAGCTGGCGTGGAGGTACCCGATCAGAGCATGCCGGGGCAAACCGGGATTCGTGCATCCGCCCGTGGTGCCGGTGACCGGGGCGCTGCGAGCCGACTCGCCGTTGGCGTTGACCGCCGACACCGCGTAGGAGTGGGTGGAGCACGCGGCGAGCGACCCGATCGTCGCCGAAGTCCCGGTCGGCGAGGCGACCAAAGCCGTGCCCTCATAGACGCGATAGGAGGTTGCGCCCGTGGAAGCGTTCCACGCCAACGAGATTGACGAGTTGGTCGTCCCGGTGACGTTGAGCCCGGCCGGCGTGGGCGGCGCCGTGGTGCACCCGCCGGTGGTCGCCGTCACGCTGTTGGACGAGGCCGACTCGCCGTTGGCGTTGACGGCCCGGACCACATAGGTGTGGGTGGAGCACGCGGCGAGCGACCCGATCGT
>Ga0075428_100000544_pt1 | contig 38507 bp, 26 predicted proteins | sample RhiMetdeltSRZDD2_FD_75291 | JGI IMG/M metagenome (GOLD analysis project Ga0075428, IMG submission 75291) | Populus rhizosphere microbial communities from Tennessee, USA - Rhizosphere MetaG P. deltoides SRZDD2 | ecosystem: Host-associated > Plants > Roots > Rhizosphere > Soil | place: USA... | reverse complement strand
TGCGCTTCGTCGGTGACCGCGTCGCCGTCGTCGCCGCCGAGAGTGTGGACCTGGCGGAACGCGCCCTCGAGCTCATCGAAGTAGAGTACGAGGTCCTGCCTGCTGTCTTCGACCCCGAGGAGGCGTTGCGCCCCGGGGCACCCATCATCCACGACGAGCCCGACTGCAAGCATGTGTTCGACGCCTCGCGCAACCTAGCGGCGCATCTGGAGGTCACGCTCGGCGACCCCGACGGGGCCTTCGCCACCGCCGACCACGTGTTCAGCGGCACCTACCGGGTGCAAGCGGTACAGCAGTGCTCCATCGAGCCGCACATCAGTATCGGCTACCTCGACGATCAAGGACGTCTCGTGCTGCGAACGAGCACGCAGGTCCCCTTCCATTGCCGGCGCGTGGTGGCACGAGTCAACCAGCTACCGCCGGGCAAGCTGCGGGTGGTCAAGCCGCGGGTGGGTGGCGGCTTCGGCGGCAAGCAGGAGATCCTGAACGAGGAGCTGGTCGCGGCGCTCACGCTCCGCACCCGGCGGCCGGTGCGTCTCGAGTACACCCGGCGAGAGGAGTTCGCCAGCTCCCGCAGCCGCCACGCGGTGCTGGTGCACCTGCGCACGGCGACGAGCGCCGACGGCCGCATCCTGGCGAACGAGATGCGCGCCGTCGCCAACACCGGCGCCTATGGGACCCACGGTATGACCGTGCTCTCCTGCACCGGGAGCAAGACGCTGCCGCTCTACCGCTGCCCGAACCTGCGCTTCGTGGCCGACATCGCCTACACCAACCTGACGGTCGCCGGGGCCTTCCGCGGCTACGGCGGCCCGCAGGGCTACTTCGCCCTGGAGTCGCACATCGACGAGGTGGCCCTCGGTCTCGGCCTCGACCCGCTGCAGTTCCGCGTGCAGAACGCCATCCGCACCGGCGATCCGGACCCGCTGGCGGTCGCCCTCGGCGAGGGCAAGGAGGGTTTGCCCCGCACCGTGCAGAGCTGCGGTCTGCCGCTCTGCATCGAGCGCGGTGCGGCGAGCATCGGCTGGGAACGCCGGCGCGGCGGGAGCTTCGAAACGCCGGACCCGCAGGCCGTGACGAGTGGGCGGCCGACGCGCAGGCGGGGCATCGGCATGGCGATCGCCATGCACGGCACCTCCATCCCCGGCGACGACATGGGAGCCGCGAGCATCAAGGTGAACGAGGACGGCACCTTCAACGTCCTCTGCGGCGCCACCGACATCGGCACCGGGAGCGACACGGTGCTGGCGCAGATCGCTGCCGAGGTCCTGGGAGTGGAGACGCGGGCCATCCTCCTCTACGCCGCCGACACCGATATGACACCCTTCGACGTCGGGGCTTACGCCTCGAGCACGACCTACATCTCGGGTCGCGCCGTGCAGCGCGCCGCCGAAGTGGTGCGCGCCGAGCTCCTGGACATCGCCTCCGACCTGCTCGGCGAACGGGCGGTGGAGCTGCAGGGCGGTTTCGCCCGCGCCGCCTCGGGGGAGTGCGTCGCCATCACCGAGGTGGCACGGGCGTCCCTGTACGGCCCGCGCAAGCGGCAGATCCAGGGTGCGGCGTCCAAGCTCTCCGAGGACAGCCCGCCCCCCTTCGCCGCCACCTTTGCCGAGGTGGAGGTGGACTTGGAGACCGGCGCCATCCAGGTGTTGCACCTGGCGCAAGCGGTGGACTGCGGCGTGGCCATCAATCCCATGCAAGCCGAGGGGCAGGTGGAAGGCGGCACGGCCCAGGCGCTCGGCTATGCCCTCTACGAGGACATGCGCTACGACGCCGCCGGGCGCTTGCTCAACCCGAGCTTCGCCGACTACAAGATCCCGAGCGCCCTCGACATGCCGCGCCTCACCGTGCACCTGGTGCCGACAGAGGAGCCGAGCGGTCCCTTCGGCGCCAAGAGCATCGCCGAGATCCCCCTCGACGGGCCGGCCCCGGCCATCGCCAACGCCGTGCGCGACGCCCTCGGCATCCGGCTCGACGCCTTGCCCATGACCCCAGAGCGGGTCTGGCAGGCGCTGCGTACCGCGGCGGAGGCCGCCGCCACCCCGCCATTGCCGAACGCTACGGCCGTACCGGTCGCCGGCGCGACGCAGCGATGAGCGAGATCCTGCTCCGCGACGTGCACCACGTCGCCACGCTGTCCGACGCGGGCGAGCGCTTCGAGCGCGTCGACATCCTGATCCAGGACGCCCGCATCGCCGCCATCGGCCCGGACCTGGAGCGCCGTTACCCGGTGACAGCGGGCGTCCCACGCGAGTCGGTGGCCGCGCGCACCTGTCTCGCCCTTCCGGGTCTCGTGAACACGCACCACCATCTTTTCCAAACCTTCCAGCGCGCCCTGCCGGCGGTGCAGGACGCCAAGCTCTTCGACTGGCTCATGCACCTCTACGGGATCTGGAAGCACCTCGACCCCGAGGTGGTGTACTGGAGTACCCTGCTCGGCGGCGCCGAGCTCCTGCTCACCGGCTGCACCACGACGAGCGATCATCATTATCTTTTCCCGCGCACGGCGCCGGCGGAGCTCCTGGACGCCCAGTTCGAAGCGGCGGAGAAGCTCGGCCTCCGCTTGCACGCGAGCCGCGGCAGCATGTCGCGAGGGCGCACTCTAGGCGGTCTGCCCCCGGACGAGGTGGTGCAGGACGAGGAGGCGATCCTGAGCGACAGCGAGCGCGTGCTCCAGCGCTGGCACGATCCCGCGCCGCTCGCAATGCGACGCGTCGTGCTCGCGCCATGCTCGCCCTTCTCGGTGACGGCGTCGCTCATGGAGGAAACGCGGCGCCTCGCCCGCGCCCACGGCGTCCATTGCCACACCCACCTCGCTGAGACAGAAGACGAGAACGCCTACTGCCTGGAGCGCTACGGTCGCCGGCCGCTCCGCTGGATGGAGGATCTCGGCTGGCTGGGGGCCGACGTGTGGTTCGCCCACGGCGTCCATTTCGACGCGGACGAGATCGAGGTTCTCGCCCGGACCGAAACCGGAGTCGCCCACTGCCCCACCTCGAACATGCGCCTCGGCAGCGGCACCGCCCCGCTGCTGGAAATGCTCCAGGCCGGCGTCCACGTGGGTCTCGGCGTCGACGGCAGCGCCAGCAACGACACCTCCGACATGCTGGGCGAGGTCCGGCAAGCGCTGTTGCTCGCCCGCACCCGCGGTGGCCCCAGCGCCCTCGACGCCGACACGGCGTTCCGGCTGGCGACACGGGGCAGCGCCCGGCTGCTCGGTCGCGCCTCCGAGCTCGGTAGCCTCGAGGTCGGCAAGGCCGCGGACCTGGTCCTCGTCGATCTCGATCGCCTCGACCTGGCAGGCGCCCTCGCCGATCCCCTCGCCGCCGTGATCTTCGCCGGCATCTCGCACCGGGTGCACACGAGCATCGTCAACGGGCGGATCGTGGTGCGCGACGGCCGCCTGGTCACGGTGGACGAGAGCGAGATCGCCCGCCGCGCGCGCGCGCTCGCCGCCCGGATGCTGCGACAGGCAGGCGTGGAGCTGCCGTTCCGCCTCCCGGATTGGTAAGGGAAGCGATGGCGGAGAATATCGAGATCAAGCTGCGCGTGGCCGATTGGCGGGATTTGCTCCAGCGGCTGCGGGCGCTCGACGGCATCCGCGACGAGGGCGTTCTCGAGCAACGGGATGTCTTCTTCGACTGCCCCAGCGGCCGGCTCAAACTCCGGCTCGTGACTGGGCTTCCCGCCCAGCTCATCCACTACGAGCGCGCCGATGCAGCGGCGCTCCGTTCCTCCCGTTGCACGCTGATCGATATCCCAGACGGCGAAGATCTTGGCGCCGTTCTGCAACTTGCTCTCGGTACCCGTGGTGAGGTGTGCAAACGGCGCCACCTGTTTCTGCTCGACAACGTCCGCATCCACCTGGACGAGGTCCACGCTCTCGGACGCTTCGTCGAGCTCGAGGCCGTCGTCGACGCCCAGCATGACCAAGCCGCCTGTCTTGCTGCTGCCCAACGCCTTCTGCAGAAGCTTGGTCTCGACGGCGCCCCGCGGGAGAGCCATGCCTACATCGACCTCTTGCAAGGTGGTAGCGCGGACTGATCTGGGGCTAGGTCGACGTAGAGGCAGGCACACGCACGGGAGGTGGCAGGCCGGCGGGAAGCGGGTGCACGGCGGGGTCGAGCGCGTGAGCCAGGATCTCCAGGCTATCGACCAGCCGCGGACCGGGACGGCTGAAGTACTGCGAGCCATCGGTGACGAAGACGTGCCCTGAACGGACAGCTGGCAATTCCTGCCACCCGGGGACGAACTGCAACCGCGGCACATCTTCCAGGGTGCGCTCGATACGCAAGCCGCAACAGGCGATGACCACGACCTCCGGCTGCCAGTCGATCACTTCCTCCCAGCGGAGCTGCCGGGAGGGCTCCCCTTCGCGGCCCAAGCCCTCGACGCCTCCCGCCAGCCGCACCAGCTCGGGGCTCCAGTGGCCGCAGGCAAAAGGCGGGTCGAGCCATTCCAGGAGCGCGACCCGCGGCCGGTGCCGCGACCGAGCTGCACGCGCCACCACGGCCTCGACGCGGGCGCTCAGCGCGCCGACGGCTTCGTCCGCCTGCCGCTCCACACCGGCAGCTGCAGCCACCTGCCGTATCGCGACGAAGACTTCGGCAAGCGTCCGCGGTTCCAGGTTGAGAACCCGGGGTGCAGCGGGGAGAGAACAGACGGCAGCGCGGACTTCCTCTTCGGCCACGGCGCACACATCGCAGAGCGCTTGCGTCACGATCAGCTCGGGACGCAGCGCTTCCAGCGCCGGCAGGTCGAGGGTGTAGAGGGCCCGGTTCGTCTGCAGACGATCGCGAACCAAGCGATCGATGGTGCCGCTCGCGGCGTCGACGGGGATCAGGGTGCGCGTCACCTTCGGCAGAGCCTGGACCGGCGCCGGGAAGTCGCACTCGTGGGTGACGCCGAGCAGCTGGTCCTCGAGCCCCAAGGAGCAGATGATTTCTGTGGCGCTCGGGAGCAAGGAAACGATCCGCATGGGCAGTGCGCCCCCGAATCACTGCAGGCTGGCGACGGGGCCGAGGCCGATGAGGACGTTCTTCTCCCGGCGGAGGTAGGCGTCGGCGAGGCGCGCGACATCGTCGCAGCTCACTGCGTCGAGGGCACGCAGGATCTCGCTGACGCTGATCTGGCGGCCGAAGTAGATCTCGTTCTTCGCCATCCGGGACATGCGGCTCGCCACATTCTCCATACCGAGGAGCATGCTGCCCTTGAGCTGGTCCCGGGTGTCCTCGAGCTCGCGCTGCGAGATGCCGTCGCGGCAGAGCTTCTCGTACTCCAGCCAGACCAGATCCAGGGCGGGCTTGGTGTTCTCCGGCGACACCGCCAGGAAGGTGCCGGCGAAGCCGCCATCTCGGGCGAACTCGGTCATCGTGCTCACGGCGTAGCAGAGCCCGGCGTTCTCCCGCACGCTCTGGAAGAGCCGCGAGCTCATGCCGCCGCCGAGCAAGGTGGAAAGGAGCAGGAGGGCGTAACGGTCGTCGTTCTGATACGACATGGTGGTGCTGCCGAGCACCAGATACTGCTGCGTGAGCTTCTCGTCCACCTGGAAGTGCACCGTCTCGGGATTGGGCCGCACGGACAATTCTGCATGCGGCACCTGCCCGGGGGCGAAGCCGAAGGCCGCTTCGACCTTGCCCAGCACTTCCTGGCTCTCCACCGCCCCGGAGACGGAGATGAGGACGTTCTCCCCCACGTAATGCCGGGCCATGAACTCCCGTAGATCCGGCTGGGTGATGCCGCTCACGCTCTCCCGACTGCCCAGGATCGGCCGGGCCAGGGGGTGCTCGCCGTAGAGCTTCTCCGCCAGGATCTCGAAGATCCAATCGTCCGGCGTATCGAACACGTTGTTGATCTCTTCGATGACCACGCCCTGCTCGAGCTTGATCTGCTCCGGCTCCAGGGTCGGCCGGAGCAGGAGATCGGAGATCACGTCGAGAGCGAGATCGAAATGCTCGCGCAGCACCCGGGTGTAGAAGCAGGTGTATTCCTTGGTGGTGTGCGCTTCGAGGGAGCCGCCCACACGCTCCAGGGCGAGGGCGATCTCGTAGGCCGAGCGCCTCTCCGTACCCTTGAAGACCATGTGCTCGACGAAATGCGTGATGCCGGCCACGCGCCTGTCCTCGTCCCGGGAGCCGACGCGCACCCAGACGCCGATGACAACGGAATAAGTGGCAGGCACGGGCTGGACGAGCACGGTCACGCCCGGCGCCAGCACCCGTTTCTCGATGCGTTCTTCCGTGGAATAGGAACCGAGGTGCACGGCCGCCCCTCCCTCTGCCTCCGCCCGAGCGCGACGCGGCAGGGACCCCTGCCGGCGTCGCGCCCCCTGTCCGCGCTCAGCGGTTGTAGCTGCCGCCGCCGCCGCCCCCGCCACCTGGACGGCCGCCTCGCCCGCCACCGCCACCGCCACCGCCACCGCGCCGGCGTCTGTCCCGGCCACCGCCGCCGCCGCCACCGCCACCGGGGCCGCCCGGCCCGCGCCGCTCGTAGCCGCCGCGGTCACCCTGGGGGCCGCGATCCCCATGCGGGCCGCGCTCCGCCGGCGGGCGGTCGTAACCCGAGCCCACCTCGACGGCCTCCTCGCGGGGCAGCAAGGCCTTGTGGGAGAGCCGGACCTTGCCCTCGCTGTCGATGCCGATGACCTTCACCTGGATGGTGTCGCCCTCCTGCAGCACGTCGGTGACGTGGTTGATCCGGTGGTGGGCGATCTCCGAGATGTGCAGGAGTCCGTCCCGGTTGGGCAGGATCTGCACGAAGGCGCCGAAATCGGTGATGCGGCGCACGGTGCCGTCGTACACCGCCTCCAGCTCCGGTTCGGCGACGATGTCGCGGATCATCTGCAGGGCTTTCTCCCCCGACGCCTGATCCACGGCGGCGATCTTGATCAATCCCGTGTCGTCCACATCGATGGTGGCGCCGCTCTCCGCCGTGATGGCGCGGATGACCTTGCCTCCGGGGCCGATGACGTCGCGGATCTTGTCCACCTTGATCTGGATGGTGGTGATCTTCGGCGCGTACGGCGACAACTCCGCCCGCGAGGCCGCAAGCACCTCGGCCATCTTGGCGAGGATGTGTTCGCGTCCCTCCCGCGCCTGCTCCAGCGCCTGGCGCATGAAGTCCCGGGAGAGACCGGCGACCTTGGTGTCCATCTGGAAGGCCGTGATGCCCCGGTGCGTGCCGGTCACCTTGAAGTCCATGTCCCCCAAGTGATCCTCGACGCCCAGGATGTCCGAGAGCACTACCGAACGGCCGTCCTCGATGATGGCGCCCATGGCGATTCCCGCCACCGCATCGCGCACCGGCACGCCGGCGTCCATGAGCGCCAGGCTGCCGCCGCAGACCGAAGCCATGGAGCTGGAGCCGTTCGACTCCAGGATGTCCGAGACCAGGCGCAGGGTATACGGGAAGGTCTCTTCCGACGGGATCACTGGCGTCAGTGCCCGCTCCGCCAGCGCCCCGTGCCCGATCTCGCGGCGGCCGGTGCCGCGGATGGGGGAGACCTCGTTGACGCTGAAAGGCGGGAAGTTGTAGTGCAGCATGAAGCGCTTGGTGAACTCGCCACCCAGCGTGTCCATGCGTTGCTCGTCCTTGGCGGTCCCGAGCGTAGCCACCGCCAGGCTCTGAGTCTCGCCGCGGGTGAACAGCGCGCTGCCATGGGTACGCGGCAGGACGCCGACCTCGATGGAGATCTGGCGGATGTCCTTGGGACCTCGGCCGTCGGCGCGCACGCCGTCCTCGAGGACGGCGCGGCGCATCTCACGCTGCTCCACCGCCTCGACCGCGGCGCGGATCGCCCCCTCCGCCTCGGGAAAATCCGTCGCGAGAGTGGTAGCGACCTCGTCCTTCAGCTGATCCACGGCGCTGTAGCGCTCGAGCTTGGCACGAATGCGGTTGATCTCGCGCAGACGCCCGAGGGCCAATTGCTGCACCCGCGCTTCCAGCCCGGCGGGCTTCTCCTTGGGGGTGAAGGTCGCCTTGGGGCGCGGCCCGACGGCCTCGAAGAGCTGGCGCTGCAGGCCGTTCAAGCGACGGATCTCGTGGTGGGCGAATTCCAACGCGTCCACCAGCGCCGCCTCGCTGACCTCCTTGCAGCCGCCTTCCACCATGACGATGGACTCGTCGGTTCCGGCCACGGTGACGTCCATGTCGCTCTCGTCCATCTGTTGCACCGTCGGGTTGATGACGAACTGGCCGCCCATACGTCCGACGCGCACGCCCGAGACCACATGGGGGAACGGGATCTCCGACAGGCCGAGCGCCGTGGAGGCGCCGGTGATGCCCAGCACGTCGGTCTCGTTGTCCTGATCGAAGGAGAGCACCGTCGCGATGATCTGGATGTCGTTGGAAAAGCCGTCCGGGAAGAGCGGGCGCAGGGGCCGATCGATGAGACGTGCCGAGAGGGTCTCGCCCTCGTGCGGCCGGCCCTCGCGCTTGAAGAAACCGCCGGGGATCTTGCCGGCGGCGTAGGATTTCTCCCGATATTCCACCATCAGCGGCAGCCAGCTCTTCGCCGGGTCCGCCTTGGGCTCCATGACCGCGGTCACCAGGATGACACTGTCTCCGAAGCGCACGACTACCGCGCCGCCCGCCTGTTTGGCCATTCTTCCGGTCTCGATACTGAAGGTCCGGCCACCGACCTCCGCCGTCACGATCTTCTGCATGCTTCCTTTTCCCTCACTTCCGCTTTCCGCTCTCGCGCCGCCCCGGGAACCGCCAATCTCCTCCGGTCCGGCGCGACGGCTGTCGCGCCACCGGGAAGATCCCATGCCGGCCCGGACGGGGCCTCGAAACAGGCTAGCGACGGAGCTCGAGCTCCTTGATGAGCATCTTGTAGTGCTCGACGTTCTTGTTTTTCAGATAGTCCAGCAGCCGGCGCCGCTGGCCGACCATCTTCAGGAGTCCACGCCTCGAGTGGTGGTCGTTCTTGTGGACCTTGAAGTGCTCGGTCAAACTCCGGATTCTCTCGGTGAGTAGAGCGATCTGGACCTCGGGAGAGCCCGAGTCGTGCTCGTGGAGCTTGAACTTTTCGATCACCTGCCGCTTGTTGTCCTTCGATAGAGCCATCGTCGCGAACCTCCCGTGAAGGACTATGGTCACGATGGCTGCAGGCGCTGGCTTGCCCAGTCACCCGCGCTTTTCGAACCGTGGGAACCTAACACAATCAAAGAACGCTGCAAAGCCCCATGTGGGCGCAGAAACGACTCGAAATCACGCCCCCAACCGTCTGTCGACAGGCAGGATGGCTGGCTCAATCGAGCTGCGCACAGGCCGCTCTGGCCTGGGCGATGTCCTGGCGGATCTGGGCCACCAGAGCCTCCGGCCCGCTGAACTTCCGCTCGTCTCGCAGGCGGGCGATGCACTCGAGCCGGAGGCCAGCACCGTACAGATCGCCGTCGAAATCGAGGATGTGGACCTCCACCGATTGGGTTCCCTCCTCGACGAAGGTGGGCACGACGCCGATGTTGAGCGCCCCCGCGTGCAGCCGCCCCTCGATGCCGACGCGTGCCGCGTAGACTCCCCGCGCCGGGACGAGCTTCTCCGCCGACAGCTGCAGATTCGCGGTGGGGATGCCGATGGCCCGCCCGCGGCCGCTGCCGCGCACCACCGTGCCCTGCAGCGCATAGGGCCGGCCGAGGAGCTCGGCGGCGGCTTCGACGTTGCCGGCGTCGAGGAGATGGCGGATGCGGGTGCTGCTCACCGGCGCGCCGCCGATCTCGAAGGCCGGCACCGAGCGCACTTCGAAGCCGAGGACGCCGCCCAGCTCCCGCAGGCGTTCCTGGTTTCCTTGTCTTTCATGTCCCAGACTCACGTTGTAGCCGAGAACGAGACGGCGGGCTCCCAATCCGGTACAGAGGAAGTCGCGGACGAAGTCCACGTAGGACATGCGCGCCAGCTGCTGGTCGAAACGGAGCACCGCCACGGCGCCGAGGGGATAGCTGCCGAGGAGCTCGAGTCGCTCCGGCAGCGGACTCAGCAAGCGCGCCCGCTTCGGCGGCCCCAGCACCGCGCGGGGGTGCGGATCGAAGGTGACCACGGCGACGGCCCCGGCCGGCGCTCCCTCGAGGGCGGCCGCTAGGATGCGCTGGTGACCGCGATGCAAGCCGTCGAAGACGCCCACGGAGACCACCGAGTAACGCGGTGCTGCGGGCAGCTCGTGCGGGAAGTTGGCGTAGACCTTCACGCCGCTTCTCCCCCTGCGTCGACGCGCACCGGCTCCGGGAAGACGCGCAGCAAACGCACGCGCGCCCACTGCTTCTTGCCGTCCACCTGTGCCATGGCCAGGAGGCGTTGGCCATCGGCGGAGAGCAACCGGTGCGGACCGGAAAGGCGCGGCACCTCCACCAGCGCCCGTAGCTCCGGCTGGGCACCGTGTCGCAATGCGGCTTCGAAGGGAGCGCGGACCGTGAGGGCCGGGAAGGAGCGGAGCGCCGCCGGCAGCGCCAGCACGCCGGCGGGGGGCGGCGAAGCCGTGCCGGCTGCCGCGGCCAGGGCTGTTTCCAGGGCTTCCAGGCTCGATGCTTCGGCCAGAGCGAAGGGGCCGACGGCGGTTCGGCGCAGCGCCTCCAGGTGCGCCGGAACGCCGAGCGCCTGGCCGAGATCGTGAGCGATGCTGCGCACGTAGCAACCGCGCCCGCAGCGGAGGTGGATGTCGGCGTAGTCGGTCCCGAGAGCGCGGAGAGCGATACTGTGCACCCGGACGCGCCGCGGCTGCCGCTCCACTTCCCCACCGGCACGGGCGATCTCGTAGAGCCGGCGCCCCTGGTGCTTCAGCGCTGAAACCATGGGCGGGGTCTGGTCGATCTCGCCGGCGAAGCGCTGCAGCGCCTCCTCCACCTGGCTGGCCGCGAGCGCCGGCACCGGCGCGCTGGCGATGACCTCCCCCGCGGCATCGTGAGAATCCGTGGCGGTGCCGAAGCGCACGCGACCTTCGTATTCCTTGGGGAAGTCGACGAAGAGCCCGGCGAGCCGGGTGGCGACCCCGGTGCAGAGGACGAGCAACCCGGTGGCATTCGGATCCAGGCTGCCGCTGTGTCCGGCCTTCTGCACCCGGGCGGCGCGGCGCAACCGGCGCACCGCACCGAAAGAGGTCAGGCCTTGAGGCTTGTCGATGAGGAAGACCCGGTCGTCGAAATGCATGACCTCGTCTCGGGAGGGAGGCTCAGCCGCGCAAGGCCTGCAGCACGGCCTGCACGATCAGCTCCTGCGCCCTGTCGATGTCGGCATCGACGCTGCAACCCGCGGCGTTCCGATGCCCGCCGCCGCCGAACTCCCGGGCAATCCGCGATACGTCCAGGAGATCCGGCGAACGCAGGCTCACCCGGGTGCGCCCGGAGTCGACCTCACGCAGCATCGCCGCCACCTGCACCCCATCCACCGAGGTGGCGTGGTTGACGAAGCCTTCGCTCTCCTCCATGCGCGCACCGCTGCGCTCCAGCATGTCCCGGGTGAGGCACAAGGTCGACAGCTTGCCGCCGGCGTGGAATTCCAGGGTGGTGAGGACCTCGCCGAGGAGGCGGAGCGCCTGCGGGCGCCGCCGGAACATGTAGTTCTCCGCCAAGCGGCCCGGATCGGCACCGAGCGCCACCAGCTCGGCGCCGACCCGCAGCGTTTCGGCATTGGTGTTGGAGAAACGGAAGCACCCCGTGTCGGTGATGAGCCCGACGTAGAGGCAGGTCGCCGCCTGGGACGTGACGCAACCGGGCCAGGCTTCGCGCAACAGGAGATAGGTCAGCATGGTGGTGGAGGCGACGCTCGGATCCGCGAGGTCCACGTACTCGCAGGGGCGCTCGGGGCCGCCGTTGCCCGGGTGGTGGTCGATGTTCACCACCACCGTCTCGGGGCTGACGTGATCGAGCACCGCGTGGATGCGCCGGAAGCTCCCCACGTCCACGGCGATGATCACCTCCGGTGGGAAGAGCTCGCCCAGCCGCGTCACGTCCCCCATGTGTTCGGTGCCCGGCAGGTCCTCGTATTGTCGCGGGAACGGATGCTGGCGGATGGCGACGATGCGCTTCCCCATCCGACCCAGGACCTCCTGCAACGCCAGCGCCGCGCCGATGGAGTCGCCGTCCGGCGATTCGTGCACGCTCACCCAGATGCGATGGTGCGACTGCACGAGGGCGCGGAAACGAGCCGCTGCGGCAGGGATGTCGATCTCAGCCATCTTCCGGCTCCTCCGGCGCGGCCGGTGCCTGCGGCTCTCCGGCCTGCTCCTTGATCTCACGCAGCAGCTGATCGATGTGGGCGCCGCGTTCCAGGGAGGCATCGTGGACGAAACGCAGCTCCGGCACCGTCCGCAGGCGCAGATGGTGGCTGGCTTCGCGGCGCAGGAAACCGGCGGCGTTCTCCAGGCCGCGCTGCGCCTGGCGCTGCGCCGTTTCCGAGCCCAGGACGCTGTAGAACACCTTGGCCACCGCCAGATCCCCGGACACCTGCACCCCGGTCACCGACACGGCCTGCACGCGGGGGTCGCGCACCCGGCGCGCCAAGAGCTCCACCAGTAGGTCGCGGAGACCGGCGTTGAGCCGGGCGAGGGCGACAGGATCCACGTTCTCTCCTCATTCCTCCGGGCGCGCGCCCGGAACTTTCGAGCTTAGCGCAGCTCCACGGCAACGTCGAGCAACTCGACTCGATGATCGCTCTCGACGAGATCGCTGGCCTTGGAAAGCACCGAGTGCACCACGCGGGAATCGTTCGACACCGTCACCAGACACAGCGTGGAGCGCTGCCAGAGATCGTGGTGATCGGCTTCGCTGACCGCGAGATTCAGCCGCCGGCGGAGGCGGTCGATGAGGCTGCGCAAGACGAAACGTTTCTCTTTCAGCGAGGTGCAGCCGGGGATGTAGAGGTCGAGTGTACAGAAGCCGACGACCATGGACGCCACCCTTTCAGAGGGTGCGCGCGACCTCCTCCAGGCGGTAGACCTCGAGGACGTCGCCCACCTTGATGTCGTCGAAGCCGGAGACACCGATGCCGCACTCGAAGTTCTGGGACACCTCGCGCACGTCGTCCTTGAAGCGCTTGAGCGACGAGACCGTGGCGTCGTAGACCACCACGTGGTCGCGGATGACCCGGATCTTGCCGTTGCGGGTGATCTTCCCTGAGGTCACGTAGCAACCGGCGATGGTCCCCACCTTGGGAACCCGGAACACCTGGCGCACCTCGGCGACGCCGTCGATGCTCTCCTTCGTCTCCGGCGTCAGCAAGCCCACCATGGCTTCCTTCACCTCGTTGACCACGTCGTAGATGACCTCGTAGAGCCGGATGTCCACGCCCTCGCGCTTGGCGAGCTCCCGAGCGTGCTGGCTCGGGCGGACGTGGAAGCCGACGACGATGGCATTGGACGCCGCCGCCAGGGTGACATCGGTCTCGTTGATGCCGCCGACGCCGCGATGGATGACGCGCACCGCCACTTCGGTGGTGGAGAGCTTCTCCAGAGACTCGGTGAGCGCCTCCACCGAGCCGTCCACGTCGCCCTTGAGAACGACCTTGAGCTCGGCGAGACCGCTCTCACGCATCATCTGGTGGAACTGTTCCAGACTGACGCGCCGGCTCGACTTCGCCTCGCGGGCGCGCTCGTACTGCTGGCGCTTGGAAGCGATGTCCCGCGCCTGGCGGTCGCTCTCGACGACGGTGAATGGATCCCCCGCCTGCGGCACGCCGTCGCAGCCCAGCACCTGCACCGGGTCGGCGGGGCCGACGTTCTCGATGCGCCGCTCGCGCTCGTTGAGCAAGGCGCGGACGCGACCCGAGTGCCTGCCGGCGACGAAGACGTCGCTCAAGTTCAGCGTCCCCTGCTGCACCAGCACGTTGACGACCACACCGTGCTGCGGCGTCTTGCGCGCTTCCAGGACGACGCCGCGCATGCGCCCTTCCCGCGGCGCCTTGAGCTCCAGCATCTCCGCCTGCAGGTGGATGAGCTCGAGCAGCTGCTCCAGCCCCTTGCCGGTCTTGGCCGACACCTCCACCGCCGTGATCGTGCCGCCCCAATCCTCGAGGAGGACGTTGTTCTGCGCTAGCTGCTGCTTTACTCGCTCGACGTTGGCATCCGGCAGATCCACCTTGTTGATCGCCACCAGGAAGGGCACGTTGGCGGCGCGGGCGTGATTGAGCGCTTCCAGGGTCTGCGGCATGACGCCGTCGCTCGCTGCCACCACCAGCACCACCAGGTCGGTCACCTGCGCGCCGCGGGCGCGCATGGCGGTGAAGGCCTCGTGACCCGGCGTGTCCAGGAAGGTGATGCGATGCCCGCCCGGGGTGGTGACCTCGTAGGCGCCGATGTGCTGGGTGATGCCGCCGGACTCGCCGGCCACGACATTGGTGCGCCGGATCTTGTCGAGGATCGAGGTCTTGCCGTGATCGACGTGGCCCATGATGGTGACCACTGGCGGCCGCGGCAGCCGGGGCGCCTCGGATTCCTCCACGTCGAGCTCGGTCTCCTCGAACTCGCTGATCCACTCCACTTCGTATTCGTACTCGGCGGCCAGGATCTCGATGGTGTCCTTGTCGAGCCGCTGGTTGATGGTGGCAAGAACGCCGTTCTTGAACAGCTTGCTGATGAGCTCGTGGGGGGCCACGCCGAGCTCGGCGGCCAGATCCTGGAGCGGCATCATCTCCACCGCTTGGATGACGTTCTCGCGCTCGTCCACTGCCACGCCGCCGGCGTGGACGCGGCGTCGCCGGCGCTGCCGGCGCGGGCCATCGATCTCGGCCATCGTCTTCTGGAAGCTTTCGCGCACCGCGCGCTCGTCGACTCCCGGCTTCTTCCGCCCCTTGGTGCCGCGCGGCCGGCGCCCGGGAGCGAACTCCGGCGGACCACCGCCGCGACCATGGCGTTGCGGCGGGGGCGGCTCGGGCGCCCGCGAGCGGGGCGGAGGCGCCGTCGAGGAACGGGGCGGGCGCGTCTCCATCGGCCGGGAGCCGCGGTGTTCAGGCGGACGGACTGCCGGTGGCGGCGGGGTCGGAGGCGCGGCGGCTTGGGCCTTGGCCACGGCCGCCTCTCGCGCCCGTTCCTTGGCGGCGCGTTCTTCCTCCGCTTTGTGCTGCTGGATCGCTGCGTGCACTTCCTTACGCTTGCTCTCCTCCACCTTGACCTGAGCTTGCGCCTGGGAGAAGCGCGCTTCGATGGCCGCCAGCATCTCCGGTGTCGCCGTGCTCATGTGGTTCTTGACTTCGTGGTCGAGATCCCGGAGCACCTTGAGCAAGGCGTCGCTGGAGACGTTGAAGTCCCGCGCCACTTCGTAGATGCGCTTCTTCTTGCTTTCCGCCATGACCGTCACCTTGCTTCCCCTCGGGACGGCGGCCCAGACTCCGCCTCCACGAGCCGCAGCAGCTCGGTCGCTAGCCGCGGATCCAGGACTCCCAGGATCGCCACCGAGGCGCGACCCACGAGGCTTCCGAGCTGCTCCTTGTCGAGGTCCACGGCGACGCAGGCCACCGTCTCCCCGACGCCGCTGTCCCGGACCGCGCTCGCCCCGGCATCACGCGCCACGAACACGGCGTGCAAGCGGCCCGTACCCGCGGCGCGCCGGCAAGCCGAGCGCCCCAGGGCGAGCTTCCGGGCGCGGTGCGCCTGCCCCAGCAGGTTGCGCAGCTTCTCCATCCGGCGCAGCCCGGCTCACCCCACCGGCGGCCGCTCGGGTGCATCGGAGGCGTCCGCCTCCGCCGCCGCGGTCTCCGCTTCCGGTTCCTCGGGCGCTTCCGGGGCCGCGGGCATCTCCCCTGCCTCGATCTCTTCGACCGTCTCGGTCTCGGCTTCCGACACCGCCGCCGGGGCTTCGGCTTCCGGCTCGTCCGGCTCCAGCTCCGACTCGTCGCGGAAGGTGAGCGTCGCCGCGGCGGCGTCCGCTTCCGGAGCCGGCACGCGGTCGAACATCTGCTCGTCGAACAGATGCTCCTGGGCCTGCAGCGCCTGAGCGAAATCGGTTTCGATCTGCTTGGCCCTCTCCACTCCCAGGGTCCGCAAGCGCGCCACCCGTTCCTCGTCCATGCCTTCCAGGCCCAACAGGTTTTCCACCTCGGCGGCGTTCAGGTCCTTCAAGGTGTGCACGTTGATGCTGCCGAGCAGGGTCACCTCTTCCGGCGTCAAGCCTTCCACCTCGTCGAGGGCGACGCGCATCTCCTTGTCGAGACGCTCGCGCTGCGCCATCTCGGTGGAGCTGACCAGGTCGATCTTCCAGCCGGTCAGACGGACGGCGAGGCGCACGTTCTGCCCCTCCCGGCCGATGGCCAGCGACAGCTGCTCGTCCTCGACCACCACGGTCATCTCCTGGCTCTCGCGCCTGATGCGGATGTTCTGCACCTTGGCCGGAGAGAGCGCCTTGGTGACGAACTGTTGCGGTTCCTCGCTCCAGGGCACGATGTCCACCCGTTCCCCCGAGAGCTCCTTGACCACCGCTTGCACGCGGGAGCCCTTCATGCCCACGCAGGCGCCCACGGCGTCCACCCGGTCGTCCTTGGAGTACACCGCGATCTTCGAGCGCCCGCCGGCGTCCCGGGCCACGGCGCGGATCTCCACGATGCCGTCGTAGATCTCCGGCACCTCGCTCTCGAACAGCTTCTCGATCAGACCCGGGTGGGTGCGCGACAGGATGATCTGCGGCCCCTTGCCCACGTCCAGGACCTCGACGACGTAGGCCTTGATCGGCAGCCCCTGATGCCAGCGCTCGCGGCGGATGCTCTCCTTGCGCGGCAGGAAGCCTTCGGCTTTCCCGAGGGAAACCAGCACGCCGGTGCGGTCTTGCTGCTGCACCGTACCGGTGATGATGTCGCCGACCCGGCCCTTGAACTCGTCGAAGATCTTGCCGCGCTCCACCTCGCGGACCCGCTGCACCAGCACCTGTTTGGCGAGCGCGATGGCGTTGCGGCCGAACTCCGAGAACGGCAGCAGCTCCCGGATCTCGTCCCCTACCTTCAGGTTCGGATCCAGCTCGTGGGCCTCTTCCAGAGTCACCTGGCAGACGGGATCCTCGATCTCGTCCTCGTCCTCCACCACAGCCTTGACGAGGAACGGCTGCACCGTGCCCTTCTCCTCGTCGATGTCGACGTGGACGACCGCGTTGTTGCCGTACTTCTTCTTGATCGCCGTCGTCAGCCCGACCTCGAGGGTCTCGTAGAGGAGACCCTTGTCCACCCGGCGCTCGCGGGTGAGCTGGTTCAGGGCTTCCAGGATGCTGTAGTTCATATCCTTCACCTTGGGGCGCTGCGGCGCCCGCCTTTGAGATCCTGCCCCAGATCCCGGTGCAGTCGCGCCTTGGCGATCTGCGCCAGAGGGATCCGGCGTTCGCCCTGGGTCGTCTCCACGCAGAGCACGTCGTCTTCCAGCGCTCCGAGCACGCCGGTCACGGAGGCACCGCCGTCCACCGCTTCCCGCAGGCGCAACTTCGCCGGTTCGCCGCGAAAGCGCCGGAAGTGTTCCGGCTTGGTCAGCGGCCGGTTGATCCCGGGCGACGACACCTCGAGATAGTACCCGGCCGGGAGGTCGGCGCAGGAATCGAGGAGCGGGCCCACCGCCCGGCTCGCTTGCGCGCACTGCTCGAGCAATACGCCGCCCGGTGCATCCAGGGTCACGCGCAGGATGCGGCGGCCCGACTCGACGGCGAACGTGACTTCGATGCACTCGAAGCCGAGAGACGCAAGCTCGTGCTCGATGCGTTCGAGGAGCCCGGAGGGGAGCGTAGCCGCCATGGGCCTCCTCTGATGCCAAAAAAAAGTGGGTCCGCGAACCCACTCAACCCCGGTCACCTTAAGCCCATCGGGCCTGGCCTGGCAAGCCCCCCCCTCCCTCAGGCTCCAGAACCGCGTCCCAGGCGCTGCAGGACGTGCAGCACCACCCGCGCCACCTCCTCCAAGCTCGCCGGGCTGCATGCCGCCGGCAGGTCGCGCGTCGTGTGCCAGGCGGGGTAATCGAGATCGATGAGGTCGACTGCCGGGATGCGCTGGAGCAGGAAGTGCATGTGGTCGTCGTAGACGGCAGGGCCGGGAGCGGAGACGAATGACTTCGCTCCCAAGGATTCGGCCACGGCGAAGACCAGGCGTGTCAACGCCGGCGCCGCTCGCAGCGAGTTCTCCTCCATGCGAATGTGCAGGTCCGCGTCTCCCACCATGTCGAGGAGCAGCATGGCGCGGGGCCGGTACGCGCCCATGGTGGCGGCGAAATGGCGGGAGCCGAGCAGATAGTGCTGCACCTCTCCCTCTTTGCCGTAGTCCTCGCCGTCGAAGAAGACGAGGTCGACGCCGACTCCCGGATCCCAGCTCCCGAGGGCTTCGGCCACTTCGAGGAGCACCGCCACACCGCTGGCGCCGTCGTTGGCACCGGGCACGGGCAGCGACTGTGCCGCGCCGCTGTCGCGATCGGCGCGGGGGCGCGAGTCGTAGTGTGCGGCGAGGAGAACGCGCGCCGGGCGCTCGGGATGGAAATGCGCCAGGATGTTGACGAGTTGCAGCGAATCGGTGCCGTACGGATCGGCGAGGCGGAACTCCTGCAGGCCGAGCTTCTCCGCCCGGCGCTCGAGGTGCGCCAGGATGTAGCGGCGGCAGCAGGCGGCGGCCGCGCTTCCCGGCACCCGCGGGCCGCAAGCAACCTGTGCTTCCAGATGTTGGAAGGCGCGAGCCCCGTCCGGGGCCGGCGGCGGTGTGGGGGGCGGTGCGCTGCTGCCACAAGCTCCGGCCGCCGCGAGCAGCATGAGCACGGCGAGGGCACACCGTCTCAAGTGCTCTCCTCGACGGGCCCGAGCCAGGGCGCTCTCCCCCAGGCCTGCAACCTTTCTTGCAGCGATTTCACGTGCACCCGTTCTTCTCGGAGGGCCCGGATGGCTCGGGCGAGAGCCAGGGCCCCGGAGAGCGTCGTCACCATCGGGATGCCGTGGGAGACGGCGGCGCGGCTGACCGCATTCTCGTCGAAACGAGAGGTCTTGCCGAGGGGTGTGTTGACGATGAGCTGCACCCGGCCGGCGTGGATCTCGTCGCGGATGTCGGGCTTGCCTTCGTTCACCTTGAAGACCCGGCGCGCCGACAAGCCGGCGGTCTCCAGCACCTGGGCGGTGCCGGTGGTGGCCAGGAGATCGAAACCGAGCTCGCGGAAAGCGCGGCCGATTTCTGGCGCCCGGCGCTTGTCGCGCTCGTTCACACTGATGTACGCGGTGCCGCGCACGGGCAGGCGTTCGTCGGCGGCGATCCAGGCCTTGAGCGTCGCTTGCCCCAGCTCCGGCGCCCAACCCATGACCTCGCCGGTGGAGCGCATCTCCGGCCCCAGATAGACGCCGGCGTCGGGGAACTTGCGGAACGGGAAGACGGGTTTCTTCACCGCGAAGCCCGCCACCACGCCCGCGGGCGGTAGATCGAGATCGTCGAGCCGGGCGCCGAGAGCGATGTCGGTGGCCCGGCGCGCCAGCGGCACGCCGATCGTCTTGCTGACGAAGGGAACGGTGCGCGAGGCGCGTGGGTTGGCCTCGAGCACGTAGACGACGCCGTCCAGCATGGCGAACTGCATGTTGAGCAGCCCGCGCACCTGCAGGGCTTCCGCGACCTGGCGCGTCGTCCGCTCCAGCGCCTGGCGTACCTCGTCGGGGAGAACGTAGGGCGGCAGCAGGCACTCGCTGTCGCCGGAGTGCACCCCCGCTTCTTCGATGTGCTGCATGATGCCGGCGATGTAGGTGGAGCTGCCGTCGGCGAGGGCGTCGACGTCGAACTCGTAAGCGTCCTCCAGGAAGCGGTCGACCAACACCGGAGCCCCTGGCATGGCTTCGAGAGCCCGCTCCACGTAGCCCACGAAAGCGCTCTCGTCGTAGACGATGCGCATGGCGCGCCCGCCGAGCACGTAGGAAGGTCGCACCAGCACCGGGAAGCCGATGCGCCGGGCGCATTCGCGCGCCTGCTCCACGTCGGCCGCCATCCCCCAGGCCGGGCTCGGGACGTGGAGATCGGCGAGCAGCGCGGCGAAGCGGCCGCGATCCTCGGCGAGATCGATCGACTCGGCGCTCGTGCCCAGGATGCGCACCCCCGCCGCGTGCACCGCCTGCGCCAGCTTGAGGGGCGTCTGGCCGCCGAACTGCACGAGCACCCCCTCCGGGGCTTCGAGCTCGAGGACGTCCAGGATGGATTCGAGCGCCAGCGGTTCGAAGTAGAGCTTGCTCGCCACGTCGAAGTCGGTGCTCACGGTCTCGGGATTGCAGTTCACCATGATGGCGTCGTAACCGCGCTCACGCGCCGCCTGCACCGCCTGCACGCAGCAGTAGTCGAACTCGATGCCCTGGCCGATGCGGTTCGGGCCGCTGCCGAGGACGACGACGCGGGGCGAGCTGCTCCGCACCGACTCGTTCTCCTCTTCCCAGGTGCTGTAGAAGTACGGCGTCGTGGCGGCGAACTCGCCGGCACAAGTGTCCACCACCTTGTAGACCGGATGCAGGTCGAGCCGCTGGCGCAGCCGCCGGAACTCTGCCGGCGCCAGGCCCACGAGACGGGCGATCTGCTCGTCGCCGAAGCCATCGCGCTTGGCGTCCTGCAGCAAGCGGCGCAGGGACGGGTCGTCGTCGGTCGCCTCCTTCGCGGCTGACCGCAGCTGCGGCGCCGCGGCGCGGAGCTCGGCGCGCCGCACCCCGAGGGCGCCGATCTCGTGCAGGAACCACGGATCCATCCCGGTCGCGGCGGCCACTTCTTCCACGCTCCGGCCTTCGCTCTCCAGCGCGGTGGCGATCTCTTGCACCCGGTTCGAGTGCGCCTCCTCCAAGCGCAAGGGCCCCGGGGGTGCCGGATCCACTCCGTGCAGGCCTCGCTCCAGGGAGCGGAAGCCCTTCTGCAGGGCCTCGCGGAAGGTGCGCCCGATGGCCATGGCTTCGCCGACCGAGCGCATCTGCACTCCGAGCACGTCGCGCTGTCCCTGGAACTTCTCGAAGTCCCAGCGCGGCACCTTCACCACCACATAGTCGAGGGCCGGTTCGAAGGCGGCGCAGGAAGTGCCGGTGATGTCGTTGGGGATCTCGTCCAGGGTGTAGCCGATGGCCAGCTTGGTCGCCACCCGGGCGATGGGGAAGCCGGTGGCCTTGGACGCCAGCGCCGAGGAGCGCGACACCCGCGGGTTCATCTCGATGATGCGCATGTCGCCGGTCTGGGGCTGCACGGCGAACTGCACGTTGGAGCCGCCGGTCTCGACGCCGATGGCGCGGATACAGCGCAAGCCCCAGTCGCGCATCTGCTGGTACTCGCGATCGGAGAGCGTCATCGCCGGGGCCACCGTGATGCTGTCGCCGGTGTGCACCCCCATGGGATCCAGGTTCTCGATGGAGCAGACCACGATGGCATTGTCCTTGGCATCCCGGACCACCTCGAGCTCGAACTCCTTCCACCCCACCAGACATTCCTCGACGCGCACCTCGCCGAGGGGCGACTCGCGGAGCGCTCCTTCCACCAGGAGCTCGAAGGCATCGCGATCGAGAGCCGTCCCGCCCCCCGAACCTCCCAGGGTGAAAGAGGGCCGGACGATCACGGGGTAGCCGAGGCCCTCGGCGAGGGCCAGCGCCTCCGCCAGGCTGCGCGCCTGGCCGCCGCGGGTGGAGACGAGGCCGGCTTCGCGCATGCAGGTGTCGAAGCTCTCCCGGCTCTCGGCGCGCATGATCGCGTCGGCCCCGGCGCCGATCAGCTCGACCTGGTGGCGTTCGAGGATCCCGGTTCGATGCAGGAGGAGAGCCAAGTTGAGAGCGGTTTGACCGCCCACGGTCGGGAGCAGGGCCTGGGGCCGCTCGCGTTCCAGGATGGCGGCCACGTAGTCCGGGTGCAGCGGCTCGAGGTAGGTGCAATCGGCGACTTCGGGGTCGGTCATGATCGAGGCCGGATTGCTGTTCACCAGGACGACGCGCAGGCCTTCCTCGCGCAGCGCCCGACATGCCTGGGTGCCGGAATAGTCGAACTCGCAGGCCTGGCCGATGACGATGGGGCCGGAACCGAGGACGACGACGGAGCGGAGATCACTACGCCGCGGCATCCGCACCACCCGCCGACACGGCCGGCGCCGGCTGGCGCTCCGGCAACGCGAGACCGGCGTGGGCGGCCGCGAGGCGCAGGAAGCGATCGAAGAGACCGTCGTTGTCGTGCGGGCCCGGCGCCGCTTCCGGGTGGTACTGCACGGAGAACACCGGCAGCTCGCGGTGCCGCAGCCCTTCGACGGTGCCGTCGTTCAGGCTCACCTCGGTGATGTCGAGGGGCAGCCGGGCGAGAGACTCGGGATCCAGGGCGAAGCCGTGATTCTGCGTCGTGATCCGCACCTTGCCGGTGCTCTTGTCGTGCACCGGATGGTTGACCCCTCGATGGCCGAACTTGAGCTTGTAGGTGCGCCCGCCGAGAGCGAGTCCGAGGATCTGGTGTCCGAGGCAGATGCCGAAGAGCGGCACCCGGCCGAGGAGACCGCGCACCGCTTCGATGCCGTAACCCACCGCAGCAGGATCGCCGGGACCATTGGAGAGGAGGATGCCGTCCGGCGCCAGGTCGAGCGCAGCCGCCGCCGGCCAGTGCGCCGGCACCACGGTGAGCCGGCAGCCCCGCGCCAGCAGACGGTGCAAGATGTTGCGCTTCACCCCGAAGTCGTAGACCACGACGTGCAGTCCCTCGCCGTTGGCGCCTTCGTCCGGGGCGCGCTCGTAGGCCGAGAGCCGCAGGTCCGCCGGTCCCGCTTCGGGCCCTGGCAGGAGCCGGTAGGGCTCCTTGCAGGTCACCACTGCGGCCAGGTCTGCATGCTCCAGGCCGGGCCAGGCGAGCGCCGCCTGGTGCAGCTCCGTTTCCGGAGCCGACCCGGGCCCGAGGCTGCCACGCTGCGCGCCGCGCTCGCGAAGCAGGCGGGTGAGCGCCCGTGTGTCCACGTCGTAGAGCCCGGGGATGCCGTGGCGCTCGAGGTAGGCGTCGAGGCTCTCGACGCTCCTCCAGTTGTGTGGGCGCGACAGGGCACGCACCACGAATCCCGCCACCTGCGGGGCGCGGGATTCGTCGTCGAAGGGGGCGATGCCGTAGTTCCCCACCTGCGGCGCGGTCATGACCACGATCTGCTGGGCGTAGGAAGGATCGGTGAGGATTTCTTGGTACCCGCACATGCCGGTGTTGAAGCAGACCTCGCCGACCACGGGCCCGGGCGCGCCGAAGGCCCGGCCGCCAAAACGAGTCCCCTCTTCGAGAATGAGTTGGGCTGGCGCGTCGCGCGGTGGGGTCCAGGCGCTGGACGGCAAGGTGGCGGGTCGCACGTGCACGAGCGCGGAGGGTAGCAAGGATACCGGCTCTTTGGCAAGAACTGGCGCGCCTCGGGCAGCGCCTAGCTGCTCCCCCACCACGCGGGCCGCGGTCCTCACTAGAAGAGGAAGGTCAAGTTGAAGCCGAGGCGGAAGGTGCTCACCGTCTGGTTGTTCTTCTCGTCGCGGCTCCGCGTGTAGCCCATCTCCACGCCGCTCGTCATGCTGCGGGAGAGGGTGAAGTCGCCGCGAGCGCCCGCCGCGATGGCGCTCGTTTGGCGCTGCGGGATGGAGACGCTCGGATCGTCGGGGTTGTTGAAGAGCTCGCCCGAATCCCGGTTGTAGGAGCCGTTGAGCTGCACGTCCAGGCCGGTCTTGAGGGCGCCGATGAAGGGCAGGCGCAAGCCGCCCTTCGGGGCGACCTTGAAGCGCATGGTCCCGGTGATCGCGCGCCGGGTGTTCGTGGTCCGCTGGCCCACCGTCTCCTCCTCGCCCGAGGTCTGGTTGAGGGCGAGGGTCGTCGCCGTGCCACCGGACCATTGCCCGGTCCAGTTGGCGGTGATCAGGGTGGTGGACGATTCGCGCCGGTTCGACTGCGTCTCGGTGCCCACGGCGTCGGTGTCCTGGCTGAAGCGCTCCGAGGCCGTGCGGTTGTACCCCATGGTGAGCGTCGAGCGCTGCAGCTTCGAGCCGAAGATGCGCAACTTCTGCAGGTCGTTGATGCTGAGCTCGGCGCTCGGGAAGTTGGTCTCCCGGCTGGAATCGACGTTCATGCGGAGCAGCGCGTCCTGCCCCGAGCGGCTCTCGATGTCGTTGGCCCGCAGGCCGTAGCGCAGGGTGACGCGCAGCGCGCCGCGGAGCGGGACGGCGGTGTTCAGGTTGAGGGTCCGCGTCGTGTTGACGGGCGACGGTTCGCTGTAGCCGGGAATCCCAGTGTCGGTGCTGAATCCGAAGCGATACATGTAGTTCGCTTCCTGGGGAGCGCCGACGTAGCTGGCGCTGCGGCTGTCGCTCGCCTCGACCTTGACCGCGTCGATGCCGCCGATGAAGCGGAACAGCGGCCGCAGCGGGTTGGGCAGGCGTCGCGGCGGTGGTGCCGCCTGCAGGCTCTCGGGCGGAGCTTGCTGCCCCGGCGGGCTGCCGGGCGCTCCGGGGCCGGGCGGCGGCTGCTGCTGTTGCGGTGGCGGCGGTTCGCCGGGCCCACCCTGAGGTGGCGGGGGCTCGGCCCCCTCTTCGGCACCGCCGAACTGCCGCTCCCCCTCGGGCATCTCCCCCGACCCGGGCGGCACCACTGGCCGCGGGGCGCCACCGAAGAGCGAGGCGAGCCGCCGGTGCAGCTTGAAATCGAAGTTGACCCGGTGCGTGCGCCCGCTCAAGAGCTGGTGCACGTCGGGACGCGGCGCGCCGGTCGTCTGCTCCACCTGCACGGTGCGGCGATCGGCGTAGTTGGCGGAGTAGGAGTACTGGAACAAGCGCGGGCTCAGGTCCAAGGAGATGCCTTCGCCGCGCCCGGTGGGGATGCCGAAGTCGAAGCTCCCCAACCTGACCCGCTCTTCCTCGTTGTCCGGATGCGCCTCGCGGTAGTCGCGGGACTCGTTGAAGCTGTATTGCACGTTGAGCATCTGCAGCGGCCGCATGGCGGCGGCGGCGTTCCAGTTGAAGGAGCGCGCGCTCACCACCGGGCGCGGCTGCAGCGATCCACCGCTGCTGCCGCTGCTGGTGTAGATCAGGCTGCGGCTGTTCTGATGCTGCGCCCCGAACTTGACGTTGGTGGGCAGGAGATTGAGCTGCTGCCGGAAGAAGAGCGGGATGTTCCTCGCCTTGGGCGAGAGGTCGTAGTTCAGGTTCTGCGACCAGGACGCCGAGGTGTCGCGGCTGGTGAAGCTGCGGCGCTCGGTGTGCGACTCGTTGTAGGCGAAGGTGAGGCGGTCCAGCGTGGGCTTGAAGAGGAAGAACTTCGACGGCTTCTTCTGCAGCGACAGACCGAACCCCCGCCGCACGCTCTCGGTACGCTGCTCGTCGGCGCGCACGGCATCGTTCTCCGTGTCGCTGGAGGTGGAGAACTTCGGGCGGCTCACGTCCCGGGCCAGGGTGTAGCTGAGCGGGATGGTCAAGCCGAGCGTCGGGATGAGCCGGGACACGTCGGGGATCTTGTAGCTGTTCTGGAAATTGTAGAGATCGCTCCCCGTGCCGGTGCGCTGCCGGAGACCGAGGAAATCGGCGTCTCGAGTGGAGAGGGTGGCGTTGAAATCGAAGACGTCGGCGACGTTGCCCTGCACGCCGTAGATCTGCGCCGTCCCCACCTCGCGCTTCGGATCCTCGAGGCGCACGTTGTTGAACCAGAAATCCCCCGATACCGGTGCGGCCCCGAGATCCGAAGCCGGCCGCAGGTGGCGCACGCCGACGAAGTGGCGCGACACCTGTTTCAGGCTCGGGTTCCCCCGCCGGGTGATCTTCAAGGTGACGGATGGATTGGCGATGTCCTGCACGAAGCTCCGCACTTGCACCACCGGACGGCCGGCGAGGGTGAGGGTGTCCACGGGCACGCCCACGTCCTCGGGGAACTTGAGATCGGTCAAGGTCCGCAGGTCGAAGATCGTTTCCTGCCAGCCGCGGACGCCGAGCAGCGGCCGGGCCACCTCGTAGAAGTTGAGCGAGTCGGACCCCATGCGGAAGAAGACTTCCACGGAGTCGGCGAAGTCGGACTCCAGGTTGGTGAAGAAGTTCATGCGGTTGTAGAGCGTGTAGTCCGTGGGCCGCCCCAGAGGGTTCGTCTTCTGCGCCACCATCTCGTGACCGGGCTTCAGGTTGTCGAAGACGAGGCGGAGCGCTTGCTCCCGCGCCTGCACGCCCGCGGTGTCCACGAGGTCCGCGTCCGGGGGGATGGTGTACTCCGGGTTGTCCTTGTTGTTGATGACGCTCACTGTGTAGATCTCGTCGAAGGGTTGGGGGTCGAGCCGGGAAGCATCGGTGCCGTGCACCCCGAGCTGCAGCCACTGGTTGCCGGTGAACTTGAAGTCGAAGAGCTGGTAGTTGTAGAGCGTCCACAGCTGCTGGGCCGGATCCGCCGGCGCCTGGGGATCGTCGAACCAGATGCGGAGATAGCGGACCTGCGTCAGCTGCGGCGGCCGCTCTCCCGGACCCACCACGATCTCGTAGAGCGAATCCCGCAACAAGGACTGGAAGTCGATCCGGTAGTGCCGCCAGCCCTGGAAGCCGGGCTTGAGCTTCGGGTCGATGTTGGGGTCGTTGGCGTAGGTGGGGCTGATGTCCGTGCCCGGGTCGATGTAGGTCAGGTCCGCCAGGTTCAAGTCGACGCGGAAGAAGCTGTTCTTCGTGTCCCAGACGCCGTCGCCGTTGATGTCCTCGGTGTCGTAGCGGTTGTCGAGCTCGGTGCCGTTGGCGAAGGGGTACTGCCCTGTCGCCGGAACGTAATGGTCCGGCCGGTGGCAGTCCGACCCGCGCGGGTAGCGCTCGCTGCTCGGCGGCGGGCAATCGTCCTGCTTGCCGTTCCAGCCCATGTCGTCGGTGGTGGCGATGAACTGGAACGGCGTCTCCGCCTCGCGATTGAAGTTCGGCTGCGAGAGCGGGCCGCCGCCGCCCGGGCGGTTGGGGTTGTTGGGGAAGAAGACGAAGTCCTCGCTGATGTCGCCGAAGTCGATGTGCATGCGGCCGCGCCGGCCCGTCGGGTCGGCGATGCCGTCATTGAGCCAGAACTCGAGGGTCCGCGTCTGGGACAGGTCGAGGCCGTTGCCGGGGAAGGCGGATTCCACCCCGGCCCAGAGCAACGGGCCGCGGAAGGGCTCGCTGGTGAGCAGGTTGGTGACCTGGTCGCGGTCGAAGCCGAGCTCGAGCACGGTGAGGCCGTCGTTCGCCTCGTCCTCCGGCAAGGTGGGGTTCAAGTGGCCCCGTTTCACCCGGCCGGTGGGGTTGTAGTAATAGGTGGGGATGCGGTTCAGCGTATCCACGGGCGCCGCCGTCGGGTCGGGCAACGCGGCCCAGCTCCAGGCCTCCCGGCTGCTCGCCACCCGGTCCGAGGTGTCGGAGCTTTCCATGTCCTCGACGAAAGCGGTGTTCTTCGTGTTCGGGTCCGGCTTCGACACCGCGACTTCCGCGGCCATGGCGATGCTGCTCGCGGCGTTGGTGCGGGTGAAGGGCAGCAGATCGGCGAGCCGGGTCAGGAAGCCGGGCTGGAAGCGCAGGTTGAGGTTGACGTCCCCCACCAGGTTGCGGCTCGGCTCGTCACCGAGCTGGGGCTGGCGCGAGAAGGAACGCCGCGATTCCCACAACGCAAGAGCCGCCAAGTAGCCCCGGGGCCCGAAGTCGTACTTGCCGCTCATGCCGAGGAGCGTCGCCTGCCCGGTGCCGAGAAGGGGGCGGAAGGCGTAGCTCACCTCGATGCGGGAACTCGGCGAGATCTCGTTCAGCACCTGGCCCTTGAAGGTGATCTTGCCGCCGGCCACGGGCTCGATGTCGTAATCCACGCCGCGGACGAGGGTGCGCCCGTCGAGGCGCACGACGTCGCTGCCCTCGATGATGTCCTGCTGCAAGACGATCTGGGTCTCCGTGCCGCGGGTGGTCACGAGCAACCGGTAGTGGTTGGTCGGGAGGGTCTGGTCGGTGTCCTTCAAGGTGTAGAGGCGCGAATCCACGACCTCCGCCGAGCCGAAGAGACGCTCCCTGTCGGTCGAGGCGCTGTCTTCCGGCACCCCGGCATCGATCAGGCGCCGGACCACGATGTCTTCGGGGGGCGAGAAGGGCCGCAGACCCGGCATGAAGAGGAAGCCGTTGTCCTCGTCCAGGAGGTTGGCCCGGTGGGTGTCGAAAAGACCATCGGGCCCAGGCCGGTTGGCCTGGTCCAGCTCGTCCAGGCCGAACATGTGCAGGTAGGTGGACTGAGGGAGGTTGTCTGGCGCCGCCGGTGTGAGGTCGCCGGGGACCTGTGTCTCGATGCTGAGCTCCAGGTCCTGGATGCCTGTCGTGCCCAGATAGTAGACGTGGCGCATCATCAGGAGCGAGGTGGGGTGGCCGTAGAAGTCCGCGTCCTGGTCGGGATGGTGCAAGAGACGTAGCTTCGGCTTCACCTCCGGATCCGTGCTGCCCACCTTCTTACCCTGCGGGTCGTCGAAGCTCACCGCGAGAGCCGCATTCGGGTTCAGAGACCCATTGAGGAGATAGAGGCCGAGGACCAGCTTCTTGCCGTTCGCGTCGAAGAACACCCAGCCGAAGTCGGTCCCGGCTTGCAGAATGCGCCAGTGGCCGACTCGGTAGTTCGGATCGTAGATGTTCACGCCCGGATCCTGAGTGGGCCAGCGCGCAGTATTGGGGGTGCTGTTGAAGGTGGCGTTCATCGCCACGGTGTCGAGCCCGGCGGGGAGGTTCGCCACCGCATAGCCGAGCAGGTTACGGCTTTCCACGAAACCGTTGTTGTCGTCGATGTAGACCCTGAATCGCGGCGCAGCTGCCTGTTCGATCAGTTGCCCCAGGGTGTTCCCATCCTGCGAGCCTGGATCCAGGCCGTAGGAGTAATAGAAGCGCGTCGTGTCCGGGAGCTCGTAGAAGAAGAAACGGTTGCGGACGTAGTTCCTCTCCTCCAGGGGAACGACCGTGGCCGAGCCGCCACTCGGGGTGAGCGTCCGCGTCTCCGCCTCGGTCTCTTCCTTCGCCGCCAGCACCGTGAGGTCGAGACCGGCGAGACGCAGGTCGGTCTTGACGCCGAAGACACCTTGGGAGAAACCCGGCGGCGCCACGAGGCGCGACCCGGGCATGGCCATGTTGGTGCCGCCCAGATCGATGCGGCGGATGATGTCGTCCTCGTAGCCCTCGTACCAGACGTTGACGCGGTTCGCGTCGACACCGAAAGCGCTGCTGTTGTGGTCCACCGCCACGTGGACCTTGCCGCCGATCGTTCCTTCCAGCTTCACCTGCAGGTCCTGGTCCATATCGAGCCTGGGGAACAGGCTCTGGCCCCGGCCCTGCTCGCTGGCGATGTAGGGGCTGACGCGGCGCGACTCGCCGGCGAAGGAGATGCTCTCGCGCCCGGTGACGCGGATCGTGGTGGCGTCGCGGCCGAACATGGTGGAGAGCGGCCCGGGCAGCGAGTTCACCACCGTCACCTCGAAGCCCTGGCCGCCGCCCACCTGCGCCTGCGACCCCACGTTCTGCGCGCGGAGATGCGCGAGCGCCCAGGCGTGGTTTTCGCCCAGGAGCTGATCCTGCTGCGCGCTGGGCGCCAAGGCGGTGATGCGCAAGTAGGGCGCGCTGTAGTCGCGTGGCTCGTAGACGAAGTAGGCGCCGTCGTAGAGGTAGTACTCCGGCGGTCCTGGCAAGAACCCCGGAGCCCTCACATCGAAGACGAGGCCGGTGGTGGGACTGTACTGCAGTTCCTGGCGCAGCACCTCGCCATCGAACGACTCGGCCCGCAGGCGCGCCGAAGGACCGATCACGAGGAGCATGCCGTGCTGGCGCAGCTCCTGCCGCTCCAGGAGCTGATCGAAATCGAGGCGCACTCCGGGCGGCGCGGCGCGCGCCGCGGCGAGCGGCAGCGTCAGGGCCACCCACGCCACTACCAGGCCCGTGGCGCGTCGCACCCATCTCCGGCTCTGTCGCACTCGCTCTCGACCCATGGCTCCCTCGACCCGGAGACCCGGCACGGCGCGACCATCGCGGTGTTTCAGGGGAGAGCCGGTGTCGAGGGCATGTCCTTGCGGGAGGACAGCGCAGTCCACCGGAGAGGTCACCTGGGGTGGTGACCCGGTCCCGAATCGGGAGCGGCTCGGACTTCCTGAAGTCGCTGGCTCGGGGTCACCCGCGACTTCCGTGCACAGGGCTCGCCGGCTGGAGACGTTGCCGCCAGGGAGAAACCCTTGTGGCCCGGCGGCCGGCATGGTACGGTTCGCGGCGCTGCTAAGGACTCTCAAGCTGTGCAACTGCAAAGACTTAGCGCGATGCGAACGATCGACCGCTACATCCTGAAGAGCCACCTGGGGCCGTTCGCCTTCGGCTTCTTCGTCACCACCGGGGTCCTCTTCACCGAAGTCCTGAAGCGCTACCTCGACGACTTCCTGGCCAAGGGCATCTCCCCGCTGACGATCGCCGAAGTCCTCTTGCTCAGCCTGGGGCACACTCTTGCACTCTCCGTGCCGATGGCGGTCCTGGTGGCCACCCTGATGGCCTTCGGACAGATGGCCCAGGACCACGAGATCACCGCCCTCAAGGCCTCCGGAATGAGCCTCTACCGCGTCATGTGCCCGGTGCTGTTCGCGGCCGCCTTCGTCTGTGGTCTGATGATCCTGTTCAACAACTACGTGCTCCCCGAATCGAACCACCGGCTGGCGGGACTGCTCATCGACATCGGGCAGAAGCGGCCGACGGTGAACATCGAACCGGGGATCTACGTGGACGATTTCCCCAACTACCGGATCTACATCGGCGACAAGAAGGAGGACTCCGACGAGATCCGCCACGTCCGCGTGCAGCGCGAACGCCCGGGCACGAGTCCGGATATCCTGGTGGCGCCGCGGGGCAAGCTGTACTTCGCCGATCGCGGGCAGTCGCTCGTGATCGAGCTCTACGGCGGCGAGTGGCATCAGCTGGCCGGAGAGGGCAGCCTCAACTACCGCGTCACCCGTTTCGATTCGCAGACGGTGGTGATCCACGATGTGGCGGCGCAGCTGCAGCACACCGATCGCAAGTCCCGCGGCGACCGGGAGATGAGCCTCGGCATGATCCACGCCTCCATTGCCGACAAGCGCGGCAAGATCAGCAAGCTCTTGGAGCGGGTCGACAGCCAGTCCCGCAAGCCCATGGAGGCGAAGCTCGCCCTTCTCGATGCGGCGCGGCGCGACTCGTCCCTCGAGGCGCGCCGTCTGGTCAAAACGGGACGCTTGACCAACGGCAGCGAGGCGCGGCTGCGCGACAATGCACGCATGGAACGCACCTCCATCGAGGGCTACGACCGGGCCATCCGTCAGCTCGAGGTGGAAGCGCACAAGAAGTACGCGATTCCGGCGGCGAGCCTGGTGTTCGTCCTCCTCGGCGCCCCCTTGGCACTGCGCTCGGGGCGCTCGGGCATGACCATGGCCATCGCCTTCAGCATCGCCTGCTTCCTCGTCTACTACCTCTTCCTCACGGGGGGTGAGAAGCTGGCCGACCGCCGCTTGCTGTCGCCGTTCCTGTCCATGTGGGCGGCGAACATCCTCTTCGGCATCCTCGGCGCCGCGCTCACCTGGCGCTCGGTGCGCGAGATCTCCACCATCAACTACCGCAGGCTCGATCCGCGCACCTGGTGGCGGCGGCGCCGGCGCCCGGCGCCGTGATGCGTATCCACGACCGCTACGTGCTGGCGCTCTTCGTGCGGGTGCTCATCTTCTGCATCCTCTCGCTGGCGGTGATCTTCCTCCTCGTCGATCTCTTCGAGAAGATCGACGACTTCATCGACCACCAGGCGAGTGTGCAGCATGTGGCGCGCTTCTACCTCTTCATGCTCCCCGAGATCGTGCGCCTGACGCTGCCGGTGAACGTGATGCTGGCCACCATCATCACCTTAGGGATCCTGGCGCGGAACAACGAGGTGGTCGCCTTCGTCGCCAGCGGCGTCAGCATGCTCCGGCTCACCGCGCCGATTCTGCTGCTGGCGGCGCTCGGTGTGGCGTTCTCCGGTCTGCTGGCGGAGCACGTGGTGCCGCGGACGAACGCGGCCGAGCGCCGCATCCTGCGTGTCGACATCGAGAAGAGCGAGCCCGAGGACGCCCGCGTCCGCCACAGCTTCGCCTTCCACGGCGAGGGCGACGTGCACTGGGATGCCAAGTCCTTCAACACCCGCACCCAGACGTTGCGGGACGTCACCGTCTTCCGTTATTTGGAGGGCCGCGTCCTCTGGCGGGTGGAGGCGAAAACCGCCGTGTGGCAGGACGGCGCCTGGGAGTTCCACGACGGCAACCGGCGCCAGTTCGTGCCGGACTCCCTCGGCACCGGGATCCGGGAAGAGCTCGAGCCGTTCACGCGCCGTCGCTTCCCCGAGCTGGCCGAAACGCCGGAGGACCTGGCGCGCCTCGAGCCCATCCCGGAGGCGATGAACTACTTCCAGCTGCGCTCGCACGTGGATCGGCTGCGGCGGAGCGGCGCGCAGGTGAACGACTACCTGGTGGACCTCTACACCAAGATCAGCTACCCCTTCACCACCCTCATCATGGCCATCCTCGGTGTCGGTCTGTCGGCCTCGAAGCGGAAGCCGGGACTGCTCACCGGCGTCGGCCTCACCCTCACCATCGCCTTCTCCTACCTGGCACTCACCGAGCTGAGCGCCGCCCTGGGGAAGAACGAGAGTATCCCTCCCGTGCTTGCCGCCTGGCTCGGCCCGCTCTTCTTCGGCGTCGCCAGCCTCGGTCTCTTCGCCCGCATCAATCGCTGACGGGGTGACCAGCCTTCGGGTCTACAGCCTCGGGGTGACCCGCCCCCGGTCGACCAACATCGGAGCGGCTTTCCTCTCCCTTGACCACGCTCCGACCAGGGTCGAACATGGACGCCATGTCGAACACCCAGTCGTCGGAGCCCGTGGACCGCGTCCAGGCGGGGCCGGGCACCGCGCCGACCGCCTGAGGAGGCTGCCGTGAGCACACACCATCCGCGCCTGCAACACATCAGCAGGATTTGCGAACGAAATCAGTCTGTTGCGATCGCGGTCAAGTTTCGACGCCGTCCGGCGCCGGCAGCCGCCCTCCCTCTCCTGGTCGCGATCGTCATCTTCACCGGCCCGCCTACCCTGCAAGCGCAGACCGTGCCGACGGGTTTCGCGCTGGAAATCGTGGTCCACCAGCCGTTCGTCACCTTCCCCGTCGCCTTCGCTTTCCTTCCCGATGGGCGCATCCTGCTCCTGGAGAAGGACAGCGGCAACGTGCGTCTCGCTGCCGTGGGCTCCCACACTTCGAACATCATCGCCAACATTCCGGGCATCACCGGGGGCGGAGAACGCGGTCTCCTCGGCGTCGCCGTCGACCCGGACTGGCCCGCGCGGCCGTATGTCTACTTCCACGGCACCTACGAAGACTCCACCATCCACATCACGATGCAGACGGCGAGCGGCGACCTCAACGACCCGGGGAGCACGAACCTGAGTCTCGGGAGCCCTTACGTCCTCCTTCGCGACATCCGCGACTTCTACAACCATCACAACGGCGGCACGCTCCGCTTCGGCCCCGACGGCTACCTCTATGTCAGCATCGGCGACGAAGGCGCCGGCTGCGAGGCAACGGACCGGGATTTCCTCGGCGGCAAAATCCTGCGCTTGGACGTGAGCGCCATGCCAGGAACGGGGAGCGGCCCACCACCCAAGAGCGCCATCACGCCGCCGGACAACCCCTTCTCGGGGCCGACGGACAATGCGCGTCTTGTCTACGCTTACGGCCTTCGCAACCCCTTCCGCATCTGCATCGATCCGTTGAGCAACGACCTGGTCATCGGCGACGTCGGCGAGCTCGACTGGGAGGAGATCGACGTCGCCGTGCATGCCGGTTACGCCGGCGACAACTACGGCTGGCCGGCCTACGAGGGCCTGGTGGCGCGGCCGTGCTGCGGCGCTTGCCTGGTCGAGCCGGCGGTCGCACCGGTCCACGTTTTTCCCAACCCCCCCGATCCCGGCACCGCCTCGGTGATCGGTGGCCCGATCTACCGTCGTGTGCAAGGCTCGCCGAGCAGCTTCCCCTTCGAATACGACGGTGACCTCTTCTTCGCCGACCACTATGGTGGCTGGATCCGCCGCCTGGTGCGCTCCGGCAGCGACTGGATCCCGGCGCCGCCGGTCCCGGGACAGCCCAACTCCCTCGACTGGGCGAAAGACATCCCCTTCATCTCCGACATGCAAGTCGGCCCCGACGGCGGCCTCTACTTCCTCACCATGTTCACCGTCTCACTTGACCGCGGCCTGCACCGCATCGTCGACGTCGGGACGACCGATGCAGCCTCGAGCCTCGCCACGGCGCGGCTCTTCGCCTACCCCAACCCGGCTCGCGCTGGCAGCAAGATCACCATGGTCTACCGCCTGCCTCGCGCCGAAGCGGCGTGGCTCCGGATCTTCGACGCCAGCGGCAGGCTGGTGCGAAGCCTGCACCCCTTGCCAGAGGAGAACATCCCCTGGGACGGTCTCGACGACGCCGGACTCCCCGTCGCCTCCGGCCTCTACGTGTATCGACTGGGAACGTGGTCGAAGGAGCTCGGGCGCGGCAAGCTCACGCTCGTGCGGTGAAAACGGAGCAGGATCCGGAAGGAGCGTGAGCATGTCCGATCCTCTGAGCGATCTTGCCGACAAGGACGCCATCGTCGATCTCCTCGTCCGTCTCTTCATCGGCACGGACAACCGTGACTGGGCCGCGGTGGAATCCTGCTTCGCTCCCACGGTGCATTTCGACATGTCCAGCGTCGGCGCCGGCCCCGCGGTCGATCGCTCGCCGCGGCAAATCATCGCCGCCTGGGAAGAGGGGCTCCGGCCCCTCGAAGCGGTGCACCATCAGGCGGGGAACCATCGCGTCACCATCGAAGGGGACCGGGCAACGGCCTTCTGTTACGGGGTGGCGTTCCACTACCGGCGCACTCACTCCGGACGCAACACCCGCACCTTCGTCGGCAGCTACGACTTCGGCTTGCAACGGAGCACGAGCGTCTGGCGTATCGACTCGTTCCGCTTCAACCTGAAGTTCCTCGACGGCAACCTCGAGCTGGAGAAAGAACCGGCCGCCTAGGCGGGATGTGGACCTTCTGCCGTAGCCTCGCGTCCAGTGTCGCGCCTGGCGGTTACCGGGCAAACTCGCCGAGCTTGCGCAAACCGAAGGTGGGATCGCTGGCGAACAACTGTCGCAGCCAGCCGAGGTGTCCGGAGCCATAGAGGACCAGGATGCGCTCCTGGGGAGATTCGACCAGGTCCACGATGTTGCTGTAGATGCGGATGTTCCGTCGGAACCAGTCGGCGACCAGGTCGGCGCCAGCCCAATTCCATGCCTCGCCAAAGTGCGCTTCCCGGTAGTAGAAGCCTACGTCCTGGGCGACTTTGTCGTCCGAGTTCATGGTGAGAAGCGTCTCGAGCACGGTGTGCGAGGCCAGGTACGCATTGTTCTCCCTCACCATGTCGCCGACTTCGCGCATCAGGGCCTCCCACTCGGTCGAGTGGCCGTTGGCCTTGGCGTAGTCGACGACGCGCGGAAAGGGGAACTCGCCGTCCGCATCCACCGGGTACACGGTCGGGTGGCCGAGTTCTTTGGCGAGGCGGAAGCCGAGCTGTTCGACCTCGTTGCGAGTGAGTTCGTGCTTGCCGGCCAGGTAGGCGGGATAGTCCTTGGAGATGCGCGTGTCGCCGAAATCGCGTTCCACGGCGATCTTGGTGGGATGGAACCTCTTGAGGACGGCGATGACCTCCGCAATCTCGGCTTGGCGCTTGGGAGCCAGGACATCGTCGGCCTGAGTGTTGAAGATGTCGCGCCCCGGGTTGGCCATGTGGTAGAGGCCCACGACCAAGACCTCCGCGCGGGCCGGCGTGGTGGGCGTCTCCACCGGCGGTTGCTGCGCGTGGAGGGGAGGCGAGCTGCATGCCCAAACAGTGACAGCGGCAAGAGTCGCTCTGGATCGCATCGTCGAACCTCCCATGCCATGCTCCTGGGACAGGTCGCCACGCCCCGCCAGTGAGACGACGTCTCTGGCGAAAGGGTTACAAGGGAACGCCTTTTCGAGCCGGTGATTCAGAGCATGTCCGTCGGGACGACGGCGAGGAAGTGCTGCAGGATGCGCGAGGTGGCGCCCCAGATGACATCGTCGCCGTAGCGGCAGGAGCGCAGCCGGTAGGTCTCGCCGCGCCAGGTACGGAAGTCGTCGAACCAAGCGGTCGGATCGCGCAGCACGGCGAGCGGCACGTGCAGCACGCGCTCCACCTCGGCGGCATGGAGCTGCAAGCGCTGTCCCGTATCGACGGCGCAGACAACCGGCGTCACCAGGAAGCCGGTCACGGTCGCCACCTCGTCGAGCCGGCCGAGAACGGTGACCGCCTCGGGCAGCACGCCGATCTCCTCGTGCAGCTCCCGCAGCGCCGTGGCTTCGAGATCGGCGTCCACGGCATCGCGCATCCCGCCGGCGAGGGAGATCTCCCCTTTGTGGTGCTCCACCTGTTGGGTGCGCTTGGTGAGGATGACGCTGTAGCCCGGCGTGCGCTCCAGCAGCAGTGCGACCGCGGCAGGGCGGAGATTGCCCACCGCCGTCGCTACCCGCGGGTCCAGGTCACCGAGGCGCTCCGGTCGACGCCCCGCGAGGACCCGGCGCAGGCGCTCTTCCACCAGAGCCCAGGGCTGGTCCGGCGACTCAGACACGGCTCTTCAGCTGGTGGACGCGATCCTTCAGCTCGTCGACGCGATCGAGCTTCTCCCAGGTGAAGCCCTCGTCCTCGCGGCCGAAGTGACCGTAGGCGGCGGTCTGGCGGTAGATGGGCCGGCGCAGATCGAGCCACTCGATCATGCCCCGCGGCGTGAGCGGGAAGGTGTCCCGGACGGCGCGAGCGATGCGGTCCTCGTCCACCTTGGCGGTGCCGAAGGTCTCCACCAGCACCGACACCGGCTCCGCCACGCCGATGGCGTAGGCGAGCTGTATTTCCACCTCGTCGGCCAGACCAGCGGCGACCACGTGCTTGGCGATGCTGCGCGCCGCGTAGCTCGCCGAGCGATCCACCTTGGAGGGATCCTTGCCGCTGAAGGCGCCGCCGCCGTGGCGGCTCCAGCCGCCGTAGGTGTCGACGATGATCTTGCGCCCGGTGAGACCGCAGTCGCCTTGGGGCCCGCCGGTGACGAAGCGATCGCTGGGGTTGATGAAGTACTGGACGTTCTTGGTGTCCACGTCCTCGGTGGCGAGGACGGGCTTGACCACGTGCTCGATGAGGTCCTCGCGGATGCGGCTCTGGCTGATCTCGGGATGGTGCTGCGCCGAGAGCACCACGGTGGTGACTCGCGTCGGCCGCCGGCCGTTGAACTCGACGGTGACCTGCGACTTGCCGTCGGGGCGCAGATAAGGGAGCGTGCCGTCCCGCCGCCCCGTCCCCAGCCGGCGCGTCAGACGATGCGCCAGGACGATGGGCATGGGCATGAGGGAGCGCGTGTGCTTGCAGGCGTAGCCGAACATGAGGCCCTGGTCCCCCGCCCCATCCCGGTCGACGGCGACCTTGATGTCCGGGGACTGCTTGTCGATGGCGAGCAGCACGGCGCAGGTGTCGGCGTCGATGCCGTATTCCGCCTGGGTGTAGCCGATGTCGCGGATCACCTGCCGTGCCAGCTCGGGCACCTGCAACTGGGCGTTGCTGGTGATCTCGCCGGAAACCAAGACCATGCCGGTGGTGACGAGGACTTCGCAGGCCACGCGGCTGCGCGGGTCCACGCTCAAGGTGGCATCGAGCACGGCGTCCGAAATCTGGTCGGCGATCTTGTCCGGATGTCCTTCCGTGACCGATTCGGAGGTGAATAGGCGGGTCTCCGGCATCTCCACTCCTTCGTGGGGTTTTGGATTCCTGGCGTACACCGGGCGGGCAGTCCGGAGGCGAGGGCGCTACCCCGGCGTAGAAGCCGACTCTCCCGAGCGTGGGGGCGATTGTAGCACGGGGCCGCGCTGCGCCGCAGGGGCTTCCCCGGCAGGTGCGCTCGACCGCCTCCGAGGCCGGCGCTAGGGGGCGCGACGCAGCCGCTCTTTGAGCTGCTCGATCCGCTGCACCGGCAATGGGTCCACGCTGTGCAAGAAGGCGGTGTAGAGGCTGGTGTAGTCGACGAGAAGGGTGACGCCGAGCAGCCGCCCCAGCCGCTCCGGGCCCGAGGACTCCAGCCACTCCGCCCCGGCGAGATGGGGTGAGAGGAGCTCGGCGGTGAGGCGAAGCCGCCGGCGCACCGGCTCGGGGTCCTCGGGATCGGCGAGGCAGACGAGCCGAGTACGGCTGCAGATCGCCTCCGGCAGCGGCGCCGCCATGATCTCGTTGTGGTTCATTTCGGGGACGACGCTGGCGAAGGCCAGGGTCTTGGCGTTCTCGTGCAGCTGCGCCTTGAAGCGGCGGGCGGCAGGCTCCAGGAGACCCTGGCCGCTCACGATCCACACCAGATGACCGGCGCAAGCTCGGGCCAGCTGTTTGGCGCGGTTGTCCGCCTCCGGCTTTTCCGGTGCGAAGGTGGGCGCGAGCGCTTGGAGCTGCCTCGCTGCCGCCTCGAGCGCCACGGCCGGCGATTCCTGCAACAACCCCGCCGCATGCAGCACCCAGAGCAGCGCCACGAGCGAGTGCCCGAGGGCGGA